>Ga0137378_10003237_pt1 | contig 14079 bp, 7 predicted proteins | sample SagtaG_21_FD_104813 | JGI IMG/M metagenome (GOLD analysis project Ga0137378, IMG submission 104813) | Vadose zone soil microbial communities from Sagehorn Ranch, Mendocino, California, USA - Sage2_L_60_16 metaG | ecosystem: Environmental > Terrestrial > Soil > Vadose zone | place: USA... | reverse complement strand
TGCCTGGAAGCGAGGATCTATGACGACGGAGTCATTCAAACTGTCAAAAGTGCAATCGAGCAAGGCGTGAACTAAAAAGTCCCCGAACTGGTGCAGGGCGACTTAGACCGCATTGGGATTGAAGAAATTGTGCAGGCCGCCAAGGAGAATGACACTCTTTCATCCAGAGTTTTACATGATGCCATCTCTCGAATCGGGTTAATGCTGGCGGACGTAATTAACTTACTGAATCCGAGCTGTGTGATCTTCGCGGGGCCACTGTTCCGGCATGGCGGCGACTTTCTTCTTGAGCAACTGAAGGATGTAATCCGCAGACGGGCATTAGAGAAATCCGGTAGTGAAGTAAAGCTCCGAATTTCAACCTTGGGGAGTGAAGCCGCAGCCTTGGGCGCAGCGAGATTTATAACCCAGCAAATCCTGGAAAACTTGTATCACGAAAAAATGGCGCTGCATGCACGGGCGTGAGGGGCCGCGATTCCTAACTATTATGAGGATCTTTTAATTCTGGGTTAGTTCCGCCTAGGCAACTTGGTTCTTCTCTGCAAACTTGCGGATTTACTCTGCGATCTGTGCGGTTAAAGTTTTCCAAAAGACCTTGGCCGCAGGTCCCGTCCGAGATAGTACTGAGATCGCAGAGAGGAACTATTGCGACGCATCCTCCGCGAGTAAGATTCGGCGGATCTCCCCAGTGCTGTTATTATCCGAATCCGGGTTTTGTTCGCGGATCTGCAGAAAGATGGCCTCTTCCTTCTTAGCCTCCTCCATCTCACCCAGCTTTCTGTAGGCGGTCATCAAAGAATAATGCGCTTCGGCGAGGTCCGGACGTAACCGGATTGCTTCTTTCAGCTGCTTAACCGCTCCGGCGGGATCCTGTTCTTCCAGCGTTATTTTTCCCGCCAAAGCATGGGACAAGGCATCATTGGGGGCGAGTTGCAAACTCTCCGCGATGGCCTGGCGGATCGCCTCCCGGTCTTTTGGCGTAACCGTGCGGGTCAGGTCAGCCAGATAGTAGTAAGCGCTGGCAGTTCTTTCGCCCAGTGCAATCGCGGTGCGAAAGGATTGCAGTGCTTCAGCCGGCTTTCGATGTGTTGCCTGAATAATGCCGCGAATCAAATAGCTCCGCCCCCATTCCGGCCATTGTGACTGAATACTCCGAAGCAGCTGGTCAGCGCGGTCGGTGTCTCTTGCTATTTCTAGAACCAGTGCCTGCGTCAGCAAGAGATCCGGATCGTTAGGGGCGATGCTCGTGGCCTGTGCCAGCAACTTGACTGCTTCCTGGTCCCTACCGTGCTTGAGCAGGAATAATGAGGCCCAAAGATACAAATCGGCACGTTTCGGATCCTTCTGAAAACCGGCGTTCAGAGCCTGTGCGGAATCCTCAGCTCGCCCCAACGCGTCGAGGATCTGTGCCTTTAACAAATAAAAGTCACCATTGCGATCCGCAGCTGGCACTTTTTCAATTTCGGCGAGGCTCGGTTCCGGACCGGATGAATGGAACGTTGCCAGCACGAGATCGAGGCGATCGTCAACGGAAGGATTTTCTGCCACTATGAGAGCAAGGAAGTCATGTGCAACGGCATACTGCTTGTGATCGAGTAGTGCCGTTGCGCCTTCACGTAGAACACGGGTGTTGGGCGATAGTGCCAAGGCGTCACGGAACGATTGCAGGGCCTCTTCGGTTTTACCGTCGTCAAGTAGCAAGGTTCCCATTTCAATTTTTAATTGTGGATCCGACGGATTCGCGGCTACTGCATTCGTCAAGTTGTGGCGAAATCGCTCTTGCTGTTCTGCAGGATCAAGTCCGAGGTAATCGTATACATGCGCCGAGGCCTTGGAATCCCGTGGTTCGGGCGCAGCGGTTTTTAATTTGGCAAGCACGGCTGCAGCTTCATCGTTCTGGCCCGCAGCTCGCAGTGCACGATGGAGCTGTGTCAGCACTGCCCTGTCCTCCGGCGCGACGCTTTGCGCGCGCTGGAGAAACTCGAGGGCTTCAGAGGTCTTACCCAATTCCAAATAGCTGCGTCCTAATTGCAGCAGAGCGAGGGAATTTTTCGGCTGGCGATCGACAACGATTTTCAGGTCCAGCAAGGCTTCACTCCACCTGCCCTGACCGCTTAATACCAGGCCGCGAACCTGCCTGGCCATGATGAAATCGGGTTTCAGAATTAAAGCCTGATTGAGACGCTGCAGTCCCAAGGTTGCATCATCCACCGCTTCACAGGTTCCCAGCTCAAATTGACCGATTGCATCGCGCGGGTGCTGCTTTGCGTACCACTCCAAATCTGGTAGCGCCGATTTCGTCCGCCCAAAACGGCAGTACGAAAACCCGCGTTCCCGGCGAGCCGTGGGATCGTCGGGCTTGAGCTTCAAATACTCCTCATAAGCTGCCGCGGCGCCGCTGAAGAAGCCATCGTCCTCGTACCGTTCGGCGAGGTAGGCGAGAATGTCAGCTCTCTCGGGCGCCAGTCGGTGCGCGCGCGACAACATAACCAAAGCAGTTTCTGTGTCGCCCTTGGCCACAAAAACTCGACCGAGATCAAAGATCGAATCCGCGTCATTTGGATTTTGCTGCACAGCGATTTCGAAGACCCTCTGCGCGCGATCTAAATGATCGGCGTGCAGCGCAGCCAGGCCGAGATTGTGAAGGATTTCGAGGTTGGACGGGTCTGCTTCTAACGCGCGTGAAAACGCATCTTCTGCTTTTGCATAATCCTTCCACTCTGCGAGTGCGAGGCCTAAAGAGAAGGCAAGCCGCTCATTACCGGACGGGTCTTGCTGGAGTTTGTCCACGATGGACATCGCCGCGTCAGTTTTTCCAGCCATGTGTAAGCAGCGCGCCCGCAACAGCTGGACTGCAGGATCTTTCTGGTCCAATGCTTTTAAATTGCTCAGGTAATGGAGCGACTCGGCCGGCTGTTTCTCTGAAAAGGTTATCGTGGCGAGTTGTACGTTGGCATTTCCATGCGAGGGCTCGACGGCCAGGACATGGAGAAATGCGCTTCGGGCCCGAATGTAGTCTCCAGTCGCGACAAAGTGATTGCCGAAATTATTCCACAGACCGGCTGAGCGCGGCGCCAGCTGCAACGCACGCTGATGAAACGGCTCTGCTTGCTTGTATTCCTTCTTAGCGTCAAGGACGAGGCCCAGCAGACCAAGCAAGTCCGGTCTGTCCGGTGTGACGGAGATTGCAGCGCGTAATTCCTGCTCCGCTTGATCGAGTTGTCCGTGCTGGAAGGCAGATGTGGCTTCAGCGTAAACATCAGAAGAGCTGCTTTGGCCCACCGCAAAAGTTGCAGCCAGACCTAAGTAAAGGCACAGGGCAAGCACGACTGAGTTTGCGGTGAATCTTGTCACGACCAGAAAAGGAGAAGCCTGAAGCCGAACGATTTCCGTCCGGCTCAGGCTTTTATGTTACCAGTAAAGCTTGAGTGCCAGTTGCATCTCCCTCGGGTGATTTGCCTGGTCGGTGATCTTGCCGAACTCACCACTGTCGATAACAGAGTTCGGGGCCAAGAATTGTGGGTGGTTCAAAGCGTTGAAAGCTTCTGCGCGAAATTCGAGATGCGCGCCTTCTCGCAACGCCGCAAGATTGAACTCTTTGAAGAGCGATAGAGCCCCCGTCCTGGTGCCCGGCGCACGTACGTCCGGCTGGACCTTGGGCGCGTTGCCGAAGGTGTACTGAGCCGGTACGGCGACCACATCAGAACAATCGGTCTGGCTGCAGGCGAAATATTGATTAAGATTCAGACCTGACGCTCGCTTTAGTGGAGCCAGCAGATCGGGCCGTTGTGGACCGAACGTCGGAATAGAAGCACTGCTGGAGAGGCTCAGAATGATCGGCTGTCCAGTGTCAAAACGCCAGATTCCATTCGTTTGCCAGCCACCGATGATGGCGTTCAACACGGGATTCATGTTGCCGCCTATTTTCTTCCCGCGACCGATGGGAAGCTCATAGATGTAGCTGAATTGAAGGACCTGAGAAATATCAAATTGCGATAACGACCGCTCCCTTCTGTGGTCCCAGGGGTTCGGAAGAACATTGTCGAGTGAACCGCCCAGCCAAGTGACGCCACCCCCAGCGACTGAAGAGTCGTCAATGGACTTCGAGTTGGTATACGTCGCAAGGAACTGCAATCCATTACTGAATTGTTTCTCGGCCCGTAATTGAAGTGCGTGGTAGATCGAGCTCGCCCACGGTGGATCTGATGCAGTAATGCCAGTGAACTGTGGGTACGGGGTCATCAGTGCCACGCGTTGCACCTGCGGAGCAAACAACCCGCTGTTTGGATCGGTAACGATACCGAAGAATGGATTGTTCACCATGTTCCTGTAGAACGAAGGATTTTTCACGAAAGCCGCGGCTTGGCCGGGATTGAGAATGTCAACGTTACCCGCGTTCCCGAAATACAGGTGAGTTCCTTTCTTGCCCACGTAATTGCCCTCTACCACGACACGGCCCGGCAATTCGTGCTGGATACCAAAACTCCAAGTCTGCTCGTAAGGCCGAGCATTCCAGGCTCGAATCGGTCCAACTAAAGCAAATCCGACATCGGTCAGGAGTCCATTGCTGGATCCCGTTGCCGGCCTCGGTTGAGGCGGGAATGGGTCGCTCAAAAAACCCCAGGGAGCGACATTTTGGTTCAGATAACTTGTAAGCCAGTTAGTCTGCTCTACAAAGCCCTGGTCACTGAAACCTGTGCCAGCCGCGGCACCTTTGTTCTGCGTGTAATAGATTCCGTAGCCACCGCGAACAACGGTTGTCGGCCTAAGCTTGTAAGCGAATCCAAAGCGCGGTCCAAAGCCGTGGTAGTTGTTGTAATACGGTGCCCTGTCGTTAGGATTCGCGAATTGCAGTCCTCCCTTGAGAGGCCCTAGTCCTGGAACTTGAAGCGGCGACTGAGCATTCAAATCTAGCCAGCTCATGCGGTTGAAGCGCTCCGTCCGTGGCAGATCGAGGTCGTAACGCATACCGATGTTCAAGGTTAATTTGTCGGTAGCCCTCCAGTTGTCCTGAACAAAGCTGCCGATGTTCCAGTTCTGACCGGCTGGGGCATAGTCAATCTCGTAAGCTCCCCACACATCCCCGCCAGGTGCGCCGATGCCGGTCATGAAGCTTGCCATGGCATCTCCGCTGCCATCCCACAGCGACTGTGACGTGGAGTTCGCGGAAAATTGGTACGTGCCCGCCGGAATTCCTGGGAAGTAAATATTCACCCGGTGTAACCTGGCTTCAGCACCGAACCTCAAATCATGGCGGCCGGTTGTGTGAGCGATGCTGCCAATCAGGTGGTGGGTCTCCTGAGCATACTTCAGGTATGTCCATGCCTGCGTGCCGATGGAATTGTTGCCGCCCTCCGATGAATAATCGTTCACCGAGACGCTGGGCGCGGACAGGATTCCGTTATTGGAGTTTGGAAGATAGCTCGGCAGGTTGAGAGCCTTGACTTGGTCCGGGAAGTCCGCAGCCGAGCCACCATGATCAAAATTAAAGCTGCGCGTCAGCCCTAGCGAAACTGTCAGCAAGGTCTTCGGGGTAAATGTGTGGGTGAAGTTGAGCGCAAATAACTTCGTCCGTGTTGTGGCAGGGCCAGAGGAGTACGCGTCACCCACATTCCCGAACAGATTGGCGCTTTTCGAGTCATTCAGGAAATACGAGAATTTGCCACTAAGCATCGTGGCATCCGTGAACCGGTGGTCAATCTTTATGTCAAATTGATCATTTCGGCTTCTGTTCGCACCGGTACCAACCCAGTTGTTCAAATTGTCGTATGCGCTGGTCCCCACGCCTAAATTGGGTAGGGGATAAAGCTGCATCATCTTGAATGCCACAGGATCAATAATGTTTCCGGGTGTGTTAGGAAGCGGGTGAAAAGCCGCGATAATTGGATTCCCGGAACTCTGATATGTAGCCAGGTTATTAAAAGGAATAGGGGTCTGGCGCAAGCCGCCGTTGGTCAGGTCGGAGTCCGCTGAATACGGATCCCAAAGTTGGCCGGTCGACAACAAGGCGCCGCCAGACTGACACACATTGGAAAAGGTGTTACCGGTGACTGGATCCGTGCCGGTCCCAAACGTGCCTCCTGCGTAGCCGCACAATTCTCCAAAATCTCCTGCGCGTTCGGCTACGCTGGGCACACCCGCGTTCGCGGTCACTGAGGAGCTTTCGCGGCTACCTTCATAATCAAAGAAGAAGAAAGTGCGATTCTTTATGATCGGCCCACCAATCGTGGCGCCGAAGTCATTCCAGCGCACCGGGGCGATTGGTATCCCGGCCTGATCATTGAAGTAGTTATTGGCGTTGAAGATATCGTTGCGCAAGAACTCATACGCACTTCCATGAAAACTATTCGTCCCAGATTTGGTAACGGCGTTAACTACCGTTCCTGCGGTGAAGCCAACCTCCGCGCTAAAATTCGACTGCTCCAGTTTGAATTCCTGTACGGCATCAACCGAAGGCGTGTAGAGCGGATTCACGATGGCCGTGTTCTGCTCCACCCCCACGGTGCTCACGCCATCAATCAGGATGTCGGCTTGCGCATTGCGGCCACCATCAGAAATAAAGTTGTTGGCCATTGTGCTGGGACCGAACGTGTTGCCAGCGGGTTGGGTCACCCCCGGTGTCAGGAGCGCCAAATCGAATACCGACCTGCCGATCAGGGGAAGATCGTTGATGACCTTTGGATCCAGGTTCTGTCCAGTGACCGCATCTTCGGTTCCCAGTACCGGGGCTTGCCCAGTAACCTCAACGGTCTCGCTGGTTTTTCCTACCTGCAAAGGTATGTTTACAGTCAGGTTCTGGTTAACGACGAGTGTGATCCCGCGCTCCTCGCCCGAGCGAAAACCAGCAGCTTCTACGTGCATGCTGTATGTCCCTGGAGGCAGTGAACGCAGCACGTAACGGCCTGATGAATCTGTTTTGGCGGAATACTTTAGCCCTTTGTCGTTATCGGTTAAAACGACCGAGGCGTTGGGAAGTACTGCACCCGACGGGTCCTGCACTACACCGGTAATGGATCCCGCGTAAAGTTGGGCTTGAGCAGGAACCACCAGCAGTGACAGCAGGCAAATCGAAAGGAAGAAAACGAGAGACCACAGGGCTTTCCGGCACAACCCGCTCAGAACAGAATTCATATCTGCCTCCACGAGCCGAAAATAGCTGAAAAATACTAGCCCAGCATTCTTTCAGTTTTCAAGTCATTTTTTGGAGTTTGAATGCTTTTGTTTCGACTATAACGATTAACTGTGCGCTGTTAGGTAGTTTTTGGCTTAATTTACTCCAAATTGTAGGGGCATGCCCTTGCCCGTGCTTGCGCTTCGAGGGCATCACGACGGGACAGGCCTTTAGGCGAGATGAGTTAAATTTGATCGAACTAGCGGCCTTTCTACTCATTTGGCGAAAGAATTTATGGGATTGACCCGAAGAAAATGGATTCAATTGGCGGGCGCGGCTGGTGCTACGGCGTTAGTGGAAAGACCACTTTTCGCCGCTCAAAGTGGTCCTTTATTCATTGAAGTGCCGCCCACATCAAGCGGGATCCATTGGGTCCACGACAATGCAATGTCGCCCAAGCGGTACCTGCCGGAAACAATGGGCCCGGGGTGCGCCTTCCTCGATTTCGATAATGACGGTTGGATGGACATCTTTTTGGTCAATAGCGGCCCCTGCGATTTCTGGAAACCGTCGAGGCCCATCCGGAACGCTCTATATAAAAACAACCGAGACAGCACCTTCACAGATGTAACAGAAAAAGCCAGAGTCGGCGGCGCTTATTTCGGTATGGGTGTCGCCGTGGGCGACTATGACAACGACGGCTGGCCCGATATCTTTGTGACAGCTTACGGACGGTGCACTCTCTACAAAAATAATCATGATGGAACCTTTACTGATGTGACGGAGAAGGCAGGAGTAGGAACTCCGGGCTGGACCACCAGCGCCGTATGGTTCGATTACGACAACGATGGAAACTTGGATTTGTTCGTTTGCAGTTTCGTTGACTATTCAGGCGAGCACAAGACTGAATGCGGCGACAACAAACTCGGAAAAGCCTATTATTGCATCCCGCGCGTTTTTAAGCCGACTACGAGCTTCCTATATCACAACAATGGCGACGGCACTTTCACGGAGGTCAGCAAAGGAACAGATATAGGCAAGGCTTTGGGCAAGGGCTTGGGGGTGGTTGCGACTGACATTAATAATGATGGGCGCTTCGACCTGTTTGTCGCCAACGATACCGTGCAGAACTTTCTTTTCGTGAACCGCGGCTCTGGTCCCGATGGGAGTTGGAAGTGGGAGGAGATTGCTCTACAGGCGGGCGTCGGGTTCAGCGACAGTGGAAAGGCGCGCTCCGGCATGGGCGTCGACGCTGCCGATGTTAACGGAGATCAGTGGCAAGACCTGTTTGTCGCGAATGTAGATCACGAAATGTTTTCGATCTACCAGAACAATCGGGATGAGACGTTTGCTGATGATGCACTCAGAGAGGACATCGGACAGGCCACTCGTCTGTTGAGTGGATGGGGGCTTAAGTACTTCGATTACGACAACGACGGCGCCACGGATTTACTCCTGGCCAATGGACATCCCGACGACATGATCGAAAGTTATTCGGCGCAGGTTCGATACAAAGAGCCTTTGTTGCTGTTTCATCAGCAAGATGATCACAAACTTCATAACGTCAGCCCACGAGCAGGGCCAGCATTCCAGAAATTTTTCCCAGCGCGCGGCCTGGCGGTGGGAGACTACGACAACGATGGCGCGCTGGATGTGCTGATCGGCAACAACGGAGCCGCTCCGTTGCTGCTGAAGAACAACGCTGCCGGTGGAAACAATTGGCTGGGGTTAAAGCTGGAAGGAGTCCATTGCAACCGTGACGCAATTGGAGCGAAGTTGTATTGGACCGCTGGCGGAAAGCGCCGCTTTCGTTTGAAAAATAACGGTGGCAGCTACCTGTCCTCGCACGATTTGCGCGAGGTGCTGGGAATTGGCATCGCGACGAAAATTGATGAGCTGGAAATCCACTGGCCGGCTCCCAGCAACCAGGTCGAAAAGTTCACCAGCTTACCCCTCAATCGCTATATCAGGATCGTCGAGGGCAAAGGCATCTCAGAGTGAACCCTCCCAACGATTAACATGCCATGAACACAAATGTCCCTTGTACGTAATTCCATTCGCGCTTCGGCGTACAATGTCTCCTCCAATACGTCCCCGGTGCCGTGGGCCAATTTGACCAAACAACTTTCATCATTTGCTGTCGTCATAATTGGCGTGACCATATTTGTCTCGATAGGTACGCCGGTTCGAATTCGCGGCTTACAAGGCACTCTTTTGCCTCCTCAGTCTGATGTCGCCAAAAGCAAGGGTCGCGAAACGGCATTCTTCCCCGTTGCCGTCTGGTACAGCGGAGGCAAGGCTCGCGCGCCGATGCTCGAGACCATTACTCCAGATTCTGCGGGGCTCTGGGAAGAAGACCTCTCGAAGATAAAGCAGCTGGGTTTTAATACAGTTCGAACCTGGGTAGAGTGGAATGTCGCCGAGCCTCAAGAAGGCAAATACCACCTCGAGAATCTTGACCTATTGTTGCGACTGGCCAATGAAGTTGATTTGAAAGTGATCGTGCAGGTGTATGTTGATTCGGCCCCCGAATGGGTCGGCAACAAGTATCCAGACGGACGATATGCTGCGCAAGACGGGCAGCCGATCCCTTCTCAAGCCGCGCCGGGTTATTGCTTCGATCATCGAGGCGTGCGGAAAGCGGTTCTTGATTTTTTCCAAGAAGTGGCCAGACATGCGGCGGCGAGCCCCGCGTTTTACGGATGGGATTTATGGAGCGAGCCCGCGGCGCTGAATTGGGCACGCATCGGGTACAAATCTGAGCCTATGTTCTGCTATTGCCCGAGCAGCCAGGAGCGGTTTCGAGAATGGCTAAAGCAAAAGTATCAAACTCTCGATCGACTGAACGAAGCCTGGCACAGGACATTTACCGACTGGAGCCAGGTAGAGCCTCCGCGTTACGGAACGATTCTTACGTACAGCGATTTTATGGATTGGCGAATTTATTACGGCTATAAACTGGCCGAAGATCTCGCAATGCGCAATCAAGCAGTTAAGGCAATTGATCCAGATCATGTGACCACCAGCCACGCGCCAAATCCCTCCCCTCTGGTACGCACTCTGGCTGATTCATACGATCCGACCGATGACTTCCTGATGAAAAACTCCGTTGATTTTTTCGGAACCAGTTTTTATCCCAAGCTCCTTGCTGCCGAGCACAATTGGACCCTCGAGCGACGCGTGCTGGCGATGGACTTGACCAGCAACATCACTGGCGGACGTGGATTTTACGTTGGGGAGCTGCAAGCCGGATATGGCGTGCACGGAACGATAGTCGGTTCGCCGGTGACGGGAAGCGATCTCGAGATGTGGACGTGGGGCATGGTTTCACGCGGCGCGCGCGCCATCAACTATTACGCCTTTTATCCCATGAACGCAGGATATGAGTCAGGTGGCTATGGAATGATTTCGCTCGACGGCACGCTCACTGAACGGAGTCGCCGCGCAGGCCAGATCGCCCGACGCATTGAGGAAAATTCTGATCTGTTATTGCAATCGCATCCGGAGCGCGCGGAAGCCGCCATCATTTTTAGTCCCTTAACGCCATTGGCCGGCGGATACGACGAGGAAGGCACCCGCACAGCCATGCACGAATCCGTGGCCGGATACCACCGAATGTTCTTCGAGCGGAATTTGCCGGCGGACGTACTCAGTTCTCGCGAGCTTGCGCAGGATAATCTTCAGCAATACAAGCTGGTGATTGTTCCCTATCCTTTAATGATGACCGAAGAGGAAGCGGGTACTTTAAAGGATTATGTCGCCGCCGGAGGACATCTTTTTGTCGAAGCGCGCGCCGGCTGGGTGGACGAGAGGGGGCACGCTGAGTCCAAAGTTCCGGGCTTCGGTTGGGACGGACTGCTGGGAGTTCGCGAAACACAGCTGACTCCGCAAAAAGAGTTTGCTGTAAGGTGGGGAACCGCGCAATTCAATGCAATGACTTTCCAGGAGCAGTTTGAGGTAGAAGATCACAACGCCCATCCGCTCGCGTTCACAGCGGAAGGGACGCCGATTGCGTACGAGAACAAATACAAAAAAGGAAGCGCGATCGTATTCGGCGGTTTTGCCGGACAGGAGAACTACGAGCATGCCGTTAAAATGCATCCGCTGGGTGGAATACTTGCGCACTGGGCAGGGCTGTCCGAGCCCAAACTGCGGGCGCCGAATCTGTTAGAGCTTCGTCAGATATATTCGCCAAATGGCCGGTGGCTTTTCTTCTTTAATCACGCGGATAAGGCTGCACCGATTGTATTCGCACGATCGCTCGAAAAACCTGCTTCCCACATTCGAGAGATTGTGACCGGCAAAGAAATTGCTACAACAGGAACAAATCTAAATCTGAACACGGATGTTCCAGCGCAAAGCGTGCGAATTTACCGAATCGACTTTTGAAGTAATAGAGATCGCTTCATTTCATTATCTGGAGGAATCATTTTGAGCGTTGCCCGCTATCGCGAACGCATCACCGAAGTTCTGGATCGAATCTGGACTACACAAACAAAAAACATCGAGAAGGCTGCAGCGGTGATGGCCGAATGCATCGGCAGGGGTGGTCTGGTGCATATGTTCGGCAGTGGCCACTCGGTCCTGCCAGTACAGGATATGTTCCCCCGCTACGGCGCTTTTCCGGGATTTCGGCCACTTATGGATATGCGGTTGATGTGGACGAATGTCGTCGGCTCGGGAGGCGCCAAGGGTTTGCTGTGGCTGGAGCGGCGCGAAGGCTATGCCGCTGACGTCCTTTTCGAAAATGAACCAATTCGTAGAGGAGATGTAATGCTGGCCTTTTCTCATGGAGGCCTGAATGCTGCGGCCATCGAAGTGCTGCTGGAGTCCAAGAAACGTGGGCTGACAACTGTGGCCGTCACCTCAATGGACAATTACCGTAAGCGTGAAGCGAGGCACTCTTCAGGCAAAAAATTGCCAGACGTTGCTGATTACGTCATCGATAATTGCGCGCCCGCTGAAGACGCGTTGGTGCAAGTAAAAGGTTGGAACGCTCCGGTGGCGGCTGGCTCGACTGTTTCGACGGTGACGATCGCAATGGCGATCATCGCGCAGGTGGCTGCAGATTTAGCAGAGCAGGGCAAGAATCCTCCCGTTTTTGTCTCCCCGAACGTGCCGGGCATTCCGGCCGACAACAATAATCGCGTGTATGAAGAATACGAACGCTTATTAAAACGATAACTGTGAGCCAACCCCTCCGGCCGCGACTACTCTTTTTCAGCGCATGCGCAGGAATCCTCGTTTTTGGGATCATTCTCGCAGTACTGGGAACCGTCTTTGGCTTGCCCACCATGCGCGCCCGCGTAAATGTCACACTTGCGCAGCAAGGAACTTTGTTCCTCTTGCTCTATCTCGGTATTTTCGTTGCTTCGCTGCTGGTCGGGCCGCTAATAGACCATCTTGGGAACAAAGCAAACTTATTGACGTCATCGCTAATTGTCGCGCTGGCGATGGTTTTCTTTGCAAGTGCGCACTCGTTTGTGTCCGCAAGCGCTGCTGCCATTCTGCTAGGCCTGGGAGGAGGCGGACTGAATACCTGCACAAACGTGCTGGTATCCGATCTTTACGCCGGCCAGCGCGGGCCAATGCTGAATCTGCTTGGCATTTTCTTTGGTGTCGGCGCGATTAGCATTCCGCTCATGGCCTCGAGCATTGAAGGACACTTCACAATCCCGCAGTTGTTTCTTTTCTGTTCGGTTCTGGCAGGCCTTGGTGCGATCTGGTATGCAACCATGTCATTTCCACCACCCAAAACAAAACAGGCCTTCTCCTTCCGTGAACTTCTTGAGGTCGCGAAATACAGTGGTGTGCTGCTGCTCGCATTTATCTTGTTTTTTGAATCGGGCAATGAGGCGTGCATCGCAGGCTGGACTTCCACTTATGTGGACGTTACCGGATACTCACCACGAATTGCCACGCTGGTGTTAGCAACGTATTGGGCTGCTCTTATGCTGAGCCGGGTGCTCGCGGCAAGACTGCTCCGCGGGCTTGGAAAAGTGCAACTCGTGGTCACTGCAGCGTTTCTGTCCCTGGCAGGGTGCGTCGTCCTGCTTTCCGCGCAATCACTGATCACATTTTTTGTGGGTACAGCGTTGATCGGACTCTCTTATGCGCCGATTTTTCCGACGACGCTGGCAATTGCGGGTGACCGCTATCCGGAACGCGCAGGAACGGTGTTCGGACTCCTGTTTTCTAATGCATTAATCGGAGGCATGACGTTTCCCTGGGCGGTTGGGCAAATTTCACAGGGAATCAGCGTTCGTGCAGGCATGATCGTCCCTGCGCTGGGAGCCGTCGGGATCATTAGCTTGTCGCTTGTGCTCTTGCGCAAAAGCCGCTGGCTGCTGAGCAGTGACTGAAATTCGGTTTTTTGCTTTTGCGAACTTTGTGCTCCCTTAGCGAGCTTTGCGGTTAAAGTCTTTAACAAGTCGGCAAATTTGTGAGCCGAGGAGGTAAATTGTCGCAGGTTCTGGCCGTGGATCTTGGCGGCACGAAATGCTCGGCTGCCGTCTTCAACCGCGCCGGAAAGATTCTTTCGCGTCGCACTGTTCCGGTTGATGTCAGTTCTTCGTCGGCACCGGCGCTCCAGATCATTCAGCTGGCAAAGAATCTAGCTGCCGGCAAAAAGCTGGAAGACGCCTACCTCGCCGCCGCCGTAGCCGTGCCCGGACTGGTTCGCCACGACGGAACTGTCTGGGCCCCTAACCTGCCGGGATGGGAGCAGGTTCCGCTGGCGGGCGACTTGTCGCGCTCACTTTCTATTCCCGTGCAAGTCGAAAGCGATCGCAATGCGGCGGTGTTGGGAGAGTGCTGGCTCGGCGCGGCACGCGGCAAATCTGATGCCATTGCGTTGATGATAGGCAAGGGGATTGGCACTGGAATCTTAAGTGGCGGGCGCATTCTTCGAGGCGCGCACGAACTTTCAGGGTGCGCCGGATGGCTGACGGTCACGCGCGAAGATATTC
>Ga0137378_10003236_pt1 | contig 14080 bp, 9 predicted proteins | sample SagtaG_21_FD_104813 | JGI IMG/M metagenome (GOLD analysis project Ga0137378, IMG submission 104813) | Vadose zone soil microbial communities from Sagehorn Ranch, Mendocino, California, USA - Sage2_L_60_16 metaG | ecosystem: Environmental > Terrestrial > Soil > Vadose zone | place: USA... | reverse complement strand
CTGATCCAGACTGCTTCTAACGTTCTCTCCGGCCTGCCATCGTGCAGGAATTGAGTGTCAAGGTTGGCAACTGTTTTATCCTGGTAGGTAACGACAAGGCGGTGGCTGCCGGTAAAGGTGCCGATGATGCTGGCCTCGACTTCTTCGATCTCACAAATCTCGAGCAATTCTGGCAGGTGTCCGGGAGGAACTGCCAGTACCATGCGTTCCTGGGCCTCCGAGAGCCAGATCTCCCAGGGAGCCAGCCCACGGTATTTGAGGGGAGCCTTTTCCAACTCAATGTAGGCCCCCGTCTCCGCGCCCATTTCGCCGATGGCAGATGAGAAGCCGCCAGCGCCGCAATCGGTGATGGCGTGATACAGTCCGCGGTCTCTTGCCTGGATAATCACATCTGCTACCTTCTTTTCGGTGATGGGGGCGCCAATCTGCACGGCGCTGCCGGCCTGGGCATTGATCTCACTACTCATCTCACCGGAAGAGAAGGTGGCGCCGTGTATACCATCACGGCCCGTTCTTCCACCCAGCACAACGATGCGATCGCCAGGCTCTACCTGCCGAGGATGACTGCCGTGGGGCAGGATACCCAGGCAACCACAGAACACCAGCGGGTTGCAGAGGTATCCCTGGTGATAGAGGACCGCGCCATTGACTGTCGGTATACCCATCTTATTGCCGTAGTCGCGCACGCCATTGACTACGCCGCTGGCAACGCGGCGGGGCGCGAGGATGCCGGCTGGCAGCTCGTCGATAGGCGTATCAGGTGGACCAAAGCAGAGAATGTCGGTACAGGCGATCGGCCGCGCGGAGACGCCCAGCACATCGCGGATGACGCCACCCACACCCGTATTTGCTCCACCGAACGGCTCTATAGCAGAGGGATGATTATGCGTTTCAACCTTAAAAGCGATATCCTGCGTCCCGGTAAAACGGATGATGCCCGCGTTATCGCTGAAAGCCGATACCAGCCAGGATTGCTGCGCCTGCTGCGTAGCCCGCATGAGATACTGCTTGAGCAAGCCGTTGATGGTTTCTACTGCAAGGACATTGCCGCGGCTATCCAATTCGCGGTACACAACAGTGGCATTGAAGGTTTTGTGAGAACAGTGCTCCGACCAGGTCTGCGCCAGTGTTTCCAGCTCAACATCGGTGGGCTCGCGTTTCTGCTCTCGAAAGTGCTGTTGAACGGTTCGCATCTCAGCAAGATTTAAAGCGAGCAGGCCCTGCTTGCTCAGATCGAGCAATTGTTGATCAGTCATGTCACAAATGGGTACCGTAGAGGAGGCGTCGAGTGCTCCATTAGCCAGGCTTGATTTGTTGTCATCCGTTCCCTGGCCAGCTATAGTTGTTACTGTGTCGTCAGCATCATCCGGCGCAATACATTGGGCGTAGTGTGCTACCCCTCCATTTTCGCGCGCAAGGCGCAGTTCATATTGCTGTATAACGGGGTTGTACAGGAGAGCTTCGGCAATCGTTCTGACTTCGGCTGCGCTAAGACGAGTGTCGAGCAGGTAGCGGCGCCCCGTCTCGATGTGTTCGAGTCCTGTAATACCAAGCATTTGTGCACCAGCTACGACGCTTTCGGCCAATGTATCTGTTACGCCGGCATGAAAGAAGACATCGACGATATGCTCTTGAAGCGCTTCACTAGCGGATAAGCGCGCCTCCTGTATAACGGGATCAGCGAGCAGGTTGGTCATGAGCTGGTCGATTTGTGTAGGAGTAAGATTCCCGGTGAGGTGATAGAGTTGCGCGGTGCGGAGAGGAAGGGGGGACTTCTGGTTAGCGGTGATGGCGTTCAGCGAGGGTAGTTGCTGATGCGAAACATGTATTATTTCGCGTGCCAGCCGGTGCGCCTGCGCATCGTGCTGCTCCGATTTTGCTCGCACCTCTATCTGATATATGGTCACGTTATCTATCCCAACATTGTACCTACCAATCAGCTATTCCATTGAATGGAACGGCTTCATTGTAGCACGTTTGTGGAGATAGTAGCAAATTGTGGAGTTGATGACTAGACATTTGGAGATCATGCCTGTCATCCCTTCGCTTCTCTCAGGGCAGGCTCTGAGCGCAGCGAAGGATCTCTCCATCCGTCGAGCTAGATCCTTCGCTGCGCTCAGGATGACAGGCCTGACCCCTCTCAAGCCCACTGTATGACTTCGATCTTGCCGGCCCGCCTTGTTGAGACGGCCGGACCCTCTCAAGCCCGCTGTATGACTTCGATAGCATCCTTACCGCCATAGAAGTCCCACCAGGGTTTGGCACCCTTCTTCAGTACTTTATTCAGCGCCTGAATATTTTGTACACCCTTATCCTCAAGCCAACTACGCAAAGCGGTTGAGCCCCCCTTCGCATAGACCGGAATACCGTCCTGCCAGGTAGCACGGCCACACAATACGCCGGCGAATGGTGTATCGGCCTCGGTGGCCAGTTCCAGCGACTCAAGGAAGACCTCATTGCTCACACCAGCGCTGAGGTAGATGAACGGCACCTGCGAGGCAGCCGCCGCATCGCGGAAGAACTGCTTAGCCTCTTCACGACTATATGCAATTTTACCCTCCTTGTTGGCTTTTGTTCCTGCCACGTAGGCCATGTTTACAGGAATCTCTACCTTTAATACATCTACACCATAGCCTGGTTTAGAGAACTCCTGCATATACTCTTTGACCCTGGTTGGCTTGACACGAGCAAACTCGAAGCTCTTCTCCTCACCGATCTTGTCGTCATAGGCCAGCACCTCCAGGAAGAAAGGCACATCGTAAGCACGGCACTCGGCACCAATACGCTCGATAAAGGCATATTTGGTCGTGTTGATGTGCGCCGTGTCCTGGCTATTGTAGTACATCAGCACCTTGATGACGTCGGCCCCGGCGGCAACAAGACGCCTCACGGACCACTCATCGAGCAGATCTGGCAGACGTCCCTCAACGTTTGTGTCGTAGCCGGTTTTTTCATAGGCGAGAAATACGCCAGCATTGGGAGCACGATGCTTCACAGCTTCCAGCCCATACTCAGGGTCGAGCAAAATAGCGCTGGCATACCTTGTAAGCACCTCCGTAACCTGGATCTTAAATTCGCTCAGATCTTTGCTGGAGGCATCACTCCCCCTGGCTTTTGCAATGGCCTTCTTGAGTGAGCCGCGCTGATCCATTGCCGCGGCTGCAATAATCCCGGTCTCATCGGCAACGGCATTAATGCCGCTGAATTTCCCACTCGATAAGCGTACCTTAGTATTTGTTCCCATAGGTTCCACTCCTAAAAACTACTCATTCGAACGACCGTATAGGCATATATCTATAGTATACAATGCCGCTTCTGTATGTTGCAGTCTTTCGGTGTTGCAGCAACTCGATCCAAGGCCTTTATTTATTTGCAAAGCAATCCTAAAAGTCACCCTAAAAGAGCCTTGAGTACCGTTGCTTACTATTGAATCGTTTTAGAAAAGGCGGGCATTTGTTTATTCAGCACAATTATTTACTTGACAAATAGAATACGTGTTCTTATTCTTTATTTAGAATATTTTGAGCATCGGGGGATCACTATGAGCGCTGACTTCGCACATTTACACGTCCATACCGAGTATTCCCTACTGGATGGCTTCAGTCGCACAAAGAAACTCGTCCAGCAGGCGAGGGCGCTGGGGATGCAGTACCTGGCCATTACCGACCACGGCGCTATGTATGGTGCGATCGAGTTTTACAAGGCATGTAAAGCGGGAGGGATCAATCCTATTCTCGGCATTGAAGCGTATTTAACCGAGGATATGCATGACCATTCCAAGCGCTACAGCGATGACTACCATCACCTGCTGCTGCTGGCCAAAAACAATACTGGCTATTACAACCTGTTGAAGCTGACGACCATTGCGAACTCAGAAGGGTGGCACCTGCGACCGCGTATCGATAAAAGCGCCCTGGAAAAGTACGCGGAAGGCTTGATCGTGACCTCTTCTTGTCTCTCGGGCGAGATTCCGAAGATGCTGCTCAAGGAGCAGACAGCAGATGCCTACAAGACGGCGCGCTGGTATCAGGACGTCTTTGGAGCGGAGAACTTCTATCTCGAAATTCAAGAGCACCACGGCACATTCGATGATGGTCAGCCTTCACCACAGGGCAAACTCAATCAAATGCTCTACCAGATGCATAAAGAGATGCACATCCCGATGGTGGCAACGAACGACCTGCACTATGTCGATGCCAATGATGCCGGCTCCCATGACGTGCTTCTTTGCGTTCAGACGGGCAAGCAGCTGGATAGCCCCAAACGCATGAAATTCGATAGCCACGAATACTACCTCAAGAGTCCGGAGGAGATGGCGCGTCTCTTTCCCGAACTCCCTGATGCGCTCATGAACAGCGTGCGCATCGCGGAACAGTGCAGTGTTGACCCGCTGGCGTATAAAGCCACATTACCGACCTATATCATTCCCCCGGATTATCATAGCCAGGGCGAATACTTGTATGCACTGTGTCTACAAGGTGCCAGAGAACGCTTTGGCGAGATGACCGAAAGCGTCCAGAAACAGCTTGACTACGAGTTCAACATGATCGTTGAGAAGGGATTCGCGCCTTATTTCCTCATCGAATGGGACTTCGTGAACTATGCGCGCTCGCGGGGTATACGCTGCTCCGCGAGAGGTTCTGCCGCGGGAAGCGTGCTGGCCTACTCTCTGGGCATCACGAATATTGACCCCCTCAGATATCAGCTGCCCTTTGAACGCTTCTTCAACACCGAGCGCGCGGATATGCCTGATATCGACATGGACTTCCCGGATGATCGCCGTGAAGAAGTGATTGAGTATGTGGCACACAAATATGGCGAGGACTGTGTGGCACAGATGGTCACGTTTAATACGATGGCGGCAAAGGCGTCGGTCAAGGACGTGGCACGTGTGATGGGAGAGCAGGAGATAGGAGATCGCATAACGCGGCTCATTCCTGCCGGGCCGAACGTCACGCTCCAGAAATCGCTGGACAACGTTAAAGAGCTGAATGACCTGTATAAAGAAAGTAAAGTTGCGCAGGAGATCATTGACCAGGCATTGAAGCTGGAAGGCGCGGTGCGCACGACAGGCGTGCACGCGGCAGGCGTAATTATTGCAAATGAGCCGCTGGATCACTTTGTGCCGCTGCAATTGCGTGATCCCAAGGACTCCAGCAAGGGACGCATTACGCAATACGAACAGGTGCACCTGGAAGAACTGGGCCTGATCAAGTTCGACTTCCTGGGCCTCTCTAACCTGACCATCCTGGATAATACGCTCAAGTACATCAAGGTCACACGTGATGAGGAGGTGGTGCTGGAAAAGGTCCCGCTTGACGAGGTTCCTGGCGATGATGAGCAGAACGCCAAACGACAAAAGGCGTTCGACCTGCTGGCAAGTGGTGAGACAACGGGTATCTTCCAGCTCGAGGGCGCGAAGATGACCGAGTACATCAAACAACTCAAGCCAACGTGTATCGAGGATATTATGGCAATGATTGCGCTCTACCGCCCAGGTCCGATGGATAGTATCCCTGATTTCATCGATGCCAAGCATGGGCGTAAGAGAATCAGGTACCTCGATCCACGCCTGGAAGAATGGCTGGCGGAATCCTACGGCGTAATTGTGTACCAGGACCAGGTGTTATTCATCGGCGTCAACCTTGCCGGTTTCTCATGGGGTAAAGTCAATAAGTTCCGTAAAGCCCTTAGTAAAAAGAAGATGGATGAGGTAGAAGGATACAAGGGCGATTTTATCGAGGGCTGTGTGAAAAACGGCGTGAAGCGAGATATTGCTGAACAGCTCTTTACTTTGATTTTGCCGTTTGGCGGCTACGGTTTTAACAAAGCGCATGCCGCGAGCTACGCCGTCGTCGCGTTCTACACGGCCTATCTTAAGGGCAACTATACGGCAGAGTTCATGGCGGCGACGATGACTACCGAAGCCGCGGATGCTAAGAAGATCGCCAACGCCATCGCAGAATGCAAACGTATGGGTGTCGAAGTGCATGGACCCGATGTGAGCAAGAGCGACAAGGGCTTCACAGTTGAAGAAGGGGGCGTGCGTTTTGGCCTCCTGGCGATCAAGGGTATTGGCGAGGGACCGATCAGTGAGATCGTGCGCGCCCGCACTGAAGGTGGTTCATTCAAGTCGCTGGCAGACTTTTGTACGCGCGTCGACCCCAAATTCGTGGGCAAAGGAGCCATCGAGACGCTGATCAAAGTAGGCGCGATGGATTCGCTTGGCAATCGTCACCATTTGTTGGCGTCCGTCGATACCGCTATGAAGTGGGGTAAGAACCAGCGCGTTTCACAGGAGCAGGGCTTGATGAGCCTTTTTGGCGATATGGAAGAGACGGAAAGCGCCTTCGAGTTCGCGCTCAAATCAGATGTCGACGAGATTTCGCGCAAACAGTTGCTCGCCTGGGAAAAAGAACTCATCGGCGTCTACATCTCAAAACACCCCCTGACTTACCTGAACGATCTTTTCAAAGAGCAGGTGACACACACGATAGCTGAGATTACCGAAGAGCTTGACAAGCAAAAGGTGGTGCTGGGAGGAACGATTAAGGAAGCCCGGCGCATCACCACCAAGAAAGGTGACACTATGTGTGTCGTGCAGTTAGAGGATGCCTTTGGCTCTATCGGTGTGACGATCTTTCCAAGGCTCTACGAAGAGACAACGGAGTTGTGGGTCGAGGATACAGTATTGATTGTGCGAGGCGAAGTGCAGGTGCGCCGCGACGAACCGGGCATTCTGTGTAACAGTGCTCAACAGGTCAAAGCGGTCGAGGAAGAGATGAACCGCAAGAAATATCATGTCTGGATTACTGTACAATTGACCGGGTCAGATGAGAAGGCCATTTCGGACGATATTGTGCGCGTCTATGATGTGCACAACTGTATACGCGACAAACCCGGTCGCGATCTGTATGATATCTGGGTCTGTAACGGTGAATGGCAGGTGCTTTTGACACCGAGCAATAACACCATGCATTATTCGCAAGAGGTGCATGATAAGCTGGAAGCGGTACTCGGTAAGGGGGCGATCGAGGCAACGCTTGTGGAACACTAGACACCTCTCCTTCCCAAATGTCATAATTTGCGGTATCCTTTGGGAGGTGCAGGTTGATACATTGTATAAAACTTCCTTTGATCTTCATACGTAAGAATTGAGAAGCATGTTTTTCATCCCGGCGTCAGGGCGAAGCGATGCTGCTTTACTGAGAAAAGGTACAATACAGTGAGTTATGAGAACAGGGATCCATTGCCAGTAGATCCCAACGCGGGCAGCCGCCGACGAATGTCTTCAGAGAGATGGGGAGAGTGGGAGGCGGGTGAAGTAGATGACGAAGATACCCAACCACGACGGGCTATATCAGTACCTTCCGCCACTTCAAAGCCTGATAGCGAACAAAAGGATATACCACAGCCCCGGCAAGAACAGGACCAGCTCGTCAACTCACAGTTCACGCACCGCGAACATGTAACGGGCGCCCCCCCTGTATACTCATCAGAGGCACCGCTGTTTCGACCCACCGCTTCTCCACCTTATCCACCACAAGTGCCACAACAGGGAGCGGGCTATTTCCCGCCACAACAATGGCAGGGGTACCCGCCGCAGGGGACACCACAGGGGATGCCACCTTATCAACAGCAAGGATATGTCTATCCAGCTTACCAGGGGTATGCGCCGCCCTATCAACCCTACGGGGGATATCCCGGCTACAATGGCTATGGTCCTTATGCCTGGCCAGCGCCGCGACCAAAGCAGGATGGCTACCGGCTGGCTGTGATTATCATCTCTATCGTAGGGTCGGTCCTGGCTATTTTTGGCGGACTGGGCAGTATCCTGTTGTTGTTCATCATTGGCTCTGCCGCCAATCTAAACGGCCACCTCATTACTGGCGCACAGTACTTCAGCACTCTCCTGACGTTGATCGCATTCGCTATCGGGGGTGTAGTCGGGGGTGGCTTCAGCCTCTACCATAGCATTCGTGCTATCCTCAACAAGCGCTCAGCCAGCTTCAAATTACCCTGGTTCTGGATATTCTTGATACTCTATGCGTTTGTGCTGGGCACTGGCTTTGCGTTACAGGCAAATGGACAGGAAGTGACTTCCCCCGCGTTGATCAGTTTCTTGATTATCCTAGCCGCCATTTTTCCCGCGCTTGCCTTGCTCGCACTTGCAGTACGGCGCCTGCATCACCCGGATTGGACAACGACCTGGCGGCGTTTTACGCTGGCCTTGACCAGTGGAGCAACACTGGGTATTGGGCTGGCATTGAGCCTGGAATTAGCATTGGTTTTCCTGGTCGTACGCGGGACCAACGCGACAAGCGCCTTGCAATGCATCGAAAATCCCAACAGTCCAGATTGTGGGACGTTCGCAGCCTTCGACCTCATTTTCATTATTGTGGCGATCATTGGGCCTATAGTGGAGGAGACGGTAAAGCCTCTGGGGGTGGCGCTCTATATTGGACGGATACGAGGTCCGGCAGAAGCCTTTCTGCTGGGTATGGCCAGCGGTATTGGCTTTGCCCTGGTGGAGACGGTGGGATACATCGGTTCAGGCTATCATGATTGGCTGGCTGTCGCGATAGAGCGCACGAGCGCTGGTCTACTGCACGGCGTTGGAGCCGGTATGGTGACGCTGGGTTGGTATTACCTGACGCACGCCAAAAAGCATCGCTTCCTCAAGGCTTTTGGCTGCTGGTTTTACGCGGTTTTGCAGCACTTTGTCTGGAATGGGACAGCAGTGCTTGGGCTGCTACCTGGTCCGGTGGGCGCGACGATAAATAGCTGGAATTTGAATCTTGGCTTTATCACCCTGCCTTTCGTTGAGTTACTCAACATCATCGAAGCAATCCTGATTCTGCTGGTTTTCTTCTATATAACGGGAAGATTGAGGAAAAAATCGCCCTCCTCACCACCCGATGGGGGAGGCGAAAGGCAGCCATCACGCCAGGCGCCAATGCACGTCCGAGCCTAGCCTAGCCTAGAGGCTGCCCCTGGGGTGGGGAACAAATGTTCAAGAGGTGGTATACTATGTTGGTGATGATGAAGCGAAAGGTGTTTGACTCGTTGGATGATGCCGCGCTCGAATCGGCGTGTGTAGAGCCGACGCTCCAACGACTTCACGCTGGGATTTCTCCCGCCGTGAAGTCGCAAGTTCTCGCGCAGCTCACTGCTGGACAAAAAGCGCAGTTCATGTTCCGCGTGCTGTATGCTCACCTGGGTAACTCGGTGGTTGATTTTTATTGTTGGGTTTCCTATTTGCTGGCAGAAGCGAGGACCTGGTCAGGAGTTAAGGGTGGGTTACGATATTTCGGAGATGATGCCATGCTGCGGCTCCTTGAAGAGACGGAAAGCTTTCTTGAAGTGAGGAATCGGCAGGGAGATGCCGGATGGCGCGATGCTTTTCCTCAGGACCTTGACGATGATGCGGAACTTCTCGCATCCGTTAGCCGGCTCAATGCAACGTTCCACGAAATTGCTCCGGCAACGCTCAAGCTCATCGGTGCGTATATCCGAAACAACGCGGGCGAGTTTGTGCAGTTCGACGATGTCCCCTGAAATATTGGGGAACACAAGAACGTTCGAGAAAGATACTACGAACAAGTAAACAGAAGTTAGAGGTTCCTCAGCTCCATAATGTGCCTTAAGCGTACGAAGCCACCAGTTCGTCGATATGCTGGCGCACTGTGGCAGGGTCGACAGGGTCAAAATGCTCGTCCAGCGCCGTGCACGCGTGATCGAACAGGTAGTGCAGCTTCAGTTCGCGCTTACCGGACACCCCGGAAACTGGTGCGATATAGGAGCGCGTCATCTGCATCTGCGTGCGGTACCCGAGCAGCGCGGTATCTCCAACCTTGCAGCGGTCGCCCGGCCGCAACACCACGTGGTAGTCGATGATCTGCTGGATGTCCTGCAGAAACTCTACACCATTATCGCGTGCTTCGTCCCATGTCGATCCAACCAGCGCCCCGACAGCAGAGCCGGTGATGTAGCCATCGAAAAAGAGCCCACCGCCATATGCGTAGGCGCGGTCACCTACGTGATGGGAGATTTCGCTGACGTACGCGTAAGCGGGCCGCTCCGGGAGGGTGCCGTCAAAGGCGTGGTTCGGTGTTGTGCCTAATAGCCCATGACCCGGTTCTACATGCGTTGCACCATCGTGTGCAAGCATCGGCATGATGACCGCCGATGTATTCCCTGGCGCGTTGATCTGCTTGACCTCGATACCCAGTTCGCGCAGCTTTGCGGCTGCACGCAGAATCGTGTGCATGTTCGGGGTCACCTCCGTCTTCTCGTCGGGTCGGTGATTGTAGCGGACACAGGGGAAGGCGGTCACACCTACAAGGCGCACATTGCGCAACCGGGAAATCGCATCTGCGGCCGCAGCTACTTCGCTCTCCCTGAACCCTCCTTCCTGGCCATCAAAGAAGACGTCACCAGGAGCATAGACCCGTATTAAGAGATCCTGCACAATGCCGAGAGCGGCAGCTGCGCTATCGATCCAGCGAGCGTGCTCGACGTTGTACACAGTGATGACATCCGGGCGCATGGCGACCATCGCAGGTACCATGTGACGGGGGATTTGATTGAGGTGCCCCATGTGCCCAACGGGGAGACGATAGCGCCGCGCCATGAGCGAGCAAGTCACATCAACGGCCACGATTTTATACAGTCCATTAGCAAGCGCCAGCGCGCTGACATAGGGATTGCGGCCGTACTGTTTGCTCATGAGATAGGTTGTCAGGCCAAGGCGCATGGCCTCCGCGAACAATATGCGCGCATTTTCGACGATCATGTCAAGGTCGATGATCCAGGTGTTGGGCGGGATACGACCATTTTGATGTAGTGATAATGCCGCCTCCAGGAGTTGTGGATTGCGTTCGATTAGACGTTGAAAGTACATTAGGAAGGCTCCTTCCTCTCGTTTTTTCTCCCTGAAGCTATTCAGCCACGGCGGAATCAGTGACAGTACCTTCTTGCGCGCCGCGTACGGGCGGTTCCCCCACCATGACACGGCCCATGGCATCGAGTATATCTGGCCGGCGCCGTACCATGAGGTACAGGTAGACGATGCCGATTACTATCCACGCAAGCATAATGTACGGCACCAGGTTATTAGGATATGCTGGTACCGGCCACAGGAGACCATAGATGGGCAGCAGCATGAGCAGACCTGCGATAACCGGCAGGATGCCGTGGCGCACGATAGAGAATTCTGCCGGGTAGTCCCGCCGGTAGAAGACGATCAGCGCCAGGTTGATCAGAATATAGATGATCACGATCCCCAGACCCAGGATGGTTCCGAAAAACCCGTAAGCGCCCAGCGGTGTCCAGAGCGCACTACCTATCAAGGCGAACGCCAGCGCAAAGATCATGTACGCCGTCAAGGCCAGTGATGGATTGCCACGTCCACTGGTCTGGCCAAGACCGCGGAAGATGATGCCCTCGCGCCCCATGGAGAAGAGCACCCGCACTGTGGCATTGATACCGGAAATCAGATTCGCGAAAATACTATTGAGGGCCGTGAGCGACACAAGCCAGACAAGGCCTGATCCCCAATAGGTCTGTGTCAGCGTGATCCAGGGAGAGCCATCGCTCACGAAGGCATTCACATGGCTTTGCCCGAATCCAATCGCGGCAGCCCAACCCGAAAGGACATAGTAGACCCCGATTACGCCCACAGCGGTGAATAGGGCAACAGGAATGCTGCGGCGAGCATTGCGCGTCTCTTCTCCAAGTGTTCCGGCGGACTCAAATCCGACGAAATACAGGATGCCCCACAGGAGGCCAATACCGAGACCCGAAAGCCCACCGAGCGAATTCGCAGGATTGAAAGGCGCGAATGTCACACCTTGCGCACCTCCTTTTGCAAAGATGGTGGCAAACAGCGCGAGCATCACTCCTACTTCCAGTACCAGGAAAACCAGGGCGGTGGTAGCAGAGCGACTGATACCAAGCATGCCGATTCCCCAGAGAATGAGTGCAAAAGCGATAGTGAATATCCACCAGGGGATATTCAGATTCCATTGGGTCTGCAGGAATTGCGAGGAGAGCTCGCCGATGGCCGACAGGAGCATGGGTCCGACCATGGCGTAGGCGAATGCCAGGATCCAGCCCGACATGAAGCCACCGCGTTTGCCGAAGCCATGAGTGTTGAACGTGTAGGCGAATCCCGCGGTGGGGATCTTCTGTGCGAATGCGCCGATTGCCGAAGCGACCAGAACGCACACAATCAGGGCGAGTAGAAGCGCGAGTGGGAGTGCATATCCTGCTCCGCCTGCGGCCGGTTGGGTGTTAAAAAATACGCTGGTAGCTGGACCCATGAACGCCATTGATAGTACAACTGCGCCGATGACCGTAATGGCGTCTTTGCGGAGCCGTCCGAACCTGTGTTGGGGCTGTGTAGTTGCCATAACCCTCTCCTTATTCATGCAGTCATTGCAACCTGAGAGTTTTCAGGAGCCTCGCCAAAACTTTGTTACACAATGTAACATTCTTATGTTAACATGTGCTCAGACGGCTGTCTACACCTTTCCCGCCAACAGTTTCCTGTGTCGTTGACGCCCTGGAAGTGTTCGCTTGTCTTCGGGTAGCGCGGCGAAGAGTGCGCTGGCTGCATCGGATGCCCAATGCGCCACAATCAGCGGTGGCAGCCTCCGACCCCGGAGCAGGTAGAGCATGGTCGTACTGATATAGCCATCGATCTGCCTCACTTTCTGTGACATGTGCCAACTCCCGTGTGATTGCTGAACCAGCCAGTGGAGGTGTACCGTTGAACTGCATGCCTGCGCAAAGCCCACGTGCTGGTTCCTCACGCGGCGCGTCGTCCACTCACCACGCTCACAGCCGCTACCCACAACAGCAGCACCAGCAGGAGCACAGCATAGGCACATCCAGCAAAGGCAATCCAGCGTCCTCCTTGCAGCATTGTCCCTGCACGTATATCAGTGTGCGCACTACTGTTGTTGACTGTCATCGTCTCGACCCCTTTCTAACAACTTGTGGCGGATCATGTTGCTTTCCTTTCAATACGGACGTTGGTAGGGGTGTAGCCAAGCGCTGCCAGAGCCGCTGGCACACCCTCGCGGTGTGAGGGGTAGCGGAAACGGAACCCTGCCGCGAGCAACGCGGATGGATCGGCGTGCGCGTCGAGGGTGATCGTCTCAACGGCTATCGATCCGGCAACAAGCGCGGCCAGCCATGCGGGAACGGCTCCGGGTCGCTTGACGCCCATGAAAGCCGCAGTATCGACGAGTAACTCACGCTGCGTCGTATCGGCTCCGTCCATCGCGATGTAGGTGCGACCGGCAAGTTCTGTACGCGGGAGACCAGCCAGGTGGACCAGCGCGCGTGCCGCGTCAGTCACGTGCAGGAGCGGCAGGCGGTTCGTCCCTTTCCCGATGATACGAGCTGACCCACGTTTGAGCCCGTTAATGTACTGGTCGGCGAACACTTTGCCTGGCCCGTACACGAGATTGCCAAAGTAGATGTAGGTGGTCTCTACACCCGATGCTTCAACCAATCGACGGACGGGAATGCCGATATGAGCAAAACCCCGTGGACGCGTGCGTAGAGGTGAACGCTCGCTGATGGTGCTCTGAGCGTCCGGTTGCAGATCATCAGCGCCACTGACGGAGAAGAAGATGGGCTGTTCCTGGGTAGGCAACCTCTGTAGAGCTTCCAGCGTCGTTCGCGTCATGTTCTGACGCTCTGCTGAGAGAGACTGTATGGCGGATCGGCTCAGGCGCCTGGGAAACTTTGGCTGTGTTAGATCAATCAAGGCCGTACTTCCTCGGACCTCGGCTATCCACCCTGTGGGCTGGGAGATGTCACCTATGACGGGATGAGCGCCGACTTGCCGCAGCTTGTTTGCCCCTTCTTCCGAACGCGCCAGGGCTTTCACCTGCCATCCTGCCTGCACCGCCTGGATGACCGTTTCATGGCCAATAAAGCCTGTTCCTCCGAGAATAAATAGCGTCTTGTTCATCATAATTCATTCCTCTCATGTTCTTACTTTTTTTCGTTCTTCAACCATTTGATGTAGATGTCCTACAAATGGCCCTTGAAATTGGCCATCTAT
>Ga0137378_10003216_pt1 | contig 14116 bp, 15 predicted proteins | sample SagtaG_21_FD_104813 | JGI IMG/M metagenome (GOLD analysis project Ga0137378, IMG submission 104813) | Vadose zone soil microbial communities from Sagehorn Ranch, Mendocino, California, USA - Sage2_L_60_16 metaG | ecosystem: Environmental > Terrestrial > Soil > Vadose zone | place: USA... | reverse complement strand
TTCGAGTAGCTCCGGGATATCGCTCAGGTTGAAGTCCTGCCACGCGTCATAGATCTGTTTCTCAAACTTGCGCTCGGCAAACCGCGTCATCTCACGCGTCAGGCGTGCATAGTCTTCGTGCTGGCGCGCCCATAGGGTGTCGATGGATGGGGTGTGACTCTGGATGCAGCAATGCTTGTACTTGCGTCCGCTGCCGCAGGGACAGGGGTCGTTTCTTCCGATCTTCGCGCGTGCATGGAGAGGCATATCGCTGCGACATTACCGCGCGGGGTTGTGGAAAGGCAAGCGGGATACTGGGTGGCTTTTCTTTCGAGAGGAGAACCAACGTGTCCAGATCAATGCATGCTCTACAAGGCGAACCATTACCTTACAACCATCACCTGCACCAGTTCCTGACCTTCATCAAACATGAGAGAGGGTTCGCCGATGCCACGATTGTCAACCGCGAACGTTCGCTGAAACCCTTTTTAGCCTGGCTGGTCGCACAAGAGGTGCCGCTGTCCATCGTGTCGCCGGTGGTGATAACCAAGTACTTCATCAGTGCCGTGGCGGGCAAGTGGAGGCGAACTACCGTCTCGTTCCATGTACAGTCGCTGCGCTCGTTCTTTCGCTATGCCAGCAGTCGAGGTTGGTGCGCCGCAGGCATCGCCGAGTCCATCGACGCACCCCGGCTCTACACTTACGAAAATCTGCCGCAAGGCCCGTCGTGGGAAGAAGTGGGAAAGGTTCTTGCCAGTGTCAACGGCACGTCGCCAGTTCAGATCAGGAGTCGCTGCGCGATCCTCCTTTGCGCAGTCTACGGCCTTCGCGTTTGGCGAAGTCTGTGGGCTGCGCCTTGAGGATATCGACTGGGCTGAGGAGAAAATCTCTGTACGCCGCTCCAAACAGAGAAAAGTCCAAACTTATCCGCTGACGACCGAAGTGGGGAATGCACTTCTGCGATATCTGAAGGAGGTCAGGCCGCGATGCACGCAACGAGAAGTCTTGCTGACACTCAGGCGGCCATACCGTCCCGTCTCCGTTGGCGCTCTTTCCACGGTGACTCAAAAGCTACAGAAGCGACTGGGACTGAAGCTCAAGGGATACGGCTCGCACGTCCTGCGTCATGCTTGCGCCACGCACCTTCTCGCCAAGGGGCTGACACTGAAGGAGGTGGGCGATCACCTGGGACATGTGTCCGTAGCGGCAAGCCCGCGGCATTGGGAACCGCGATTTCAAAGGTTTCCGCAAGCTCGCCTTCGCGGCAGTTGATTTGGATTGTCTCGACCTGCTCATTCAGGTCCTCTGCACCGTCAATCAGGCACAGGTCGAGACTTGTTTTCGCACCGTGGACTTTGATGATGGATTCGTCTTCTCTAGTGCGAGGCAGGTCCGCCAGCAGGTCAAGTTGCACGACGTTGCCATCGATGTTCTTTTCATAGCGAAATGAGTCAGTATTGCTTCGTTCATAGTCGAGGGGAGCAGCTAGCAGATCCTTGATCCGGTCAATCGTCTCGCGCTGGCGCGCTCTGGCGCGTAGGAAGGAGATCGACATCCAAGCTCATGCTGTGGTCTGTCTGGCAGTGGCGCGCAAGCTCTTTTAGAAACGGTACCCAGCCTCCGCAGATAACCAATCCTTCTTTCCCTACTGGCAGGTCCTCTCGGCGAGCTCGCCTTGTTCTTTCTCCGGCTAGGCACAACAGCGTTTGGAGGACCCGCAGCCCACATCGCGATCATGGAGGATGAACTCGTCCGCAGGCGGTCTTGACTTTCGCGTGAAAAATTCCTCGACCTGCTCGGCGCAAGCAATCTCATTCCTGGGTCAAGTTCAAGCGAATTGGCTATTCTGCTGCTCGGCCATGAACAGATACGTGAGCTCTCGCATGGAGCGTTCCGCCTCGGCTATTGTCTGCTTCATCACTGCGATGCGCCGCTTGTCGGACCACAACGGTTGACGTAAACGGCTTTACTCAGAAGTACATCCTGCCGTTGCTGAGGCTCGGGCGGTGCGAGTACGATGAATGCGCGTTTAATCCTGCTCACAATTTTTCAGACCGTTCGCAGGTTCGTCGTCGCATCACCTTTCAGACCGCAATTTGAAAAGCACGATCTCTTTGCGCCTCGGAGTCACAGAGGCAGGGGCCTTAAAAGTAGCAGTGTCGCGTCGCTGATATGCGCCGCGCCCAGCAGCCTCCCGATTCGGGAAGTGCCGCCGAAGAAGCTGTACCTCGGTAACCTTACCGAGTTGGACATATAAATACACACTGTTACATAAGTACCGTGTAGCCGTACTCGATGTTCGTGTCGGACAAGATCAATTCCCGATGTCGAGAGAGGCAACGCAAGTGGCGAAGTTCACAACCCTAAATCGCATTTCTTTTGCGACCAGAGCACTCATTCTCTGTTTGATTTGCGCAACCACGGCAACGGCACATGCCGGTAGTAATGATGTTGTACTGTACGCCTCGAAGGCTCGGGTCAAGGCAGGCAAGTGGAATGTTGTTGCAGACTCCACCGCCGGCGGCGGCTATGCCATGGCTACGCCTGACGTCGGAGCTCCAACGATTGCTGCGCCTCTGGCACAGCCAGTCAGCTATTTTCAACTCACCTTTCCTGCATATTCCGGTACGGCATACCATCTCTGGATCCGCGGAAAGTCCGCCGAGAATTCGATTAACAATGATTCAGTGTTCGTTCAGTTTTCTGACAGCGTGACCAGCACTGGGTCCGCATTTGACCGGATTGGAACTACATCTGGAATGACCATGATTCTGCAGTCTTGCACAAATTCCCGGGTGCATGGATGGGGTTGGACGGACAACGGTTGGTGCAGTCTAGGCGCAAACGTCTATTTTCAAAACACTGGAAACCACACGATTCAGATTCAAGTGCGACAGGATGGACTGTCGATAGACCAGATTGTGCTTTCTCCACAAACTTATATCACGGCCGCGCCGGGAAAAGCTTTCAATGATACAACGATCTTGGCGGCGAATTTACCCGTGCTCATGTCAACCACTCAAGTGAGTGTGTCTGCAAGCCCATCGTCGGGTGTGGCTCCGCTGAGCGTCGGCTTCACGCCGACGGTAAAGCTGACGAGTGGCTACGTCACTGGCTACTACTGGAATTTCGGGGACGGGCAGACATCAACTGCCGCGCTGCCCAGTCACGTGTATCAGAGCACCGGGAACTACACTGCAAAAGTGACGGTGACAGACAGCAGTGGGACGCAAACCAGTGCGTCGGTCCTGGTAAGCGTCAGCGGAGCTGGTTCGTTCAGCGACACCTTTAATACCGGAGCGCTAGATCCCTCGAAGTGGCTGGCGTCGAATGGATTCGCGCCCGGGAGCATCTCGGGCGTGAACTATGGCTCGTTTGTTCCGAGCAATGTCGATCTCTCCAAAGGCATGCTTTGCTTAAAGGTTCAGCAGCAACAAGGCAGCTCTGGCATTCTCTCGGTGGGTGGCGAGATTCAGTCTCTAACCACGTACGGATACGGTACGTATGACTGGGTCATGCGGGCGAGTTCTACTTCGTCAACACCGACAGGGCCGGGCGCCGTCGTCTCCGGTCAAATTTCTGCTGGATTCAGCTTCGTCAATAATTCCCAGACAGAAATCGATTTTGAAATCGAGGGACAGAATCCGGACACCGTCTGGATGACGAACTGGATTAGCACCACGCAGAAGCAATACAGCAGCGTGTTTCTCGCCTCCCCAGACGCAAACTTTCACCATTACAAGTTCATCTGGGCGCCAGGGCAGATCGATTACTACATCGACGGGAAGCTGGTTTCGACGCATACCTCAAACGTGCCGAGCACTCCCGCGTACGTCATGATCAACCATTGGGGAACGAACAGCACCGGATGGGGAGGACCGGCCACCCTGGGTGTCGAGCGATATTTGTACGTTTCCAGTTTTACTTACACTCCTTTGCAATAACCGCCGTTCAATCCCAGTGCTCTTCAAACGTTCAGCCGTCTTGTGACGAAATTGAGGTCTGCCTCCGTAATCATTTGAGGGCCACCGCCTCAGTTTGGGGATCGGCCATCCTTGTCAGATAAGGGAAAAACGGTGTCACTTCGAACGGCATCTTCTCCTGTGGAGAAAGCAGAGCGACTGGCCCAGGCTTCATCATTCTCAGCTGATTGCTCCAGGGATCGACTTTGATCCTGCCACCCAGCGGCAAGGCCGCGATCTGCTCGACTTTGTCCATTTGCAACTGAGGCGCGGCACCAGCAAGTGCTGACATGCGGGTATTCTTCCCATTACCCAGGCTGTTGCCCAGGTGCGGCCGAATCAGACTGGTGAGCTCAGGTGCACGGGCCTGCAGAGCCTTTAGAAACAGACCTGCGTTACTCAACTTGTCCTTATAGGGAGAATTTCCAAGCAACTCCAAGGCTTTTGTGTCCGCAGCCAGCTCGTCAGCCTGGTCGCGCTCAAAATCCATCCGCTGAAAAGTGCTCTGGTCAGGGAAAAAGAATCGGTCAGTGAAGGCAAACTTGGTGTTAATCCTGTGCCCCAGGGCAATATGGCCGAGTTCGTGCGCCAACACCATGGCCAACGATCCCTCGTCGGGTAGTACGTCCAGCAACCCACGACTCACGACAATGGTGTGCCCGATCGTGAACGACTCAAGTGGCGCCGTCAGCAGAACGCGGCAACGCACGTCGGGAATGATCTCCAGCTTATTCGTAATGACCAGGTTGTTCACGACGGTTTGCAGAATCTTGTCCACCTCACCTTGCGGTGCAATCAGGCCAACCTTCTGCAGATGGTCAACTGCATTATCTTCCGCGAGCCGTTCCCACATGCGTTGTGCTTCCGCCGGGCCGGCGTCCTCTGTCGAGGCACTTTGGTCCTCCACGGAATCGACCTGGATCTCTGAAAACTCCTGCTCATGCTTCAGCTGCTCGATGTCGTAACCCCAGAGTCGCGTTTGGGCCTTGAGATACAAACCGTGAAAGGGTGCTGCGGTGCGCTTGTCGTCGGACTCCTCAATATAGACGTAGGCTGGCCACCACTTGCCGGGTTGCAGGTTCGAGCGCCAGCTGTCGAAATGCAGATAGTACGAGTAACGAGAATGGGGTGTATAGGTTCCGTTGAACCGGACGATATTAAAATCGTGGTCCTCGACCCAGACTCTTCCCGTGAATAGGCCTTTGGGTGCCGATTCCTTTGGCTGGACGTCCATGACAATGCAGCGCACGTCTCCGAGGAACTCTCGCCGCACAAAGGTGAAATAGTAGTTGCTCTTCTGGAAATCTGAATCTAGCATCGCCATCTGTGCAAATCCGCGGGGCATGAACTTGCGCGAGAAAATGCCCGCAAACGGGTTGAGAAAATGGCCTCCCAAACCCAAACCTGAATGCTGATTTTGGAACAGCTCATCTTCGGGGCCATCACTCAGATCCAGTCGCCCCAGGAAATACTGATCACTCGTGGGCTCGACCGTGTGGTCCTTGTCCTCGTGCAGATTCTGGATGTAGGTCTCGGCCAGCGGATGCATGCGTTTCATAGAGGTGACGAACGCCCGTTCACGCTCCACGACCCTGTCGACCGTCTGCTCGAAAGAAACCGGTGCCACGGTCTGGAACGAGGCATGCTTTGTGACGCCGTAATTCCCGTAGATCGTCACATTCGCATCACCTTCTCCCATCGCAGACTTGGGCAGCGCGGTGCTTATGAGGAAATTCGCACTTGTGGCGCCAGCTGGCACGACGACCCGTGACGGAAGCTTGGCTGCCTTTGAAGGATCAGCGGCCAACGACACCTCCACGTCGGTTGGAGCTGGCATGTTCAGGGTTACCGCGGCCTGGACTGCGCTGCCCGCCACTACGCTGGTCGTGTTCAGCGTAATCGAAGAAAGCGCTGGAGTCTCAGCAAGACTCGACCCAGCACACAGCAGGCATGTGACCATCAACAAAACAACTGCCCTCAACTGATACATAAATGTTCCCTCGAAAGACTTAGATTCTTTGCTTTCCAGGTGCCTGACTCCAAACATCACCGCCACAGCACCACAATTACTGCGCAAGCCAAGACAGCCCTGGCAAAGAAAGGCAATCTGGCCACGACGTGAACGATCCCTGAGACGCTCCCCAACCCGAGATACAGCACTTCTACCTCCCCATGCTTCTACTCAAGAGATTCCAACCAAACGAAGCATTCATGAACAAGGTGAGTCCACCAGCTGAGCGGTCAGAATCGAAGCGGTTCTCGTGCAAGTACGCGGCACCAAGCTCGGAATAAAGACCGCCGCGAGGGAAAACTGCCTTGATACCTGCCCCAAAGATTGCATTGTTGTCCCAATCGAAATGTTTGCTGTCGCGCGTGACGGTCGCCTCGCCATACGGAACCAGCGTTGTTCTGCTGAATCTCTTGGCGACCATTCCTTGAGAGACATAGGCCTGACCGATAATGTTGCCGTGCTCGACCGGCGAGATATTTCCGATTGCCGCCCAGGAAGAACCCGGGAAGCGATTCGCTTTGTTCGTGACGGACTGCCATCCGAACCAATCCTGCGCATACAGGATGAATCCCGAGCTGCTCAGGCTGTTGAATCGGTCCTCGTAAGCGTAGGCTGAGCTGAGGCTCACGACGCCGGACCGGAACAGCTTGTTCAACTTGATCCCGGCGCGAGGCTCGACTTTGTTGTTCCAGGCATAACCTTTGGTGTCGAGGACCAGACCGAGAGAGACGTAGGGAGTCAAGGTGACAGAACCGGCGTTGCTCGCGAACACCGCCGCGCTCTGTTCCATGTACGACTGACTGTAGCCGTTGTTATGCTCAGTCGGGCTCAGGTTCCCGAGGGTAGTCCAGGCTTGTCCCGGCAGCCCTGTGCCGTCAAGAATCGTACCCTGCAGTGCTGGGGCTGCACCCTGCTGCGCGGCCGCGGAACCGGCCAGAGCCAGAGTCATCAAGAATGTGAACAGAAAGTTAAGTTTCAAGGCCGTCCTACTCCCTTCAATATCGTTTGACCGCAAACCAGCCTCTTACCTGCTTGCGTTGAATCACGGTTTTCCAAAAGCTGTAGAGAAACACACAACAATCCACGAAACGCAACAGTTCATAGGTTGGCAATGCGGCGATGACGTCCGTACGGCGCTCGCGCACAGCACAAACCAACGACAGCGCCACCAGCACGGCAAAATCCATGCCGGCCGAGTAGAATGCAATCCGAGGACGCACAAGCAATAGCGCGGGTAGCGACAAGTACAAGGCAGAGAAAATCAAGCCTTCGCCCATCAAGAGTTTGAACTCCCAATCGATTTTCGTCACACCTGTCGCCATGCCATACTTCTGTCCGACCTGCCAGGTACCGGTGTCCCACCGATAGACCTGCTTGATGTAATCCCGGAGGGTCCTTGGGTCTTGAGTGGAGACCACAGCGTCTCTTTGGTAGAGGATCCGACCCAACTTTTTGCGATGAATCTGAATCGTGCAGTCCATGTCCTCGACAATAGTGTCGCTGTTCCAATCGAGTTCGCTGAACACATCGGCACGAAAACTGGAAGCACATCCTGGCGTAACCGTGATTACGCCCATATTGCTTTGCCCGCCTTTATAAATCGCGTGCGACATCCAATAGGCCAGGCAACGATAAGCCGTGAGCCAGTTGTGTGGCGTGCTTTTGGCGCGGCCACAGACCGCCGCGACGGTCCGATCAGCAAAGGCGCGTTTGACAACATCGAAGTAGCCATTGCAGACCTCGGTATCGGCATCCATCAAACATATGTAGTCATAGCGGCCGACCACATCAAACTCGCGCGCTCCGCGGCTCAGGGCAAGGGCCTTGCCGATGTTCTTTGGATTACGAAGTACATTCACCCCCAACGACCGGGCAATCTCCCCCGTGCCGTCGCTCGAACCGTCATCGATCACATAAATGTCGACCGGCGGGACACCCGCTTTGAGAATGCTCTTCAACGTCTTGCTTATTCCCAATCGTTCGTCTTTTGCTGGAAGCAGCACGCAGAGCCGGTTCACCATGCACCTCGCACAACCAACTCGCGTGCATCGAACGCGACTAAGTAGATCCTCTTTTTGTCGGCTTGCAGCTCGTGCCCATTCTGGTAAATGTGCAGCGCATGGCCGGCGACCTTGATCTTGAGCATGACGCTAGTCGGAAACGGTGTTGGAATGTCCCAGGTGAACCTCTGCTCGTTCTTGGTGATTTGCGGTTTCACACTTTCAAGAGTTCGTTGCGCTCGGAGGTAAGCCGCGACTTCGCCAAACGGGGCGATCCACAAGCCTTTTGTTTGTTCCGCTTTCAGGTAATCCAACAAGCTGATGAAGGTGTCAGTAGAGATTGGTTCCCACCCGGTGGAGGGATCACCAATGCCGTGGAACTGGAATGTGGTCCAGGCGCCAAGCGAAACCGCCTTCTCGACCCATCCGTGGTAAACACCAATGTCATATTTCGTGAAAACCGGCTGGCCGGGCAGGTTATACCAGTCTGGATCGGCATCGGCCCTCACGTAGATCAGATTGGGGTCTTGAGGCCAGCCGCGCGCGGCGAAGTTATACTTTTTGACCCAGAACAAAACTCCAGGGGAAATCTCCATGTAGGGGTAGGCGAACGTGATGATGTTCGCGTTGAAATTGCTGTCCAGAAAGTTCTTGGCATCTTCTACCTGGAGCTCCTCGCCTTCCTTACTCAAGGAAGCAGGATGTTCGTGAGTGACAGTGTGATTTCCAATCTCGTGCCCGTTGGCCTGAGCCTTTCTCCATTCATCCAGTCGCGTAAGTTTTGAGACGATGACAAAGAAGGTGCCACGCAGATGACGTTTGTTTAGCGCCGGTACTGCAAGGTCAAGATGCACCGGCCTCGCGTCGTCGAAGGTGAGCGACACGGCAGCGCGGTGATCATCCCAAGGCAACACCGTGAATGCGCGCGTCTGCGCTGAGCAACACGCGACCGACAGAACAGACACGAGCAATATGTGAGCATTTTTCGCCATGATCTATGTGGGGGAAGGTCGCCGTTCGTTACTTGGAAGTGCAAGCTGGTTGCCAACTGAGATTCCGAAGGCTAATCAGAGCTCTGAGCACACTCCTGGGCGGCGCGCAGCTCCGAACTCTCGATAAACAGACCAGTTACGTGATGCGCAATGAAGTCAATCAGGAGATCGCCGTCATTTCTCCGCCTAGCCCGTTAGTCACTCTCCGCACCGTGACATCCGTAACGCGGGAGCCGTTACCAGAGAAGGTATTTCCAAAACGAATGGAAATACATTTCTCACTCACTCAGGTGTCGAGCTTTACGCGGCGGACGTGGCTGTCCCGGACGCGAGCGCATCGTGAGGTGCGAAGTATTGATAAAAGTGAGCCCCGGAAGAGGAGCGCCTGCCGGGGCCGTGAGAGGTGGCTTTCAGTCGCGCGATCCAGATGGATACTGGCACGCGCATTCATGCGTAGAGCAGATTGAGTGCCAAACCAGACGCTTCAACTTGGCGAATCCATACCGGACCTCACACTACGTATTATTCGGCTGGCGCGTAATTTTCGCAGATAAGCATCCGCATGCCGGCATGTTGCCTCACAGGCCTTACCCTTCTTCTTTTGTAGAACCGAAAATCGCACCCCCGTGTTGAGACGGGTGCCCACCCGCTGCTCGGTGACCGAGAGACGTTGAGGACTGTGCAACATATTTCGTACTCCAGCGTGCAAATGTCGTTTTTCATTTAGATCAGACAGCGCTCCAATCCAGAAACCCCGGGAACACTGCGTTGCTGGCTGGACTTAGTGTTAGCTAATACTTCGTGATTACACGACTTCCGAGCTATGGAAAAAGACAGACAGAATCTACAGTGCTCGCCGCCGTAATAAAAGCTGGATCCTTTTCCGTGGCATCGCAATTGCTCTTAGGCAGTTTGGGGGAGGGCTCGCAACAGTTCTGCCACCGGGGGGAGTCTTCCCCAGAACTCTAGAGTGCTAGATGCAGAACGGCAAGCTCTGTCTAGCGTCGAGATGTGGCTTCAATTGACTGAAGCCCCCCGGGTGCAGAGGAGTAGGTAGAAGGATGTTGTATGTCGGCTTCGGAAGCATCTCTGGCATTGTCCACCTGATTGCCAGGCTTCCTTCGCTTGGGAGAGCTGTCGTGATCCTCGTGATAGCGGCCACGCTGGTTGTTCCCATTCGTTAGACGACGCGAGGTTATTGCGCTACGCACAGACAAAGGGGGGGTGCGGCCTAATTGAACCCCGCGCACAGACGAGCCGCATGGGGAGGAACTGTGAAACGCATTGCTGCCTTCGTGGGGTTAATCTTGTGCTCAATCCCGGCGCTTGCCGGCAAGCCCACTCGAATTACGGTCACGATTTCACCAACCACAGCGACCGTGTATTCGGGAGGGACCCAGCAATTCACCACAGCCGTTACCGGAAGCACGAATACCGGTGTGACGTGGTCAACCACGGCCGGAACGGTCACCAGTTCGGGCTTGTACACGGCTCCAACTGTGACCGCCACAAAGATGGCTTATGTGACAGCAACGAGCGCGGCTGATTCGACAAAAAAGGCCACTGCACCAGTCACGGTCAATCCTACTCCACCAGCATTGAGCCGAATCGTCGTCTCGCCGAGTTCGGCCTCTATCAACGTGGGGTCGACGCAGCAATTCTCAGCCATTCCTTACGATCAGTATGGCCACACGATGTCTGTGTCGCTCACCTACGCATCGTCCAATTACTCCGTGGCTGCAATTGACTCCGCCAGCGGGATTGCAACCGGGGAAGCCACGGGCATCGCATACATCACTGCATACTCCAGCAACGTTGTCAGCATTTCCGCGTCGCTGGCGGTGAATCCCGTCCCACCGCCTTCGCCCCTGGCCCTTACTAGGCTCTCGCCGAACATAGGATTGGTCGGTATCAACGGCAACTTTAACTTCCTCAAAATCCTTGGTACTGGGTTCGTCAGTGGAGCGACTGTCAATTTCGGCACTAACGTCCTCACGCCATCCGCTATAACACCAACGTCCGTTACAGTTGCGATTCCGGTCTCAGAGTTTTCGTCTGTGCGGACGGTGCAGGTTAGCGTGACAAATCCTGGGACGGCGCCATCGGCCAGCCTGCCGTTCTACATCATCAATCAGGGTTTTGTCTCGCTGACCTTTGACGACGGATATTATTCTGCCTACAGCAAAGGGGTGCCGATCCTTGATGCTGCCGGTCTTAAGTGCACTTTCTACACGATCACAACTCTGGTCGGAGACACTGTGGACGGCTACGTTACCCAAAGCCAGCTCCAGTCTCTCTACAAGAACGGCCACGAAATCGGCAATCACACTCGGACGCATCCGGCCTTATCAACCGTCTCGTCAACCCAGTTGACGAGTGAAACCAGCGGAGCACAGCAAGATCTGACAACTTGGGGCTACAACCCGATTACCTTTGCATACCCCTATGACGATTACGGCGGGAGTTCAACTAGCGCTGTCGTGGCTGCCGTCAAAGCTAGCGGAGTGCGAGGAGCTCGCGATTCCGATTACGGCGGCTACAACAATGCCACCTCGTTTCCGTTGCTTTTAGACAGCATGCCTTCGGAATACGACCTTGCTACTGATAACGTGGCCACGGTGACGGGATGGATTCGTCAGGCAGTGGCTAACAAGATGTGGGTGATCATTCTCTGGCACCGGGTAGATGAAACGGACCCCAGTACGGGAGCGCCCAATCCGATTAGCGTGCCCTCTTCTGTAATTCAGGGCGTCGTCAACTACATCGTTGCAAATGGCATCCATGTGGTCACGGACAGTGAAGGCCTGGTGATCGAGAACTTGGATGCCCAACAATAGCGAGATCGCGAAGTCTCCAAACTCTTGCTCTTGGTGCAAAACTAGCGGTACAAGGGCGGTACAACATGAGTTTGTTCCTTCGAGTTCTCAACCCTTCTTGAGAACCGAATAAGAGAATCAGACCAAATCCCGCGGCAAACCGTGATCGACCGCAAGGTCCTTATCTCTCCTGAGTTTTTCAACACCTTCACATGTTTTTGGCACGCGGGCTAGTGTGCTGCGAGTCGGGCGGACGTTCGAAGGCTGCACCGATATCGGGCATTGAACGTACTCGCAATCAGGCGTAGGTTTCGGAAAAGAAAACTCCAGCGCCCTCCGTCTTGCTCTCCCATACAACCTCAAAAAAGGAGGAGTAGCTAATGCCAAACCCGATGACGAAAAAAGCACCGACATCCGGTGTCACCGCGACAGAGAGGAACCTCGAAGAGCAAATCCGTACTCGAGCCTACGAACTATATGAAGAGCGCGGCCGCGAAGAAGGCCATGACCTGGAAGATTGGCTTCAGGCTGAAGCCGAGATTACCGGCAGAACCGTAATGATTGCGGCAGCATAATCGCGTTGGACGTGAAACAAAGCCCAGGAACTTTCCGGGCATTTCTGTTCCGCGAAGCGAAGCATGCTGAGCGCCACTTGCCCTTTACCTACCGGGGTACCTACCCCATGCCTAGGGTTGGCGATCAGTTCTAACTTTTTCTCGCTGTGCCCAAGGGTGCTTCCGACAAGTGGACTGCTGACGACGACGCCATTATGGCGGACCAACAGTCGGAGGCCAAGAGTATGAGCAGAATCTCGGAGCGGGAGCAGGCCATTGGCATCCCCACATGGTGGTCTTCTGCCCTAACTAATTACGGAAACTCGATGGTCAGTGGCAATGAGTTCGGAAGTCTGCTCCCGCAGGTGAGCGACGACGCCGGAACCCCGTTTGCAGTGGTGGTCATTCCGGTCGACGAGAAATTGGCCATCAAAGCTCGCCCGAAGTAAGGCTCGAATCGCCGCGCCGGAGGCTTCAGAAGACGCGGATCTTAGCCGATGCCGTATGCGACGGTGACTGCGAGGCACTCGCGTGCCGCTACAATTTTATGCTCCGCCCTCGATTGCAACTCCCGTTCAAAATGCGTAGCGCAAAGCAAACTGAAATGCGCGCAGACCGCCGGAGCCGAAGAACTTGCCGGCCGTGCTGAGCGGCTGATTGAACTGGGGTGAGGTGATGTCATTGTTGAAGCCCGAGTAGTTGTTGTTATTGAAGCCTCGGACGTTTGTGATGTTAAACAGGTTGAAGGCTTCGGCGATGAACTGCAGCTTGTTCTGCTCTCTGAAGGTCCAAGTCTTGGTTAGACGCAGATCGAGAGAGTTGAAATCATCTCCGAATTTGAGGTTGGGATTCACGTGCGAGAGATTGGCCCGCAACGGATCCCCGGGCGGGTGAGGATCCGGGTTGCATGGGATCTGGTTGACACCCGTGCACGATGGTAGTGAATTCCAGAGGTCAATTGCGGTGTTGAGCTCAGCCCCATTTGAAATGTCGCGTCCCAGAGCGTTACGCCGCAGAATGGGTAGGCGCGCGGTCAGAGCCGGGACAACAGAATCCATCGGGACATGCGAGCTGTAAGTCCAGATGGGGGAAATCGTCAGGTTCCAGGGCACTTCGAACGAGCCAAAGAAGACAAAGCGGTGGCGTTCGTCAGTGGGAGCGTACCCCTTTTCGAGCTGTAAGTTGTTACTGTGAAATACCAGGTTGACGGCGTCCTCAGCTCCGTTGAACGGGATTTGGTCATCATTCGAGTAATTGAAGGTCTTCGATAGCGTGTAGTTGGCATTGAAGCCCCAGCGGAGGTTGGGTCCGCCGGTGGGCCGCTTTTGCAAACTGACGAGCAAGGCGTCGTACCAGCTCTTGGCGGTTGACTCGATGTCGGTCACCTGCTGGCAAGTCGAGCCCGGGCTGGCAGTGAAACAAGAGGCCACTGAATCACCGCTGCGAGGATCGACGACTTCGCAAGGGTCAAAGCCATTGGGGCAACTGATGAACGGGGAAGTGCTGGTGGTGCTACGGAGAAACCGGCCCAGGATGAATCGCTGGCCGAAGTCGTGAATCCCGTCAGCCGACAGCACCCAGTTTTGGCTCAGCTGCTGTTGCAAGCCGAGAGTGAACTGCTGAGTGTAGGGATGCTTCGCAGTATGGTCGATGTGGTTGATGCCGATACCGAAGGTGGCGCTGCCCCCACCGAATGGATTTGCAAGCGATACCACCTGTCCAGTCTGCGGGTCGGGTGCGAAATTGCCACTGCTAGTGAGCGTTGAGCCGCTAAACGACGCCAACGGCAAGATACGGCCGTT
>Ga0137378_10003213_pt1 | contig 14119 bp, 14 predicted proteins | sample SagtaG_21_FD_104813 | JGI IMG/M metagenome (GOLD analysis project Ga0137378, IMG submission 104813) | Vadose zone soil microbial communities from Sagehorn Ranch, Mendocino, California, USA - Sage2_L_60_16 metaG | ecosystem: Environmental > Terrestrial > Soil > Vadose zone | place: USA... | reverse complement strand
TACGCAACGCGCTAATAACGGTTACGTACGGTAAATCAATTTGCAAGCTCAACAGTCCATCCGGGATACGAGTGAACAGGAATTCACCCAGACTGTTCAACTCGGCCGACCCGATCCGTTCCTCCTCATTCTGTAGGTGCACCGAAGCATCTTTGACGAAACCCCCGTCGCGTGGCAATATCTGCCCAAACAACTCGCGGTGGTCTTCCACCTTTGAAATTCGAACGTGAATGTCGAAATCATCGGTCTGCAAAAGGACTCGCCGTGAAACCACCTGCGAATCCATCCAAAGCCCGGCTCGAATGCCGGCCGGCGCCGGCTCGGCAAAACTATCGAATACGATCAAAGCGACAACCTGGCGGAGCAGCGGACGAGGCTCTGGCGTCTTGAACCTTGTCTCACATATCCTTTTTGCGGATGCGACTATGGGGTCGGGCGCGCTCAGGAGATGAGTGCGTTTGACCGAGTTGGCGAATCTGGACCATTCCTGAAACTCGAACGCACAATCCTCACAAGAACCGATGTGGTCGTACCAGGATTGCCGCTCGCAATCAGCCATCTTCAGTTCGATCAGATCCAGCGCTTCTTCTGGGCTAATATGCATTAGGCCCCCTCCTAGGTCCCGAGAGATAAGTGGTGGTGGTTTGGTCTGTCTTCCTGATTTCCTCTATCTTCCTGATTTCCTCTGCCGTTAGAAGAGGAGTGGTAGTCGACTTCCCTAGTCGTTGTAAAGGTGGAAGCGAACGGCTCGAAAAATACATCCTGCAAAAAATATTTTTTGTTGGACGCTTCTTAGTCTTTGCCAATCAATAGGAAGGGGGCCCAATAAAAAGGATTGGGGTATTTCTCTCGGATGCCCTTCATGGCAATTTTTAGAGCTTGCGACTTGCGGGCACCAGCGCGCCACGTATTGTAAAAATAATCCATCAACTCGGCTGTCCGGCGATCGTCGACATTCCAGAGACTTACCATTAAAGAGCGTGCTCCCGCATACAGAAATCCGCGAATCAGACCAAGCACATCGTCGCTACCGGTGACCATGCTTACACCGGATTGGCATCCGCTTAATGTGACCAGGTTTGTTTCACAGGTCATCGAAAACAGATCGATAGCGGTAACCCAGCCCCCAGCAATTTTGAATCCTGAAAACATGGGATTGTCCTGCCGAAAGACCGCGTGCGTTGCGATGTGCAAAAAAGACGTCCGGCGCGCCGCTTCGGCGTATGCGCTTCGAGTCGCGGCATCGTTGAGCAACAGAACGCTTCCGGGAAACATCGAGGCGAGACTGCGTGCTTCCTGCTCCACAAAGGGCGCCAATTCGTCGGAAACACCGATCACACATGGTTGAGCATCCTCAATATCCTTCTTCTCCAAACAATACTTGAGAACCGACGCGCTCGGCGCATACGAGACTTCAAAGTCATCGGTTATGTAACGCGTGCCGTCAGTGAAAGCGTGGAATGGCAAGACGTGCAAACATCCGTGCGGAACGATGGTGAGGTGGGGAGTGTTTATGCTCGTTCGAATCGGCTCGAACAGATACCGGTACAGTTGCCTCAAATGATAGAGTGTCCCTTCAAAAATCTGATCGGAATGGTCGCGCAGATATTGCTCACCCAAGGCGAATTGTTCGAGCTGGAATGCCAGGTGCTCCTGGATGCTCATGATTTGCCCGACCCTGCAGAGGTATCGCTGAAACCGGGCACCGGTCCGCGAAATGACGAACACCAAGACTTCATCGCGAGCAATGAAGTACTCGATCACCGTTGTATCGCCCGGCAGCATCTGTTGAACGGTTTCTACAGTCGCGGCCGACACTTGTTGTAGAGAGGTGTATTCAGGATCTTGGAAGGAAACCTCGCGAAGGATTCGCGTCAGTTCGTCCTCTTTTTGCGCAATGGTCTCAAACTTAGCGGCCGTGGAAGATACGCGGACTTGCGGCTGCGAGGAGGCATACAAAACATTCAGTTCCTCGCGCAATCTCTCGCTCTTCGCCTGCAAGCTTGACTCGGTATGCCCTTGAATTGTTGTTAAAGATTGCGATAAGAGGTCAACGAGCCCACGCGACTTCGCGCGCTCGCACCACATGTATGCAGCGGCCAGCTCCTGCTCCTGCCCCTGCCCCGCTTGCCGGAGAGCCAGGACGACCAGGGCTTCATACGCGGCGTTTCTTCCCTGGAGGAAGGTCACTTTCAGATCGTCATGATGCAGGCGCATGCGATGCAATTCCAGATCGTCGGCTGCCAACTTGTAAAAGCGTTCAGCGCGATGCCAGTCTTCCTTTCTTTCGCCAATCTCCGCTGAAAGCATATAGAAGGGAAAAAGCAACAGCGGGAGACTGGTCTTCTGCATGATTGCTGCGATTTCAGCTGTCAGCGCCTCCGCGCGGGGGATATCGTCCAATGTGAGAGCAAGTCTGCCTAATTGGACCAGACTCAGAATGGTCTTTGACGGAAGACCCATCCGTTCAAACACAGTTTTGGCTTGTGTTGCCAGTGCGAGCGCTTCCGCCCAGCGGGCAAGGGACAAATGGACCTCGGAGCGATAGAGATCCAGCAAGCCGATCCAATACAGATTGCCCTCGACCTCGAATATCTTCTGCGCGGTTTCAAAGGCATCGAGCGCCTCGGCATACTTGCGCGTCTGAAGAAGAGCAAGACCTAGAAACGCCCGGGCCTCGGCTTCCTCACGATGAAGTCCGAGTTCCAAAAACTGCGTAGCGGCACGCTGCGCCAGAGTCGCTGCGTCCTTCGCCCGATTCAACTGGATATAAATTTCCGCCTCGTCCAAATCGCACAAAGCGGAGTGGCGACGGCTGCCGGTCTGTTGGAAATGCTGGCGAAGCCGGTTGAATGATCGAAACGCGTCAATGTATCTTCCCCTCAGATAGTGCAGATGCGCGCGATTGTAGATGGCTTGGGCCCAGAGCTCCATGATCTCAAGGTGCTGGCTGAGGTTTTCGCAATTCTGAAACATCTGGTCGGCTTTCTCGAATTGGTCCATCGCCGCGAGGCATATGCCGAGATTGTGGTAGGACTTCGCGACGCCTTCCTGATCGCCGATCTTTTCGACGACCTCGGAATGCATCAAATGATATTGGTAGGCCCGTTCGTGCTCGTCTATGCGATCATACAGATTTGCAACGTTGTTGCAAACACGTGCAAATCCAACCTCATCGTTGTTTTCTTTGAACCATGCTTCGGCTTCGGAGGCCACCGCCAAAGCTTCTCGATATTTCCCGGCGTGGGTTAAGGCCACAATGTAACCCAGGCGGGCGCGCGCCGCCTGGGCCCGATCACCAGTGGCCTCGAGCTCCTCGATAGCACGTTTATGGTAAGGAAGCGATTCTTCGTATTGCTCGTTTGCCGTCAGGCTGTATGCCAACATGCGGCAAGCCTGTACGACCAAACGGCCATTGCCCGAGTATGTCGCAGCTTGAAGGCAGGCTCTCGCCAGCCGAGCGCTGTGCTCCGATTCTGCGCTTCGGGGCTGGCCCGCATAGAGACGGAAATCCCGGATTTGTTGCCAGATTTCTTCCAGCGTTTGTTCCAACACCGCTGGATCTTCCGACACCGCCCATGCCCTCAGCTCATCATCCGTCCTGTTAATTAACTCCAGCGGACCCACAAAAATTACTCCAGCGGACCCACGAAATTACTCTAGCTCAATAGCTTCCGAAGTTTCGCCAAACACCTAGCACGCGTTGGTCCAATGCTGGAGACGGGTACCCCGAGACGCTCCGCCACAGCCGAATAACTAAGAGAAAATGGATGGAGGTAAAGCAAATTGATCAATTGCCGGCATCGTTCCGGTAGGTCAAGCATAGCGGTTTCAACAAGATGTTCGTTTTCGATCGATCGGATCTGATCTTCAAGGGCCGGATATTCGTCCCTCAAAGGCAACAACGTTTTATGAGATTTCAAGACTGCAGCGGCTTGCCGCCGCGTTACCGTAATCAGCCAGGCCGGTAAACTTTCCGCGTCCCGTAGTTCTGGGAGGCGCTGATAAAGCTCCAGACAGACCTGCTGAAACACGTCCGCGGCATCCTCAGACGACTGGGACAAGGTGCGTGCCACCGAGTAAATCAGACGTTGGTACCGGTCTATCAATTCGCTCCAGGCGCCTTGATCCCCCGTCAGACATTGCCTGACGAGATCCGTGTCTGACTTCCTAGAGACATCTCCTATAGTCAAAGAGCCCTCCGAATAAAACTGGACGGAGCGGCCGCCGCACGGAAGAGTGCGTTCGAGCCGGGAAGAACGCATGTGAGGTACGATCTTCTCGCGCAATGTAGGACAAGCTAGCATATGCAATTTCATTGCTCCCCAGCAATCACTTAGTTGTTAAATGGCGAACACAGACGGAGCGCTGTGTAACAAAAGAAATGGATATGGAAAATTGTCCGCCTTTCTAATCGCATTTTTTAACGGCGGCTGATAGAGTACGCTCATGAAAAAACAACTTCTGCTAACACTCACTTTCGTCGTGATTGTCGCGACTCCCGCGTTCGCCCAGCTCGCGTCTCCGAACTCGTCAGGCGTTGCGGCAGGACACATTCACTTGAACGCAAACGACGTGGAAGTCCAGAAGAAGTTCTGGACCGATGTCGGTGGAAAAATTGTCAACCGGGAAAAGCTCGTTATGGTTCAATTTCCGGGAATCTACGTTCTCCTGCGCAAACAGGACTATAACGGTGGCTCGGTCGGATCCGTAATCAACCACTTTGGCCTTTACGTCAAAGATTTTGATCAGGCGGTTGCGCGGTGGAAGGCAGCGGGACTGAACTGGGAACCTGGAAATAACCCGGGGCAGGGCTACCTGAACGGGCCCGACAGCGTCCGCGTCGAGATCTACGAAAATAAGTCGCTCTCGACTCCGATGGCGATGCATCACATTCATCTGTGGGTGCCCGATCCAATCGCTGCTCAGAAGTGGTACGTCCAGCACTTCGGCGCGACGGCGGGCAAGCGCGCTCAGTTCGAGACGGCCAACGTTCCGGGTACGGAAATCACGTTTAACAAGGTCGACAAGCCTCAGGCCGCGACGAAAGGCCGGTCGATTGATCATATGGGTTTCGAGGTCAGGAGCATCGACGCGTTCGTGGCGAAACTTCAAGCCGCCGGCATAAAAACCGACGCCGCGATCCGCAACAGTACGAACGCATCCGCTCTACGGATCGTATACATCACCGATCCCTGGGGCACGGAGATCGAGATCACGGAAGGCCTGGCTCCGAGGACCTAAGAATTTCAAATCCGAAATCCGAAATGTCAGATTGGACAGCCCTCAAAACAGTTCAATTTCGGATTTCGGGTTTGTCGTTGATACCGCCGGTGAGGACAGAAGTCCTCTAATTCATCACACTTTCCATAGCACGCGGTGCCAGTCCTCGAGCATCGCGAATTCGTGACCGGCGCGTAGCAGGACGGCGAACTGACTGAACCCTGCCGCCTGAACCGCGCGCACGCTGTCGATAAGCTCTGGCTCGGTGCCGCTGAATGTGAGAGAGCGGATCAGATCGGGCGTGATCAATACCTGCTCCTCGGGACGCAAGAACATCAGATGATCCGGTGGGGCGCCAAGGCGTTGAGTGAAGCCAACGCGCTGCTAGCGAAAAATGATTATTCGCACTTCGCTTCGGCCCCCTCCCGCATTTCAGGGAGAGGGCTTTTGCTGCTACTCGGTCTAGGTTCCGTGCGACAGGATCGCTCCAGTCGGTAAAGCCGGACTCGGCTAAGGCACGAGCCTGAAAAACATAAGCCGTGCCCGGCGTCAGACTTTCGATTGTAACGGGCGGTTGCGCCTTCCCGATCGATCGAATCGTCCAAGTAGGTTCCGCGCCGCCGGTGTTTGCTGGAGCCCAGCGTACTTGATAACTGTAGGCGTCCGGAAAGGCCGTAACCGACACCTGCATTTGACCCGAGTTCTCTCCCGTGTCAATCCTACGGATGAACTGGGACAACGGCTGAGCTTTGGTACGGCCTTCTCGCGGTTAGTCGTCATCCGCCCTTACTTGTTAAAACACCGCAGACCGGTGATTCCTTACACTGTGCGGCGAAAAAATTTTTCGTGCTTCCAATGGGGAGAACACGTTGGTTTTTAAGCAGGAGTACAGGAAATGCGGCAGCAGTGTTCGTTTTTCAAATCCAGCATTGCTTTTGCCGCAGCAGTGTTGCTTTTCCAAATCCAACGCTGCATTTGCGGCGACAGTGTTCCTTTCTCAAATCCAACACTGTTTTCGCCCCAGCAGTGCTGCTTTTTCAAATCCAGCGGTGCAAACGCGGCAAGAACATTGATTCTTTGAGGATCAGGGATAGTACCCAAATGGCCTTTTCTCTCCGGGTTTCCATCCCGGCTGTGCGGGAATGAAATTGTCGCGGTTGGGCATTCTCACCTTCGGGAGACTCTTGGCGTCGAGGACGTCGGTTTCCTTAATGACTTCGTTTCGATAGAGCACATAGGCGGTGGCGGCGTAGACTTCGTCCGCGGTGAGCGATCCCGGTTTCGATTGGGGCATGGCGCGGTTGATGAAGTCCCAAACCGTCGTGGCATAGGGGACGAGGCTAAAACCGATTTTCACAGGCTTCGCGTTGCCGAGCGGTACGATGCCGCGAGCCAAACCGCCGCCGTTGCCGTTTGGCCCATGACACGCTGCGCACTTCTGCGCAAAAATCGCTGCGCCTTCTTTGGCGGAGCCACTTCCCGGCGGCAGTTCTTTTCCGTCGGGGCTGATCGCAATGTCTCTGGTCTTGATTTCTTCTTGGCTTGGGGTCGTTCCCAATTGGTAAGTCCGTCCTTGCGCCACAGCGGCGGCACACGCCGAGAGAATGATCACTGCCGCGAGAAGACTAGAGGAATAGCGCATTTTGAATGCTCCCGTCCCGGTTCACCTTCCAAGGCTGAATGCCATTGAAGTGATCCGCCTGATAAAAGTAATCCGGGGGAACGCCGAGGTTTTTCGCAGCCTCGGCCAGTATCGGTTGGACCTCGCCCCGTTCATCCGTGCAGCGGGACTGGAGCACAGTTTCTTCACCATTCCATGCCCACGGAAAGCGAAACCGCGTATGCGCGAAGCGATGCACCGGCTGCTGAAGCTCGGCCTCCTTATAAGACCGGCCGCCGTCGACGGACACTTCGACTTTGGTCACGGCTCCTCCGCCGGTCCACGCCAGTCCGGTGATCTCGTAAAATCCGCGGCCGGGCAGTCGCTGCCCGCCGGAGGGTCGCGTAATGACGGAGTTCGGTCCAACTTCGAATCGGTACCACAGCCCCTTGCCGTTGGGGATCGTGTCGGCATTGTTGCCGCTTTCGTGCCACGCCATGTAGGGCTGATCGACGACCTTGATCCGGCTCAGCCATTTCACAGAGCGGATCGCTTCCCAGCCCGGCACAACCAAGCGCAGAGGGTAACCTTGCTGCGGGCGCACTGGTTCGCCATTCTGGGCGTAGGCCACAAGAATATCGTCCATTGCTTTTGTCACGGGAATGCTCATGGTGTACTTGTTGGCGTCCGACCCTTCCGCCACGATCCAGCTTGCCTCTTTCTGCACACCGCACTCATTGAGCAAGACCGAGAGCAACACGCCCGTCCATTCACTGCAGCTCGTTCGTCCGTGGACGTTCTGGACGGACTCGCCATTCGGACCACGTATCGGCCGATTGTTGGCATTGCACTCCAGAAAATAGATCCGCGACACGGATGGCAGACGCTTCAGCTCATCCATCGTATAAATCAAAGGGTGATCCACCATTCCATGGACCAGCAGGCGATGTTGCTTCGAATCGATATCCGGAACGCCCTTCACGTGGTCCATCAAGAAATGGAGGCCGGACGGTGTGATGATCCCATCCAGATCCTGAAGCGGAGTCGTTAGCGCGGTATCGCTGATTGCAGTGGCCTGGCCAAGGGTTCTTCGTATCGTGTTGTCAAACGGGGAGGGCTGCCCGTAAGCGAGATTGTCTTTGAGGATTGCTTCGCGTGCTGGTGTCTGGCCGCGCAACGACCGGACCGTTCCAATCACAAAGCTGGCTAAGGCGCCGCCACGCTTCAGGAACCGCCGGCGATCGGAATGGGAAGCCATGGGTTGTTCTCCTTATATTAACCGATAGTGGCCACGCAGTAAGCGGGGCGCGGTCTCGATGTTCTTGACGAATGGCTCCTTATAGCACCGGCTTGCTGGGGAATCAATTCTTTTGGAAAGGTCCCTCAGCCTCCGAGAAACGGCGGCGCGAAATTATTTATCCGTGCGCCTCGAACTTTCAGTTTCAACTCTCGAAACGCCCAGCACAGCCAGTCTCTTGGCGATGTCGGAGCCATGGGAGTTTGGATGAACGTTTTTGTCCACATCGAGAAGGCGGCCATCCTTCCCGACGTAAAAAGTCCAGCGGTGAGGAAATCCTGTGGCACTCAGCACGCCGTAAGACCGTGCAACCCTTTTATCCGAATCGCTGAGAATGGGATAGTCGAGCCCGAGCGATTGCGCGAATTGGCGGTTGGTCTCGGCCGTATCTACACTCACGCCGAAGCATTTGGCTTTGAAACCCCGGAGCACGCCGTGGCTCGAACCGAGCGATTCGCACTCGCGCGTTCACCCGGGCGTGAAAGCTTTGGGGAACCACGCCAGCACAACGACGTGCGTGCCGTGGAAATCACGCAGACCGTACCAACGGCCATCGGATCCGGCCAAGCTGAAGTCCGGCGCGATATCGCCCGGTTTCAGTTCGATGCGATCACCGAAGTCGCGGGTCCATAGCAGATTGATCAGACCGCTAAAGATGCCCTCCGCTGTCGCGGTCAAAATACGGAGCGTCTTCACAATTCTGGGAAATTTAAACGGCATGATGCCTGCGGAAGATGTCACGCCCTGCGCGTTGATGTCAACTTCCAGCGCGGAAGATCCAACCTCTCCCAAAGAAAGAGCGAGCAAGATCAATTTCAGAACCCCTGATCCCACCAGAGAAATCGCATGATCCGAGGAAAACAGGATGGACCTGCAAATTGTAGGGGCGGTCTGTGACCGCCCGCGATCTCTCGGTTTCAACGCCGTGGGCGGTCATAGACGTCATAGACCGCCCCTACAGTGCCTGAATTCCACGACATCAGGTCTGAATTTGCTTCAGCGAGCATCCACTCTTTAAAATCGAAGCGAATTACCCCATCAAAAAAAGAGAGGTTGTGTGACTACAATGCGCGACTCCATATCGATAGCAAACATTGTGCTTGCCGTGGTTCTGCTCTCTGACGCCGCCGACGCGTCGGCTCAGGCGCAACGCCCATCGGCAACTCCGGCAGGTTTTCACCTTTTGGAAACGACAATTGACGATATCCAGACGGCGTTCCAATCGAAGCGGATCACGTGCCGCGAACTCGTCAATCTCTACATCAAGCGCATTGAGGCCTATGACAAGGAAGGGCCGCGCCTGAACGCCGTTCAGACCATCAACTCACGCGCGCTCCAGGAGGCCGAACGCTTGGATGCGGCCTACGCCTCATCGGGACGCGTGGGCTCGCTGCATTGCATTCCGGTTCTCCTCAAGGATCAGGTCGAAACCAGCGACATGCCGACGACCTACGGGTCCGTGATCTTCAAAGACTTCGTCCCGCGGCGGGATGCCACGATCACAACGAAGATGAAGAAAGCTGGAGCCATCATTCTCGGCAAGACCACAATGGGCGAGTTTGCTGCAGGATACCTTGGGTCCGCTTTCGGTATTGTTCGCAACCCCTACGATCCGGGGCGTAGCCCGTCCGGTTCCTCCAGCGGCACCGGAGCAGGCATTACGGCCAACTTTGCCACTGTGGGAATCGGAGAGGATACCGGCGGATCCGTGCGCGGTCCGGCTGCCTTCAATAGCCTGGTGGGTTTGCGCCCGACTGTGCCGTTGGTGAGCCGGTTCGGGATGATGCCGGCAACGCCCAGCCAGGATACGCTGGGCCCGATTGCCCGCACGGTGAAGGACGCGGCCCTGCTGCTCGACGTGATTGCCGGCTACGACCCGAATGATCCGGTAACCGCGTATGCCGCCGGACAAGTTCCTCCGACGTACACGGCCTTTCTGAATAGAGACGGACTGCGAGGCGCACGGCTGGGAATTATCCGCGAACCCATAGATCCGAAAACCGACACCGCTTCTGATGATTACAAGAAGGTCAAGGCGGTCCTGGACAAAGCGATTGCCGATGTCAAGGGACTCGGAGCCGAGGTCGTCGATTCCGTGACGATTCCTGATCTGAAAGATCGCGTGAAGAAGGGATTTGACGATAACCTCTTCGAGACCGAGCCTGCTATCGACGGTTATCTTGCGAAACACCCGAATGCTCCGGTGAAGACTCTGCGCGAAATCCTGGTGACGGGAAAGGTTGTCCCGTCGCGATCCAGCCGCCTCATGACGAACGTCGGAAGGACGACGGACGAATCCGGATATTTGAAGGTTTTGTTATCGAGAGAAGAGACCCGGCAAATCATACTGAAATTGATGGCCGACAACCGCCTGGACGCACTCGTGTATGCGACCTACGACCACCCGCCGGCGATGATTCGCCCGGACGCTCTCACCAACCCTTCTTTTGTGGATCTGGCCGACCCCGGCAACAACCGCCGCCTCGCCCCAATTCTCGGCTTTCCCGCAATGAGCGTGCCGGCAGGATTCACGAGCGACGGACTGCCAGTCGGCATCGAGTTTATGGGCAGACCATTCTCGGAGCCGACGCTGTTCAAGGTTGGTTATGCCTACGAGCAAGGCACGCATCACCGAAAGCCCCCCGCCACGACTCCGCAGTTGCGAGGCGAACCGTAGTGCGCGTGTTATGATTCCAGCGCATGCGCCGGGCTTTATTTGAAATTGTTGTATGTCTCGCACTGATGGTGTGGCTTGCGGCCTGTTCGTCCGGCCATTCCAGTCCATCGGACGGGCCGTCGCTGAAGGCGAATCCAAAGACAATTAAAAATCCCGTGGCCTCGACTCCGGAATCCTTGGCGACGGGCAAGAGGATTTACGATCGCTTGTGCGCGGACTGCCACGGCGCGACCGGCCGTGGTGATGGCGAGAAAGCGAAAAAGCTCGCCGCGGCAGGAGAACCCAAGGCTCCGGACCTGACCGATGATAAATGGGATCATGGATCCACGGATGGAGAGATTTTCGTGGATATCCGCGACGGCCTGGGCTCGACCATGACGGGCCTCAACGGCAAACCTGGGATCGGACCCGAGGAGATTTGGCACCTCGTTAATTATGTGCGCAGCCTTGTACAGTTGCATGGAATGCGTCCAATCATTTCTTCCCCCTGATGATTAATACCTAATGGCTATGTTTACTACCTCAGACGGCTGTCCCATCGCGTATACGATCCACTCTGCACGGGTCCTGAATGCGCCGCGTATGGTTCTGATTCATTCGCTAGCGCTCGACTCCAGCATCTGGGACGGTGTGGTTGAGAGACTCGCCGGCCGTGCCGAAATTCTTACCTACGACTGCCGGGGACACGGCCGATCCGGCCGCCAGGCCGGACGCTTCACGACGGAATTGTTCGCGCGCGACCTTCTGGAGCTGCTCGATCACGTCGGGTGGCAAAAAGTCATCATCGCGGGTTGTTCGATGGGTGGATGCGTCGTCCAAGCATTCGCCGGACAGTATGCATCGCGCGTCGCCGCACTCGCATTGATCGACACGACAGCATGGTACGGCGAGGATGCGCCTAAGACCTGGCGCCAGCGCGCCGCCACGGCCGAAGCACAAGGCCTCGCCGGGCTGGTGGACTTTCAGATGACCCGCTGGTTTGGAGATGCGTTTCGCGCCGCGCATCCTGAGTCGGTCGGCGCGGCCATTCGGGTTTTTCTCGCGAACGATCTGGCCTGCTACGCCGCAAGCTGCATCCTCTTAGGTGATGCCGACCTGCGGCGTTTCTTGCCTCACATCGCGGTGCCGGTTGCCGTTATCGTGGGGGAACAGGATTACGCCACACCGCTGGCCGCGGCTCAATACTTACACGAAGCGATCGCGGGATCGACGCTCACGGTCCTTCCCAAGGCGCGCCATTTAACGCCGATGGAATGCCCAGATCTTATCGCGGCGCAGTTATTGGCACTAACCGAACGGCCGACCTCTGCTCATGCTTGAGTCGCCGCTCATCGCGCGTCTGGAGAATGTGCCGTTCTCGCGGTTCCACGCGAAAGCTCGCATTGTCGTGGGAAGCGCGACATTTTTTGACGCCTTCAACGCGCTTGCGCTCGCCTTTGCTCTACCCGTACTGATTCGATTGTGGGAGATCACTCCCGCTCAAACCGGATTCCTGATCGGTTCCAGTTACGTGGGACAACTCGCCGGCGCATTGCTGTTCAGCTGGCTCGCCGAAAGGTTCGGGCGCCTCCCCAGCGCCGCAGCCGCGACCGCGCTCATGTCGGTGATGAGCCTGGCGTGCGCGGTCGCCGGAAATTTTCCTGCACTGTTCGCTTATCGCCTCATTCAGGGAATCGTAGTGGGCGGCGAAATGCCGGTGGCTGCCGCTTACATTAGCGAATTATCCAAAGCGAAAGGGCGCGGAAGGTTCTTCATGCTGTACGAAATGATTTTTCCCATAGGTCTTATGACGACCAGCCAGGCCGGCGCATTGGTCGTTCCGCTGTGGGGTTGGAGGACGATGTTTTTGATCGGCGGCATCCCGGGTCTAATCATCACATGGTTATTGCTTCGCTTACCGGAATCACCACGATGGCTGATTTCGAAAGGACGAATCGCGGAAGCGGAATTCGTTGTGAAGCAGATTGAACTGGCGGGAAGGAAATTCGAGGACGCACGCGGCAAATTCGAGGACGCACCCCAAATTGCATCGACGTCGCAAATTCGGGGCGCGCCCCCGAAATTCGAACGTGGCCGATGGATGGATGTACTCGCCCCATCTTTTCGAAGCCGCACCTTGATTGTGTGGACGCTTTGGGCCTCGGCGTACTTTGTGACCAACAGTCTGAACAACTGGATGCCCAGTTTGTACAACACGGTTTACCACCTAGGGCTCCAGCAATCTTTACGGGCAGCGTCGATGACGAACATTGCGCAAGTCGCGGTCCTGCTGGTCTGCGCCTTTTGCATTGACCGCATTGGCCGCAGAAAGTGGACCGCCGTTTGTTTCCTTGCCGGCGGAGTCGGATTGGCCGCCCTCGCTTTTACTGGGGCTCGGAACGTGGCGGACGTCATTGTCCTAGGAACGCTCAGCTACGGAATCATCGGCTCGATCAATGCCGTTCTTTATCTTTACACGCCCGAGATTTACCCGACGCGCATGCGAGCAATTGGCACAGGACTCGCCACCTCATGGCTGCGTCTGGCTTCGGCGGTTGGACCCGCCATCGTCGGTATGATGGTCGGGGCAGAAGGTATTGGTTCGGTCTTTATCCTGTTCGCCGTCATCAGCGCCGTTGGAGCGGTTGCGGCACTCTGGATGATCGAAACGCAGGGCCGCCGGCTTGAAGAAATTGCAGGGTGAAATTCGGGGTCAGACGGGTGAATTCCCTATTTCCAATGCTCCTATCCCCCTTGAAGGCGCGCCAATGATTCCTTGATGCTCGGCGATTTACCGGTTTCGACTTCCGCGCGCCGAAGCTGGTGGAATTGAGTGAGAATCTGATTGGCTTGAGCCAGCACCTGGATTCGTGCCGCGTAATCCGCGATTCGCTCTCCGGGCAGCGCCCAAAGCGCAAAATCATCGGTCATGACATCGAGATAGGCGCGTGCACCGCAGCAACCCAGGCTGAGTGCCGGCGCTCCTGTATTGACGACTTGAGGGATCACGGCGCACGCAGGGCGGCCCAAGGCTGGTGGTACGGAAGGCTGCACCTGCTGAACTGCTTCGGTAATCGCCAGGCTTTGCCGGGAATTTGCAAAAAGAAGTACAGCTGCCGGCGGAACCGGTGTTGTGGCCAGCGGCGCGTAGGTCACATATTTTGCTTCTTGTTTGAGAACTGGGATGTTCGCCAGATCTTCGGGCCGCACATAACCGAGATCGCCGAAAACCTTCAGGCAGTCATCTAGATTTTCGTGTTGGGCGGCTGTCGTCAGCGGCATGTGATGCGTATACATTCCGACGACGCAATTGCTGTGGTCCGCCGGGGAAGTAACAAACGCG
>Ga0137378_10003211_pt1 | contig 14123 bp, 11 predicted proteins | sample SagtaG_21_FD_104813 | JGI IMG/M metagenome (GOLD analysis project Ga0137378, IMG submission 104813) | Vadose zone soil microbial communities from Sagehorn Ranch, Mendocino, California, USA - Sage2_L_60_16 metaG | ecosystem: Environmental > Terrestrial > Soil > Vadose zone | place: USA... | reverse complement strand
GGCGGCCTTGCAACCAAGATGGTCGCGCTACTTCCAATGAACGAACGTTACATCAAATGGCACACGCCATATTTAAGCCGCGAATTTGAAATGCTCGCGTTCGGAAACGGCGGCGGTCTGCCGCTGATTCTCTTCCCCACTTCTTTCGGCAGTTATTATCAGAATAAGGATTTCGGCTTGGTCGGTTCTGTGAGCGGCTATGTAGATGCAGGCAAAGTCACCGTCTATTGCCCGGACGCCATCGATCTGGAAAGTTTCTACAATAAATCGATTCATTCTGCTGATCGGATGCGGACGCACAACGCCTACGAAAACGTGATCGTGCGCGACGTGTTCGATCTTGCGCGCCGCGAATGCAATTGTCATCGCGTCGCAGTTTGCGGGGCGAGCCTCGGCGCCTATCACGCCGCCAATATTGCTTTTCGCCATCCTGATACCGTGAGTTATCTCATCAGCTTGAGCGGCTCATTCGATATCAGTTCATTCTTCGATGGTTATCACGACGATAACATTTACTTCAACAGCCCGTACGAATATCTGCCGAACATAAGCGACCCGTGGAAATACAATCACATGGGCATCATCATTGGCACCGGCGAATGGGACAACACACGCCACGAATCGTATCGACTGTCCGAGATTCTGAATTCAAAAGGCATCAAGCATTGGCTCGATGACGGAAAATGGCGCGGCCACGAGTGGAGCTATTGGCGCGACATGCTGCCGTATTACTTATCGATCTTATAACTCCAGATTTCGTAGGGCGCGACCGCCGGGCGCGCCGAGTCGGTCGGACGGAGTCCCGCAACTGCGGGATCCCCATTTATGAGATGTCTCCTAGAGCATTCGGCAGAGTTGTGATTCCTTAGGCACAATGAAACTTGTGATCGCCGCGACCGGCGCCAGTGGAACGATCTATCTGCAAAGGTTGCTTGAGCAGATTGATTGCGCCGCTCACGAGGTTCATCTGGTCATGAGCATGCATGCAAGCCAGGTTGCGAAGCAGGAGCTCGATAGTTTCAAAGTTCCCGCGCAGGTATCGCAGCACTCTGAAAATGACATGAATGTGCCGTTCGTGAGCGGCTCATCGCGTTTTAACGCGATGGTGATCGTCCCCTGTTCGATGGCTACGCTGGGGCGAATCGCTTCCGGTTTCAGCGATAGCGCGCTGTTGCGCGCGGCTGATGTTTTCTTGAAGGAGCGCTGGAAATTGATTGTCGTCCCGCGGGAGACACCATGGAATTTGATTCACGCGCGCAATGTCGTGACGTTGCTCGAAGCTGGGGCGATTGTGCTGCCAGCTATTCCCTCGTTCTATAGCCGCCCAGGTTCTGTTGACGCTATCGTGGACACAGTGGTTTGGCGCATTCTCGACCAAATCGGGCTGCCCAATCCCCGCGCATATCGTTGGGGACAGGAGAAGGCCTCCGCCTCGACAAAAAGCTCGCGAAAGAAAAATTGAAGATTGAAGGTCGGCTTGCGCGATGGTTGATCGCGTTTGGGTTTCGCTTGTTGCAGCTCTGGGCGCGGACGTTGCGTTATGAAATTGACGACCGGGCAGGCATCGTCGGCAGGCCCGTGACCGAAAATTATATCGGCGCGCTATGGCACAATCGATTGCTAATCTTCCCATTGGTCTTGCGACGGTTCTTCCCGAAACGTCATGGTGCGGCCCTAATCAGCGCCAGCCGTGACGGAGATTTGCTTGCCGACGTGATTCTACGTTTTCGCTACGATGTGGTGCGCGGCTCGAGCTCGCGGCTGGGAGCAAGCGCAATTCGTCAGCTCACGGAGGTGCTCGCATCCGGTCGCGATGTGGTGATCACTCCAGACGGTCCGCGCGGTCCCGCTTACGAACTTGGTCCCGGGATTATTTTTCTCGCGCAGAAATCAGGCGCAGCGGTATTGCCGATAAATCTCGAATACTCGAGCTGCTGGCGGCTGGGAAGTTGGGACCGGTTTATAGTTCCGCGACCATTTGCCAAGGTACGTGTGATGATTGACCCGCCGTACCGTGTTGGATCGAGTGCTACGCCGGAGGAATTCGAAGCCGAACGCCTGGCCCTACAGAACACGATGATGGCGCTGGTTGAAATGCGCTGACGCATTAAGGTTCTGCGCATGGCGAAATTGATCGATGGACGCGCAGTCGCAGAGAAAGTGTATATCGATCTTCGTCGCGAGATTGCGGAACTAAAAGCAAAAGGCGTTACACCGGGTCTTGCCGTCATTCTCGTAGGCGACAATCCAGCCTCGCGCGCCTATGTGCGCTCGAAAGACAAGATGTGCCGCGAGCTTGGGCTTCACTCGGTGAAGCTGGAGCTGCCGGCATCCACCACCCAGACCGAGCTTCTGGGTCGCGTCCAAGAACTCAATCGCGACTCCAGCATTCACGGAATTCTCGTGCAATCGCCGCCGCCCGAGCAGATCGACGAAGCGGCAATCGTGCGCGCGCTCGATCCGCGCAAAGACGTGGACGGATTTCATTCGGAGAATGTCTCAAAGCTCGCAATCGACGATCCCAGCGGCTTTGTCCCGTGCACGCCGCTCGGCGTGCAACGTTTGCTCGTTGAAGACAAGATCGCCATCAACGGTGCGCACGTCGTGATTCTTGGCCGGAGCATGATCGTGGGCAAACCGCTGGCGCTGCTTCTGATGCAGAAAAACAAAAACGGGAACGCCACAGTCACGGTCGTGCATTCGCGAAGCCGCGATCTCGCAGAGATTACCCGCTCAGCCGATATTGTCGTTGCGGCGATTGGGCGGCCGGAATTTGTGAAAGCCGATCATGTACGCGACGGCGCCGTGGTCATCGATGTTGGCATTAATCGCATCGAAGATGCAGCGAGCGAGCGTGGTTATCGCCTGGTGGGCGATGTCGCTTTTGACGAAGTGTCGAAAAAGGCCAGCGCGATCACGCCGGTGCCGGGCGGCGTTGGGCCAATGACGATCGCGATGCTGATGACGAACACAGTAAAAGCGGCGCAGCAATCGGGATCGCGATTGGAATGACGAATGACGAAGGAATGACGAAATCCGAAGAGGCGCGCGTGTTGATCTCGACAAAGCATCTTGGGACGAGAACAAAACAGGGATTTGTTCGCGAAGAGCCGCGAATCACAAATGCCGAACGAATGCGGCAACCACTGATTCGTCATTCCCGCTTCGTCATTGCGCCATTTGAAGACGAAACGATTTTCCGCGTGAGCAGACTCAGGATCGCTGGTTGAATTTGGGCGGCGCGCACAAATGCCGACGCAATCCGAGGCGATAGAACCGCCGCGCGCGCCAGCCGGTTGATCCAAAGTCTTCCCTTATACATTTCGACGCAAGCGCAAGCGAATCCGCGCAAAGCTAATTGCCGATCTTCGCCCCGGATGATTTTCGTGATCGCGTTTGCCGCCAGTTGCCCTGAGCGAATGGCGTAATAAATTCCTTCGCCGGTAAACGGCTCCACCACGCGGGCCGCGTCGCCAACGAAAAGAAGATTTTCATGGGCGCAAGGAACAGGCGAACGCGTGAGCGGCGTGATTGTGCGCCAGGGTTGATCAGCGGTGATTTCGAAATGGCGTTCCGCCCATTGCCGCAATCTGGAAATAGTAGGCGGCGCGCCCACGAGGCAAAGATTGAGCTCGGTTTCATTCACCGGAGACTGACCGGAGTAACCTTCTCGAAGAAATTGCAGCACGACGCGCTTACCAAAATTTCGAGGCAGCGGAATGTGCGCTTGCAGCGCGACGCGTTCGCGCGCGGGGTGTGGCAGTAGGTTGCACAACCGCGCAACAGTAGAGTTGCGTCCATCTGCGCCAATTAAGGCGCGCGCAGAAAAACTTTCCCCGGCGGCAGTTTCAATTTTCCAATCCCGAGTGCTTTCGAGGCTGTTGGCCAATGCCGTGACGGTCGCTTCCTCGCGAATCTGTGTGCCAAGGTCGCGAGCGCGCCGTAGCAGAAGATCGTCAAAAAGACTGCGTTTCACTGAAAACTCGCAATCGTCGCCGGTTGGAAGATCGACAGTCACTTCATGGCCGTCGATGGCAATGAAGTGGACTGAACCGAGTTTGGAATGCGGCAACTCCCGAACGCATTGCGCGACCCCGAGGCGCTTCAGCACGGGCCAACACGATGGATTCAAGCAATCTCCGCACACTTTTTCCCGTGGAAATTTTTCCCGCTCAAGAACAAGCGCCCGCAGGCCGGCCAGTGCACAAAATGCCGCGCAGCTCGATCCGGCCGGGCCGCCGCCCACGATCGCGACATCAAAAATTTTCATTTGTGTGCCTGTAGGGGAGATGTTCAATGCTGAACACGCAAATCTCAACGTTCAATGATTCGTTTCCCGCGTTGAACGTTTAACGTTGGAAGGGGAACGTTGAGCGTTGAATGATTCCTACAACTGACGGTCTTGATACCGCTGGCGCGCGATTCAATACCAGAGCAAATTGATTTACATGGGCTGGTCTATCCCAATCTTCCGCATCGCCGGCATCCAATTGCGGATTCACATTACGTTTTTGCTGCTGATCGTCTGGCTGGCTTTCGGCTATTACGCGCAAGGCGGTTCCGCGGTGGCGGCGAGCCGTGTAATATTCGTTCTGCTCCTCTTCCTTTGCGTGGTGCTGCACGAATTCGGGCACGCATTTGCTGCGAAGGCGTTCGGGATAAATACGCCCGACATCACGTTACTGCCCATCGGCGGAGTCGCGCGACTGGAACGGATGCCGGAGGAACCGGTGCAGGAATTAATCATCGCGGTGGCTGGGCCATTGGTCAATGTAGTCATCGCGCTGGGTTTGTTTGTGGCGGGTGGATCGCAGGCGTTGCTTAATCCTTCGACCGTAGAAGGCGGAGGGCTCATCGCGCAGTTGCTGACCATCAACATCTTGCTGGTTCTTTTTAATTTGCTGCCGGCATTTCCAATGGATGGCGGGCGCGTGTTGCGCGCGCTGCTCGCAACCCGGTTTAGTTATGCGCGCGCCACTCAGATAGCTGCCACTATCGGCCAGGGTTTTGCGTTCGTCTTTGGCTTCATCGGGCTGATCTGGAACCCATTCCTGATCTTCATCGCGCTTTTCGTTTATATCGGCGCGTCGCAAGAAGCGGCTCTGGCGCAGATGAAAGATGTCTCGCGCCGGTTTCCAGTCTCCAGCGCGATGGTGCGCGAGTTTCGCACGCTTTCGCAAAATGCCACCCTGCAGGAAGCCGTGGACGCATTGCTTGCGACTTCGCAACATGATTTTCCAGTCGTGAATGAGATGGGAAACGTGGCCGGGGTGCTCACGCGCCACGATCTCATTGCGGCGTTAAGGAAAAACGATCCAGCGCTAACGGTCGGTGATGTGATGCGACGCGACATTCCTACCGTAACCACGGGAACGCGGTTCGAAGACGCATTCCGCATCATGCAGGAATGCAACTGCCCGGCTGTGCCAGTCCTCGATAGCATGAAACGCCTGGTCGGTTTGCTTACGCCAGAGAACGTTACCGAATTAATGATGATTCAATCGGCGCTGCCGCGACGGCGGGTTTTGTAAGTTAGCATTATTTTCGCGCCGTCTCATAGAGCCGCGCCCATGCTCACGTTTACGAGCTGATGCGCATCGGCATCAGAACATAGAGGAACGGCGTCTGAATTTTCAAAACGCCCGGGCTCATCTCGTCGATGAGATCGAGAAAAACTTCGTCCTCGGTGAGTGCGCGCAGAGGCGCCATGAGAAATTCCGGATTAAATGCGATGGAAAAATCGCGACCCTTGTAGGCGACGGCAAGTGATTCCTTCGCTTCGCCCACTTCCGGTGTAGTGGCAGTAATGTCGATGTTGTTCTTGGCGAAATTCAGTTTGATCGAGTGCGATTTGTCGCTGGCCAGCAGCGAAACGCGCCGCAACGAAGTTAGAAACGTTTCGCGCTCGAGTTTGATTCGCTCTTTCGCTTCGGATGGAATGACCTGGCGATAGTTTGGGTAATTGCCTTCGATTAACTTCGAGACGAGCAGCGTCTTGTTAAGGTCAAATGCGATCTGGCCGCTGCCCATGCTCACTTTGACTTCGCCCTCACCAGTAAGCAAACGTTGCAGTTCGGTCACCGCTTTGGTCGGAACAATAAGATCCGCTTCATGGCTGCGCGGGAATTCCAGTTCGATTTCGACCATCGCGAGCCGTCGTCCATCGGTTGCTACCAGCGTGAGCTTGTTGTCCTTGAAACTGAAAAGAACGCCGTTGAGCACGTATCGGGTCTCGTCCGTCGATATGGCGTAGGAGGTTTTGCGCAGGCCGTCGCGCAAATCTTTCTGCCGAATTGTAACAACTTTGGCGTCTTCGAATTTCGGCAGCGGCGGAAATTCTTCTTCGGGCAACCCCAGAATTCTGAAGAAGCTTTGGCCGCTCCGGATGGAAGCGGCATTTTTTCCATCGACATCGATCTGAATTTCGCTCGAAGGCAGTTCGCGGACGATGTTGAAAAGGCGACGAGCCGGCAGGGTAGTCGCCCCCTCTTTTTCCACGTGCGCTTCGCAACTACCGCGCACGCCGACATCAAGATCGGTCGTTGTGAGATGGATTTCGTCGTCGCTGGCCTGCAGCAGAACATTGGAAAGGATAGGAAGCGTCGTGCGCGTGCTGACTACGTTTTGGACCTGTTGCAGACCTTCCAGGAGTTTTTCCTTCGCGACGCTAAATTTCATGATGGACGGGAGCGGTTAAGATGTAAGCCTTTCGATTTTGTTCAGCAACCGCAATCTCTCAAACGTGGGGCAAGTTTGTAACTTGCCATAGGCAGAACCGCAAGTTGGAAACGCACACCGCTTGGAAGCTCAACGCTGGAGCGAACTGTCGATGAACGATATCGTCTGGCGAAGGTTATCCTGCTCGGCCATTCGTTTCTTTACCAGCTTACAGGCATGCAACACAGTGCCGTGATCGCGTCCGCCAAAGGCGTCCCCAATTTCATTCAAAGACGCTTTGGTCAGCTCGCGTGCCAGATACATCGCCACCTGCCGCGGAAAGGCGATGCTGGCCGGGCGCCGTTTACTTGTCATATCGGCTACGCGCACATCAAAATGTTCAGCCACGCGCCGCTGAATTTGTTCGATCGTGATGGAATGCCGCCCTTCCTCCTGCAAAATATCTTTCAGCAAATGCTCCACGACTTCCTGCGTGAGTTCCTTGCCGCTGAGTGATGCAAAAGAAGCGACGCGCATGAGCGCACCCTCCAGGCGACGCACATTTGTTCGAATGCGGCTGGCGAGAAATTGGAAAATCTCATCGCCCAATTTGATCTGCATGGTGCGCGCTTTTTTCCGCAAGATCGCCAAACGCGTCTCGATGTCCGGCGGCTGAAGCTCGGCGGTAAGTCCCCACTCAAACCGCGAAACCAGGCGGTGCTCCAGATTTGCGATCTCTGAAGCGGGCCGGTCGCTGGAGAGGACGATCTGTTTATGACCGTCGAAAAGCGTGTTGAAGGTGTGAAAGAATTCCTCCTGGGAGCGCTCCTTGCCCCCAAGAAATTGGATATCATCAATTAAAAGAAGATCGGCCTGGCGATAGCGCTTCCGGAACTTGACAAGATTACTGTGCTGGATCGCATCGATGAACTCGTTGATAAACAGTTCACTCGAGAGATACATCACTTTCATGTTTTTCTTCTTCGCCCAGACATATTGGCCGATGGCCTGCATCAGATGCGTCTTGCCGAGACCGACACCGCCGTAAATGAACAGCGGGTTGTAGGTGCGCGCCGGCGCCTGGGCCACGGCGAGACTGGCGGCATGCGCAATTTCGTTGTTTGGGCCGACTACGAAAGATTCAAAGGTGTTCCGCGGGTTGAGTCCGGGCACAGTTGTGCCTGGTTTTGTGCCGGCTGATGATTCGGGCAAAATTTCTGTTAGCGGAGCGGCATCCTCGACAGGCGTTTGCGCGCCAGGCCCTGAAGGCGAGAAAAACTTGACGGGCCGCGGACTTCCAAACGTAGTGACGATGGCAGTCTGCAGCGCTGTCATATAATTACTCTCGATCCAAAACTGATAGATATTGTTTGGAACACGAAGAGTGAGCGATTTTTCTTTGGCCTCGACCAGCTCGACGGCAGAAAACCAGCGCTTGAAGCTGTCGGCGCTAATCTGCGGTTTGAGCGCGGCCGACAATCGCTGCCACAGCTGCGCACATTTGTTGTCCATAGCAAACTTGTTAACAGTGTTACACAATTGCCACAGTGGGTGAGACTGTGGAAAATCGCCCGGGAAAACTAGGGCGATATGAAGCGGATCCCCAGAGTAATTTCCCAGAGAAATACTGAAAAAAAACGGCAAAAATGCGTAAATACGAGGGAAAACGCGCTGCCGCGTGCTTTAATGGCCAGCTCGCCGCGGCCAGTCGGGCATGTACGTTCAATTGATCTTCTGAGGAACTTTTGATCTCGCTCATTCTCGCTGCTAAGAGTTTCGTAGAAATGTTCACAACTTATTCACATGCGCTCTGTTTCTTCCTCGCCAGCGGGCTTGAGACTAGAAATCACTTTTAAAATCGACAAGAAAAAAATGAATTTTATTTTCATCGCGAACCAAAAATTTTCTTGACTAGAAAACAGAAACGCGCGTGTCCGAGGGAAACGAAAAAATGATCGCTCCAGCTGATTCCGCCGCGGACTGGTACGCCACAGGACGGTAGTCGCTGCGGCCAACTGATCTATCTTCTCGCATCGCTGTGGCGCCACTCCTGGGTTGACCTGATTGGCCCGCATGCGCAATTTGCCCCCGCAAAAATGTAACGGGGGAACGCTCGGGGAATCGACAACGCAGGCAGCCCAAAACGAAGATGAGGTATAGGAAGCCAAATTGCACTGTCAATTTTGATTGGCGCCGGGCAATCGGCCCAATTCTTCCAGGCGGCTTGATCGTGTTCTTTCTTTTTGTGTCATCTGCGAATGCCGTTGATGAGCTATTGCCGCCGTTCGGATTTCGTTGGAACGATTCGGTGGCGCGTGTGGACGCGGTGCTGCGTGGCGCGAAAGCCAAAATTGTGTCGCGGGAAAAAAAGGAGAACAGGGAGGTCTGGACAGTCGAGGGCCTCATTCACCCTGGATTGAAGCGCACCCTGTTTACTTTTAAGCAGAGAGCGCTTGTCGCGGTGGAGCTACAATATGAATATCCCGATTGGTCGATCGAACGTTACAACCAGCGGATGGGCGAAATTCGCAGGTACTTCGACGAGAAGTACGGAACCGGAAAATTGGTCTCACGTTCTCGCGATACAGACACCGACGTCATCCAGACGTTGGTCGGCTATCAATGGATGGTCGGCGCGACGATGCTTGAGCTTTTTTATTTCTCGGCGCAACATGGCGCGCTCCTTTACCGAACCATTACAGTTGATTACAAAGCGATCTAGCCATTTCGGCCTACGAAGCACCAGCCGTGGACGTTTCCTCGAACAAAAGCGCATCTACCGATGCGCAGCTCGGAATTTCATTCGCAATTGGCACTTATCTAGCATTCGCTTACGTGAATTGATCCGCAGCCATGCGATCCAGACCGAGAGCCCACTTTTACGAAGCGCGAATCGCGGAGAGACAGGCGCGGCTTCGATTTAGTCTCCGACGAGCACGCGGGCGAGTTCAAAAGTGGTGAGTTTTTATGTGTACCACCACCGGTACACGCGATCACAGGAGACTTGCCGGTTTGCCGGAGAAACGGCTGGCGCTACAAGTTGCCCCGAAATTATGGAACTCAAGTTCGAGTGTTCGAGGTACCGTCAAGATATCGCCGCGATACGCGCCTAACGCGGCGCCACGGCACGATGGCCAAATTGCAATGCCGCGGTCACTGTCCCGAACGATTCTAACTTACCTCCATTACTGCCGGCTTCGTCGCAGACTCAGGAACCAGCGAATACGGCAGCTAATCCGCTTTGTCACACATGCGGACAGGGGGCGTTAATATCTCTCTGTTGGTAAACATTTGTCGAGAAGAAGCCCGACGCAGTCGCTGTTTCTTAGTGGGTTCTGGTCCTAACTGATATTGAGTTCGACCAAGCAGAGTTACCTGCACCGTTGAATGCCCTCACGCGATAGCAATACCAATGACCTGCCACTAAGCCAGTATCATTAAATTGGATTGTATCTGGCGGCAAAGAAGGTTGCACAGTAACGTAGGTTCCGCACTGTCCACCATTTACACTATCTGCCCTCTGTAGCTCAAACCCATCTTCATTATTAGCGTTATCCGTCCAACTTAGATTGATTTGAGAGCTCGAAGCTGCCGATCCGTTGAGATTGCTTGGAGGGTTTGGTGGAGCAGGTGTTGGCGTCGGCGTTGCGGAAGGTGTTGGTGTCGATGTAGGCGTCGCTGTTGGTGTCACCGTCGGAGTAGTTGTCGGAGTCGGAGTAGCCGTGGCCGTAGGGCTGGGGGTCGCAGTTGCATTAGGTGTTGCAGTAGGTGTTGATGTGGCCGTAGGCGTGGCTGTTGGTGCCACTGTCGGAGTCGCAGTAGCCGTGGCCGTAGCGTTGGGAGCCGGACTTGGGGTAGGTGTTGTAGTAGGCGTTGACGTTGGCGTAGGACTCGCCGAAGGTGTTGGTGTCGATGTAGACGTGGCTGTCGGTGTCACCGTCGGAGTAGCTGTCGGAGTCGCAGTAGCCGTGGCCGTAGGGCTGGGGGTCGGACTTGGGGTAGGCGTTGTACTAGGTGTTGACGTTGGCGTAGGACTTGCCGAAGGTGTTGGTGCCGGTGTAGGCGTGGCTGTCGGTGTCACCGTCGGAGTAGTTGTCGCAGTCGGTGTTGGTGTTGCCGTCGGAGTTGGAGTACGCGTTGCAGTAGGTGTTGGAGTGGCGCTAGGTTTCGGAGTCAGTGTTGGTGTTGCGGTCGGCGTTGGAGTACGCGTTGCAGTCGGGCTGGGCGTTGGAGTTGGATCCGGAGTCGGCGTAGGCGTTGGCGTTGGCGTAGGAGCTGGAGTTGGAGTCGGTGTGGGGCTTGGATTACCGCAAGTGCCACCTTGAAGTGGGTGAGGATAGCAATAAGGCCCAGTATATTGAACACCATTTACTCGAGGCGTGTAGAAAAAGATCACTTGTTGGGGGGTCGTGTCAGGTGGAAAGCCATTTCCAAGATTTACATATTCCTGTCCTTCAACCTGCTCTGGGTGTCTTACACTGCCGAACCCTAAATATTCACCTGTAGGGGCATAGGTAACGTTCCAGTTAAAACATGTTTCAACTTGCTCATGTGTCCAAAATGGCGTGTTCGTGACAGTGTTAATGGCCTGTCCATTAACTACTCGCACAAGATCGCCCTTGCCACGTCCGTTCTGGTCGAGTTGCGTTAAGAGGCGATGAATTTGATATTGGTCACCTATGTTAAAAATAATAAGCGGACCACGATCAAGCGTGTTATAAGGACGATAGTGCATGGTATGGGCATCATTGTCTGTAATCAAAGAGCCTTTTTGAACGCCAAGATGCCGAACACTAAAGGCGGCCCAGTTACGTGCCCAAGTAGCATTTGCGTCTGTTAGAGTTCCTTCTGGTGTGGAAGCTGTAGCAGCGCCAAAAGTAAACAAATAGGGAGGTTGCCCTTCAATAAAGTGCCCATTGCCATCTGTGTCATTACGATCCCAAGGGCTGGTTCCATCGGCTGCGCCCCATGTTCCACCGTTAGTTCCACACGCACCAATATCACGATACAAAGCAAGTTCAACTGCGGTACCAGAAGTAGGACGAAGTCCGGTAAACCGAATATCGTGCCACATATGAGTGCCTGATCGGTTTTGCCCACCAGAGGTGATGTCCCAATTAAAAATCACATCATAGACCTCAGTCGCTCGCATTCCACGCGCTAATCCCCCTTCTGTTCCATGTCCACCGGCATTAACATCATGACAAAAACTGTGGCGTAAAACATACCGACAACCATCAGTCCCATCGATTACGCCGCTAGTAACATTTGTCCCAGCGCCGACAAGGGTAGAGTCCTCGATGAAAAAAAATTTCTCAGTTCCATAGTAAGGATAATCTGCCCAAGAGCCATTGCCGTTGGTTTCTCCACCCCATGTTCCGTGATGTATATTAGCGGTTTGAGTTGCGCCTGTGCTTTCAAAAAGGCAGTGATCAGCTAATCCATATACCCAACCTCCGGGAGAAAGACAGTTACGATACATATGATCGAAATGGCAATGATCGATTCTGATATGTGTGTTTGGAGCATTTCCTACGCTGACAAAATGAATTGCTCCGCTCCCTGCTCCCAATTCACTTACTCCTGCCTTAAATGTGATTCCTGTAACCCTGAAACTTTGAGTCGGTGTAAAATTGACGGCATGAATCAAGTCAACAGCTGTTCGGAGTGTATTATCAACAATGATTGTATTATCGACCGCAGTCTGCCACGTCATTGGCGCACCAATAACTTGGGTATTGCCTTGAAGTGTGATTCCCTTGGTAATATTTAGCGGCGTCGTATAACTGAACGTTCCACTGGGGAGTGTGATTGTATCACCATTTTGAGCTTGGTTATCGTGTACCCATTGCACACTACCTCCGGCGAAGTTGTGCCCTGTCTCCGTTCCATCTGATGGCCAAACAGTCGTTGCAAGAGAGTTAGACGCTGCCAAGAAAAGCATCGATGCGATGGTGGGAAGAAGTTTTGTCATCCGGCCTTTGCGCGTCGGGCAGTTTTCGGCATTGCTGCGTACTGGCCTTTCGCGGTCTCCGCCACTGTTTTTGCCGTCAGCCATTTTATTGGCGCAGCGTGTAGTTGGCTGCGCGGAGCCTACAGTTTGCATGGCTAGTCAACCCGTCCAACCAGTCGCTCCAGCTAACCGCTGGCCCCGGCTGGTCTGACTAATGATTAAAAACGGTTTGCGGTGCGGGTTTGCTCAGTTCGCGCGGAGCACTCACCTTCCGCACGTACCGTTGGTGAGACTAAAAAGGGCTAGCTGCCCTTCTGTCGTGTTGCCTCCAGCTAGTCTCCGTCCGAGGCACGAATGACAGCTTGCGCTTTTGGCGAACGCGCAAAGCAGACCGGCGCAGATGGGGTGGTTCTGAATATGATTTCCCGACTTTCATGACTTAGTTGCCTTTCATTGTTTGGCCTTGTTTGATTTCCTCCTGGCCCGCCCACGTGCTCGCGAACTCCTTTCCGAGAAGCGCCGCACCCCCGGGATGAAGGTGTCACCATGACATCTCATTTCTGGCCGTTACTCATTTCCTTTGCAGAGCGTTTTGCCGAAAATCCGGATGGTGTGTCAAGAGAAAAAGTAATGAAATCAATGCGCACCAAAGAATGCAGCAAAAAGGATTGTTCTAATAGGCCGCTAGTTGGTATGTCTAACGAATGCCAACGTACCCTTATCATTTCGTGCGCAGATTCATAAAAGAGCACGAGATACAGACTAAGAGTCCTATACGCATCCTAGCTGCCACAGCAAAGTTGCCTACAAATCAGCACAAGCGAACCAAGTTTAAGAACAATGAAAGCAACAAAACACATTCTCGGTAGCTCGATGCTCGCCGGCATCATATTACTAACTATTGGCACGGCAGCCGCCGGCGATTTGATTTAGCGATTCGCGTCGCGCTCTGCTACAGGTTGTGGCGCAAAGTCCGGCGGGCGCCACATGTAGATCGAAAGCCCTCGTTGTTCTTGTGTTTCCAGATGTAGTAAAAGCGTGCTTTATCCTAGGCGCTCAAGCGGGCAAAGGAATTCTTTTCGTGCACGGCCGACGTAACGTCCGCTACCGCACGGTAGCCGCCTCCTAGACAGAGAAAAGAGGGGTCAACAGACAAAAGAGGGGTCAAATCTCGACAATTTGACATTCCGTTTGGGGAACTGACCAGAATTGGTGAATGACGCGGGCGTTCCACCTAGAGTTTGCCCACTTACCCCGGAAAGAGGTTTTTGGCGCAGCGGCGAGTTTGACGCCCTTCGCAACGTGTCCTAGACTGGGCGACACGAACTTACTTTTGGAGAAATTGCCATGTTGAAACGATCATTGACTGCTTTTCTGATTCCGGCCTTCGCCTGCGCAATCCTGAACGCGCAGGAGCTCTCGCCAATCCATCAACCTACACTTACTCCGCAAAACAGCGGCACCAGTAACGGTCTGATCGCGGTCTGGCCGGTGAACCCGCAGGTGGTTTGGG
>Ga0137378_10003202_pt1 | contig 14146 bp, 10 predicted proteins | sample SagtaG_21_FD_104813 | JGI IMG/M metagenome (GOLD analysis project Ga0137378, IMG submission 104813) | Vadose zone soil microbial communities from Sagehorn Ranch, Mendocino, California, USA - Sage2_L_60_16 metaG | ecosystem: Environmental > Terrestrial > Soil > Vadose zone | place: USA... | reverse complement strand
GCCCACGCCATCGCAGTGAAGATCAGTATGATGGATGCAACTTCTTGGTTGAACTCAGGCGGAGGAGTGGTTCCGGTCCCAGTCCCCAAGATGATCAGGAACACGACAGGTACTACTCCAAGAACAGGGACCGACTGGAATATGTCCAGCAAAGGCAAGAGCACGTGGGAGGCTCGGTGGCTCATCGCCGTCGCGATTCCATATGCTAGGGCAAAGGTGAGTGCGAAAACGTACGCGATTGTCATTCGTGTAAGAGTCCGAACCGCATACCCTGGAACACACAGTGGGTCCAGAGGATTATTTTGACACTTCGGAGTCAGCCCGCCGGTCACTAGCTCGGTTACCAGAGCCCCTATCGCCAAAACGGCGATTCCGACTAGTAATATCTTGGTGAAAGGTGAGGCTTTCTTTCCGGCCGAGGATAAGCTCGCTCGTCTTCTAAAGCTCGGCGTTGGAACATGCAAAATGAATTCAACCCGGTATGATTAGAAAAATGGACTCGTCAGTCTCGTTATAAAAGGGCAACCAGAACGATCATTCGACAATCCTCTCCAACTTTGGTCCTGATGTGATCTTCTAGGATATTGGTTGATGGTGGGGCCGGTGGGATTTGAACCCACGACCTCTGGCCCCGATTTCTCGGGGTCGCCAGCGCCCCAGGGTCACCGTCCAAGATTGGACTCTGGTATCCTCTGGGCGGGGTCAATCCCCTTGACCAAGCTAGACGACGGCCCCTAAGTTCGGAATCGAATCGGGCTGCTTTTCTGTGTTATGCTAGGATATCGCTAGCGTACGAACTGAGAAGCCATCTCTGAGACGAGGAGCTTTTGAGAGGGATAAATTGACGAAAGGATTCGCTGAGAAGCGGGACTGATCGTCTGCACGACTATTTGTTCCATCGGATAGCTTTCCTTCTTCCATCCGTTCATTTATTGGCTGTCTGGACCGAGACTTGTCGTTGTGTCGATAGAGCGATCGAGTGCGGCCTGTGCATGCGATAGGTTGCTAGTGATCCCAGCCCACTAATGACCAAGAGAGTCGCTATTGGAAATACCGGCACAACGAGTAGCGTTGCCACTAGACGGTCAACCGGTATTACTAGAGGCGCAGTGTAGAATTGAGCGAAATGGAGCGAGAGCCCTTGGAGACTGGCGGCTCTTGCCGCTTGTTCCAAGCTTCTAGCGTAGAGCACGCCAATGCCAAACGTTGTCAATCCTCCCAGAATGTTAATCGCCCCGCCCAACCGGGTATATCTGGCCAGCATCAGACCGCTTCCGATCAATACGACGAATGCCACGCCGAACTGGGCGAGCATCAAGTTGTCCGGTTGGCTAGACGCGAGATTGAAGGTTGTCGGAAGGTTGTAGGCGAATAGGGCCCAGCCGATAGCGAGAAGGCTGGAGAACACGCCTAGACCACCGGCTAACAAAGACCGTGGATGTCCAACTCGCACCGGATTTACCTTCACCATTTTCCAATCTGCGTTCCGAAGCCGGTCTATCGGATAAGTCTTCCATACTATCTCGTGAAGGATTCTATCATCCTTCCGAGGCTAACTCCCTTTCGTTTTGCTTCTTTCAACAAAACCTTCTGGACGCCGCTAGAATATTGGACAGCTTTCTTCGGCCGATCCACCACGCTCTCAGGCAGGTTCAGTCGGGCGGCAAGTTTTCTAAGAACATATTTTCGTATCACCTTTCCATTGGCGAGATTGACTCGGAGAGATACAGGTAGCTTCAGGGCATACTCGACAAGTGGAAGATAAGCGAATGGCGAACAAAGCTCGAGCCCAGCTGCAACAGCCAGCTTGTCTCCAGGATCAAAGTCTTTGACAGAAGCGGCAACAACACTATCGAACATGTCCCTTCCGAGGTTCTCGGTCCCGTCTCGAAGAGCGATGTCTTCGAATTTTCCATAACCGCCGAACAGCTCATCGCTCAATTGGCCGGCTGCGATGTAGCTCAGGCCCAACTCGTGAGCTTTCTGACAGGCAAAGTAGATTGGAACGGAGATCCCGACGACCACTGGATCGCTGGTCTCTATTATCTCGACAACATCCGGCAATGAGTTGAGAATCTCTGAATTCGACAATTCCCTTATCTCGACGCGGAGTCCGAAACTTTTGGCGGTTCTCTCTGCGTGGCCTAGTTCTTGCTGACCTTTCAGCCCTACAGAGATTAGCTCAGGCTCTAGACCCCCACACTTTGCTACATGGGCAACGAGCGCGCTGTCCAATCCCCCAGAGAACGCGACTCCGGAACCTCGTGGTACAATTCTACAGACAGCTTGAGTGAAGAGCTCGTCCAAAGTCCGAGTCGCGTCCGACTCACCTATCGATTCTTCCTTTGGCTGCTTGAGCGAGTAGTTACCCATCGTCTTGTACCCTCCAGCCGCGGCTCGAATCACCTTGCCCGGAGGAACAGGCTCGGGTTCGCGAATGCCGATTGAGACGAGAGGAGATTGCAGGCTCGCAAAGGCGACAGCTCCGTCTCGCGTCTGCCCAAAATAGAGAGGTTTCTGCCCCAGGATGTCCCTTCCCGCGAATAGTTGATCCTGTAGCGAGGTCAAGAAGGCAAAAGCTCCAGGTGTTTGTATGAGACGGCTGGGACCCGCTGGCTCGGTCTTTTGGGGTCCCTGATCGTCGCCGAAGAGAACACCGTCAAGGGCTAAAGGCACCGCTTGATCAGCGAACGACTGCGCACCAGTGGGATCGCAGGCTCCAATAATGATCTTTTCTCCGCCAGGAACGCTTTGCGAGAAAGTTCGGGATTCTGATCCGCGATTCCGCATCAGAGAGAGGATGGTCTTCGCTTTCGATTCGAGATCTTCCGTTTCTCCTCCTATGAGGCCGCAAATACCCGTCATTATTCCCCTATTCTTCTTCGGAGTTGTTTAATATGATGGGCTAGTTGTTTCTCCCTTCGAGTCGGTAAGATTGCCCATTCTTCCAATTGACACAGGCCGCTATGGCAGTCCGGAGATGAGGAGAATCTTCGAGGAAGAAAACAAGCTCCAGCGATGGCTAGACGTGGAGGCGGCGGTGGCAGAAGCACAGGCCTTCGTCGGAGATATTCCGAAAGAGGCGGCGGAGGAAATCCGGCGAAACGCCAACACAAAGATCGTGACTCTGGATCATGTCAAAGGGATTGAGAAAGAGATCCATCATGATCTAATGTCGATGGTTGTAGCGCTCTCAGAAGCATGCACGGGCGAGGGACGCAAATACGTCCATTATGGTCTAACAAGCTACGATATTGAGGATACCGCGACCGCGCTCCAGTTCAAAGAAGCCTTCTCGGTGCTCGAGAAACGACTCGACGAGCTTGAGCAGGTCCTTGTTTCAAGAGTACGTAAATACAGAGCGCTGTTGATCGTCGGCCGGACTCACGGACGTCACGCCGGAGTCATCACCCTCGGCCTCAAGCTCGCAGTCTGGCTAGAGGAGGTTCGAAGATACCAGCAGAGGCTGAAGCAGATCAAAGAACGCGTTCTGGTCGGTAAGATTCTGGGAATTGTTGGAAATGGAGCTGGGCTTGGGAAAAACGCGCTGAAGATTCAGGAAAGAGCGCTAGGCAAGCTAGGGCTCAAACCAGCCGGTCTCGTCACCCAGGTAATTCAGCGGGATCTACACGCCGAAACCGTCTGTTATCTCTCGCTCCTAGGGTCGAGCCTCGACAAGTTCGCTACTGAGATCCGGAACCTTCAGAGAAGTGAGATTTCGGAGGTAATGGAGCCGTTTGAGCGAGAAAAACAGGTCGGAAGCTCAGCTCTACCATCGAAAAGGAATCCGGAGCTCAGCGAAAGAGTCTCGAGCATGGCGAAGCTGATGCGAGGCCTAGTCATACCTGCTCTCGAGAATATTCCGCTCTGGCACGAGCGGGACCTATCTAACTCCGCCAGCGAGCGCTTCATCTTTCCAATGTCTTTCATTCTTGCCGACGAAATGATCCGGCTTGTAACACGTGTCCTGGATGGCTTGGAGGTCTTGCCGGAGAACATGGAACGAAACTTGGAGTTGTCACAAGGCGCTTTGCTGGCGGAGAGAATTGTGAACTCGCTTGTGGAGGCAGGAGTGCCAAGACAAGATGCTCATGAGAGAATAAGAAAAATATCGATAAGAGCCCTCGACAACAAGATTCCATTTGGGCAACTCCTGCTTGAAGACAGGTTCATCTCGAAGAGACTAAAGCCGCAGGAAATCAAGGAAGCACTTGACTACCGGACATATCTCGGCGTAACGCGTGAACTAGTCAACATGGCTTTGAGGGAATAAAGCGGTCTATTCGATCATAGACTAAACTTTTATTTCGCTTCCAACCGCGAGAACGAGTGAAGGCGACACGGCTTGAAGGAAGCTTTTCTCACCGTCGGAATGTTACTCCTCTTCACAGGATGCATGGGCGCAATTGCTGCCACTACAGCCATGGGCGCTGGAGCGGCCATTACCAACCAGGCCCTTCAACAACTTCTGGTTGCTGAGGTCATCTCGACCATCATCGCCTTCGTCGGCGGCGCGCTGGTAATGCGCAACCGCTAGGCGGCTGGCTCGGTTTCCAGCGTGAGAATCTCGTCTAGTGGTTCTTTCGCGTCAAGCCATTCTGCAATCTGGCGATACTTTTCCGGATCGTGCTCAGCGATGAACTTGATCAAGGGAAGGTAGAGTTTAGTTCCTCTTCGACTGGATATGTGGGACTTGGACCCGATTAGCGCTCCAACGCCCTTTCGAAGCTCTCTTGTTCCTCGGCTGCGGGACATGGAGCTGATTCGTTGAGGGAACTTCATCGACACCCAGCCTCCCGGGCCCGACTCTTTTGCAACCGCAACACCGGCAGTCATGAGATCGAGAGCATATGACAGTAGATGCCACGACTGCGTCTTCCTGATCCGCGCGAAGTAGAGGTCGGCCTCAGAGAGCGCGGACATAGCCGCTTCGAGTTCGCGAGGCTTCGGGACCTGGCTCGGCGTGTTTTCCACTATCCATTGAAAGAGCATTTCTTGGTCCAGATCTGACTTGTCCAGAGCTCGTCGAGCTTGAGCAACGGTTCTGCTGTTGAAGATGATCCTTAGAACTTCGAATATGGACTCCGTACGATCTCGGCTTGACAGCAACGTCGTATCGTCCAACGTCAGACTCTTCTTGGGTCCGGTTAGTATCTGGAGGTCAGTTATCGCCGATCGCATATCACCACGATCCCGCTCCATGATCGCCCTGAGCGCCTCCTCGTCAGCATTCACGCCCTCTTTAGCAAGGATTCCTTTCATCAACGGAATTCCTTCTCTCAGTCCGAGTCTTTTCAGCTCGATGAGCAGACAAGCGTCACGGAGGGGTCTGATCTTTGGATCCCAAGGATCGTTGGCGGTCAGAACGATTGGAAACTGAGACTCTTTGATTACCCGCAGGATCGCGATGATCGCCCCCGAGTCCGTTCTAAGGTTGATACCATCCACCTCATCCAGAAGTATGAGTCTTCCCTTGCTGAACAGCGACGATTGTGTTGACGCAAGTCCAGCGATTCTCGAGAGAATATCGCCGCTCCGCTTGTCAGAAGCATTGATCTCAACAAGGTCCCAGCCTCTCTCCCGAGCAACAGCCTCGGCGACGGTTGTCTTTCCTACACCGGCCGGTCCATAAAGCAGGACCGCCGCCTTCGACGGTTTTTCTTTAGACCAAGAATCAAGCCATAGACGAATCTTCTCAAGGGCAGGCTTGTTACCTGCGATCTCGCGAGTGGTCTGCGGTCTATATCTAACGGTCCAGGGCTGGGACATGTTCTTCCCGAACACTTCTATGGACCGACGATTGAGCCGCTAGATGAGCCAGCAAAGCACTGAGCTGGACCTCTTCATCTCCGCCTTGTACCAACCGGAAGTCCGTCTCTCCGATAGCCTCAATCAGGCTAATCCTTGTTTTCTCTGGAACAGCGAGACGGAACACTTCCGAGTGAATCTGACGGACAATGTCGGACCCCGACAATCCATATTTGACAAGAAGGGTTCGAAGCTCGTCACGCGCCTTGAGGAAGTCGCCCTTCAAAGCATGATTCAGCATCTCATGGACATCAGTAGGCCTCGCCCTTCCAACTACTTGGTAGACCGTCTCCTCAGAGATACCCTTCGACATAGAGGAGGCCGCTTGGAGAATGTTGATGGCTTTCCGTAGGTCCCCTTCGGCCACTTCTACAATGGTTTTTAAACCCCCCTCAGTGGTCTTCAGGCTCTCGTTCTTTGCGATTCGATGAAGAGATTCCACGACCTTCTCTTCGGGTAGGGGCGTGAACCGGAATAAGGCGCATCTGGACTGGATTGGCTCAATTATTTTACCAGAATAGTTGCAGCAGAGAATGAAACGGCAAGTATTGGTGTAATTCTCCATCGTTCGTCGGAGCGCGCTTTGGGCATCGCCCGTCATGTTGTCAGCCTCGTCCAAAACAAGGATCTTGAAAGGAACACTAGTTAGCGAGGCCATTCGGGCAAACTCTTTCACGGTAGTCCGAACAACATCTATTCCTCGTTCATCACTGGCGTTGAGCTCCTTGAACGCGTCTTGGAATCGCTCGCCGAATAGATCATGCGCGAGACATAACCCTGCAGTTGTCTTGCCCGTTCCTGGGGGACCTGCAAACAAGCAATGCGGCATGGTTCCTCTCTTGACGAAATCCTTGAGCCGCGAGACTATCTCTTCCTGATCCATGATGTCGTCGAGTCTCTTCGGCCTGTACTTCTCAGTCCAGAGAGCGGCTTCCAATCAGATCCTACCAAGTCTAGTTGGTGGGTCGGTCTTATAGAACTGTTTCACCCATCTCTCAACCAAATATCCAGAGTAATCGAGATGCTTTTTTGTTCAAGAACATTTTATGCAGCTTATAATTGCCTGGGTGACCCCGGGGCGAGTAAAATGGAGAAAGAACCATCCATCGTAGAGGTTGTAGACACAGAACTCGAAAACTTACCGTCACGTATAACGCTTCTGCGCGAATTTCCCGAGACCCGGGTCGGGGATAGGACCCTAGGCCCTTACCGAATGGGACAAGAGATCGAACTTTCACTCTGGATCGCCCAGCATTTGGTTCAGATGGGGTACGCTCGCTTCAAGGATGAAGAACAGCTCACTCTGAACACTCTCTCAACTACCCATTACAGACAAACCCTGCCCGCCTCAAACCAGATTCCGGAACTGCCTAGGTCATTTTACTTCCAACTCCGTCGGCTCATCAAAGACCTCAAGAGTCTTGAAGTGAAAGACCGTACGAAGGCCAGGGAGCTAGACAAAGCACTTGCTTTGGCATGGGATATTGTCAACTTACGAGTGAAGAAAATCGCATCCCTAGGGGCTTCAGGAGGGCAAACTACGGAGGTTACGTCGAAACTTACACTCGAGGAAAAGGCACTGTACGAGAAAGTCCGCCAGAACGTGGAGTCTTGGAAAAAGGACATTCTTGGCAGCGAGACTACGAATTGACCATGCTCGTTCAGACGGAAACCGCTCTTCCGGAGAATGTTTTCCAGGACTTCTTCCGCGCCTACCAAGCCGACCCAGTGGGATCGAAGTATAGGAAACGCCTCGCCGAGGTGGCAGTCAACAATGGGCGGTCACTCGTAATAGATTTCGACGACCTAATTGTGTTCGACCCAGTACTTGCAAGGAATGTCGTTCAACACCCGGACGACTTCTTTCTTCACGCTAGCTCCGCGGCGACCTCTCAAATGCGTGTCGAGGATCCCGAGTACGCTGAACAGGTGGGTCGTATCATTGTGCGATTTCGTCGTCTTCCCGAAAAGAGGGCTCTCAGAAAGATTGGGGCTGAGGACTTGATGAAACTCGCGTTAGTCGAGGGCATAGTTGTCCGAACGAGCCAAGTGCGGCCTATGATCGTTAAAGCCGTATTCCGCTGCCGGAAATGTGGCGAACACTCTCGTCAGGATCAAGCGGGAGATTTGTTACGCGGGCCGGGCCCCATTTGTGCAAGTTGTAAGCAACAGAGCGGCTGGGATTTGATAGAAGACCAGTGCGTGTTCAAGAACACTCAGGAAGCTCGCGTCCAAGAACGCCCTGAGGATCTTCCCCCTGGGATGCTACCTAGATATCTAGATGTCAGACTAGACGACGACCTCGTTGACACTGCGCGTCCCGGCGACAGAGTGGCCTTGACCTCTGTAGTGAGAGCTGAGAAACAGTACGTCGGGGAGAAAGGGAAGCTTAGAACCTTCAACCTGTATCTAGAAGCGAATTTTGTAGATGTTGTCGGGAAGGAGACTGAAATTGTTGAGATTACTCTTGAAGACGAGAAGAAGATCGTCGAGGCATCGAAACATCCTTTCGTCCATCGAAATCTCATCATGAGTTTAGCCCCATCAATCTATGGCTACGATGAGATCAAGGAAGGAATACTATACCTTCTATTTGCGGGAGTTGCAAAACGACTTCCTGATGGCGTCAACATTCGAGGTGATCTGAATTGCTTGATCGTGGGTGATCCTGGAACGGCGAAAAGCCAGTTATTGCAATACGTTTCCAGAATTGCCCCTAGAGGCCTCTATACTTCGGGAAGAGGGACTACTGCTGCCGGGCTCACTGCGGCGGTCTTGCGTGAGAAAACAGGAGGAATGGTGCTCGAAGCTGGCGCTTTGGTCCTAGCCGACAAAGGGGTCGCTTGCATCGACGAACTTGACAAGATGAGGCCTGATGATAGAGTCGCGATCCACGAGGCTCTGGAACAGCAAACTGTCAGCGTTGCCAAAGGAGGAATTGTGGCCACTCTGAATGCTCGAGCGGCCGTGCTTGCTGCCGCGAACCCTTCTCTAGGAAGGTATGAGCCCCATAGGAACATCAACGAAAACATCAACCTCCCCGTAACTATACTCTCCAGATTTGACTTGATATTTCTCGTCAAGGATCTACCAGATCCCGATAGCGATTCCGAAATGTCGTCTCATATTCTACAATTGCACAGAGCAAGACACGGAACGGAAGAAGCGCCATTCCAACCGGACTTCCTACGGAAATACATCAGCTATGCGAAGAGGATAGTCCCAGTGCTGACTCCGGACGCCGTCAAGGAGTTGCAGGACTTTTACCTGAAAATGCGTGGGACAACAGGCCGAGAGGCAGCGGTGGCGATCACCCCTCGCCAATTAGAGGCCTTGGTCAGACTGTCTGAGGCGAGGGCGCGCGCATTTCTTCGTGATCAAGTGACAGTGGAGGATGCGAAAAGTGCTGTAAAGATCATGACCTACGCTTTGCTAGACGTGGGAGTGGATGTAAAAACCGGCAAGATCGATATCGACACGATAATGACAGGTAGGCCTGCGACGGTGCGTGACACGTTGGGTCGAGTAATTGACATCGTTCGAGAGCTTGAACGGGAAACTGGAGATGTAGATGAGAAAATCCTGATTGCCGCCATAGTGGACAAGAATAAGGTCACCGATGGAGAGGCTAGGCGATTCGTCGGGCAGTTGATAAAAGAGGGAATGCTCTACTCCCCCAAGGAAGGAAGACTAAAGCGAACCTCAAGCTAGAACCCATTCTTCGGAGCTTTCATATCAGGTGAAGATTAGCGAACTCCCTATTGACAGGCAAGTAGTCGAGCTATTAGCCAAAGAAGGTCTCGACGAGCTCTACCCGCCCCAGCAACACGCCATCGAAGCAGGGGTTCTGGAGGGGAAGAATCTTGTTCTGGCAAGCCCCACCGCCAGCGGCAAAACCCTAGTCGCAGAGCTCTGCATTCTACATCACGTCGTCGAGCACCGAGGCAAAGCAATCTACCTGGCCCCACTACGTGCATTGGCTAGCGAGAAATTCAAGGAGTTCCAAAGATACTCAGCAATCAAGAAACCTAACGGGGACCGTGTCAGAGCCGGAATATCAACTGGTGACTATGACGGCTCAGACCCGTGGCTAGGAAGATACGACATCATTCTTTGTACTAATGAGAAAGCAGACTCTCTCCTGAGGCACAAAGCGCCCTGGATGAGCGAACTTACCTTGGTCGTTGCAGACGAAGTTCATCTCCTGACAGAACAGGAAAGGGGTCCAACCCTCGAAGTGGTTCTGACTCGACTAACAGAGATCAATCCGAACATCCAGGTCTTGGCTCTCAGCGCAACGGTGAGGAATGCGGAGGAGGTAGGGTCATGGCTGAAAGCCGGATCGGTGACAACCGACTGGCGACCCGTCCCGCTAAGAGAAGGAATCTATCACGATAATCAAGTACAGTTCCGAGATGGCGCAAGCCGAGCGATTCTTAGCGGAACCAAAACGCCGGGCGTCGACATCGCGCTCGACGTTTTGAGCACTGGCGGACAGGCACTGATTTTCACTGAGACGCGAAGGTCTGCGGTCGAGATGGGACGAAAGGCCTCGGTAGCGGTGAAGAGTCGCTTGTCGAAGCCCGAAGAGAGGGCGTTGAGCACCATTGCTGAGCGAATTCTCTCGACTGGTGAGAAGACTCGGCTAGGCGAAGACCTTGCCATGCAGGTCGCGGCGGGCGCGGGTTTTCACCATGCGGGATTGGCGGGAATTCATCGCGGAATAGTGGAGGACGCTTTTCGTGATGGTAGAATCAAGGTCCTGGCGGCGACTCCGACCCTTGCAGCAGGAGTCAACCTCCCAGCAAGGGCTGTTGTCATCAGCAGCTACGAACGTTACGAAGCGGGGTATGGTAGATATCCGATAAGCGTGCTAGAGTACAAGCAATTCTGCGGAAGAGCTGGAAGGCCGAAGTACGACAAGTTCGGCGAGGCATTGCTGATCGCGCGTAACCCTGACGAGGCGGAGTGGTTGATGGAGAATTATGTTCTCGCTCAGCCTGAGAAGCTCTGGTCCAAGCTGGCAGCGGAGCGAGTTCTGCGCCCACATGTACTATCCACTGTTGCTGCCGGCTACGCTCATTCAGAAGAAGGATTGTACAACTTCTTCGCAAGAACGTTCTACGCGCACCAGTACGGGCCGCGCCTGATCAAAGGCAAGATTGGCGATATTCTTCGGTTTCTCTTCAAGGAAGAGATGGTGCTGATCGAGGGCAAAGAATTGTCGGCTTCAAGGTTTGGCAAGCGGGTTTCTGAGCTCTACGTTGATCCAATGTCAGCCGTGATACTCCGGGACGGATTGTACAATCGAGCAAAGAAGATGACTGATCTGAGTATATTGCATTTAATCTCAAAGACCCCCGATCTTTCCCCACGGCCTCGTCCCCGAGGAGGCGAAATCGACAAGCTGAGCTTGTTGGCAGAGCAAAGAAGCGATGAATTCACCTACCCCATACCAACTCAGTTCGAGGATCCTGTCGCCTACGAGGAGTTTCTCGGCGAACTAAAGAGCGCTCAAGTTCTATCCGACTGGATCGATGAGCGGACCGAGGACCAAATTCTCGAGACGAGGAAAGTTGAGCCCGGTGACCTTCTCAGACTTGTGCAAGGTTCCGAATGGCTGATCCTCGCCACCCGAGAACTAGGGCGTCTATTCGGACACAAGGATCTCCTAGCTCCTCTAGAAATGCTCAAGGTAAGACTTGCAAAGGGCGTTCGGCCAGAGCTAGTCAAGCTTACAACGCTTGAAGGCGTGGGGCGAGTCCGAGCACGCATGCTCTACGACGCAGGACTGAAAACGATTGAGGATATCAAGGAAAGAAGCCTCGAACAATTGATGAGCATTCGAACGATTGGTCCATCGCTGGCGAAGAAGATCAAGGAACAAGCGGGAGGACTCATCAAGGCAGATGAATGGGAAAAGGCAAAGAATGCAAAGCCGTCGGAAGTAGAACAGCAAGCAGTCCTTACCGAATACGAAGACTCCGAATAACGAGTTGAAGCCTCGGTATTCTTAGCCTTATAATGCGAGGCTTTACTACAGTCTCCAAAGTCTTAGGAAATTTCGCGGATGAGCAAGATCAAAGTAGCTCTTGCAGGCGTTGGGAATTGCGCCAGTGCACTAATTCAAGGGATTCAATACTACCGGAGGAACGCGCCCAAAGAAGACAACCTCACAACGGGTCTGATGCATCCAAAGTTCGGGGACTACAAAGTAGAAGACATCACATTCGTAGCCGCTTTCGAGGTCAACCGGAAGAAGATCGGAAGCGATCTTAGCAAAGCAATATTCACAGAACCAAACTGCGCCCCGAAAATCAGCGATGTCCCCGACATGGGCGTTACTGTCAAAGCAGGCCCGATTCTAGATGGTGTGGCTCCGCACATGAGGGACCCGTTCCACGTCTACAACAAGGACAGGACCAAACCTGTTGACGTGGCTGCCGAGTTGAAGGACTCTGGAGCAGAAATCCTCGTCAACTACCTTCCAGTCGGGAGCGAAAAGGGCGCCAGATTCTATGCACAACAAGCGCTCGACGCAGGTTGCGGTTTCGTTAACTGCATCCCAGAGTTCATTGCATCGAACGATGGATGGGCAAAGAAGTTCGAGGACAAAAAACTACCAATCGCAGGGGACGATATTAAGAGCCAGGTCGGAGCGACGATTGTTCACCGGGCCCTTGTGGATCTTTTTCTCAAGCGTGGCGTTAGGGTAGACGAGAGCTATCAGCTCAACCTTGGTGGTGATACTGACTTTCTCAATATGACGGTGGAGGAGAGGCTTCACTCAAAGCGTATCAGTAAAACGACAGCGGTTGCAAGTCTTATTCCCTACGATGTTCCGACGAGAATAGGTCCGTCGGATTATGTTCCGCATCTCAAGAACAAGAAGATCTGCTACATCTACCTGAAAGGAAGAAAGTGGGGGAACATTCCACTCCAGATCGATCTCAAACTTTCAGTGGAGGACTCGCCGAATAGCGCCGGAGTTGTTGCCGATGTAATTCGCGCAGTCAAGATAGGATTGGACCGGGAAGTCGGAGGCGCACTAACGAGCATTTCCTCCTACTGTTTCAAGTACCCGCCAGTGAAAATTCCTGACGGCCAGGCATCGCAGTGGGTCGAAGAGTACATCCAAGGAAAGCGGGAACATTAGGCCGAGATTTTCCGCGCTTTCCGGACCGCGGGAGCCTGCAAGGATTCTCCCCAGTTATGATTCAGTCGCCCTCTTCCCTTCCATTCTTCGTAATGCTCCATTACACCCGTGAATAGTAACGGGAGACCGATTGTGGCGTCAACATGCACGGTGCACTGTTCAGCCTTAGGGTCGAGCTTTCCCCAGGACTGACTTTCAGGGAGCTCGCAGCCGGACAGACCCCCGAACTTCGGATCATCCGTCGTTACTTGGATCGCATAGCCGTGCGGAGGAACAGGCATTCCGGCGATCTCTGCCATCGGGATGACCTGCTGGATGTAGTTCTTCGGGGTTCCACCACCGATGAAAATGACTCCAGATTTCTGCCAGCGCCTCTTTAGGCTCATGATCTCAAGATTGTCCAACATAGGATCGTACACCATCGGTGGTCGCCCCTGGTCAAGCTGCTCATTCCTATACACTGTTAACGCCATTCCGACCGAACTATCGGCTAGTGCCGGGCAGAAGATGGGAAGGTGTTCCCTCGCGGCAGTGGCAAGAATGCCGTATTCGTCGTTGATTCGTTGTCCCATGAGTTGGAAAAACTCCCTACTAGAGTACCCTCGGGGCTCAAGGCTTTCCGAGAACTTCTCTACAAACTCGTCCGCCTTCGTGAACATCACATCATCCGCGTAGGTGTCGTATACCCTGTCTATTCTCATACTCCTAAGGGTCGGATCGTCAATGTGATGATGGGCCATGTAGTGGCGACCCCCAAGCGACTCATAGAGGTCATGACTAAGGTTAGCACCGGTTGATACGAGAACATCGATTGCGTGGAAGGCGATGAGATCTCGGAGGAGTCGCCTCATTCCACCGGCAATCATAGCGCCTGAAAGGCCGAAGAAGATTATCGGACGATCGGCATCGCTCAGCATGTGAAGCCAGATCTTGTAACACCTGCCAAGCATTCGGCTCTGGAATGATGTAGTGTTGAACGCTTCCAGAGCTTCGCTAACGGTGTGAACCTTCGCCACGTCAAAATGTTGCACAGGATGTTTGAACGCATCGCCGCGTGGCGAGAATTGAATACGAGAGGACGAAGCTGAGGCGGATATTTTTTCGTGAGAGTTAGAATTCTTGTTGGACTTCATTTTCCCTTCTAACTTAACAGTTCTACGGGCTTTCCGTTTCTATTAAAAT
>Ga0137378_10003195_pt1 | contig 14165 bp, 2 predicted proteins | sample SagtaG_21_FD_104813 | JGI IMG/M metagenome (GOLD analysis project Ga0137378, IMG submission 104813) | Vadose zone soil microbial communities from Sagehorn Ranch, Mendocino, California, USA - Sage2_L_60_16 metaG | ecosystem: Environmental > Terrestrial > Soil > Vadose zone | place: USA... | reverse complement strand
GCCCGCCGCACCGCGCACCACCACCAGTTTGATCTTGCAGGGTTCCGTGCAACTGTAGAGCTGCGCAATTTGCATCCGTACGTCGCCAGCCTCGACTGGCCCGCCCAGGTCTATGAACTCGAAAGCAATCGGCAGATGATGCGAGCCTTCGGCGGATTCGCTCCATGAAAACGTGTCCTGCCACATGCCGATCTCGCGGCACGTCTCTCGCGCCTTTGCCATGACCGGACAGAAGGCTTGATGAGCATCAAGCTGCGAGCTTACTGGCAAGGTCTTCGAAAGCGCGCCAAGCGTGCGCTTAAGTTCTTCGTGGCGGCGGCTGTCGAACCTAGCACCCACCGTGATATCAGATCGTCCCGTAATTCGCGACAGGAGCACCTGCCACGACGCCAGCAGAAAATCCTGCGCGGTCGAGTTCTGCTGTTTCGCGATTGCCTCGATGCCCTCTGCCAGATGTGAATCCAGGACCAGGGAAACAACCGCCGGCAAGAAATCCTGACCAGCGTTTTCAAAGGGGAGAGAGAATGAAGAGATCTGAGAGATGTCCGCTGCCCGCCAGAAATCGCGCCAGTACTCGTGCCCTGCCTTGGTGTCTTCGGATTGAAGCAGTTCGTGCTGCCATTCGGCGACATCCACGAACTGCATGATCTCGCCTTCAGTCGCCGCGCCCGCTCCCGAGTATTCGCGGGCAATTTCTTTCGCGAGAAGAAGCAGAGTTGACGCGTCGGCAGCCATCGCTGGCAGGCTCAACAGGAGAGTGTGTTTCTCAGACGCGATGTCCACCAGTACGGCAGAAAGCGCAGGCGCGTGCTCAAAATCGAAAGGCCGCGTCTTGAGGTTCTCGAAGAGCGCGCCGTTAGCGCCGTTAACTACCTCCCACGCAAACGCCGGAGCATTCGAGATCACCTGGAAGGGGGAGGTCATGCCGGGCTGGCGCGGATAAGTCGTGCGCAAAATTTCGTGCGCGGCCACCACCCGAGAGATGCTATCCCGCAGACGGTCAGCATCAACGTTTCCCTCCAACTTCAGCGCACAAAACACACGGTACGGCTGGCCGACGGATGTGCGTTCGTGCGCCCACACCTGTTCCTGAATTGGGGAGAGACGATACGCGAGCGTAGCTGGGTTCTCCAAATCCATAGCTCCTAAACCTCGGTGACCGCGCCGGCTGGCTTAGTCGTCCGGCGGCGTGTTTTCAGTTTCTGCAAGCTGACTTCTGCGAACTCTTTATGTGCGATCGTGCGCTGTTGCTTGTCGTCCTCTGCCAGCAACTCAGCAAGCGCGCTGAGTTTAGCGTCGGGCATCGCCGTCATCGCATTCAATAAAACCTCGTACTGGTTCATCATGCGCGCGATCGTCTGCGGATCGAAAAGGGCGGTTTTGTACATCCAGCGCTGCGCCAGGCTTGCATCTTTATCTTGGATAAACAGCACCATATCGAACCGCGAAGTGATTGCAGGCATGAATGATTCGATGGCCAAGCCGGTGGTGCGCATCGCCGGCTGGTTTGTACTCTCCATCACAAACAGCACTTGGACCAGCGGGTTGTGGCTGAGCGTGCGCTCGGGCTGGAGTTCTTCCACAAGCTTTTCAAAGGGCACGTCCTGATGCGCATACGCGCCCAGCGCAGTTTCGCGGACGCACTCCAGAAATTGGCAAACCGTCAGCTCGGGCGAAACCCGTGTGCGGATTGGCAGCAAATTGACGAAAAAGCCGATCAGCTTTTCGGTTTCCGCCGAGTTGCGGTTGGCCAGATCCGTGCCGACAACAACATCTTCGCAGCGCGAGTAGTACCACAAGAGGATCTGATAGGCCGCGAGCAGCGTCATATATAAAGTGGTTCCGGTCTCGCGGCTCAGCGCGCGTAGCGACTCAGCCAGACGCTTGGGAACTGGTTGATTGTGCAATGCGCCTTTGTAATCGGCAATCTCCGGTCTGGGCCGGTCTGTCGGGAGCTCCAAGACCGCCGGCGCGCCCTCCATCTGCTTCCTCCAGTAGCCGAGCTGATGATCCAGAACATCGCCCTGCAGCCACTGCCGCTGCCATATCGCGTAATCCGCGTACTGAATCTCGAGCTCGGTGAGGGAGGAAGCCTCGCCGGCGCAGAATGCTTCATACAAGGTCACAAGTTCGTGAATCAGGGTTCGGTTCGACCAGCCGTCAGTCGCAATGTGGTGAGTGCCCAGGAGCAAAACGTGATCTTCGAGGTCAAGGCGCAGCAACTTTGTGCGCAGCAGCGGCCCTCGGGACAAATCAAACGGCTGCCCAGCTTGTTGCGCAGCGATGCGATGCGCTTCGGCTTCGCGACCAGCCTCAGGCAAATGCGTTAACTCCATGAGGGGAAGAGAAACGCGAAGTTCCGGCGCGATTACCTGAATCGGCGTGTCTTCGATTTCGGTGAACGTGGTGCGCAGAATTTCGTGCCGGCGAACAATCTCGTTCAGAGCTCGCTCAAGCGCATCAACCCGCAGCAGTCCCTTCAGGCGGAGATTGAGTGGGACGTTGTACGAAGGGTCTTCCGGGTTGAGCTGGTGCACGAACCACAACCGCTGTTGCGCGAACGAGAGCGGCAGATGCTGATCACGAGGGGCGCGCACGAGCGGCGGAATTTGCAGGTCTTTTTCTTCGCGCTGCAAGGCGTCCACATGCGCCGCGAGTCCGGCAAGCGTGGGCGCCTCGAACAAAGCACGCAGCGGCAGTTCGACTTGCAGCACCTGCCGTAGTCGCGAGACAACTTGGGTGGCCAGCAACGAGTGCCCGCCGAGATCGAAAAAGTTGTCTTCGACTCCAACCCGCTCGAGCCGCAGCAGCTCCGCCCAAACATTTGCCAGGAGTTCTTCGACCGGCGTACGCGGCGCGACGTATTTTCCTTCGAGTTGCGGTCGCGAGGCTTCGGGCGCCGGAAGGGCTGCGCGGTCCACTTTGCCGTTGGGCGTCAGCGGCAACGATTTCAAGAGAAGCATCGCGGTCGGGACCATATACTCTGGCAGCTTCCGATCCAAGTGGCGCTTCAGTTCGGGCAGCAGAGCACGAGCGACGCGGGCGTGGAGCGGATCGTTGGCCCGGTCGTTGACATCTCGCGAGGTCCTGATCGCGCGCGGAAGCGCGGCACGCGCTCCGGGTTTTCGGAACAGGACATCACACAATCCCTGTTCGCCACTGTCGACGTAGCTGACCTCTGCGGCATATCCAAGTTCTTCGCCGAGGTGGCAAACCGCGTCCAGTTCGACTCCGTGGGAGCGCAAATCAGAGATGCGGTCGCGCCACTGACCCGCGGTCGCAGCTCCATCGGTTTGTTCGAGCCACGTCGCCGTCTGTACTTCCGCCCACACCCGTTGATCCGGAATTCCGAGAACCGCAATTGCCTCGGGATTTTCGTTTTGCAAGCGAGCTTGCAGACGCAAAGCATCTTTGTCCCATTGCACGCATTTGATATTGCGGCCAGACGGCCGGCTCTCCTGATCGCCGATCTCCAGCACAACGTCATAGCGGAATTGGTTCATCTCGGTGAGATAACCGCCGCGCTTGAGCTGGACGCTGGCGCGCGCAATTCCCCTCACCTTCTCAGGTAACTCCTGGAAGAAAGCAGGATCCAGAACGAGTTCTTCCTCTTGAGCTACGTGCTTGCGAACCCGCTTGCGCAACTCCTCGCGCGGCAACGTTGCTGGCGCCTGGGCCAATTCCACCGCAGCGCGGAATGCTTCGAGTTGGGCCAGATTGCGCACGTCGCCCAAGAAGACCTTCCCTCCCGGCGCGAGCACGTTAACCGCTTCTTGAATTACCTTCTGAAGATAGTCCGCGCTGGGGAAGTATTGGATGACTGAGTTCAGAATGACCAGGTCGAACGCGCCTTTTTCGATTCCGCTGAAATCGTCAGCGACACGCCGTTCAACGGAAGCTTGCGGAAGCGGCATGCGTTCCAACTGGGCGCGCACATAATTCACCGCGAGCTGCGAAAAGTCGGCACCGCGATAAGCCTCGCAATGCGGCGCGATGCGGAAGAGCAGCAGACCGGTGCCACACCCAATTTCAAGGACTCGTTTCGGTTGCAGCGACAAGATGCGCTCCACCGTGCGGTCCACCCACTCCTGCATTTCTTCCGCAGGAATCGGTTTGCCGGTGTAACTGCTGTTCCACCCCGTAATGTTGGAGATACCTAGGCCCGGATCAGCGCCCTGGCGATAGCTCTCCTCGAAAGTCAGTTGCCACTGTGAAACTTGTTCTTGGCTCGAACCCGCCTCCTGCTGCGCCTGGTATTGCGGATCAGCAACCACATAGGCCACGAGTTGCTTATTGCCAGGCTCGTCTTCGCGAGCGACCACGACGCTCTGTTCGACGCCAGCGTACTCGTTGAGCACAGCCTCGATCTCGCCTAGTTCGATCCGGTAGCCGCGCACTTTCACCTGGTGATCTATGCGGCCAAGGTATTCGAGGTTTCCATCGGGCAAGTGGCGGGCAAGATCGCCAGTCTTGTAGAGGCGTGCCTGGGAATCAGCGCTGAAGGGATCGCGAATGAACTTTTCCGCAGTGAGATCCGGACGATTCAGATATCCACGCGCGACGCCCGCGCCGCCGATATACAACTCGGCCGCGATCCCTACCGGAACCGGCTGCAGGTGGCGGTCGAGAATGTAGAGCTGAGTGTTGTCAATCGGTCTTCCGATCGGAACTGAGGCTGACGTCAGCTTTGCGCCATTTGCTTTGAACACGCAGCAGCCGACTACCGTTTCGGTAGGCCCGTACTCATTGATCAAAACCGTCTCCGCCGCGTTGTCGAGCCAGAAACGGACGGTGTCGGCCAGCAGATTCTCGCCGCCAATAATAAACGAGCGCACTCGGCCCTGGGCTTCAGCCGGTTTCAGTTGCTTACTCAATAATTCCAGATGTGCCGGCGTGATCTTAACCAGCGCGCGATCGGAACTGTTCTGCAATGCCGACGCCAGCGCCTCCACCCCCGCTTCTTCCGGCAGCAGCTCAACTGCGGCTCCGCGAACCAGGGGAGCGTAAAGCGCCGTAACGGTGAGGTCGAAAGAAATCGAAGAATGTACCGGAACCGCTCCGCCGGGGCGTATTTCGTAAGACTTGGTACACCACGTGAGATAATTCGTGAGCCCGCGGTGCAGGATCATTGCGCCTTTGGGCCGGCCGGTTGAGCCGGAAGTGTAGATCACGTAGGCGAGATTTTCGGGCGTTGCCCCGCTCGCAAAGTTTTCCGGACTGCGAGTCGCAATCTCGCTCCAGTTTTTGTCCACGCATACGACTTCAGCGCTGTGCTCCGGCAGGTTCTCCAGCAAACGCTCCTGTGTCAGTAGAACCTTCGCCCCGCTGTCCTGGAGCATGAACGCCAGCCGCTCCTTCGGATAAGTGGGATCAATAGGAACGTAGGCCGCGCCCGCCTTTAAAACGCCGAGCAGGGCAACAACGAGGTCTGGGGTACGCGCCATGCAAACTGCAACCAAAGTTTCCGGACCAACGCGGCGTTCGCGCACATAGCGGGCGATTTGATTGGCGCGTTGGTTGAGTTCGGAGAAGCTGAGCCGGTCGCGCCCGGCGATGACTGCCAGAGCCTGTGGCGTACGTTCCACCTGCAGCTCGAACATTTCCGAAACCGGGGTGGGCGGACATTCGGCGGCAGTCTGGTTCCAGTCCACCAGCAACTGACGGCGCTCTTTCTCGGTCAGCAGCGGCAGTTCTTCAATTGCGCAATCGGGATTGGCGGCAGCCCCGCGCAACAAGCTTTCGAAATGCCCAAGCATCCGCTCGATGGTCGAGGCATCAAAGATGTCAGTGTTGTACTCGATGGCGCAGACCAGACCGTCTTCGGACTCGCGCAGAAAAACTGTCAAGTCAAACTTTGACGTCCGGGTGCTAGCGGGCATCGGCGTCAGGGTCAGACCCGCCAGTTCGAGCGAGGGCATGGGCGCGTTCTGCAGGACGAATGAAACCTGGAACAACGGGTTATGACTGAGGCTGCGCTCCGGAGAAAGTTCCTCGACCAGTTTTTCAAATGGCAGACTCTGATGCGCGTAAGCGTCAAGCGTCACCTCGCGCACGCGCTTGAGCAGATCGCGGAATGACGGATTGCCCGACAGATCCGTCCGCAGCGCCAGCGAGTTCACGAAAAACCCAATCACATTTTCCAGTTCGCCGGAAATTCGATTGGCAATCGGCGATCCCACTACGATGTCGTCCTTGCCGGTGTAGCGCGAGAGCAGCGTCTGGAAGGCGGCCAGCAGTGTCATGAACAGCGTGACGCCTTCTTTGCGGCCCAGCGCAGTAAGATCTTTCACCAGCGCTTGCGGAATTTGTCCCCGTACGAAGGCGCCGCGAAAGGTTTCAACTGCTGGCCGGGGCCGGTCCGTAGGCAGATCGAGCGTGGCAGGCGCTCCCGCGAGCTGCTTCTTCCAATATGCAAGCTGTTTATTGAGAACCTCTCCCTGCAGCCACTGGCGTTGCCAGAGCGCGTAGTCGGCATACTGGATTTGTGGTTCCGAAAGCGGTGACGCGCTGCCTTGCACGCGCGCCTGATACAAATCCGCTATCTCTCTGGACAGGACGCCCCAGGACCACCCGTCTCCGGCAATGTGGTGAACTACCAGCACCAGCGCATGATCGTGGGGACGCAAACGGACCAGGCGCGCGCGCAGCATCAGGTCCGCGGCCAGATTGAAGGGCTTCTGTGCTTCTTCGTGCGCCAGACGCTGGGCTTCGTTCTCGACTGCATCGTCGGCAAGCGCGCTGAGATCAACCAGGGGCAAGGGCACAGCTTGTGCCGGCGGAATCACCTGCACTGGAGCGCTGTCAATGACCTGATACGTAGTCCGCAACACCTCATGGCGGCGAACAACTTCGCTCAATGTCCAGCGCAGCGCCTCGACCTCCAGCGGCCCCTTCAAGCGCATGCCCAGCGAAATGTTGTAGAAGGGGCTATTCGGCTCCAATTGATCAAGGAACCAGAGCCGCTGTTGCGCAAATGACAACGGCAGCGCCTGCTCATGAGCGGCGGGACGAATCTCCGGCACCTGCCATCCGTCGCGCCGGTGCAGTAAAACCTCAATTCCCTCTGCGAGGCCAGCCAGCGTCGGGGCTTCGAACAGCATCCGCAAAGGCAATTCTGTCCCGAGCGCCTGCCGCACGCGCGAAACCACCTGCGTGGCGAGAAGCGAATGCCCTCCAAGTTCGAAGAAGTCGTCATGAACGCCAACGCGATCACGATGCAGAACCTCCGCCCAGATATTTGCCAGCACATCTTCCAAAGGAGTGCGCGGGGCCACAAAACTGTGTCGCGTGCCGGAGTCGTCGGGGGCCGGAAGCGCCTTACGATCCACTTTCCCGTTGGGGGTGAGCGGTAGCGCGCTCATGGTGACAAAGGCTGGCGGCACCATGTAATCCGGCAGCTTCTTGCGCAGAAATGCTGCCAGTTCTGCATTGGAAACTGAAGCCGCAGTGGGAACGACGTAGGCTGCGAGCCGTTTCTGTCCGGGCGTGTCTTCGCGGGCAATCACTGCCACCTCGCGCACCGCAGGGTGGCTGGCGAGTACTGTCTCGATTTCTCCCAGCTCAATGCGGAAGCCGCGAACCTTGACCTGCTCATCGATGCGGCCGAGGAACTCCAGATTGCCATCCGGCAGATAGCGCACCAGATCGCCGGTGCGATACAGCCGCGAGCCTGGTTGGTTGCTGAACGGGTTCGGAATAAACTTCTCAGCCGTGAGCTCGGGACGATTGCGATAGCCGCGCGCCAGGCTTGCGCCGCCAATGCACATTTCTCCAGGAACGCCAACCGGCACCAGCTGAAAATTGCGATCGAGGACATAGATTTGCGCGTTGTCAATCGGGCGACCAATCGGAGGAGCGGCGTCGCGGTCGGAACTCGGCACCAGCATCCAGGTTGCGCAAACGCTGTTCTCAGTTGGCCCGTAAAGGTTGTACAGATCGAAGGGAAGGGCCTTCCGCGGTGCGCGATGGAGCTTGTCGCCGGCAGTTTGCAGGATGCGGAGGCACGAATGCGCCGGCCATTCCTCTTCCATGACAGCTTCGGCCAGCGGCGTGGGCAGCCAGGTTACGGTGATGCCATTGTTTGCCAGCCAGTGCACAAGCTGCGACGGTGTGGAACGCGTCGTATCGTCGGGAATGTACAAGCTTGCGCCTGAGCACAACGACGGAAAAATTTCCCACACAATCGCGTCAAATGCGGGACCCGCAACGTGTGTAGTGCGGTCCGTAGGCGTCAGCTGGAATTTTCGTTGAACCCATCCCACCAGGTTGCGAATACCCCGGTGGGGGACTTCGACGCCCTTGGGTTTCCCTGTGGAACCCGAAGTGTAGATCAGATAGGCCAGGTCGTCCGGACCAACGCTGCACGCGGGATTCTCCGTGCTGGCGCCAGCAATGACGTCCCACTGGGAATCGAGGCAGAGCGTCTCGACGCGTCTCTCCGGCAAAGTTGCGAGCAAGTGTTGCTGCGTCAGCAGCGCGCGCGCGCCACCGTCTTCCAGCATGAATGCGACCCGCTCCGGCGGATAAACCGGGTCAATGGGCAGGAAAACTGCGTCTGCTTTGAGTATGCCAAGCAGGGCAACTACCATTTCGATCGAACGTTCGGCGCAGAGCGCAACCACCTCGCCGCGCTCGATGCCCCGTGCTTTGAGTGTGTTGGCGATCTGGTTAGCACGAGCATTCAGCTCCGCGTTGCTCACCTTGCGATCACCCGCGATCAGCGCCGGGGCAAGCGGATTCTGGTCTGCCTGAACTTCAATCCATTGGTGGACCAGGTGCTTGCTGTCCGCCACGCATTCCGTCTGGTTCCACTCAACCAGTAGTTGCTGGTGTTCCGCCCTGGTCAGAAAAGGGAGAGTCGCGATGGATTGATCCGGGTTCTCTGCCACAGACTCCAGCAAATTCCGGAAGTGACCCATCATTCGAGCAATGGTTGAATCGTCAAACAGCTCAGTGCTGTATTCGAAGCGCGCCCGCAGACCGCCGTTCATTTCCACCATGAACAAAGCCAAGTCGGTGGTGGTGATTCCAGTATCTATGATGAACGGTTCCGCGGTGATTGCCGGCAATTCGGGAAGAGGCACTGCGATGTTTTGCAGCGCGAAGGCGACCTGAAAAATCGGATTCCGACTCAGACTGCGTTCTGGCTGAATCTCCTCGACCAGCTTCTCAAACGGAATCTCCTGGTGGGTGAAGACTTCAAGGGCGTTGGCGCGGACGCGGCGCAACAACTCAGTAAACGCCGGATTTCCCGAGACGTCATTCCGCATAACCAGCGTGTTCACGAAAAATCCGATGAGGCCTTCGGTTTCGGTATGGCTGCGGCCTGCAACCGGCGAACCAACCACAATGTCTTCCTTCCCGGTGTAGCGCGCCAGCAAGCTCTGAAACGCCGCCAGAAGCGTCATGAACAGCGTGGCGCCTTCCTGCTGGCTGATCTGACGGAGCTTACCGGTGAGCTCTGCGGAAATCATGAGGAACTGCGACTCCCCGCGATAGCTCTGCAGCAGGGGACGCGGACGGTCGGTCGGCAGTTCCAGCGCCGGCGGCGCAGATTTCAGTTTCTCCTTCCAATGGGCCAGTTCGCGTTCAAGGAACCGTCCCTGCAGCCGCTGCCGTTGCCAACTCGCGTAGTCGGCGTATTGAATCGCTAGGGGAGCCAGGGGGGAGGGCTTACCTTCCGCAAATGCGGCGTACAGGGCGCCCAGTTCGCGAGAAAACACGCCGAAGGACCAGCGATCACTGGCGATGTGATGCATAGTCGCGAGCAGCACGTGGTCCTCGCGTGACAGCCGCAGCAACTTGGCGCGGAGCAGTGGGCCCAGGCTCAAATCAAATGGAACTTGCGCCTCTTCCGAGGCGAGACGGCGGGCTTCGGCTTCGCGTGCGTTTTCGTCGAGGCTGCTGAGATCAAGGATCGGCAGCTTCACGGCCCGGCTCGCTGAAATCCGCTGAACCGGCTTTTCGTTCACCATTGCGAATGCCGTTCGAAGGACCTCATGCCGCTCGATCAGCGCATTCAAACTGCGTTCCAGCGCGTCAGAGCGTAGCGGCCCTTGCAGACGGATTCCCTGGGGCACGTTGTAGCGCGGAGATCCGGGTTCGAGTTGATCCAGAAACCAGAGCCGCTGTTGTGAGAAGGACAGCGGTAACTCCTGAGTGCGCTCTACCGGCGCCAGAGGAGGCGATTGCGGGCCGGCCACTGATGACTGCGCCATCGCTATGGCCTCGCTCAAACCCGCGACCGTGGGTGACTGAAACAATTCCAGCAGAGCTAACTCGACCTTGAAGTTCTGGCGCACCCGCGCCAGCAGCTGCGTGCCGAGCAGGGAGTTTCCGCCAGCCCGGAAAAAGTCGTCGTGAATCCCAGGCTTTTCAATCTTCAGCAGCTTCGTCCACAGCTCCGCCAAAAATTCTTGCGTAGGATTGGTGGGAGGAACGTACCCTTCGTGATTGCGCCGCTGGAGCGGCTTTTGTTTCTCAATCTCCAGCGACAGCTTGGTTACATCGCTGAGCTGGGCAATCCGGTTAAAGATCTTTGACTTCATGCCTCACCCGCGCGGTGGTTCCAACCGCAGCTCCGAATTCCTTGACGCCGTTTGCCGCGGGCGCACCATGCCGCAGCGCTGCGAAATCTTCAGAGGCGGTTTCCCAGCCTAGAAAGCCCTCTCCGGCCGCGTGCTCGAATTTTGCCCCTATCGAGTCCAGAAATTCCCGGGCAGGCTGATTCTTCGGCGTGGGAGCAAATCGAACTCGCACATGCTTTATTGCGCGTGCGGTGGCAATTTGACCGAGGTGCGCCAGCATGCGGTGCTCCACGCCACGGCCCAACGCACGGCAGCTCAGAAGCAAGCTTTCCAGCTCGAGCACTCTTTCGCTGCACCGGAAAATCATCGCGCCGACCAGGCCGTAATCACCGAACCGGTCGCGAACCCTCACCACCATGCATTCCGTGCCTTCGCTGCACAATCGTTCGATCTCCGGCTCGGTGCGCCGTAGCGTTGTGAAGTTAAATTGGTTGGTCCGCAGGGTGAGCTGGGAAACGCGCGCAACGTCAGCCTTATCCATCGAGCGGATGTCCACCTGCAGTTCCAGGCTGGCCAGGAAGTCTTCGAGGCTGACTACCTGCTTCTTCAATTCCTCGCGCTTGGCATTCTGGGCGTAGAACTCACCCCGCTGCCGGTCTTCGCTGGTCACCTTCAGATGATCGAAGGCCCACACGTGCGGCAGGAATGCGCTGAGTTCGGCCTCGTTCTCAGGCACCTGCAAGGCCAGAACTTTCGGGCAGCCGGATTCCACCTCGGCACATTCCATGGGGCTGTCGTCGAAAAAGATGAAGCTGTCCAGGCCCAGGCGCAGTTCGGCGGCGAGTGAGCGCAGGTTCTCGGACTTAGGCTGCCAGTTGATCCTGTAGCCGGCGATATGCTCACGCCTCAGAACCATACCCGTGTTTTGCTCAAAGACGTTCCACACATCCTGCTCGTTATTTTTGCTGCATAGCGCAATCAGCATGCCGGCCTGGCGCTGCGCCAGGACGAATTTCTGCAAGGCGCCGCGGGCGGCATCCACTTCAACGCCAGTTGGTCCATCCTCGCCGCAGATCCCCCGCCACAAAGTATTGTCGCAATCGAGGACGATCACCTTATGCGGCGGCGTGTGAATGCGATAAAACCGCCTGGCAATCATGGTACCCAGAGCGGTAAAGAAGTCCTGGGTATAAGGCACATGCCCCAATTCGTATGCGTGCCGGTCTGCGAAGTCTTTCACGGGATACAGGGCAGTTAGTTTAGCAGCCGTGACTATGTAGATCGCGTTGTCTTCGCCAAGGCTTTTGGCGATTTTCTGCTCGGCTGCGTGAAACCACTCAGCGACTTCGGTATCATCCAGCGTCTCGCGCCACGCCGGGCAGATGCAGAGCAGATAGGGCACCGACGACCGTTCTGCCGCGGTGCGCAGTGAAGTAATCAATTCATCTGTATTCCGCTCCACGCTGCGACGTACGGCGTCGGAGTTTTCCGGTTGCTCTCCGCGCCAATCCTCAAGACGCACCAGTACAATGTTCAGCCCGGAGGAGTTCTGCGAGAGCTCACTGTGTGGATCGAGGAGCTGCTGAAACACCTGGTTAAAGGGCGCGAACTGCACTTCGCAGGGCACTTCCAGTTCATTCATCCAAAACCGGAGGGACTCCTCGACCGGCTGGGCAGTAAATGTGGATGTGATAGCAATCTTTTGTTTGCGGAAACGCTCACCGGACCGGTTTGCCTGGGCCAGAAGGTCGTCGCTGAGCCGAAATCCGGCTACCGGAGAGTAGAGATTCGAGACCAACTGCTGCGCGAGCAAACAGTAGGTGTTCAGCATCGCCTTAATCGTTTCACCGCTGAACAGGTCCCGGCGATAGTCACAGGCAATGCGCATGCCCTCCGGGGTCTCGCTCGCCGCAATCCGTAGATCCATGTGTGCCGCTTCCCGTCCGACCGGCACTGATTCCGCTTTCAGCCTCCGGCTTTTGAACGCGGTCTCAGGATAATTCTGGAATAAGAACACGACGTTATATAGAGGCGTGGCAGAAGCGGCGCGTTGGGGGTTCAGATCCTCGACGATCTTCTCGAAGGGACAATCCTGACGGGCGTAGGCTTCCAGCACGGTTTTCTTGGACTGCCGCAGAATGTCAAGTGCGGTGTCCGTTTCCCCGATGGTGCAGCGCAGCGGCAGGAAATTGATGAAACATCCGATCAGGTCTTCAGTCTCAACCCGGTCGCGGTTGGCCACGACGGTTCCGACTACCAGGTCGCTCTGCTGAGACCAGTGAGCCAAGAGGATATCGAGCGCCGCCAGCAGCGTCGTGAACAGCGTTACGCCCTCCCGCTTGCTGACGGTCTTCAGTTGCTCAACGATATTCGGCGCCAGCAGCACATCTTCATGTGCGCCCTCGAAGTTGGGCATTGGCGGTCGAGCGTGATCAGTGGGAACGGCGACCGACGCGGGGGCGCCGGACAATCGCGAGCGCCAGAACTCCAAATGTTCTTCAAGCACAGCGCCTTGCATCCGGTTGCGCTGCCAAGCCGTGTAATCGACGTACTGGATGGGTAGCTCCGCCATGGGAGACGGCATCCCCTCAAAGAATGCGTCATAGATCGTTGCCAACTCCCGGTTGAAGACCGTCTTCGACCACCCGTCGTAGGCAACGTGATGGAACGTGACCACCAGGAAGTGATCATCCGCCCCCAGTTGCACCAGAAGCGTCCTGAGAACTGGACCACTGGCCAAGTCCAGCGGACGCTGTATTTCGTCCTGGACCAGGCGCTTGGCCTCGTTCTCCCGATCCCCTGGCGGGAGACCGCGCACGTCCCTGGTCGCCAGCCGGACCTCCGGCCTGGACTGGATTACCTGAACGGGTTGACTGTAGCAAAGGCGGTAGATTGTCCGGAGCACCTCGTGGCGGCGCACGATTTCGTTAAGGCTGCGTTCAAGCACTTGGTGATCGAGGGTTCCGCGAATTCTAAGCACTTCAGGGGCGTTGTAAACCGGGCTGTATGGGGCGAACTGGTGCAGCAACCACTGGCGCTGCTGGGCGAACGAAAGCGGAAGCTCGCCTTCGCGCGGCACGCGAGTGATAGCGACTTGTTTGCTTCCTGACCTTTCGCGCCGAAGCTCAACCAGCCGGCGCTTGGCTGGCGACAGTGCATCCAGTCGCTGTTTTAAGGTGTCCAACACAAAACGCCTCCCGTCGTTCGTCCCGCCTGATCCTCGCTAGACATAGTCGTAGGTACGCCAAAATACCGCAATTCCGAGACCAATCCTTCACGACCTCAGCGGACGGCGGCCTGTTCTCGAATTGGGGAGAAATTTCAGACGCCTGGACCGGTGTGCAAAACATTGCACTTTGAGGGTGGTACCTTACCCCCCGCTCGGTGGCATCCCCCGCAGTCAAAAGTTGAGCTGCACGGCGGATCCTCAGATAGTCACTATCGGATGATCATGGTCTAGCTCTGCCCGGCAGACGCGGATTTTCAAGGCATCGATCCGCCCACCAGGCTATCCCTGAGCATGGTTGCGTCCCGCGGAGCCCGCTTCCGTTTCGCCCGGCCAGATCATTGTAGCTCCACCACGTCCACCCGTCTCAACATTCCGGGTAGCCCGTTACACGTCCGATTGCTCGCCGGAGT
>Ga0137378_10003189_pt1 | contig 14184 bp, 15 predicted proteins | sample SagtaG_21_FD_104813 | JGI IMG/M metagenome (GOLD analysis project Ga0137378, IMG submission 104813) | Vadose zone soil microbial communities from Sagehorn Ranch, Mendocino, California, USA - Sage2_L_60_16 metaG | ecosystem: Environmental > Terrestrial > Soil > Vadose zone | place: USA... | reverse complement strand
TTCTTGGTTACACTCTGTTGTCATAAGGCTGTCTTCCTTCGTTTGGCGTAACTTCTACTCTCAATAGCTGTTATGCCACGAAACGACAGCCTTTTTATTTTTTTGTTGAGAAATTAGGGCTAGAAGACGCGGGGCAGGCGTCTCTTCCTAGAGGAATGAACCGCCCCGCAACACGAGTTAGGATTAACGGGTTTTGCTAACCGCAAGTCTCGAGCGCCGTGGTTCCTGGTCTGAACGTTGCGGAATTGGCACCACGGGTAAATGAGATTCCCCAGGGCCAACATCCAAGCGTGTTCCATCCGAACCTTCGGATGGCGGCCTAATCATCTGCCCGTCGCCATTGCTTTTGGAAGGCCTTTTAGCTTCATAACGTTCGATCAATAGCTGATCGCCGATTTTGGTCCGGCTGCGAAAAATGGAGTGTGCCGGCAATTCCAGCACACTCTCAGCCTTGCGCTCCGGCAACGTAATCGTGAACGGGCGCACCAGTTCGCGCAAACCCACCACTTTGAAATTCTTATCGATCAAGACGAGATCAAAAGAAAACAGCATTCCAATGGTGTGAACTGCGTTCGCTGGTACGATCCAGGCGCCGCCATCTGGCTGCAAAGACCTCTTGCCGAGCAGGCCGCGAAGGCGGCCCCAGATGGAGTCGCACACTTCGACACGAAAGGCCAAAAAGGTCTCTTGCGTCTTGTTGTAGACAAACACGTGCCGTTGTTTCGTGAACATACGTGCCCTTCCAAAAGGAGTTACAAGGTTGCGGTTAACGAGGTGCTTTTTTCTTCATTCTATAAACCAGGGTGAAAAACACCACCACCGCCAGAACGCCAGACACCACGCGAATCAGAGTTACGTTGTCCATGCCTCACCTCTCATTAGAATTGAACTCCCAAAACTTACTGATACCAAAGGTCTACTTCAAAAAATTCTCCATGTGCCGAATGATGGTAATGAACGGCGGGAATACCACAACGATGCCCATTGCTGGGAAAATAAAGAACACCAGCGGAAAGACCAGCTTCACTGTGGTCTTGGCGGCCATTTCCTCGGCTTTCTGGCGACGCTGCGTTCGCAGCGCGTCCGAGAAGGAGCCCAGAGACTTCGAAATCGGGGTGCCGAATCGATCGGTCTGGATCAACATGGCGACAAACGAACGGACGCTCTCGAGATCCACGCGATCAGAAAAAGACTTCCATGCAGCTATCCGGTGCACACCCGCGCGCTGCTCGAAATTGAGCTGCAGCAATTCCTCGCTGAGCGCGGGATGGCTGATCCGAAGCTCCTGCCCCAAGCGAATAATGCCCTGGTCGAGGCCCAATCCGGCCTCCAGGCAGATAGCGAGAAAGTCGAGACCGTCAGGCAGACTCATCCGGATCTTCTCGCGACGGCGGTTGATCGCCCAAGATAGCCAGAAATCCGGAATGAAAAAACCAACCACCACCGCAATGAGAAAGAAGATGATGCTGCTGGTGCTGATGAACAACGCGACCAATAGCCCTAACGCGGCAGGCAATGTGAGTCGGGCTCCCAGGAAAATGTCGGCATGTGCAGGTTTTCTATATCCTGCCAGCATTAAGCGCCGGACCAAATCAGGGTTGGGCTCAGGCGTGAACAGACTGCGAACCAAGGTGAATGGCCGCGCCAGATAATCCACGTCGAGCGCAGATCGCCATGCTGGTACATCCGCTTCTACACGCATCGGACGCGTGGCTTCCTGCAGCAGCGCCCCCGCAGCGGACGTGTGCGGCATGAGCAGCAGGAACATAAATACGAAGCCAATGAATAAGCAGATACCTAGAACAATGAACGCCATAGCTCAACCCTACATATTTACGTTAATGATCTTTCGGATCACCATGATCCCAATGAACATGAATACCAGACCGACATACACTGCCGTACGGCCGAGATCGTCGGTGAACAGGATTTTTTCGGTCTTCCAGTTCACCATGCTCAACAGCCCGAACATGATGAAGGGCATTAAACACAAGATCCAGCCCGTGATACGCCCTTGCGCGGTATAGATTCTTAACTGTCCCCGCAATCTGGCCCGCTCGCGCGCCACGGCCGCGGTTTTGTCCAAAATCAGGGCCAAGTTGCCACCGGTCTCTTTTTGAAGCAGAATGGCAGTTGCCAAGAACCGCATGTCGTCGCGGGGAAGACGACTCACCATATTCAGAGTGGCATCGCGCAAGGTTAATCCCAGCTGGTGTTCTTCGCTTAAGCGGCGAAATTCGGTCGCGATCGGTTCGGCGACTTCGTTGCCGACCATATCGAGGACAGCAGTGAGAGCGTGACCAGCCCGCAAGCCGCGAGCCATCAGATCAATAGCTTCCGGCAGCAGTTGATCGCATTTTCGAAATCTCGCCTCGCGGATGACGACCAGGTAAATGTAGGGAATCGATCCGGCAGCCAGGCCCGCGAGCATAGGCAAAACCGCACCTGGAAGGAAGAAAGACGCGACCCATGCCACGGCGACCATCGAAACAACGGAGATACCCATCACCATACTGACGGCCCAAGTGTTTCCTGATTGCCTAATGAGATTCAGCGTGCCCAGTGCCCCAGGGATTTGCCTGACTATTTGGCTAACCGCCGGGTTTGCGCTGTAACCCTCCTCTTTCAAAATGGTTGAACCGCCCAAGGTTTCCTGGCGGCTACTCTTGATGTCCTGCAATTGTTGCTGGACCGCCGACTCGGTTTTAGTCGGCTTCAGAAGGTAGAACGCAACAAAGAAGCTGAAAATCAAAAGCAGAATAAAAAGCAAAGTTGGGGGCATCGCTATATTCCTTAATTCAAATGCTGAACGAATGATCAAACCAGGACGCCGGAACATTGATTCCTGACGCCTTCAGCCTCTCCGCAAATTTGGGACGGATTCCGGTCGCGGTAAATGCGCCCAATACCCTGCCCTCAGGCGAAACACCATGCTTCTCGAAGACGAACACGTCCTGCATGCTGACGATGTCCTCTTCCATTCCAGTGATTTCGGTCAAATGCGTAATCCTGCGGCTGCCGTCGTTAAACCGAGAAATCTGAACAATCAACTGGATGGCTGAAGCGATCTGACGCCGTACCGCCTTCTCGGGCAAATTCAGGTTTGCCATCATGGCCATGGTTTCCATACGTGCAATGGCGTCGCGTGGAGTGTTGGCGTGAACCGTAGTAATTGAGCCATCGTGACCGGTGTTCATGGCCTGCAACATGTCCAGCGCTTCCTCGCCGCGTACTTCGCCCACTACGATCCGGTCGGGGCGCATACGCAAGCTGTTGATTACCAGTTGCCGCTGCATGACCGCGCCGCGGCCTTCGATGTTCGATGGACGAGTTTCCAGCCGCACACAATGGCGCTGTTTCATCTGCAGTTCGGCGGAATCCTCGATCGTGACGATTCTCTCCTTCTCGGAAATGTAGCCGGACAAGACGTTCAGGAGCGTCGTTTTTCCAGCGCCGGTGCCACCGGAGACCACGATGTTGAGCCGTGACTTTACTGCTCCGCGTAGCAACTCCAGCATGGGTTGAGTTAGAGTCTGGTTCTTGATCAGATCGTCTTCCGTGATTGGAATGTGCCCGAATCTGCGGATCGACATATGCGCGCCATCAATCGCCAGCGGAGGTATGATCACGTTGACGCGTGAACCATCGGCAAGACGGGCATCCACCATCGGAGATGACTCATCCACGCGCCTGCCAATGGCAGAGACGATCTTGTCGATTATGTTCATCAGGTGCGCGTTGTCCTTGAACATGATGTTGCTTTCTTCAAGAACTCCAGCGCGCTCCACATAGACCTGTTTCGGTCCATTGACCAGAATGTCGTTGATGGTCGGGTCTTGCAGGAGAGGCTCCAGCGGTCCCAGTCCAAAAACCTCATCCAAAACTTCCAACGACAGCCGTTCGCGCTCGCGTCCACTCAAAGGGGTCTTGAGATTTGCCACCAGGTCCTGGATGACGGACAGGACTTGCGCCCGAATGCGCTCGTCGCGCTGGTTGGCTATGCGCTCTAGATCAACTCGGCTGATCAGGTCCCGATGGACCCCGGTTTTCAGGTCCTGGTACTCCTTGAAACTCAGACCCGTACGTTTGGCATCAGCGGATGCTGCGGCACTTGCGGTCGCGAGTTGAGCTGACGTCGGACTAAACTCCCCCATACATCCCCCTAACTACCTACCCAATAATCCCAAGAAACCCGAGCTTTCCTTCTTCTTTTCCGCCGCGCCCGGTTTGGCTCCGAGTGTTGAAGCCATCTCTTTCAGATTCTTGGTGACCTCAGAACTGGATATGAGTGCAATTGGATCGCCACCATTGATGGCCTTCACCACGTGCGCGTATTGATTTGGAACTTTCCAGAAAATTTTTTGGCCGATGGTTTTCTCGATCTCGCCGTCACTGATAAGGCCCCGTTTCTGGTGCCGATTAAGAATCACGCGGAAGCGTTCCTGGGGAATCTCCTTGCGGGTCAGATAATCAAAGTGGCGGACCACATTCCTCAACGCCGAGACTTCCGCAACCGTGACCACGTGTAGCTGGTCGCAATGCCGGATCATCTCCAGATTTTCATCACTAAGCCCAGGAGCCATGTCCACCAAGATGTAGTCGTATCGCATCCTGAGGAAATCAAAGGTCTGAGCAACGGCCCCAGGAAGGATCCGCCGAGGCGCGTCGTTTCCCTCAGGTGCCGGGATCAGTTCCAGGCCGCTGGAATGCCGTGCTAGGAAACTATTCAGGAGCTCTGCGTCCAAGCGGTCATTATTCTCGACGAGCTCGAAGAAGTGGTATTTGTACTTGGTGAGTCCCAAGTAGAGCGCGGCATCGCCGAAATCTGGGTGCAGATCCACAACCAAGGTCTTCTTGGATAACGAATTAGCCAGAAGAGCGCCGAGCTGCGTAACCAGGCTAGTTACACCACAACCGCCTTTGGCCCCCATGAATGCCAGCACTTGCGCTTTGAAGGGCTGAAGGCGCTCCCTTCGGCGGCCGCCCACTCGGGCCACGGAATTCAATAGTTGCTCCCGCCCCATCGGTTTGAGCAAGTACTCGCTGCAGCCGCTCCGCATGGCTTGAATGATCAGGTCTGGCTGTGCGTCTGTGGACACAGCGAATATGGCGGTTTCGGGAGCGGCGCTGTGAATTAGTTCTGCGGCCGCTGCCGCCCGGCGCCGGTCACGGTCAAAATCAACAATACAAATGTCCGGAGGCGGATCGCCCAACCAATCCGTCACCGCATCGGTGTCCTGCACACGGTATTCGGATACATGCGTACGCAGTTTGATCAGCGGCGCCGACTCGGCGAATTGCTTCAGGACCGTCCATGTCTCTTCATCGAGACAAACCCCCACCACCGACAAAGGTTCACTGGACGAAAAACTCTCGCGCGGAGGGTTATTGAGCGCGTCTCTTATGGACATCGGGTTCATTTCGCACTCGGAGGGGGCGGATTGCCGCTGTTATCGCGCCCTGGCCCCGGCGTTTTTGCCGGCATATTCTTGTCAAAAGCCGGGACGTTCAAGAACTTAACTGGATTCGCCGGAGGCACGGGTGGTGGTCCGCTCATCCGTATTGGATCAACAATATGCGGCGTAACCAGCACCATCAATTCTGTGTGACTACGGTTGAGGCTCTGCGAACGAAAAAAACGTCCGAGAATCGGAATATCACCGATCCCTGGGACCTTGCTCAATTGCACTTGCGCCCGGTTATCTATTAGACCACCGATCCCGAACGACTGCCCTTCCTTAAGCTCAATTTCAGTTTCAGCGCGGCGAGTCGAAATTGCCGGAACCGTAAAGCCGGAAATAACCAAAGCATTGCTGAAATCTAGCGTGCTTACCTCGGGAGCAACATGCATGCGAATAACGCCGTCTTTCCCAATGAAAGCGGTAAAGTCAAGCTTCACGCCAAAGGGACGGAACTGGATTGTAACCGCGACGCCCTGTGCCCCTCCGCCCTGGACCACCGGGAAGGGAAATTCGCCGCCCGCCAAAAAGCTTGCTTTCTGCCCGTTCAGTGCAAGCAGATTTGGTTGGGCAAGAATTTCCAGCACCGACTTCGTTTCCAAATCCTTAATGGTGGCCCCAAGGTTAATGTCCGGCCTGAACAGGAATACGTTGAGGAGATCTGTAAACGTGAAAGTGGACGCGGCAGCACTGCCAGAACCGCTCGAACTCAATGACGGAGGAGAGAACTGCTGAGTGGTAACTGTACCTATTGTGTTGGCGGCCCCAGTGCTAAAAAAATTGACTCCGAGCTGCTGGATTTTTGTCCGGTCCACTTCTGCAAATTTGACCTCCAACAGAATCTGTTGTTCGTGCACCGGGGCCACCGTGAGAGAATTCACAACTCCCGTCGAATAGAGCGCCGCCATCTTGCCGACATCATCAACGATCTTTGAGTCAGAAACGGTGCCCGTAACAATCAGATGCGCACCATCCGATTGCACAGTGATTGGCTGTCCCGGGTATGTCTGTTCAATCGCCGTTCGCAGATGCGCTACATTGACATCCACCGTGACGTCGAGCATCTGCGAGTGCCCGCTCGCGTCCCAAAGAATTAGGCTGCTTGATCCCGCGGACTTGCCTTCCACTACCACCTGGGTCGGAGAAGTGGCCAGCGTGTCAATCACCGTTGGGTTACTCGAGAGAATTCTGGTGACCGGCGACTGAAGGTTGATGACTACTGATTTTCCTACGAATACGTGCAGTGCCTGCCCTTCGGACTGTGCTGCGACAGGAGTGCCGGTCAGCAACAGTGCGATGCCCAAGGCGGCGAACGAAACTTTTAGTTGTCCCAACGGGATAATTCTCATCGATTTGAGGTACAGAATCCTCGTTTCTAGAATTTCTGAATTGAACGCTGTGTCCCCTGGATAACTTCCATCAGATAGATCGGGGACGCGGGAGCTGCAGGGCGGGGAGCGTGTTTTACTCCTGGGGCGGCAACCACGGCCAGATGCTCAGAAGTCACGAGCTCATCCAAGCGCGTGGCTTTCAACTGCCCATTCTTCTTCTGGTCCACGCCGCTGCGTAGTACAAATTGAATATTCCCCTGCCCACTCGCCAGTTGTGCCTTTTGCGAATCCTCAGGAGTCAGCAGCAACGTGACAACATTTACCGGTTGTGGCTTGCCTTGCGGATCCGGTTCTATTGTTTGGCCGGCGGTTAGAACTTCGACGTTCTGAAGGACGGTTTGCGTGACCGGCATCGTCCCACCCGGAGGAGTAAACGTCACTAGCAAGTCAACATGGGAGCCGGGATACAAAAATCCAGCCACTCCGACAATTTCATTGGAGCGGATCGCGGCGGCTCGCATTCCCTCCGGTATTTTCCCGGCGAGGCCTATCCCAGCGCCCTCCACTCCAAGACCTCTTTGCAGGACGGGCTCTTTAGCCGCGAGTGGGTAGAGCAGAGGGTGTCCAACCACCCCTTCTGTCTTAGTGAATGCGCCTGTGGGCAGTGCGTCGCTATACCAGTCGAGCAGCACCACGTCCTTGGCGGAAAGCGTTGTGCCGCTGGGCAGGTCTGTTGCCGCCGCCACAATTTGGATTGCCTTGCGCTGCTGCTGATTCGCGCTCATGCGCCGATAGAAGAGAAATGTGATGCCGCCTGCCAGGACGGCCGCCACCGCGAAGGCCGTAATTAATCGTTGCAGACCCGTAAATCACCTCCACAAAAACCAACCGTCCCGAGTAGCAATTATGGAGCCACGCGGAATCCAGGACTCACCAAACACCCATCAAGAAACGGAATGAGAATGCTGAGCAAGATGTTAAATGAGTACGAGCTAAGTCAACAGTATTTCGTGATGTACCAAGTTACCCTCGGAAGCCCACTTCTCGTTTTTGTCGACAACGCCCGGGACTGGACCACGTCCACGGCAGCCACTTTTTCCAGTGAGAGCAGGTCCGAAAGGTCCGTCACCGAGGGGGCTGGCAATTAACCTTAACGGAACCCGCTCGCCTGGAATTTGACCAAGCAAGCGGGACCGAAAGACTACGCGCAAGCAGTGGGACTAGGTGATGTACTGGCCGAGAATAATGCCGATTTGACTGAAGGCACTATTCAGGCCGCTAGCGAGGCTGCCCATTCCAGCCGTGGCAGCGAAGGCAACCAGGGCCAGAATCAGAAGGTATTCAACTAATCCTTGCCCCTTTTCATCTCGGTACAGACGAACTAGCGCACTGAAAACAAAGCTTTTCATGTTTTATCTCCAGGGTTTGTTTCGACTGCTTAATTGCGCTAGCCGTCTGTTGGTCAGGCCAGCGCAATCAGAATAAGCAGCCCCAACTATGTGATATAGCTGCCCAGGATGATACCGATGCGCGAGAAGGCGCTGTTCAGACCGCTAGCCAAGCTGCCCATTCCAGCCGTGGCTGCGAAGGCAACCAGGGCGAGAATCAGAAGGTATTCCACCAAGCCTTGGCCAGCTTCATCCTTATGCAGCCGGGCAAGAGAAGTCAAAACGAAAGTCATCATTGATTTAGTCTCCTCAGAATGTTTTCTGCTCGAATCCCAGCGCGATTGGGGGCCGCGACGGATCGTGCTATGGCATGTCTATAGGCAAATAGATGGCCAAAGTGTCTGGCGACGTTTGCATCCTTCTGTGCGGAGCTATGTCTCTGCAATCAAAACGTTTGTTGATCTTTTTCCAGCGCAAGCTTTGGCCTTGAGAATGCTAAGAGGAGTGCCTCCGAGGGAACGTATTTTCCTCTGGCAACTTTAGGACTATCCATCCGCCAGGAAATGGATACATTTGTTTACAGCGCCGGCGCGGTTCGCGTTCCCATACATGGAAAGAGTTCTGAAGATTGTCGTGGCGGCGTTACTGACTGCATTTGTCGGGTATGCGCTTGCCATCCATTCCGCGGAGATCCGAAAAAACGTCGCCGAACGCGATTCAATTGCCTACTGGACGGCAGGAAGGCTCCTCATTCACCACCAGAACCCTTACGATCCTGGGCGGGTTTTGGAAATGGAGCGGCAACAGGGATACCGCGCCGATAAGCCTTTAGTGTTGCGTACTCCAGCTTGGTCTTTGTTCCTCGTCTTGCTCCTGGGATTTCTGACCCCACTTGGCGCCTGGGGCCTGTGGACCGCGGTTTCTTTGGGATCATTGCTAGTAGCGATGCGGCTCTGCTGGAAGATGTACGCCGCTGGGTCCGTTCCGAGGAATTTATTTGTACTGATCGGCTACACGTTCGCCCCAGTGCCCGCCTGCCTCGTAGCTGGACAGATGGGACTCGTCCTGCTGCTGGGCGTCGTTCTCTTCCTGTGGTGGGAGAAAGATCGCCCGTTTCTCGCCGGTGTCGTGCTGGTCTTGCCGTTTGCGAAGCCACACTTGCTGTCACTGTTCTGGTTCGCTCTGCTCATATGGATGATCATCCGCAAGAAGGGCAGAGTCGCGCTCGGTTTCTGCGTTGCGATAACTGCCGCGATTGCTATTTCCCTGCTTCTCGATCCAAGTGTATTTCGGCATTATCGCGAAATGCTGCACCGGGCCGCGATCTCCTACGAGTTCATTCCAGCACTGAGCGGCGTATTGCGGCTTTTGTTTTTCCGCAGGTTCTTCTGGGCCCAGTTTATGCCACTGGCGCTTGGACTTGTCTGGTCAATGTGGTTTCTGTTCCGAAACCGAAATGATTGGGACTGGCAAACGCATGGGCCCGCACTGCTCATCGTCTCAATACTAACCACCCCTTACGCCTGGCTTACGGACGAGGTTGTGCTGCTGCCGGCAATTTTGCAGGCTGCGGCGCTTGTATATCAGAGACGCTCAAACATCAAAGCAAGCGGACGCCTCGTGCTGCTGGCATTCGCGTTTCTCGATGGGCTGTTGCTCTTGCTACTCAGGTTCAAGATTCCTTTTTCGACTGGAGTTTATTTCTGGAGCAGCCTGGTGTGGTTTTCCTGGTATGTATACGCTTCGCGGGTGCATCGCTACGAGCACGTGCCATCCACGCGGAGGGTGGAAGCCGAAATAGCCACACAAAACAGAGAAATAGGAAGGGACACAAGGTAGAAATAGTCAGGGGCAAACGACTCCGTGGCCATCGCGATGAACATGAACGCGACTGACCGGTTAATGAAACGTCCCTTTGCGTCGTGGGCTGTTTCACTGGGCAAAGACGAGTTGAGGGCAACGATGAAGGGAAGAAGAAGAACGCTCAAATCGTGAATGAATGCGTAATAGCTGACCAACACGCTGACTGAAAGAGCCAGGAGCAGTTTGTCGCCGGCATTCTCAGCCTGTGAGCCCCGGAGCATAGCCCACACGAAGATCGAGCCTGAGAGAAGAGCGGTCAGGGCTTGTTGCCATACACGGGGAAGCAAGCTATGAAAGAGTCCGAATACGAATCCGTGGACATTCGCCATCATTTGTATGGGCACCGGATACCACAGCAAACCTGAGCCCGGGATAGTTCCCGACATAGAAAGCAGAGAATGAAGATAGACTCGCGCCTGTACAACTCCCACCAGCCACACCGAGCAGGAAAGAAGGACCGCTCCACAAGCTGCAAACCCCATCACGAAACGGAAGCGACGCCAGACCAAGAAAAGAACGGCAATGGGAATTACGATCTGAAATTTAAACAGCCCTAGCGAAGCCAGCACACCTGCAGCGAATTCGTGTTTTTTTCGCAGCCAGAAGAAGGCAGTCACCAGTACAGTGAGCAGAATAATTGAGTCCTGGCCCTGAATGAGTGCTGTCGCGACCGGCAGGAACCCCAAAAATAGTGCGCCCGGAAAGGCGCGGTATACCGTTCGCAAATTGTGCATCCAGCGTTGCAAGAGAACAAAGGAACTAGCCAGGAAGATGAAATTGATGGCGAGAAAGGAAAAATAAGCGGTACGAAACGGAAAGCAACTCAAAGGAACAAAAACCAGGGCTTGGTATGCAGGCCGTACGAAGGGCAGGGCCATCGCTTCCCGAGAGACGAGTTTGTCCTGAAAGTACTTCTGTGCGCCGTAGTCGTAGAGTTCTTTGGCATGTCCAGTTCGAACCATGTAGCCGGCGGTATAGAGCTGTCGAAAATCCGCTCGTCCACCGATAAAAATCGGCAGCATGAGGACCCATGTCCACAAGTGAATTCCAACGAAATATGCGGGAATGCCTAAGGCACAAGCCTTGACGTAGTACGGCGTGTTGCGTTCTTCAGCCGCTGGAGATGGAACGGCGTCATTCTGTTGCGCGGTTCTCAGGGGCACGGTTCTTCTCTCCGCACCATGTACTCGAACCGCCAGTCCGAAGCAGAATTCAGAAACCGGCAAACGTGGTAATTCCGCACAATATAGTCGGCCACCGGATCGTTTGCGATGGCGGTCAGCGGCGTTCCTGGCCAGGAGTTAGAAAACTTGTTGCTGAACCATGGCTCGAAGACAACGGCCCGAACCTGATGTGACCGGAGCGAAATAATGATTCGTTGTGTCTGCTCGATCGTGTTCATGCCGGGCTGAAAATAATCGTAAGGCGAGGGGCTACGAGTTGCGGTCAAGTAGTTATACAACGGCAGGTAGGGGTACACGAGGAGTCCCTGCCCGGGGACGACATGGGCCTGGACGTAATCGATCACGGTATCTTTTTCGCCGGTCGTGATCGACCCGCGTCGAGTTTCGATCCGATTGCGAGCGCCCGTCACAGTGAGCAGCACTGCCAGCGCCATCATTCCAAAAGCGACGCTCACGTAGGCGATGAGGTATGGGCGAATTTTTGTTAGGGCGTGGCTTTGAAGATGGCTCGATCCGAGGACCCAGGCAAGCAACACAAACCAAAGAGGTGCCAGGTACATGAAATGGATGATGTCCGCCCGAACAATCACCACAGAAAAGAGCAGTCCGGAAAGCACTGCAGAGATCAACACGTAGTACGAGCAATGCCCGGGAGCGATTTTCCGCCGCCGCATTTGTATGGCCCAATATCCGAAAAGGCCGATGCCCACCAGCGGCAGCACTGGAACAAAAAATCCCGGCGAGACGGCAAGGATCTTCAATACTCGTATCCCTAGCGGGCCGGTATGGAAAATAGTCTGGCGAGCGTTGTCCGACCAGTTCTGCCATCCATAAGGAACGCGATTGGCTTGGGTGTAGTGAAGCAGAGGCCAGAGCGAATCCTGCAGCATGATTGCAAGACTGCGCTCCGCGCCGAAGTACGCACACACGCCGAGGATGGGCAAGAAGAATCCAGCCAAAATGCTAGCAACTTCTGATCGCCGGAATACAGGTTGTCGTCCTGCGATGCGCAAGCTCGCGAGCCCTAAGGCAAGACCCAAGCAAAGGCCAGTCCCTTTCGATTGTTCGACAAGAACCGTCAGCGAGGCAAAGCACCCGGTGGCGAATGCCCAGAATGTCTTGTTTGATTCCAGCGAACGTATCGCGGCATAAACCGCTAGACACGCGAGCAACGTGCTGTACCAATTATGAAGGACCAGAAACCTGTAGGCGAACCCCGCGGCAGTGGTCAGGCCAGCGGCAAACAGAGCGACGCTGCGCGAGCAAACGCGTCGTGCTAATAGGTACGTGATGACCGAGCACACCGCGCCGGCGACAGCAAGGCTCATCCGTGCCACGACCAGCGAATCGCCTAGAAACCTGAACAAGAAAGCCACGAAATAAAAAGATCCAGGAGTGTAGAACGAAAAAAAATCACGATACGGAACTTCTCCGCGCATGATTCGTTCGGCTCCTTGCAGGACGATGCCTTCATCCGGCTCCAGAGATGAGTAGTGACGAAAGGCCGCAAGGTACGCGAACGACACGACGAAAAGCAAAACAGGAACTAGTCGGTCTCGGTCTGGGCACGAAGGCAGCGAATCGGGCGCCTCGTTCGCGGCTTGCACGCTCTCCGGCTCCTTTTGGGCAATTGATGTCATTTCATCCCGTAGCTACGACCCGAATCTCATTAGGTGTCTGTTCCGTGACCTCCCTGGACGCTAGCAGCGCTGAAATTCCGAACACCAGGAGAACAGGGCACATCAGGTACAAGGAATGCCACGCCACGAAAAGGAAATAGATTGGAAAAGCCCAGAATAGCGCCATAGTCGCTGCCAATGTCGAACGTAATACTTGGTGCGGTCGTCGAGGAAAACTTGCGCCAACGAGAAATAGCGCCAGGAGCATTGGGCTGAAGTCGTGGGTGAACATGTGAGATCCACTAAGCAGCGCAGCAGCGATAGCCGAGGAAAACATCAGCGCGTCCCCTCGACGATCGGTGCTCGATCCCCATTGCCGGGCCACAAAGACCAGCAGCGCGATCGAAAGCACTGCAACGAGTACGTTCAATCCAGCGTGGCCGATCACCTTGCTGAGCAGTGCGTGAGCGAAACCATAAATCGTCGGCATATCGACTGCTGCACCGTAAGACAAGTTCTGGGGATTACTGCTGACGTCCGAAAGCAAGTGAACGTAGTCCACAACGCCTCTGCATCCCACGCCGATCAGCGAGAGAACGCCGAGCAAAAGAGATGATGACGCAAACCCCGCAAGGAAACGCCATTTCCTACGCACGAAGAAAATAAATGCGAAGGGCAAGACAAACTGCAGCTTAAGCAGGCCGAGACCCAACCAGATTCCCGCGCCGAATTGCTTTTCGTGTTGCAGACTAATGAATGTGGTCGCGTAAAACGCCAAGAGAAGTATTGACGATTGCCCCTGAAAAAGCGCCACTCCAATCGGGGCAAACAAGAACCACAGACAAATGTATGCGAGATCCTCGCGAGGCCAGGGTAAATAACAGCGAAGGAAGAACATCAACCCCAGCCAAACAACGGCGTTGAACAAGCCCCAAACCATATATGCAGTTCGAAACGGAAGCGCCGCCAGAGGTGAGAGCAGGAGTGCTTCAAACGGCGGATGTTCATAAAACAGGGGATTCGGATGCTGGAACAGCGAGTCCCTTACTTGCTTCTGAAATTCGATGTTGTACAGCCTGGCGCCTAGTCCCTGATGTACGATTTGCGCGCCCACATAAGTGATAGAAAAATCCGTCTTCTCGACATTTGGACCATGCGAAGACCAAAGTACGGCGCCAGCGAGAAGGATTGCCGCGGCGAGCAGTCCCATCGTGGCCTCATTAAGCCCGAGCACAAACCCGCGAGGCGCAACGGCGCGATCATTGGACATAAGGCGCAAACCTCGGAGGATTGTAGTCCGGCTCGACCAGCCATATTGTTCTTCCGTGGAAATACTGAAC
>Ga0137378_10003182_pt1 | contig 14196 bp, 15 predicted proteins | sample SagtaG_21_FD_104813 | JGI IMG/M metagenome (GOLD analysis project Ga0137378, IMG submission 104813) | Vadose zone soil microbial communities from Sagehorn Ranch, Mendocino, California, USA - Sage2_L_60_16 metaG | ecosystem: Environmental > Terrestrial > Soil > Vadose zone | place: USA... | reverse complement strand
TAACCTGCCTCGTGTGGGCTGATCGGGGCGTAGCAATGGCGCCAGTTTAAAGAGGCGCCGCGAACGTACGGGCGTAGGCGACGAACGCGGCGAGGATGCCGAGCACAAGCACCACTGGGACCATGGACATCTCGCGCCGGCGGAAATGGAAGACTGCCGCAGCGAATCCGACCACCGCCAGACCCAAAGCGGCCACAGGAGTAAGCCAGGTAAGGAGGTGGAAGGCGGCAGGGATGGTGATACCGACGGCCCCGGCAATCTCGGCAACGCCGATGAAGCGCTGAAAAGCAAGCGAAATGTGGCGGGGAAGCCCTCTGGCTTGTCGCTGCCGATCCATGCTGCGGCTGAGAGTGGGAACCGTGTAGAGCAATCCGTGGAGCAGGAAGAGGATGCCAAGAATTATTTGCGCTACCCAGGTTGCGGTGTTCAGTGACTGCCACCGGCTGCAAGGCGACGGGCCTGTGCGTCGTCAAGCATCGTGTCGAGCGACCGGCTGGAGCGCGCGTTGGTGAAGCGCGATGCCAGGGAGTAGAGGACAGGGACGAGGATTAGCGTCAACAGCGTGCTGGTGAACAGGCCACCGATGACGACGACGGCCAGCGGTGCCCCGATAAAGCCACCGCCGCTGTTGCCGCTGAATGCCAAAGGCGCGAGGGCGAGCATGGTGGCGACCGCCGTCATCAGGATCGGGCGGAGGCGGTGACGGCCACCCTCGATCAGCGCTTCCTGCAGTGGCAGGCCGCGCTCCCGGTACTGCTCGACCAGATCGAGGAGCACGATCGCGTTCGTGACCACGATGCCGGTCAGCATCAGCAACCCGATCATGGCCGGCAGTGACAGCGCGGTGCCCGTGACCACGAGTGCGATCATGGCGCCACTCGCTGCGAACGGGATCGAGACCAGCAGCACCAGCGGCTTTATTAGCGACCGGAAGGTCGCCACCATGATCAGATAGACGAGACCGATCGCCGCCAGAATCGCGAGGACGAATTGGGTCAGCACCGACGAGAGCTGCGCGAATACTCCGCCGGTGGAGACCGATGCGCCGGGCGGCAGCGACACACGCTTGATGGCGGTGTCGACCTGGGTCTGCACTGCTCGCGTGTTGTTGCTCGTGATGGTGCCGGTGATGGTGGAAGCCCGGTCGCCGTTGCTGCGGTTGATCGTTTGCGGCCCGCTCACCTTCTGGAGCGTCGCCAGGGTTGACAGAGGGACCGTGCCGATGGCTGTTGGGATGCGCAGGCTCAGGAGGGCGGCCGGCGTATCGGCGGTCCCCGGCGGGAGTTGGACGCGCACACTTACCGGGCCCGAAGGCAGCGTCGCCTGGGCGGCGACCTGTCCGTTGATCTGCTGGGCCACCAGGCCGGCCAACTGCTGCGCGGAGAGGCCAGACTGACCAAACTTATCGGTCGGCACCAGCTGGAACTGCGGTTCGGAGGCGGCCAGATTGGACTTGAGCTCTGACAATCCCGCGACCTGAGAGAGCGCGCCCATCACCTGGTCCGTCGACTGCTGCAGCGTGTTCTGGTTCGGTGCGTGGACCTGCACCTGCATCTGCGAGCTGCTGGCGTTGGCACTGCTTTGCGCCTGCCCGACTGCAATGCGAGCCGGGCCGGTGTAGCTTTTCAGGGCGTTCTGGACGCCACCGAGCACCTGGTTGTAGGCGTTGGTGTTGACCAGCACCAGGATCTGCGCCGTGGTCGGATCAGCGGGCACCGTTCCCGGCGGCGCGAAGGGATCCGAGGAGCCACCGACCGTCGCCTGGAAAGCGCTGACACCCGGCAGACCGCGGACCATGTTCTCTACCGTCTCGGTCTCGGCGTTGGTCTGCGCGAGGGTGGAGTTGTCTGGCATGGTAAGGCTGACCGGGAAGTTTGGACTCGAAGATTGGTCGAGCAGGTTGATCCGCAGGAAGGGCACCAACCCGAGCGATCCGACGAAGATGGCCCCGGCCGCGACCAGCGTGATGGCCCGATGACCCGTCGCCCAGCGAATTACCGGGATGTAGCCTGCCTGCAGCCAGCTGCGCGGTTGCCTGGCGCCGACCGGACGCAGCCGTGGTTTGAGAAAGCGTGAGGCAAGCAGCGGGACGACCGTGACGGCGACGAGGAGGGACGCGAGCAAGGCGGTGACCACCGTCAACGCGAACGGACGGAAGAAGCTGCCGGCGATGCCGGTCAGGAAGGCGATCGGCAGGAAGACGGCGACCGTGGTCAGGGTCGACGCGGTGACCGCGGTCACGATCTCCCGTCCACCGGTGTAGGCGGCAGCCACCGGACCCTCCCCTTCGCTCACATGCCGGCTGATGTTCTCGAGTACAACGATGGCGTCGTCGACGACGCGACCGATGGCCACCATCAACCCGCCCAGGGTGAGGATGTTCAGCGTGATGCCCTGCCACCAGAGGACGAGCAGCGCCACGATCAGCGAGAGCGGGATAGAGACTGCGGCCACCAGGGTGGCGCGGGCACTGCGCAGGAAGAGGAAGATGACCAGGATCGCGAAGAGTGCGCCCAGCAACCCCTCCTGCACGATGCTGCCGATTGCCGTGGTGATAGGGGTGGCTTGGTCGAGGATGCTCTGGAACTGGACACCGTGGCCGACGGCGTTGCGGATGTCGGGCAGCGCGCCCTTGATCTCGTTGGCCACCGTGACGGTGTTGGCGTCCGGAGCCTTGAGCACACTCAGGCCGACGCTGGGATTGCCGTTGGTCCGCGTGATGGTGTCGGCCGGCACCGCCACGAGGGCCACCGTGCCGAGATCATGGATCGCCACCGCGGTCGGCGCCCCGGCGGGCCGCCCGGATGCTGCAGCGACGCCTGCGGACGGGCTGACGAGGATGTTGCCGATCTGTTCGATGCTGGTGAGGGTGCCCGAGATCTGGAGCGGGATGACGGTGCCGTTGTCCTTGAGCGCGCCAACGGATTGGACCGTCGTTGCTTGGGCGAGCGCGGAGCTGACCTGCGTAACGGAAAGGCCGTGGGCGGCGAGCTTCGCGGGATCGACGGTGACCTCGATCTCTTGAACGGGCGCACCGGTAAGGTTCACGGTCGAGACACCCGTGAGGCCAGCCAGCTTGGGGATGGCGACGCTGCGCAACTGCGAGGACAGATCGCCGAGTGACTCGTTCGCATAGACCGAGTACCGCAGCACCGGCAGGCCGCTGGTCGAGAAGGTCACGATGTTGGGCGCCTGCACCTGCGGCGGCAGGCTTGGCCGGGCCCGGTCGAGACTGCTCGAAAGAGTTTGGCGTGCGGCCGTGGTGTCGATGCCGTCCTTAAACTGCACGGTCACGATGGACGCTCCCGACGCCGAGGTCGAGTCGACGGTTGTCACGCCCGCAACGCCCTGGAGTGCACTGACGACCGGCAGGGTGACCTGCTGGTCAACCACGCCGGGCGAGGCGCCCGGATATGCCGTGATGACGACAAACGCCGGCACCGTGATGTTGGGCAGCAGATCCTGCTGGAGCTGCGTCGCGGCCCAGATACCCGCCCCGAACAGGAGCACCACCGCGAGGACGACAACGGAGCCGAGCCGCAGGGAGAGGCGGATCAGGGGAGACATCACGCGGCGCCCTCAGCTTTCGCTGGGACCTTGACAGGCCGCGAGAGTTCAGTGGACATGGGGCATTTTGGTCATGGGTTTCGTCTCCCTTTCGATGCTTCGATGGTCCGATCCCGAGCGAATGCTGGCGGAGCGGGCTGGCACCGAGGCTCCCGCAGCCGCGGCCAGCGCGACGAGTCCCTGGCGCAAAGCCCGGAGGTCGTCGAGCTGCATGCGACGCAGCAGGCGCTGGATAAGCAGGCTTCTCCCCTGCTCCATGCGCAGGAGGCGGGTCTCCGCCGTCGGGGTGAGGCTGGCGAGCTTCTGGCGCCGGTCGGTAGGGTCCTCCTCGCGACGAGCCAGGCCCCGTTGGACCAGGCCATCGATGAGGCCGGTCACGGTCCCCAGGCTGACGTCCAGCGCATGCGCCAGCTGCCCCATGGTCTGAGGCTTTCCAGCCGTCCAGAGAATGAACAGCGTCTTCATCTGGCCGATCGGCATGTCGAGCTGCACCACCTCGTGTGACAGTCCCGGGCGCTGCTGGCGCACGAGGGCGCCCATCGCCGCCTGGATGTCGCGGATCAATGCATCAGATATTTCGGTCATTCCACACTCTTTGAACTGCCATGACGGTTAAACTATTGCAAATACTTGACCTTGTGTCAAGCATTGTCACCCACCCGTCACTGGCGCCGTTCGGATCGTGGGGGTAAGCATGCTCAGTGGTGGCCCTAGGGGTGGGGGGCAAATGATTTGACCGCCCACCTTCACTTGCGGCCGTGCCAAGAAGAGACAAACGCGAAGGCATGTTGTCGCAGGATCAAAGCCGACATGCTGTTTCGTAAGCAGCTAGTCCGAGTTGGCTACAGTTTTGGCTACAGAAATCCGATTGGCTATCACCTTTTGGTGTCTGCGCTACCAGACTCGTATTCGGAAATTGGAGCCGACGGCCGGATTCGGACCGGCGACGCTATTTACAAATCAGGATTTAAGTCGTCCGCCTGGTGTTATCTCGTGCGTGCCGTTTGTATTCGGCTGCTGGAAACTTCGTGCCAATAAGTATCGACAAATGCCGACAAGTGCTCATGAGTCTGGTGGTATTTTGGTGGTACGAGCTCTCGCCTGGGTGCCTGTGCTCGCATCGGCCGCGGTGCGGCTGACCCTAACCGAAGCGATACCTCCAGCAATCGCGCCAAGGAAGAGAGGAATACTAGCTTCGAGGACGGACTGAAGTCCGTCGGCCCACGACGCTCCCTGCCGGGCGTAGTCGGCCGAAATGACGAAGTAGTACACCAACGAAACCAGTCCCGACAGCAGGAGCGCCCAATAGGTCCATGAGCGGCCGCGCCGGAGGCCGAACCATGCGGCGGTCAGGATCATGATTCCCTAGCCCATCATCATCGCGCACATGCTGGGCATGGAGTCCACCAGTAGCGTGTCAAGGTTGGGGTTGTCGTGGTGGAGGCCAGTTATCGAACGACCGAGTAGCTGTTGGTCACCGGTAGCGCTGAAGACCACGCCGGGGAATGCGCCGTTGAAATGCAACGTTAGGGGAACCGTGATCGCCAATACGACATTTATCAGGCCGAAGATAAGGAAGAAGATGACCGACGCCCCCAACCAACTTCTCCAACGAAAACCACCCATCGTGTTACCTCCATAGGGACACTGGCCCTTGATATTGCTTTTTCAGAACTGGGCGCCTGGTGCCTGACTGCGTTGGACCCGACCGAGGCCGGGAGACGGGTCTACGACGGCGGGGGACGCGATCTACTCAGCTGCAACCGTGGCCGCCGCCACGGACATTCCGACAGGTCGCGTATCGCCGGCTGTGATCGGTGACGGACTGAAGCCCTTGACAGTGAGCCACAGCCCCAGGAACGCCTCCCAGACGATCTCCGGGACGGTCGCGAGGTCCTGCAATAAGGAACCCCGTGGGATCACGCCCAACAACACGGCGATCCCTGAAGCGGCGAGCAGAGGGCCTCCGATGACGCCGAAGAGCGCCATGCGACGTGAGACCAGGCCGGACCGATACATGAGCCAGCCCAGGATCAGCCCAGTCCCGATGCCGTCGATGAAGCCGGGGCCGAGCAGGTACGCCCAGTTGTGGAGGGCGACCAGCGACTTGCCGACCACGCGCAGCGAGCCCGCATCCGCGGCCGGAGCTCCGTGCCGCAACGTCACGATCGTGAGGAGGCTGAGCAGGCCGATTCCGATGAAGGCGCACTCCACGAGGCGAGCGGTAACGTAGCCGAGGGCCAGGGTTTCGTTCTGCCGCTTGAGCAGTGGGAACAACACGACGGCACAGCCGATGTTGGTAATGATGAGGAGCAGTTCGAGGAACGCCCCCAAGAACACGCGGGTGTCGGCGCCAGCACCGTTGACGTAGTTGGGATCGCTCAGGACAGGTCCGTAGGCGAGGGCCCCGGCAATCGAGGTGACGAACGTGAGGATGAACAGCACTCCTACGACGAGCGCGGTCTTCCGCGTTGAATTCATCTGTGAACTCCTTTCTCGGATGGGGTCAGCGGTTGACGGCGACCGAGCGCAGCTTCACAGCTGTGGAGACTCGATGTGGTGACTTCTCTTACCTCCAGACCAGCGAGAGAGCCAGGGCTGATCCGTAGAGGCCGATTCCGAAGAGGCCGATTCCGAAGAGGCTGTGGGTTGCGAGATTCCGTAGCCGTGCGGAGCGGCGCGTAGGCACTGACACGGCCTGTTGCCTGCGGCTGCTCCCTGGGCCTGCTCGCTCAAGGCGTTGAGCCCTCCGGCATCGCCTGCATGTTCTTGATCATGACCGCCTCGGCCGCGCGCAACTCTTCGCTGGGGCTGAACCACACGAACTCGGTGCCGGGCTCGTTCGCGACTTGGACATGGCCCGGCGGGCTGTAGAAGGCGTCGCCTGCCGCGTAAACCTCATCCCGGTCGGCGTACCGAGCGGTCATCTTGCCCTTGAAGACGTAACCCCAATGCGGGCATGGGCAGCGGTCGTCCGGAAGCCCCTTCATGAACGGCGTCGCGTCGATGTCCACGAGGAGCGACGTGAAACTCACGGTGTAGCCGTCGAGCTCGTCGCGCAGATCCACGACCGGGCCAGCGTCCTGGCGTTGTGACGCGCTGTCCCTTGAGACCTTCAGCATCTTCATTGCCTCCATCGTCGTCACTTTCGTATCGATCATGATCTAGCCTCCCGTGGGAACACGCCGAATTTTCGAGGGACTGTCGATGACGTGCTATATCGACTCTATGAGGTCGATCAATTGCCCGTGACGTTCGCGGCGAATGTTGCCCCGGTGTCGAACAGCGTGACGAGCCCGGAGCTTGCGGCTGACTCGATAGCCTCGGCCGATTGCAGCGTCTGCCCGTTTACTGTCCTGGCCAAGGGGAAGCTCGGCGTGGTGGTCTCGCAACGGCCGCTGGTGATCCCCAGTTCACTGCAGAAGACCAAGAAGCCGTGCAGCTTTGTGAAATTCGTGTCTGTAACGGTGTGGTCGTGCCGGAAGGGCAATGCGCCCTGAGGCGTGTCGGTCTGGGGCGCGATCACGTAGAAGTTGCCCGCTCGGTCGGTGTGTATCGCGCCCGGGAATTCTTTGGCCTCTTGCGGAAACACCATTCTGCGCTCCACCCCGTTCACCCAGACGGATTCCCAGCAAGCTCCTGAACGGTCGATCAGGCTCAGCGGAACGCAATTTATCAACCCTGCGGCGTGGGCGGGCGAAGCGGCGGGTACAAGGAATGCAACCGCCGCGAGGATTATTGCGGCGAGGAGGACATTGGTCCTCCGTTTCGTGTTTATCATGATCTGACCTCCCGTGAGCCGTATTGTGGGCTCGAACCGGCTGATTACTGCGTTCTATTATTGTCCCGTGAATGGTCGTCTCTCGCCTCCGCTGACGGATCTACAGGCGGGCGCACCGTCCCAGCGACGGTGCATCTCACCCAAGGATTGAGCCGTCGCGGCCATGATGGAGCGTCAAGGCGGCGACGGTTTGTCGATCTTCCCGGTGGTGGTCGGCGAGCGCGGCTGGGTGAGGAGGTGCTCGATGCCGTTCTCCCGGCAGATCCGGTCAAATAGCACCTCCACCGGGGGCTGCGCGAAGCGGCCCGTGAACACCTTGCCGTTGTCGGTGAGCACCTGGTCCGGCACCCCATATTTCCGCAGCGCCGCGCTGAACCCCTCGCATCCCTTGCTGGTCCGTTCCCGATGCATCAGGCGAGCCGCGATGCAGAACCTCGAGTGGTCGTCCAGCCCGGTGAGGGCCTTGGCGGTGGTGCCATCGGCGAGATGAAACCCGCCGACCACGTCCAGCTGCTACAGCTCCATCGCCGCGCCCCGCTCCCACCGTTTCCAGTCCTCGCGCCGCCACCGCCTCGGAACCGGTTGAATCACGCCCGCTCGGAGCAGGCAGCGATAGATCGCGGAGGCTGACGCGGTCGGGGTCACGCCTTTCCTGGCCAACTCCAGCGCCAGGCGACGCGGGCCCCAGAACGGCTTGTGGCGCCGCATCTCCAGGACCCGCACCTCGATGAGGGCCGGCATCTGATGCGGGCAATGGGCCGGTCGGTGCGACCGGTCGCCCATCCCCTCCATGCCCTCCCGCTCGTAGCGAGCCAGCCACGCATGCAGCGTTTGCCGGCTCACCTCCCCCTCCCGCGCCACCTCCGTCACCGTCCGCCCGCCGCTGAGGACCGCCATGACCGCCTGGTACCGCTACTCTCCCACGCTCAACTCCTTCATGCGCGGGAGTGTCAAGCATCAGCCGAAACCGCGGTAAGGCATCAGCCGAAACCTGGGTAAAGCATCAGCCGAACACGTTTTGTCGTGCCTCAGCCGAATTCGCACACAAAATCTGGAGCCGACGGCCGGATTCGAACCGGCGACCCGCTGTTTACAAATCAGGATTTAAGCCGTCCGCTACGTATCGACAGGTGCCGACACGTGTCATTCTGTATTCGGCCGTCGAAAAGTTCGTGCCAACAAGTACCGACAAGTGCTGACAGGTGGTCATAAGTCTGGTGGTATTTTGGTGGTACGGCGCGCAATTCGTTTCACATATAGATGTAAGTGTTCCAGGACCAGCTCGGTTAGAGCATCGAGCCGAGGTCTGATGCGCTGGTCGGGTAGGAAAACACCGCGTGCTTGAGGTCGCTCGCGCGGATCCCGGTGCGGATAGCGAGCCCAAAGAGGTTGATCACCTCCTCCGCGTGTTGACCCAACACGTGGGCACCCAAAATCCGCCCCGTCCCTTTCTCGACAAGCGTCTTGAACCCCGTATGCCGCAGTCCGACCCGTCGCGAGCTATACCAATCCGAGGTGTCTCCGTAGTTGGTCGCAAAGCGCAGGCCCTCGGCGTGGGCCGCCTCTTCGGTGAGACCCACCCGCGCCAGGGGAGGAGTAGTGAAGACCACGCTGGGGATGCCGGCGTAGTTCGGGGTTCCGTGGTTGCCCTTGAGCAGGTTGCTGGCCGCGATAGCGCCCTGCATAGCGGCCACGGGCGTCAGGGGAAACCTGCCACTGTCGACTGCGTCACCCGCCGCATAGACGGCCGGGTTGCTCACGCTTTGCAGGTAGTCGTTGACCGAGACGCCAGCTGGCGTCCGCGCCACGCCCGCCGCTTCGAGGTCGAGGTCGTCGATCTCTGGAACCCGGCCGGCAGCATGGACGACCATGTCGGCCTCAAAGGATTGCTCCTGCCCGCTTGTGCGAGCAAGCACGAGAAGGCCGTCAGCCTGACGCTCGATCGCCACGACCTCCGCATTCAGGCCAACCTCGACGCCCAGCTCTTTGGTTGTCTCCACCAGCATCGCTACCAGGTCGGGGTCAAACTTCTGGAGCGGTCGGGTGCCGCGGTGCAACACCCGGACCTCGGCACCGGCGCGGGCCGCGACGTGTGCAAACTCGAACGCGATGTATCCGCCGCCGACGAAGAGGACCCGACTCGGCAGGCGGTCCAACTCCAAGAACGCCGTGCTGCTGGTCAGGAGATCCTCACCGGGAATTCCTAACGTCGCGCGGCGCGCGCCTCCCGCGATCACCACGTGGCGACCGACCGTCGTCTCGCCCTCCACCTCGACCGTCGTCCGATCGACGAAGTGGGCGCGGCCATGCCTAGTGAGGATGCCTGCCTGCGCAAAGGCCTGCTCGTTCTCGTGGGGCGCGGGGTCAGTGAAGGTGCGCTTGAAGTGAATCAGGTCGGGCCAGTCGATCGACAGGGCCGGCGCGCTCACGCCCTTGCCCTGCATGCGCTGACTCCAATCCGCCAGTTCGGAGACGCCCACGAGCACTTTCTTGGGATCGCAGCCGCGTAGCTGGCAGGTGCCCCCGAAGGGACGCGAATCGATCACGGCCACACTCTGGCCGGCCTCCCGGACCTTGTACGCCACCGATTGGGCCGCCGAACCGGTTCCGATCACAATCACGTCAACCGTTGTCGCCATCGTCTTCCCTCGATTCGATGCCACGATTGGCCGACAGTAGGGGGCGCCAGTTCGCCAGGCCCCGGCGGCGTGCCTCGTTGAGTTCGATGACCTCTCCCTCCACCTTGCGCTGGGCCGACCAGGAGAGTGCGGTTTCCCGGTTCTCGAAGAAGTTCGCGTTGGAGCACCAGTTATCAATGGTCCTGGTGGCCCCTCGGTCCTCGGGAAAGAAAACGACGACTGGCGTCGCAGGTGGTTGGCCCGCCGCAAACTGCAGGCGGATCGGCGCCCCTGTTGCTGGGCTGCGGGAGAGGCTGTGCGCGTCGGCGCCGAGCGTCCCGACAATTCCGACGACGTCGTACGCGCACCAGGTCCAGAACCGGCGCGAGCCGAGCCAGAGTTCATGCGTGGCCGGCGTCGCACTCAGCCCGGCCGATCCGAGGACGTTCCCTTCCGCGCTCAAGCGGATCCGCCCGGCTGCGTCGAGCCGGCGAAGATCTGCGTTGACGGCTGAGCGCGCGGCCTTGGTCGCGGCAGCAATCTGCGCCGCCGACACCGCTCCGCCGGTCTCGAGCAGCAGGCGGAAGGCTGCCCCTCTGGTTTGCAGCCCTCCGTCATCCGTTCCGAGCGCCTCGGCAGTCATCTATGCCGTCGCCTGCCCCTCCGTACTCGCGGGAGTGTGAAATTTGCTCCAGGCACGAAGCCCGACCTCGAATGCCTCGGCTGCCGGGAGCAGGACGATGCCGTCGCGCTCTGCTGCCCAGCGTTCGGCCGACTCGCGCGACGCGAAGTTCAGCACGAAGTTACAGAAGCTCTCAATCACGTCGAAGTCGAAGGGGTTGTTCGGTGCGAGGAACGACACCACGGCGCTGGCGGGGGACAGATCGTTGATGCCCCGGGGCGTGACGGTCATCGTGATGGGCTCACCGGTGACCGGATCCTTCGACTCGACACGTGCCGGGCGGCCGATCACCGGGACGATAAGGAAAGGATCGAGCGCGCACCAGGCATACATCGGCTTGCCATTCTCGGCGTGGAAACGGTGATCCATCTCCGGGATGGCAAGACCCCAGAAACCTACGACGCGACCCTGCTCGTCCCAGAAAACGCCGGGCCAACCCTTGAGCGTCGCCACGACGAGCGCCTCGGGCTCGTGTGCATGAGAAGCGATTTCCGCCGGGGTGATCGGATCACCTTGAGCGAGCAAGTCATAGACCGCGCCTGCGATCCGGCGGCCCTGCTCGTCGATGTCGATGGTTGCGGCGGCGATCGCGCGCGCCAGGTCCTGAACGGTCGTCTCGGTCTCGGTTGGGCTCATTGCGATCAACTCCTATTTATGTTGCGTCATTCCGCGAGCGTCGGCGTTAATGCCCTCCGCAGCTGGTCAAGGCTGGGAGCACCTTCGAAACCGGCTTCCGTCACATAGATTCGGCACACGTCCCGAGCCAGGACGGGATGCCGGCGGCGGTCGATTGCCAGACCGGCCGATGGAGGACCATCGGCCGCCGCGAACGGATCGCGCCCCTCTAACAGTACGGTCGGCGACCCAGCCCATTCGGATGGGAGGTGTGACGTCTGGTGGACGTCCTCACACTCCACCGCTACATCCGCTCGATCGAGTTCGGCCAAGACGGTGCGGACCCGGGCCGCCGCCATCTCCCAGTTCGGACAGCCATTGAAGTGGAGGATCTTGATCTTCATTCCTTCATCTCGCATGCCGATCGTAAACCTTCCCCTATAGGAGAAGGTCAAGCACTATACTCAATTTGATGCGGATCAGCGAGTTGGCCAATCGGGCCAGAGTTACGAGCAAGACGTTGCGCTACTACGAACGCATCGGCGTCCTACCGGCGCCGTCACGCTCCGCCTCTGGTTATCGGGATTACCGCCCCGACGCCCTTGACCGGCTTGGCTTTATCCGGGCGAGTCAGGCCGTCGGGCTGAGCCTCGGCGAAATCCGGCAGGTGGTTGCGCTTCGGGACCGGGGCGAAGCACCCTGTGATCACGTCTACCAGCTACTGGAGCGACGGACCTCAGAGCTCGATGAACGGATTGATGAACTACAGGCGCTGCGGCGCGATCTTCGGGCGCTGACGAAGCGCGCCCGCCAGCTCGATCCGACTGATTGCAACCCCCGAGGCGTTTGCCACCTGATCCAGTCTTCGGTGGACACACCTGGAAGGGTCGAGGGCTAGCGGGAGTCGACTACGAAGCGGTCGCAGCCAGCGGCCGCTCGTCCTCGCCGTTGCCGACGAGGAACTGGCGCTCGTAGAGGGTCGCATAGAGGCCGCGGAGCTTGACCAGCTCGGCGTGGGTGCCACTCTCGACCAAGCGCCCCTGATCAAAGACCAGGATCAGGTCAGCGGCGAGCACGGTCGACAACCGATGGGCGATGACGAAGGACGTTCGGCCCGCAAACAACGGTCGCAATGCTGCCTGGATCAACTGCTCCGAGAGCGTGTCCAGGTTCGATGTCGCCTCGTCAAGGATGACGATGCGCGGGTCTTTCAGGATGACGCGGGCGATAGCGATGCGCTGTTTCTCGCCGCCGCTCAGCCGATGGCCACGCTCCCCGACGATGGTGTCGTAGCCGTCGGGTAGCGACTCGATGAAATCGCGGATGTGCGCCGCGCTCGTTGCCGCCTCGATCTGCTCCGGTGTCGCGCCCGGGCGAGCGTAGAGCAAGTTCTCTCGGACGCTGGCATGGAAGAGAAATGAGTCCTGGAAGACCATGCCGATGTTCCGGCTCAGCGACTCGAGGGTTACATCCCGCAGGTCGACACCATCGAGCAGGATGTCGCCCTCCTGTGGGTCGTAGAAGCGCGCCAGCAGATAGGTAAGGCTGGTCTTGCCCGCTCCGCTTGGGCCAACGAGCGCCACCAGCGAACCCGGCTCCACCTGAAAGGATACGTGCTCGAGCGCCGGCCGAACCTGCGGGGCGTAGCCGAAACTGACGTCCTGGAGGGCGATGGCGCCGCGCACCGCAGTCAATTCCTTGGCGTTCGGGCTGTCAGCCACATCGGCCGGAAGATCAAGGTAGAGGAAGATCCGGTGGAAGAGGGCGAACGACCCCATGATGTTGACCTGCAGGTTACCGAGCGACCCGGCCGAGCCGGCGAGCCGGCTGGCCAGCACTACGACAAGACCGACTACCGTGCCGACGGTGGTTCGTCCGGTCAGCACCAGATAGCCACCGAAGAATAGCAACAGGGCCGGCGCCAGCATCGTGACGATACTGAGCAACATGCCGAACCAACGGCCGATCATGGCCTGCCGCACCTTGAGCCGGCGCAGGTCCTGGTTGATGTCCCCAAAGCGCACGCGCTCTGATCGTTCCTTGGTGAATGCCTTGACGAGCAGGATGCCGGAGATACCGAGCACCTCCTGCATGTAAGCGCTCATCTCTGAGAGCTTTTCCTGGGTGCGCTTGCGAGCCCGATAGGTGGCGCGCCCGACATAGCGACCTGGAATCAAGACCAGCGGCAGCATCACCAGGGCGGCCAGCGTGATCCGCCAGTCGAGGATAAACATCAGCACCAGGGTGCTGCTCACGACGAACAGGTTGTTGGCCAGCCCGAACACGGTATCGGAGACCACGTCTTCAATGCCGCCCACGTCATTGTTCATCCGGGAGAGCAGGTCGCCGGTGCGGCTCGCGGTGTAGAAGCCCATCGACTGCTGCAGCAGCCGGTCGAAAAGCTGCTTCCGCAGGTCGTATTCGATGCCCTCGCTGATCGTCGTCCGCAGGAAGGCTTGCAACACGCTGATCAGCCCGCCAAGGAGGGCGGCCGCCACCCCGGCGCCCAGGATCAAGCCGAGCCCGGTGAGGGTGCCGTGATGTCCCAGTGTCAGGTAATCGATGAGCGCTTTGGTGACGAGCGCGGGCACCAGGCCCAGGCCAGCCCCTGCAGCAATGCAGGCGATGGCGATGAGGGCGTGGCGCCAGTAGGGCGCGAAGTAGCTGAAAACGCGCCGCAGCAGCGGCCAAGTGATCTCCGGCTTGCGATCATCGCCCCAGTCCAGGGCCATGCTCGGCCCGACGCAGTACCGATCGGCCATGGTGTGGTACGAATGCTACGCGGTCCCAGCCCTCTGCCGGCCGCTACTTGGTGGCGATGATCGAGCGGAAACCCCGGGCCTTCTTAAATCGCCAAACGAGCACGCCCGTTGAGGCTAGCGAATCCGACCGCGCCGGCTAGGATAAGTAAGGCGCCTCCAACGATAAAGAGG
>Ga0137378_10003181_pt1 | contig 14204 bp, 14 predicted proteins | sample SagtaG_21_FD_104813 | JGI IMG/M metagenome (GOLD analysis project Ga0137378, IMG submission 104813) | Vadose zone soil microbial communities from Sagehorn Ranch, Mendocino, California, USA - Sage2_L_60_16 metaG | ecosystem: Environmental > Terrestrial > Soil > Vadose zone | place: USA... | reverse complement strand
TTTCGCTTGCTGCGTATCGATTTCGGGTACTCGCCTCTCTGCTCAGACGCCCGAACCACCACCACAGCCACAGGGTGCGCCCGCAAAGCCAGATTCGACAGCGACACCCACGCCATCAGCGCCAGCGGGCCAGAATGAGGAAGTCTCCAGTCACGATACGCCGACCACTTTCAAGGTGCGCGTAAACCTGGTGCTGGTGCGCGTGGTGGTTCGCGACCAACAGGGCAAAATCGTATCCAATCTCAAGAAGGAAGACTTTCAGCTTTACGACAACCGAAAGCCACAGAGCATCTCTTCTTTTAGTTTGGAGACGCCGGAGAAGCGTACGGCCTCCGCGGTATCATCCGCGGCTGCAGAGGGTTCTTCATCGAGCGCGGATGTAGCCGGGGGCAAAGCCATCGTTTTGCCACAGCGATTTGTCTCCATGGTGTTCGACGACGTGCACCTCTCGATGTCCGACGCCGTGTTCGTCCGTGATTCGGCGACACGCTTTTTTGGAGCTTTGGCGGCGAGCGATCGCGTTTCCTTGAACACGACCTCCGGGCAGTTGACGCAGGATTTTACAGATGACCACGAGAAACTCGCAAAAGCGCTGTTCGGAATCTTGCCGCATCCGCTGGCAGGCCGCGGTTTTCATGATTGCCCTGACGTGAGTTACTACCAAGCCGACCTGATCGTGAACAAGTCTGACCAGCAGGCGCTCGCCGTGGCCACCGAAGAGGCCATCCAGTGCGCTTTCAACGGTGACGAAACGATGCGGGTGCCGGCGCAGAGCCTGGCGCAGGCCGCGGCGGATCGCGCGGTAGTGCAGGGAGACAATGAGACGCAGTATGCCTACAGGCATCTGCAAGACGTCGTAAGACACTTGGCAAACATGCCCGGCCAACGTGTACTCGTTTTGGTCTCGCCCGGATTCATCCCCTCGACACTGCAGTCCGAAGCTTCCGAGATGGTCGACCGCGCGACTCGCGCCAATATTGTGATTAATACCATTGATGCGCGCGGCCTCTACGCTCCGGACGTGATGGGCGATATCGCTGATCCGTCTGTCGACACGATTCGTACCGCCGGTTACAAAGCCACCTATCGCGTGGCGGCGCAATTCGCGCAACAGGACGTGCTGGCGCAGTTAGCCGATGGGACGGGCGGCAAGTTCTTTCACAACCGCAATGATGTGGATGAAGCCATGCGGGAAGCAGGCGCGGCTCCCGCGTTTTCTTACTTGCTCGGATTTTCGCCCCAAAATCTGAAAATCGACGGACGGTTTCACACGCTGAAGGTCGCGCTCGCAAACAAAGAAAAATTCGACATCCAGGCGCGGCACGGCTACTTCGCGCCAAAGACGCTCAATGATCCTGCCGAAGCGACAAAACTGGAGATCCAGGAAGCCTTGTTCTCGCAAGAGGAGATCCGCGACCTGCCGGTGGATCTGCAAACACAATTTTTCAAGAAGGATGAGGCGCAGGCGCGCCTCGCGGTCCTGACGCACTTTGACGTGAAGGGCATCCACTTCCGAAAACTCCTCGGCCGCAACAACGACCAGTTGACAATTGTCACGGGAATTTTCGACGAGAATGGAAATTTCGTCACCGGCTTGTCGAAGACCGTGGATATGAACTTACTCGACTCGACATATAGCAGATTAAGTAATTCGGGGTTCACGGTGAAAACCAGTTTTGACGTGAAGCCGGGCACCTACCTCGTGCGCCTGGTGGTGCGAGACGCCGTGGGTGAACAGATGGCAGCGCGCAACGGGGCAGTGGTCATTCCTTATTGAACTTCAATGATTGTGGCGGGTGAAATATGAATACACTGACAAATTTCAAGCGAACAGTTCGATGGGCCGCGTGGTTGGCTACCGGAGCGATGTGCTCGTTCCCCCCTCCTTCGCGGGCGCAGGAGCAACCCGCTCCGCCGCCGGCACAGGCGGCCACGCCGGCGGAACAGCAACCGGCCGTGGTGATCAAGAAGGAATCAAAGCTGGTGCTCGTCGATTCGGTGGTGACGGACAAGAAGGGCAAATACATCCGCGACCTGACACAGAACGATTTCAAGGTTTTTGAAGACAACAAGGAACAGCAGGTTTCCACTTTTTCCACCGGCGCCGATGCGGCTACCCAGGCGAACGGGCAACGCCGGTATCTGATTTTGTTTTTCGATAACTCGACGATGGCGGCGCCGGACCAGATCCAGGCGCGGAGCGCGGCAACCAAGTTCATCGAGGCTAACGCCGGCCCGGATCGATTGATGGCCGTCGTGGATTTCGGAGGCGCGCTGCGCATCGTGCAGAATTTCACGGCGAATGCCGACGTTCTCCGCGCGGCGGTGTCGGGAGTGAAGAGTTCGTCGGTCGATCCAAACGCGCCTCCGGCGGACGTGCCTGTTACGGTGGCGTCGACGGGTTTCTCGTCACTGGGCAATGCCGAAGCGGATTTCGGCGCGCGCAGCATGCTGCTGGCGGTGCGCAGCCTGGCGAAAAATCTACGTTCCATCCCCGGCCGAAAAATGGTGGTGCTGTTTTCAGGTGGGTTCCCGCTCACGCAGGAAAACCAATCGGAGCTGACGGCAACCATCGATGCTTGTAACAAGTCGAACGTGGCGGTTTACGCGCTGGATGCTCGCGGCCTGGTGGCGACCGCTCCCGGCGGAAGCGCCAGCAAAAGAACAGCGGTCGGGAAGACCCATGCCGCTTCGAACCACGTTCCCTCGCGGAAGACTTCGCAGCGTCCGCGCGTTCTCCTCGCGGCCTACCCGGCGATGGCCCTGCCTGATCCGCAGCGCGCGGGCGGCGGAGGGGGCGGTACCGGCGGCGGTGGTGGAGGGGGTGGCCGTGGCGGGGGGGGAGGCACTGGTGGAGGAGGTGGTACCGGTGGTGGAGGTACAGGAGGGGGCGGTAAGGGTGGCACCGGAGGCGGAGGGACGGGTGGTGGTGGTGGTAAAGGCGGCTCCGGCGGGGGCACGGGTGGAGGGGGCGGCACGCGCGGCACGCGCGGCGGCGGTTTCAACCCAACAGCTAATAATTTTAACAATTCACCTTATAATTAACCAAGGACCATCGTGCCGCCATTTCCACCTTCGGCCTCGACCAACCAGCAAATTCTCGCTGCGCTGGCAGAAGGAACAGGCGGTTTCACGATTTTCAATACCAACGACCTGCTGGGCGGGCTCGAACGCATCGGGCGAGAGCAGAACGAGTTCTACATTCTGGGGTACGTGCCCGGCGACTCTCCTGAAGGAATCTGCCACACGCTGAAAGTGAAGCTGAATCGTGGCGGGCTGAACGTGCGCTCGCGCAGTGGATATTGCAACACGCGATCCACCAACGTGCTGGAAGGCAAGCCCCTGGAAAAGCAACTTGAATCGCATGCTGCGGGCGCTCAGCCCGGTTCGATTCATGGCGCGTTGCAGGCGCCCTATTTCTACACCGCGCCGGAGACGGCGCGTGTCAACCTGGCGATGGAGATTCCAGCGGACACATTTCAATTCAACAAGGACAAGGGAAAGTATCACGCGAACTTAAACGTGCTGGGCATTGCCTATCGCGAGGATGGGACGGTGGGAGCGCGATTCAGCGATACCGTCAACCTGAACTTGGAGAAAGACGAATGGAAAGATTTCACCAAGTCGCCGTACCGCTATGAAAATCAATTCGACACCACGCCGGGCACGTACAAGCTGACCGTGGTCCTGAGCGCCGGTGGCGATGCCTTCGGTAAATTCGAATCGCCGCTGGCCATCGATACCTATGACGGAAAACACTTCAGTCTCAGCGGGGTGGCGCTCACAAATTCCGCGCAAAGGCTGAACGAGATTCCGAGCGGCTTGGATTCGGTGCTGCTTGAAGACCGCACACCGCTGGTGGTTAAGGGCACGCAAATTGTTCCTTCCGGCAGCAATCGGTTTAAACACACGGACAACGTGGTTCTTTACACGGAGATTTATGAACCGTTGCTGACCTCGGCGACCCCGCCGATTGTGGCCATGGGATATCGCATTTTCGAGCGATCGGCCAACAAGCAAGTATTTTTTACGGACGTCATGCGCGCGGATGATTACATCAAAAAAGGAAATTCGGTCATTCCCATCGGCCTGAAAGTGAAAGTGGACGACCTGAAGCCGGGTTCCTACCGCTTGGTGATGCAGGCCATCGACAGCGCGAAAAATCATGCGCCGGACCGCTTCGTGGATTTTGACATCACCGAGTAAGACGGCCCAGAGCGGCGCCGTAACGTTTTCGGCCTTTTTTTCGACGGCCAAGGGATGTTCCGGGGAGACCGTCCGAGAAGATCCGTGGAGAAAGTGTCTTTCTTGCCGCCTCTTTCGGTTATTTGCCTAGCTCCTTAGCCATCTTTGCATTAGACGGTCGTTCGGAATCGGAATTTGGACCCCCACTGATTCCACGTAAGCTATTGATTCCATTAAACGAGAAAAACGCCAAAAACACCCAATCCGCCCGATTGAGGTACACGCCGAGTACACGGACCGCATTTCAGAAAGCCGCCGACATCTGGCTGAGTCTCCGAGAAATCCTAAAAACGATTCGGCGATTCAAGACGCCACTTCTGGAGCATTAACCTCAGTGCTCTGCTTGGCGTCACTGCCTTCATTGAAATTCACCAATCGTCGCCAATCGACAAAAGGTCCAATGTTTCGGAAAGCCTCGGTATCCACGTGCCGCTTTCTGTAGGGCCGTTCCGAACGAAACTTGTCCAACTCCGCGCAGATGGTATTGTAAATGTTAGTCGAGGAGTCGTTCGGAAAAACGTCGATCTGGAAAAATTCGCCGGTCCAGTGGAACCGTTTACTTATACTCCTTCTTATCTTTTTCGCTTTCACAAAATACAACTCGCCCTTGATCTCTGTGCCGTGAACGGAGATCTGAATCCAGCCGATGGCCTCGTTGTAAGGCCAAGGGTACCACTCGTTTTCGTCGAACCGTCTTTCGGCGGTGGCGTATGACTGAGGCGCTTTTTCGCGAAGCCTATTGAGCGGCCCCAGGCATCTCGCCTTCTCCTTCGCCATCTCATCAGCGTATTTATCTTCACTGCAACGATAGATAGGAACTTCGAAACAGAGTTTCTCGTCGCCGGGGCTGCTTCTAACGATGTCCGTGCTCGATGCCATGCCTGCTTCTTTGCTCATGTGACTCACTCCGTGGCTGCTCTTGAGTCCACCTTTCCGCGCGATCCCTTAGGGAGCGGACCAGATCGCGGCGCCCTTGTGGTCGAAGAGATGAATACGCAGCGGCGCGTTTGGATTTCCGTCCAGTTGGAGGGTTCCGGAGGTCAGGAGTTGCGATGATGATGGCGGGCCCGGCAGGGCCGCGGAGCTCAAGGCCCTGTCCTTCATCCGTGACAAGTAACCACGCGCGCGGTTCGCCGCTGGCGTCGTAAAGATGGAGGGCGGTCCCTCCTTCCGTGACACCAAGCGAGGCACGAGTTCTACCACTGACGTCGTCAACAGTGAAGGTTGACACGTCATCCGTGACAGTAAGGCCCACGCGCGATTTACCGCTGGCGTCGGAGAGACGGAGGGCCGGCTTGTCATGCGTGACAGATAGAAACGCGCACGTTTTACCGGCAGGGTTGCGGAGCGCGAGGGCCGGCCCGTCATCCGTGACACCAAGCGTCGCGCGCGCGTTACCACTGGCGTCGCGGAGAGTGAGGCCCGGTCCATCCTCGGCGAGACCAAGCGAGGCACGCGTGTCACCGCCGGGGTCTAAGAGATTGAGGACCGGCAAGTCGCCGATGACAGCAAGCCCCGCGCGCGGTTTGCCGTTGGAGTCGTAGACAGTGAGGCCTGGCCCGTCCCCGGTCACAGCAAGCCCCGCGCGCGTTGTACCGTTGGCATCAAAGAGAAGCAGTCGCGGCCCAGTGGGTCCGATGTCCAGTCTGGCGCCGATCCTCCCGGCTGCGTCTCTCAGAACAAACTCAGCGGCTTCCAGAGTCTGGGGCCTGGTGTCGTTCGGCTTGTTCATTGTTCGCCTCCGTCTTAGGGTATTGAACGCGCACTGAGAATTACGCCTATCATGCTAGACTTTAAGGATGGAAGTCACACTACATATCCCGGACGACATCGCTAAGCGCCTTTCCGCCGCCGGTGGGGATGTGTCCCGTCGCGCACTAGAGGCTATTGCCCTTGAGGGCTACCGCGAGCAAGCTCTAACCCTCTACCAGGTTTCGGAAATGCTCGGACTTTCGCGCGTCGAGACGGAAGATTTTCTGGGCCAACACCATGTTCCCCTGGCTATGATCAACGAGGCCGATCTGGACCGCGAAGCAGCCCTATTCGAAGCGGCGTCTCGTCGCAACCCGCGTTAACATACACGCGGGATGAAGGCCGTCTCCAACACCACGCCTCTGCGTTATCTGATTGCTATCGAACAAGACCATTTGCTCGGAAAGTTGTTTGAGAAGGTATTCGTTCCCGTTGCGGTGTACGAAGAATTGACGGATGCGAAAACGCCCGAAACTGTGCGTCGCCGCGTGTTATCACTGCCCTCCTGGTTTGAGGTTCGGACGGTGCAAGAAACTCAGACAACCACGTTTCCAGTCACGTTGCATCGCGGAGAACGGCAATCCATTTTGTTAGCAGAAGCACTGCGGGCGGATGCGCTTCTGATCGATGAGCAGATTGGACGGACTATTGCCCTAAGCCGGAATCTCCCGCTCTCGGGAACGCTGGGCGTTCTGGAACGGGCCGACACGATGGGGTTCGTGAGCGATTTCCCGCAAGTTCTCCAGCGATTAAAGGCGAGTGGATTCTTTATCACCGGCACCCTGGAGCAACAGCTCCTAGAGCGTCACCGCACGCGACGAGGCCGGTCCTCATAGAAACTCTCGCGCGAAAAGCTCTCGGTGGGCAAATCTGGCAGTCGTTCAGACCCTTCCGCCATCGCGTCAAGCATTCGATGAAATTCTTCAACACCCATCTGACCCCGCGACAAAGTACGCTCAGTGAGGGCTTCTTTGAGAAGCTGTTCGGCTACCTTTTCCAAAGGCAAACCCTTAGCCCGTGCCTCAGCTTCGAGGCGAGCTTCGGTCTCAGGATTGAGCTCCACTCGGATGGTCATTGGGAATACGCCTCTATGTAAAAGATTAAACGCGTTTGGCACGAAATGCTAGCATTTCGACCGAATTATCGGCTTCGGCAAGGGAGTATAATACGTTGTGTATCCCCCCTGTCCCTCGGTGGGCAGGAAGCGAAGCCGGCCTGTGGGTCGGTTTCAGTGTTTTTAGAGGCTTTGAAAACCCGTAAGCGGCGCCTAGCGCTCTCGGCCCGGCGCGTCCGTTTTCCGCATTACTTCGACAAAATTACCCGTGTCAACATGCTTCTCGAACTCAGCTTTGATCTCTTCGAGTGTCGCGTCTCCCATCAAAGCGTGCGCATCACGGAGAAACATTATTCACCCTGGGTGAGAGGGCGTCAGGAACAGTTGAAGGCTGATGTGCGGCGCACCTCGGAAACTTACGAATCGCAACAAGAGGTACACGCCGGGTACGCGAGAAAACGCGTGTAATTCCTTTCAAATCAAGGCGAAAGAATGGTGCCGGCGGGGGGAACCGGCACGCCAGCCCATTGTTGTGCAACTTTTTTGCTAGGGAAGGGTTATTCTACTGGTGCGCGGCGATTTGCCGCATAAGTTGCCAATTTGGAGAGTGTTTATGAGGCTGCGACAGCGCCCTGCCTCCCCATTTCTCTCGACTCTCACAATTTCCACAACGCCCAAGTCGTTTCTTGCCGCAATTCTCTCGTTCGCTTGCATGTTCTCAATGCCAGTCAATCTGCCGGCCAGCGCCGCGATGCCCGCAGCGGCGAAGGACAAGAAGCCCAAGATCGATCCGGCCCTCAAAGGGCTGCCGATTACGGAACTCAATCCCGACGAAGCAATTCTGCATGCGTTGAACCGCCTCGCCTACGGCCCGCGTCCGGGCGACGTTGAGCGTGTCCGTCAGATGGGCCTGGGAAAGTGGATCGAGCAGCAGCTCAATCCCAATTCCATCGAAGACAAGGCCCTGGAGGCGCGCCTTCAGGATTATCCCACGCTCCGGATGTCCACCGCGAAACTGATCGATGAATATCCGCAGCCCAAGCCGGCAGAGAAACAAGCGGAGAAGCAGGCGCAGGCCCGAGCGCAGCAGGAACAGCGGCGCTCCGATGCGGCAGCCGCGGTCGTCGAAAAAGACATGCAGAATGCGCAAGCCAATTCAGAAGTTGCGGCCGCCACTTCCGTTTCCGCGCTGCAACCCCCGCCAGACAATCCCAACGCGCCTGCGCCGATGAAACAACAAGCCCCAGGGAACACGGCGACGAATGGCGCGGGCAGGCGCGACGTTTTGGGTGGCGGCGACCCCAACAGTGTTCCGCGCGCGATTGCGGACGACAGCAAAAGGCCGCAGCGCGTGGTGGCCGAGCTGGGCATGGCCAAAGTGACGCGCGCGGTTTACAGCGAACGGCAACTCCAGCAGGTGATGGACGACTTCTGGTTTAACCACTTCAACATTTTCGCGGGCAAAGGCGAAGATCGCTACTACCTCACATCGTATGAACGCGATGTTATCCAGCCGCACGCCTTCGGGAAATTCAAGGACTTGGTGACCGCGACAGCCAAGAGCCCGGCGATGCTTTTTTATTTGGACAATTTTTTGAGCGCCGATCCGCGGGCCGCCGAGCGTCAGGCCATGGAGCGCGCCTTGCGCCAACAGGCGCGTTACGGAAGATTCGGAAGGCCCTGGCCGCCGCGTCCGCCCGCGAATCCGCAGCAGGCGAAGAAAAATGAGCGTGGCCTGAACGAGAATTACGGGCGCGAGCTGATGGAATTGCACACGCTCGGCGTCGATGGTGGCTATACCCAGAAAGACGTCACGGAAGTGGCGCGCTGCTTCACGGGCTGGACGATTGACAAACCGAGGCAATACGCGGATTTCAAGTTTGACGAGCGGCTGCACGATCCCGACCCGAAAATCGTGCTGGGGAAAAAGATTCACGCGGGCGGGATGAAGGATGGCGAGCAGGTGATCGACCTGCTCGTGCATCACCCGAGCACCGCAAGATTTATTTCCACGAAACTGGCGCGCCGGTTTGTTTCGGATAATCCGCCGCCGGCGCTGATCCATCGCATGGCGGAAACTTTTCAATCGAGCGATGGGGATATCAAAGCGGTGCTGCACGCGATGATTTGGTCAGCGGAATTCTGGTCGCGCGAAGCATATCGTGCAAAAATCAAGACGCCGTTCGAACTGGTGGTTTCCGCGGTGCGCGCCCTCGGCACGGATGTGGACACGCCGATGCCGCTGGTGCAGTGGGTGGGGCGAATCGGCGAGCCGCTGTATCAGTGCCAGCCGCCGACGGGCTATTCGGACAAAGCCGAAACGTGGGTGAACACCGGCGCGCTGCTGAACCGCTTGAATTATTCGCTGGCGCTTGCCGGCAACAAAATGCGTGGCGCGCGCACAGATGTCGCTTCGTTGCTTGGCGTGGAGTCATCGGCGGAACCAAAGACGGCGCTGGACCGCGCCGTGCAGGTCTTCCTTGGCGGCCGGGCGGGACCAACGACGGTGGAGACGCTCGAGAAGCAACTCGATAACCCCCAGGTTTTGCAGGCGAAGCTGGATGATGCGCGCAAGCAAGTGGATTTGGGCGTGGTCGCTGGTTTGGTGCTGGGCGCGCCGGAATTTCAAAGGCGATAAGCGCGAGAGGTCGCAATGAGCTACAAATGCTGTGAAGGCGTGAGAGGACTCAAGTTTTCGCGGCGCTATTTCTTGAAGCAGGGCGGCGTGGCGATGGTCGGCCTGAGCGCGATGCCGGCTTTTTTGCAGCGCGCCGTGGCGGCGACGCCGATGCCGAACAAGAAGCAGCTCGTGGTGTTATTTCAGCGTGGCGCCGCGGACGGCTTGAATATCGTCGTTCCTTTCGGCGAGTCCAATTATTACCGCATGCGTCCGACGATTGCCATTCCGCAGCCGAAGCGCGGCGGAACGGACGCCGCGATTGATCTGGACGGATTTTTCGGTTTGCACCCGAGCCTCGCGCCCCTTGAGCCGCTCTTTCACAAGAACCAGCTCGCGATCGTGCACGCCGCCGGTTCGCCCGATCCGACGCGCTCGCATTTCGACGCGCAGGACTTCATGGAATCGGGCACGCCTGGATTGAAGTCGACCGAAGACGGCTGGCTGAACCGCGCGCTGGAAACGGTTACGGAAGAGAACGCCTCGCCGTTTCGCGCGGTGGCCATGGGGCCGAACCTCCCACGCATGCTGCACGGAACTGCGCCGGCAATCGCGTTGCCAGATTTAAAACAGTTCAAAGTGATGGCGCAAGCGCCGGGAACGGGACAGATCGTCGAAGGCGGCTTTGAGGCTATGTACTCGCAGACCGTGGATCACGCGCTGCATGGCACCGGCACGGAAACGTTTGAAGCCATCGATCTGCTGCGCAAGGCCGACCCGAGCAAGTATCAGCCGGAAAACGGCGCGCAGTATCCAACCAGCCGGCTGGGCCAAAGTTTGCAGCAAATCGGTCAACTGCTGAAAGCGAACATCGGCGTGGAAGTTCTATTTGTGGACTGCGGCGGCTGGGACAATCACGTAAACGAAGGCGGAGCGCAGGGGCAGCTATCGAACTTGCTCAAGGATCTCGGCCAGGGCCTCGCGGCGTTTCACCAGGATCTGGGCGACCGCATGGAGAACATTGTTTTCGTGACCATGAGCGAGTTTGGACGCACTGCGAAGGAAAACGGCAATCGCGGCACCGATCACGGCCACGCGAATTGCATGTTGGTAATGGGCGGCGACGTGAAGGGTGGCGCGGTTTACGGCAGATGGCCCGGCCTGAACGATCACCAGCTTAACGAAGGGCGCGACCTCGCGCTGACGACGGACTTTCGTTCGGTCGTTGGCGAAATCCTGACTAAGCATACCGGCGTGAAGGAACTGAACACCGTCTTCCCCGGCTTCGACAATAGTCCGCGCAAATTCCCTGGTTTAGTTCGCTCGTAATTTGGAGTGCGGTGGCCTGCCGCCGCTTTTTTTACGGCCATGTCTCTTGTGAAAGGGAAACGTTTGCAGTGACGGAAAAGCGGGAGCAAGCTCCCGCACTCCATATGCATGGCGAATCATTCCATGCTGGGTACTTCAAAATCGTCTGGGACCGTTATCTTGTCAGTGCGAAATCCGGACACCGTCTGAAAGAAAGAGCGCTCGGCCTTGCTCTCTCTCCATCCTGCAGAGCACCACGGATATTGGGAAGGAACTCGCACCAAACCGTGCCGAACCGCATTCTGGTGCACGTAATTCAACCTAGCGAAATACGACCGAGGAAAGGAAATCCGCGTCTCCCAAAACTCGAACCATACGCGCCTGCCGGGAGCGTGGTCCGACTTGTTCGCTTCGATCGCCGTAACAGAATGCAAATGTCGCAAGAAACTGCGCATCGACTCCGGGACTTGCGAAGAACCCACGACGTGGTAATGGTTGGGAAATACGGCCCACGCCTGCAATGACCAATTGTACCGGTCTGCCAATTCCAAGATGTAGTTCGTTAGGACGGTAAGGCGGCTGGCGCCTTTGAACACGGCCACCTTCTTATAAGTTCCTGCGGTGATGATGTAAGTGCCAGCATCTCGAAGGTGGTGTGCAGGACTGTGGGGCCAGTTTCGCAGCCCGATAGCTGCTGAAGGTCTTGGTTCGCGATCCGGCTGCGGAGCGGTCGGCTTCTCTTGGAGTGCGGGAGCTTGCTCCCGCTTTTCCGACGGTTGCGGCATGCTTCTACTTAGTCCTCAGGTCAATAATTGTCAATGTATTTCTGAGTGAATAGTGGCAGGAAGAAAAGCGGCGGCAAGCCGCCGCACTCCAAAAGGTGCCACCGCATATGCTGGTATGGTGCTGGAGCGGCTTAGCTCTGTGAGCTAGCCAGAGATTGAATCACGCTTGAGAGCTCCACCACCTCAATGCCTTGAGGGCACTCGGTCCAATTGTGCCGCCAACAGACAATGACATCGCAACCGCTTGCAGGGTGACCGTGATCGCGGAAATTCCTGCTCTCAAATTCAAACTCGATATGCACACGCTGCCATCGTTCGGGAGTTACTTGCCGCATGGCCTCACAGTCGGGGAATCCCGTTTGAACCGCCTCGATCACGTAGCCGAGTTGTTTGGCGAGCATCCCAAAGAGAAGCACGACGCCCTGCTCATTGACCGGTTCATGCCGCAGCCCGCGGAAGCGGGTGGGATTGCCATAGGTCGCGCGATCTTTTAACGGCACGTGCCGTGTTTTGTTCGGCAGAATTGGGGAAGCCGGGGCGGTGTTCGATCCATGCTCCTGCTTTAATACGGGAACAGGCAGAAGCGCCACGACATCCGCCCATTCCGGGTTGTCTTTAGCGAAATGGAGAAAAATCTCAGACAGTGATGACCAGGGACCGAATCGTCTCTCCAGAGTGCGAGGGTCATATTTGCCCACGCGGCGGTAGGCGCGCCGCGCGGGTATAGCGCGATTTGCGCGGACGGTTTTGCCCCAATCTTTCAGGAGTTCGCTGTCCTCGAGCCTCACGTTCAGCGTGTTGGCGTGGAGTCCCGCAGCCCGAACGGCGTCATTCCAACTAGGGAAGCATAGCAAGACGTGGTAGTCGGTGATTCCTGCGAGCGAGACGAACTCCGAGCGCGACGGCGCGCGACCAAGCCCTCTGGCGATGGCGGCTATTGAATTTAGAATATGCTGCTTGTCTGACATTGGTTCTCTACCTTGGAGTGCGGCGTGCTTGACGCCGTTTTTTCTTTGCGTTCGTGTGGCGAAGAAGAGGACGGCCCTAAAAACGAAAAAAGCGGGAGAGGAGTCTCCCGCTATCGAAGCATAACTTTCTACGAGAATTACTATACATAAACTACTGAGCCTCCGTCAAGCAGAACTTTTCAAGCACCTCCTCGGAGTGCCGCGGGGACTGACGGAGAAGAAATGACCCTCTACTCCTAAGCTGATGCTATGCCGCCGAGGCCTGACGCAAGGGCCGCATCACTCGGCGGTTTTCAGCTCGCGGATCCAGATGCCAAGGCCCAGAGGCAATCACCAGACCGTTTGAATTCCGGCGGATTGAAGGCGGCGGTCGCGGGTGACGAGCGGCAGGCCAAGGTGGAGGGCAGTTGCGGCGATGATGCGGTCAGGCATGTCCGGAACGATGGTCCGAGGGATTTTCTCAAGAGCGTTTGCGACCGAGGCATCCACAGGGGCGATGAATAATCCTATGCTCGGGTCGCTCAGCGCATCGCGGAGGCGGTGCAAGGCTGTAGCCGGGATTCTCTTCCGTTCGACCAGGTAAACCGCCTCGATCACAGAAATCGCCGACACGTGCACATCGCGTGCATCGCGTATCGCATCCTCAATTGTGGTGCGGGCGACAGGCGACAATTCCTTGGAATTTTCCAAATACCACAGCACGGTGTGAGTATCGAGCACCGCGCTCATAGCTTGATGTCGCGAGGAAAGTTACCCCACATCTCCCGGCGGGCTTCTGCGATGTCCTCTTCCGTGACATGAAAGTTTAGATCTGCCCACAATCCGAGCAAACTGCGGCGAGGTTTCTTTTCGCCGTTCTTTTCTTTCAGGAAGTCCACAAAGTCCAAGACTTCCTTCTGTTTTTCAGGGGGCAAATCGCGCAGCTTTTCGAGGACCTGTTCTTCGATAGTCATAGATGCCCCTCGGGCGATCTCTTTTGATTATACGCCCAGTGGACACGAATTTGGTGTGGGCTGGCAACAGTGCGGGCTTCGCCGTTGCTGTGGCTCCTGAACTTTTCGCGCTGGAAAAGAGGGCTACATCACTCGGCGGTTTTCAGTTCGCGGATCCAGATGTTGCGGTAGCGCACCGGATGGCCATGATCCTGCAGCGCCAGCGGCAATTTTTCTGGCTGCGGTTCGTACGGCGGCCGTTTGCCGTGAGCCGTCGGGCCGCTCAATTCCACATTGTCCTGCACCAGCACGCCATTGTGAAAAACGGTTTCGCGGGCGGGACGGAGCAGTTTGCCGTCTTTCGCAAAACGCGGCCCGTGAAAAACAATGTCGTAGCTCTGCCATTGGCCGGGCGGGCGTGAAGCGTTCACTAGCGGAGGGTATTGGCCATAAATCGCCGCGGCCTGGCCGTCCGCGTAAGTCTTGCTTTGGTAGGAGTCCAGGACTTGCGTCTCGTAGAGCCCTTGCAGGAAAACGCCGCTG
>Ga0137378_10003180_pt1 | contig 14208 bp, 13 predicted proteins | sample SagtaG_21_FD_104813 | JGI IMG/M metagenome (GOLD analysis project Ga0137378, IMG submission 104813) | Vadose zone soil microbial communities from Sagehorn Ranch, Mendocino, California, USA - Sage2_L_60_16 metaG | ecosystem: Environmental > Terrestrial > Soil > Vadose zone | place: USA... | reverse complement strand
GATCTCGTCGAGATCGTGTCGCGCCGGCAGCCCGAGGTCCTCCGCCACGAAGACCCCGGCCACGCCGGGCATCGCCTCGGCTTCGGTTCGATCGATGCCGGTGACCCGGCCGTGGGCCAGGGACGACCGCACGAACGCGGCCTGCAGGGCGTCCGGGCACGGGACATCGTCGACGAACCGGCCCACCCCTGTCAGGAGATCGGGGTCCTCGACGCGTCGAACGGGGTGTCCCAGGATCGAACCGCTCATAGGCGGCGAGCCTACCGGATGCCCGTCGGGCCAGGCCTTGATTTGCTGTTCGGCCCGGGGGGGCCGGAGACTACGCAAGCGCCCCCGCGGGAAAGCTGTCGGCCGACCGAGGAGGCGACCACGCGAATCCCAGGGGTCGAGAGCAGCCGACGTTCGCGCAACGCGACGTTCGCGCTGCTGGTCCCGGCGATCGCCGCAGCCGTGTCGCTGGCCGCGTGCAGCGGAACCCCCCCGTCAACGCTGAAGCCGCACGGGCCCGGAGCGGCACGCATCGCCGGCCTGTGGTGGTTCATGTTCGCCGTGTCGGCGTTCGTGGTCGTGCTGATCGGAGCCCTTCTGCTGTTCTCCATCCTGCCGCGGCGGCGTCGGAAGGGGGACGATCCCGACACCACCCCGGCCTGGGCCACCCGGATGGTCGTGGTGGGCGGAGTGGTGTTCCCAGTCGTCGTGCTGAGCGTCCTGTGGGTCCTGACCCTGCAGGACATGGACGCGCTGTCACAGCCCTCCCGCCCGGCCCGCCTGGAGATCCACGTCACCGGCTACCAGTGGTGGTGGAAGGTGGCCTACCCGCAGCAGGGGTTCGTCACGGCGAACGACATCCACATCCCCACCGGCCAGCCCGTGCGGGTGCTGCTCACCACGTTCGACGTGAACCACAGCTTCTGGGTCCCCCAGCTCACCGGAAAGACCGATCTCATCGCGGGCAAGCCCAACACCACCTGGATCGAAGCCGACAACCCCGGCGTCTACCGGGGCCAGTGCGCCGAGTACTGCGGGCTGCAGCACGCCAACATGATCTTCGACGTGGTGGCCCAGCGGCCGGCCGACTACCAGGTCTGGGTCACGCGGCAGCAGCAGGGCGCCCCGCCCGCGGCCACGACCGACCTGCTCCACGGCGAGCAGGTCTTCCTCAGCCAGCCCTGCGTCGCCTGCCACACCGTCCGGGGGACGCCGGCCAGGGGAACGGTCGGACCCGACCTCACCGACTTCGGGGACCGCCTGAGCATCGGGGCGGGCGCGGTGCCGAACACCCCCGGGTACCTCGGCGGCTGGATCATCGACTCGCAGGGCGTGAAGCCCGGCAACAAGATGCCGCCCATCGAGCTCCCGGCCCAGGACCTCCAGGACCTCATCGCGTGGCTCGAGAGCATGAGGTAGGCCGCGGCATGGACGTCTCCCTCGAAGGCCGGCTGGAGCACCTGTGGGAGGAGGCCCCCGGGCTGGGCTCGTGGCTGGCCACCGTGGACCACAAGCGGATCGGGAAGCGCTACATCTACACGGCGTTCGTCTTCTTCCTCATCGCCGGGGTCGAGGCGCTGATCATGCGGGCCCAGCTGGCCCGCCCCGACGAGACGCTGGTCGGCCCGCAGGCCTTCAACGAGCTGTTCTCGATGCACGGCATCACGATGATCTTCTTCTTCGTCACCCCGATGCTGTTCGGGTTCGGCAACTACTTCGTGCCGCTGCAGATCGGCACGCGCGACATGGCCTTCCCCCGGCTGAACGCGTTCGGCTTCTGGATCTTCCTGTTCGCCGGCCTCTTCATGTACTCGTCGTTCCTGATCGGGAAGGCCCCCGACAACGGCTGGTTCAACTACACCCCGTTCTCGGGGAAGGCCTTCTCCCCGGGGCTGAACGCGGACTACTACACGCTGGGCCTGATCTTCCTGGGGATCTCCACCACCGCGGGGGCGTTCAACTTCATCGTGACGATCTTCAAGCTGCGGGCGCCGGGGATGTCGATCGTGCGGATGCCGCTGTACGTGTGGGCCATCCTGGCCACGTCCTTCGCCGTGGTGTTCGCGCTGCCCTCGCTGACCATGGCGAACGTGATGCTCGAGCTGGACCGCCGCCTCGGCATGCACTTCTTCGACCCGGCCCACGGGGGCAGCTCGATCCTGTGGCAGCACCTGTTCTGGATCTTCGGCCACCCCGACGTGTACATCATCTTCCTGCCGGCGGTGGGGATCGTGTCCTCGATCGTGCCGGTGTTCTCGCGGCGGCGGATCGTGGGCTACCTGTGGCTGGCCCTGGCCACGATGGCCACCGGGGTCATCGGGTTCGGGGTGTGGGTCCACCACATGTTCGCCGTCGGCCTGCCGAACCTGTCGATGGCGTTCTTCTCCGCGGCCTCGCTCCTGATCACCATCCCCAGCGGCGTGCAGATCTTCGCCTGGCTGGCCACGATCATCTCCGGGAAGCCGGTGCTGAAGACGCCGATGCTGTTCGTCCTGGGGTTCCTGTTCGTGTTCGTGGTGGGCGGCGTGACCGGGGTGATGTTCGCCGCGGTGCCGTTCGACCAGCAGATCACCGACTCGTACTTCGTGGTGGCGCACTTCCACTACGTGCTGTTCGGCGGGGCGGTGTTCCCGATCTTCGGCGCCATCCACTACTGGGTGCCGAAGATGTGGGGGCGCCTCATGGACGAGGGCCTGGGCAGGCTCAGCTTCTGGCTGATCTTCCTGGGGTTCAACCTGACGTTCTTCCCCATGCACATCAGCGGGCTGCTGGGGATGCCCCGGCGCATCTACACCTATCACGCCGGGCTCGGATGGGACCTGTGGAACCTGCTGTCCACCATCGGGTCGTTCGTGCTGTCGCTGGGGATCCTCGTGGTGGTGGCGAACTTCTTCCGGTCGCTCCGGAGCGGCCGGCCGGCCGGGCCCGACCCCTGGGGAGGAGAGTCGCTGGAGTGGGCCACCAGCTCGCCCCCGCCGCCCTACAACTTCCTGGAGATCCCGATCGTCCGCAGCGGCGAGCCGGTGTGGGACCAGCCCGAGCTGCGGGAGCACGCCGTCAGGGTCCAGGAGCTCACCCTGGCCGAGGAGCACGAGACCCTCGGCACGTCGGTGCTCGACGCGCAGCCCGAGAGCATCCTCCCGATGCCCGAGGAGTCCTACACCCCGGTGGCGACGGCGTTCGGCATCGCCGTGCTGTTCGTCGGTCTCCTGACCGGCCTGTACCCGGTGATCGTGCTGGGCGGCCTGGCCGGGATCGCCGGCCTGCTGGCGTGGTTCCGCGTGAAGGAGCCGGAGCCGTGAGCACGGTGGCCCGGCCCCGGCCGACCCGCCCCGAGCACCTGCCGACCTATCCGAAGGGCGTCTCGGAGGGCCGCTCCCCGGCGTGGTGGGGAATGGTCCTGCTGATCTTCACCGAGGCGACGTTCTTCGCCATCCTGCTGCTGTCGTACTTCTACGTCCGGTTCGACAGCGGCGTGACGTGGCCGCCCCCCCCGATCGACAAGCCTCACCTGTTCCTGATCTCGATCATGACCCCCATCCTGCTGCTGTCGAGCGTCCCGGCGCACCTGGCGGACATGGGGATCCGCCGGGGCAACGTCCGCCGGCTCCGGCTGGGGATCGTCATGACAATGCTGCAGGGGGCCACGTTCATCGGCCTCCAGTGCAAGGAGTACCTGGAGAACGTGAAGGACTTCAGGCCGTGGACGAACGCCTACGGCTCGCTGTTCTACACGATCACCGGGTTCCACGGGCTGCACGTCTTCGTGGGGCTGCTCCTGCTGCTGTGGGTACTGATCTATTCGTTCCGGGGGCGGTGGACGGTGGACGATCACGGGCCGGTGCGGAACGTGATCCTGTACTGGCACTTCGTGGACGCCGTGTGGCTGTTCATCTTCACCTCCCTGTACATCTCGCCCCACTGGTGGCCGTGAGCCGATGAGCGCCCGGGCGAACAGCGAGGAGCGCCGGGCCCCCGGGGTCCTCGGCGAGCTGCGGGACCTCCCGGGCAGCCGGTCGTTCGTCCTGTGGTTCGGCGTCCTGGGGCCACCGCTGGCATGGGCGGTCCAGCTGCTGCTGGGCGACGGGCTGTTCGAGCTGGGGTGCGGGCCGGGGTTCGTCACGCGAGAGGTCTACGGCCTGCCCTTCCGGTTCTGGGACTTCCTCATGACCGGGTTGTTGCTGACGGTGGACGTCGCGGCCGGGGTGCTGGCGTACCGGGCCCATCGCCAGCTGCAGCGGGTCGACCTGCCGAACCCCACGGTGCTGGGGCGGGCTCGAGGGATGGCCCTGGCCGGCGTGGCCTCGTCGTTCGTCTACGGCCTCCTGCTGGCGTTCGGCCTCCTGCCGCCGTTCTTCCTCCAGACGTGCAGCCGATCGATATGACGGGCGCGTGGTGGACCTCGTGGAACCTCGACCCGCTGGTGCTTCTGGGCGTGGCCGCGGCCGGTGCCGCCTACGCCCTGGGGCGGCGGGCCCTCGGTCCCCGGCAACGCGGGCCGGCCCGCCGGGCGGCCGCCTACTATGGGGGCCTGGCCGCCCTCGTGGTCGCGCTGGTCTCCCCCGTCGACACCCAGGCCGGGCGGCTGCTGTCGGTGCACATGGTCCAGCACCTCCTTCTGGTGCTGGTGGCGGCGCCGCTGCTGGTGGTGGCCAGGCCCCTGGTCCCGCTGTCGCTGGCCGTCCCCCGCGAGGCCAGGGTGGCCCTTCGGCGGGCCTCCCGCATCCCGCCGATGGCGACCGCGGGCCGAACGCTGAGGCATCCCGCCGTGGCGTGGCTCCTGCACGTCACCGTGCTGTGGGCGTGGCACGCCCCGGGGCCGTACCAGGCCGCCCTGGGGAACCCGTGGGTGCATGCCGCCGAGCACGCCTCGTTCCTGGGGACGGCCGCGCTGTTCTGGTGGGTCGCCCTGGCCGACGGCCCCCACCGAGTCCTGGCCCGTGGGGCCGACGTCCTGTTCGTCCTGGCGGCATGGATGCAGAGCGGGGCCCTGGGGGCGCTGTTCACGTTCGCCTCCTCGCCGATCTATCCGGCCTACGCGGCCGCGGCGCGGGCGGCGGGCATCCAGCCCCTGCACGACCAGCAGATCGCCGGGCTGATCATGTGGGTCCCGGCGGGGCTGGTCTACCTGGCCGCGGCCACGCTCATGGCCATGCGGTGGCTCCAGGGGATCGAACGCCACGGGCAGCCGTTCGAACCCGAACCGCGGCTGGCCGCGGTCGACGCGGGGGGTCCGTCGCCGTGACCGGGAGGGCCTTCGCGGTAGCCGCTCTCGGGGGGCTCCTGCTCCTGGGGTGCGTTCGGACCCCCACCCGGGAGCCCCCTCCGCAGGTCCCGGGGGGCGACCCGGGACGCGGCGCCGAGCTCATCTCCTCCTACGGCTGCGGGTCCTGCCACCTCATCCCGGGCGTCCGCGACGCCGTGGGCAAGGTCGGACCGCCCCTCACCGACTTCGGCGAGCGCGGCTACATCGCCGGCGAGCTTCCCAACAACGCCGACAACCTCATCCGGTGGATCATGGACCCCCGCGGGGTCGAACCCGGCACCGACATGCCCAACCTGAACGTGACCCAGTCGGAGGCCAGGGACATCGCGGCCTACCTGTTCACCCTGCGCTGATGTCCACGGCCACCAGACGTCTCGGGGTGCTCCTGGCCGCGGCGGCCGCGGGCATGGCGGGGTTCGTGGCCCTGGGAGGCCTCCACGGCTCCGGGTCCGCTCAGGCCCAGACGGCCACGCCGACGCCCACGGCCCTGCCCTCTTCGACGCCCACCGCCGGGCCCGGGCGCGGCCTGTACCTCCGGGACTGCGCGTACTGCCACGGCGCCCGGGGGGAGGGCTCGGTCTCCGGGCCGGCCCTGGCCGGGGTCGGGGCGGCCTCGGCGGACTTCATGCTTTCGACGGGGCGGATGCCCATCCCCAAACCCGAGGACCAGCCCCAGCGAAAGCCCCCGGTCTACACGCCGCAGGAGATCCGTGAGCTGGTGGCGTTCGTGGCCGCCCTGGGCCCCGGCCCGCCGATCCCGGCGGTGGATGCGGCCTCCGGGGACCTCGGCCAGGGAGCGGAGCTGTACGAGGAGAACTGCGCCTCCTGCCACGGCAGCGTGGGGGCGGGCGGCGCGCTCACCTCGGGGCTGCTCGCCCCCGATCTCAGCACGTCCACGCCCGTGCAGATCGCCGAGGCCATCCGGCTGGGGGGCGCGGGAACCCGCACCGGCAAGATGCCGAAGTTCGGCCCCGACCTGCTGAACGACCACGAGGTGGACTCGATCGTCCGGTACGCGACCTATCTGGAGAGGCCGAACGACCGGGGCGGGCAGAACCTCGGCCACCTCGGACCGATCCCCGAGGGATTCGTGGCGTGGATGGTCGGGCTCCTCGCGCTGGTCCTGGTGACCCGGTGGATCGGGACGAGCCGGTGAGCCAGGCGGGGCGCCGAAGCCAGCGCGAACGCCGGGGGCGCCCCGGCGCGGTGAACGCGAGCTTCGTGCTCTCCGCGGCGGCATCGGCCGGGCTGACCGTGCTGTACGCGCTGGGGGGACAGCCCCAACTGGAGGGCGCCCTGATCCTGGTGGCGCTGGGGGCCATGGCGGTCGGGCTGATCCTGTGGGAGCGACGGTTCCTCCCCCAGGGCCCCTACGTCCAGGCCCGGGAGCCCCTGCCGTCGACTCCGCTCGAGCGGAAGGCCTTCGCCGAGGACTTCGAGGTCGGGGCGGAGGCCATCGGCCGGCGGACGTTCATCGCCCGGCTGTTCGGCCTGGCGCTGGGAGCGCTGGGGGTGGCGGCGATCCTGCCCATCCGCTCCCTCGGGCCCAGCCCCGGGCGGTCGCTGTTCGTGACCGAATGGCGCCGCGGCTCACGGGTGGTCAAGGCGAACAACCAGCCGGTCAAGGTGGCCGACCTGAACGTGGGAAGCGTCGTCACGGTCTTCCCCGAGGGCCACCCGGGTTCGGCCGACTCCCAGACCGTGCTGATCCGGGTCGATCCGTCGAGGTTCACGCCGGTGCCCGGGAGGGAGGACTGGTCGCCGGCCGGCAACGTGGCCTACTCGAAGGTGTGTACCCACGCCGGGTGCCCGGTGGGGCTGTACGAGCAGCAGACCGGCCGGCTGTTCTGCCCCTGCCACCAGTCGGTGTTCGACGCGATGGACGGGGCCAAGCCGCTGTCCGGCCCGGCCACCCGGCCCCTCCCGCAGCTCGCGTTGGAGGTCGACCCGGAGGGCTTCCTGCGGGCCCGGCACGACTTCACCGAGCCCGTGGGACCCGGGTTCTGGAACGAGGGGCACGTGTCGTGATCACGAAACGACTGGCCCGGTGGTTCGACGATCGCCTCGGGGCCTCGACGTTCGCCCGCAGCGCGCTGAACAAGGTCTTTCCGGACCACTGGTCGTTCATGCTCGGCGAGATCGCCATGTACTGCTTCGTCATCCTGGTGCTGACCGGGACGTACCTGGCCTTCTTCTTCAGCACCGGCACGCCGGAGGTCGTCTACCACGGGAGCTACCTGCCCCTGCGGGGCGTTCACATGTCGGAGGCCTACGCCTCGGTGGTGAAGATCTCGTTCGACGTGCGGGCAGGGCTGGTGATGCGGCAGACGCACCACTGGGCGGCGAACGTCTTCGTGGCGGCGATCGTGGTCCACCTGTGCCGGATCTTCTTCACCGGGGCGTTCCGGCGGCCCCGCGAGATCAACTGGACCATCGGGGTGACGATGCTGCTGCTGGGGATCTTCAACGGGTTCAGCGGGTATTCGATGCCGGACGACCTGCTCTCGGGGACCGGGCTGCGCATCGCCTACTCGGTGGCCCTGTCGATCCCGTTCGCCGGGACGTGGCTGGCCTTCCTGGCCTTCGGCGGGGAGTTCCCCTCCGACCAGATCGTCCACCGGCTGTTCATCCTGCACGTGTTCATCGTGCCGGCCCTGCTGGCCGCGCTGATCGGCGCGCACCTCGCCCTGATCTGGCACCAGAAGCACACCCAGTTCCCGGGGAAGGGCCGGACGGAGACGAACGTGGTGGGCTCCCGGCTGTATCCCACCTACGCCATGAAGTCGATCGGGCTGTTCGCCGCCATCGCCGCCGTCCTGGGCGGGATGGGCGGGCTGTTCCAGATCAACCCCATCTGGCTGTACGGGCCGTTCCAGCCGTCCTCGGTGCTGTCGCCGGCCCAGCCCGACTGGTACCTCGGATGGCTCGAGGGCGCCCTGCGGGTGTTCCCGAACTGGGAGTTCCGGGCGGGCGGGTTCGCCGTCCCGAACCCCTTCTTCCCGGCGGTGCTCCTGCCGGGGGTCACGTTCGGCCTGCTGTACGCGTGGCCGTTCCTGGAGGCCAGGCTGACCGGCGACCGCCTGGCCCACAACCTGCTGGACCGGCCCAGCGACCACCCGGTCAGGACCGCGTTCGGGGCGATGGCCCTGGCCTTCTACGCCCTGCTCCTGTTCGCCGGGAGCAACGATCTCATCGCTCGTCTGGCCAAGGTGTCGGTGGGCGCGGTGACGTGGACCTTCCGCATCCTCGTGGTGACGGTTCCGTTCGTGGTGTTCTTCGTGGTCCACCGGCTCATGAGGGGGGCGCAGCGAGCGGGCCCGGTGCGGTTCCTGGAGATCCCCCTGGCGGCGTTCGTCCGCGGGAACCGCGAGAAGCTCTCCGGGGTGGCCGGGGAGAAGGCGCTCCAGGAGCCCGAACCGGAGCCGCCGGTGACCGAGGAGCTCGAGAGGGCCCCCGGGGACCGGTTCGAACGCCCCGGATGAGCGACTCCGGAAGCATCGAGGTGTGGCGCCAGCCCGACGGATTCTGGCGCTGGCGCTACCGGAACCCGGACGGTACCGACCTGCTCAGCAACGAGGGCTACGGGGACCGGGCCGCAGCGGTGGAGGCCGCGCGAACCGCCTATCCGGCGGTAGGCGCCCTGCACGTCCACCGACCAGCGCGCGGCGTCCCCGGCTGGCTGAAGCGGCTGGCGGCCGTGGCCGTGATGGTGTGGCTGGGCCGGAAGCTTCTGGGCGGGCTCCGTGCGATCTCGAAGCTTCGCAAGCTCCTCCGGGTTCTCTCGCCCTGAAGGGCGGTCCGCCCTTGCGGGTGCCGGTCCGAACGAGTAACACTCCGAACTCGAGGGGGGGCTGCTGTGGCCGGTCTCACCGGGATTCGGCGCCGTCTGGGCTGCTGCGCGACCAGCCTGCTCTTCGCGATGGGTGGGGTTCTCGCAGCGCCGCATGGAGCGATGGCCGCGGCCCGCCGGCCCGCCATCGCCGTCCCCGACCCTCGGGTGGGGATGGGGCTGGCCTACGACGTGGCTCGCAAGCAGCTCGTGCTCTTCGGCGGAGCCGCCGACAGCGGGGGCGCCGGCTTCATGGACGACACCTGGGTCTGGGACGGGAAGGCCTGGACACCCCTCTACCCCGCGGCCTCCCCGCCGGCCCGCGCCTACGCGGGGATGGCCTACGACGCGGCCCGGCGGAGGGTGGTGCTGTTCGGGGGGTACGCGGGCGGATTCTTCCGCGACACCTGGACCTGGGACGGTTCGAACTGGACCAGGCGCCACCCGGCGACCTCCCCGCCGGCCAGGGACGGCCCGGGGATGGCCTACGACTCGGCCCGCCGGCAGGTGGTGCTGTTCGCCGGCTATCAGGGCGGCCTGAGCTACGCCGACGACACGTGGACCTGGGACGGGTCGAACTGGACCCGGCAGCAGCCGGCCGCCTCGCCGGCGGCGCGGTCCTGGCCGGCCATGGCCTTCGACCAGGCCAGCGGAGAGACGGTGGCCTTCGGCGGCTCGGGGGCGGGGGGGACCTGGCTCGAGGACACCTGGATATGGGACGGCGCGACCTGGACCCAGGCCACCCCGGCCACGCCTCCCCCCGCCCGCACCGAGGCCGCGATGGCCTACGACGCCCCCCGCCGCCAGATCGTGCTGTTCGGCGGCATGGGCGTGAGCATCGAGCTGGCGGACACCTGGACGTGGGACGGCACCGAATGGACCCAGACGCATCCGGCCCGCTCCCCGTCGGCCCGCGACCTGTTCGCCATGGCCTACGACGGATCGGTCGGAAGGACGCTGCTCTTCGGCGGGGAGAACGCCGCCCAGACCCAGACGTTCAACGACCTGTGGGCCTGGGACGGTTCGAGCTGGATCGGCAACCATCCCACTCGCCGGCCCGACCCGCGCGAGTGGGGGGCCATGACCTTCGACGACGCCACCGGCACCACGATCCTGTTCGGGGGGAACGCCAGCTCCAACCCGTACCTCGCGGATACATGGGTCTGGGACGGTTCGTCGTGGAAAGAGATGCACCCCGCCGCCGCTCCGCCCGGGAGGTACGGCGCGGGGATGGCCTACGACGCGGCCACCGGCCAGGTGGTCCTGTTCGGAGGGTTCGGCGGCCAGCCCGCCTGGTGGCAGAACGACACGTGGGCCTGGGACGGAGCGGGCTGGACCCAGCTCCATCCGGCCACCTCCCCGCCGATCCGCGAGTACATGGGGATGGCCTACGACGCGGCCAGGCAGGGGATCGTGCTGTTCGGCGGGGCGTCGAACACGGGTCAGCTCGCGGACACGTGGACGTGGGACGGGACGAACTGGACGCAGGAGCAGCCGGCCACCTCGCCGCCGCCCACCGACGAGATGGGGATGGCCTACGACGAGGCCACCAGTCAGGTGGTGATGTTCGGCGGGTTCGCTCCGGAGCCGAACCGGACGAACGCCACGTGGGCCTGGGACGGGACGACCTGGACCCTCCAGCAGCCGGCCACCTCGCCCATGCCGACCAACGGGATGGGGATGGCCTACGACGCCGGCCGGCAGCGGGTCGTGATCTTCGGCGGAGTCGTCGACGGCAGCTACGGGGCCGACACGTGGGAGTGGGACGGTTCGACCTGGGCGCAGCGGACGCCCGCGGTGTCGCCGCCCGACCGGTGCTGCTCCCCCATGGCCTACGACGCGGCCCGGGCTCGTTCGATCCTGTTCGGGGGCATCGGCTCGCGCCTGCTGAACGACACGTGGACGTGGGACGGCACGAACTGGTCCGTGGCCTGAGCCTTCGGCGTCGTTCTCGGGCGTAGGAGCTCGGTGCGGTCGCTCAGGCGGAGCGCATGCCGGTGGGCTCGCGCTCGCGGGCCGGGGCCGTCGGCTCGCGCAGGATCACCCGGAACGAGGCCCCGCCGCCCGGCCGCTCCTGGACCCACGCCCGGCCCCCGTGGAGCTCGGCGAACCGGGCCACCAGGGAGAGCCCGATGCCGACGCCGGGCGAGTGCTCGCGCCGGTTCGAACCCTGCCGGAACGGCTCGAAGATCGAGTCGCGCATGACGTCGGGGACGCCCGGGCCGGCGTCCTCCACGGTCAGCAGGGCCCCCTCCGGGATGCGCTTCACGGTGACCCAGATCGGCGTGCCGTCCGGGGTGTACTTCACCGCGTTCGCCAGGAGGTTCTCCAGGATGCGTTCGACCTTGGGCCCGTCGACCGGGAGCACCATGGGGTGGGTCTCGACGTGCACCGGGTGGGTCTCGGTGAAGCCGGCCCCCTCCACGACGGCCCGAACCAGGCTGCCCAGCTCCGCCGGGACGAGCCGGAGCCCTATCGTCCCGCGGGTCAGGCGGTCCAGGTCGAGGAGGTCGGAGAGCATGCGTTCGAGCTTGCGGGCGTTGGAGGCCACGGCCCGCATCATCTCCCGCTGCTCCTCCCGGCTCAGGTCGACGCCCAGGCGCTCGAGGGTGAGGGCGCTCCCGTGCAGGGCGGAGAGCGGCGTCCTCAGCTCATGGGACACGGCGGAGAGGAACGCGTTCTTCATCTCGTCGAGGGCTCGGAGTCGCTGGGCGGCCGCGCGTTCGGCCTCGAACGCCTTCCGCAGGTCCACCTCGGCTCGCCGCCGCGCCGTGACGTCCTGGGCGATCACCAGGCGGGCCGGCATGGGCCCCAGGTCGAGCGGGTGGGACAGGACCTCGACCTCGATGACGGTGCCGTCCCTCTTCCGGTGCCGCCAGGCGTCGCCACCGGCGTCCCCGGCGTCGAGGGCATCCATCAGCTTGGGCACGTCCTCCCGGGGCCGGATGTCCATGATGGTCATGCCGAGGAACTCGTCGGCCGAATAGCCGTAGCTGCGGACCGCGGCCTCGTTCACCGCGAGGAACTGCAGGGACCGTGTGTCGTAGACCCACATGGGGACGGGGTTCTGATCGAACAGCAGGCGGTAGCGCTCCTCGGACGCACCCAGGGCCCGTTCGGCCCGATGCCGGTCGGAGATGTCCGTGGCCACCGCGGAAACGCCCACCACGGCTCCGGTGTCGTCGTGGATTGGCCACACGGTCAAGGAGATGTGGACGGGGGAGCCATCGCGGTGACGACGGACTGCCTCCGCGTGCTCGATCCGGCCTCCCGCCCGGAGGAGACCGAGGTTTCGCCGGACCTCCTCGCGGTGTTCCGGGTCGGCCAGCATCGTGATCGGCCGCCCGACCGCCTCGTCGGACGTGTAGCCGAAGATGCGTTCGGCGGCGGCATTCCAACTGGTGATGATGCCGCCGAGCGTCGCCCCCACGATGGCGTCGTTCGACGACTGTGCGATCGACGCCGCGACCCGCAGCTGCGTCTCCGCGAGGTGCCGATCCGTGACGTCCCGCAGGGTGATGACCACCGCCCCGACGTCGGGATCGTCCAGGAGGTTCTTGGCCGTCGCTTCCACCCACCGGAGCGACCCGCCGGGGTGTGGGAGCGGGAAGACCTCGGTGGCCACGCCCCCCGGCGCGCCGAGCAGCCGGACGAAGGCCGTCTGGAGCCGTTCGAGGTCCTCGGGCTGGATCCAGCCGAACCCCTCGCTGCCCAAGATCTCGTCGTGGGTGCTGCCGAACATCCACTCGACCGAGCGCGTGGCGTAGAGGACCCTGGCGTCCCGCCCCACCAGGACCAGGCCCTCCGGCCCGTTCTCGACCAGCGCCTGGAACAGGCGCTCCCCGGTGCGAACGTCCGGGCGGGCTTTCTCCTCCAGCACGCGTGCGCTCCCCGTGTGGGCGACGGTAGGCCGGCTGACGGCCTGTACACCCGAAGGTATCGACCCTCTTCGTGCTCGCCTTGACCATCGCCCGGGCAGCGAAACCCCTTCGTCGCGACCTCCGACCCCTGAACGGGTCTGGGCTACCCTTGCCGTTCGCCCTGGATCCGGGGCGGAGCGAGGAGACGACCGTGGACGAATGGCGATGGCTGGACGAGCTGGCGGCGGCGCTCGGGGAGCCTCCCGTGGACCGAGCCCAGATCGGCGTGATGCTGCGCCTGTCGAGGGAGGTGGCCCACGAGGTCGAACGAAAGCTCGCCCCGCTCTCGACCTTCGTGGCCGGCATGCACGTCGGCCGCCGAACGGCCGAGGGCGCCGCCCCGGCGGAGGCCCTGCGGGAGGTCGAAGAGGCGGCCGCCCGGCTGGTGCCCCCTGCCGCTCCGCGGCCCCGGGGCTAGATCTCGCCAGAGCTGCGGGTCAGATCGTCCGGACGAAGAAGAACGAGATGGCCATGATCAAGTAGGCCCCCAGGAGCTGGGCCCCTTCGAGCCAGTTCGATCGCCCGTCCTGGCACAGGATCGTCACGATGACGGTGGACAGCGCCACCGCTGCCACCTCGAACGTGCTGAACACGAAGTCCATCGGGTGCGAGGTGGCGAAGCTGGCGAACACCACCACCGGCGCCACGAACAGGGCGATCTGTGTGGAGGACCCGATGGCGATCTCGAGCGTCACGTCGAGGCGGTCCCGTGTGGCGAACAGGACCGCGGAACTGTGCTCGGCCGCGTTGCCGATGATCGGCAGGAGGATCAGCCCGACGAAGAACTTCGACAGCCCGAGGTGCTTCAGGGCGGGCTCCAGCGAGCCCACCAAGAGCTCGGACTCCACGGCCACCAGGGCGGTGGCCCCGGCCAGGACGAGCACGGCGGTTCGAACGGACCACTCGGCCCGTTCGTCCGGGGCGGGCGCGTGGAACAGGTGCTCGTGGGTGACCATGGTGAACAGCAGCGCCGAGGCGTAGAGCACGATGAGCACCCCGCCCACCACGCCGCTGACCACCTCGCGCTGGGCCACGTCGTGGCGCCCCGTGGTCAGCACGAACAGCGCCGGCATGAGCAGCCCGATCACCGCCAGCACAAGCGAGGACGCGTGCACCGTGGCGGCCCGGGCGTCGAAGGCCTGCTCCTCGTGGCGAAGGCCTCCCACGAGGAACGACGCCCCCAGCACCAGCAGGAGGTTCCCGAT
>Ga0137378_10003170_pt1 | contig 14225 bp, 12 predicted proteins | sample SagtaG_21_FD_104813 | JGI IMG/M metagenome (GOLD analysis project Ga0137378, IMG submission 104813) | Vadose zone soil microbial communities from Sagehorn Ranch, Mendocino, California, USA - Sage2_L_60_16 metaG | ecosystem: Environmental > Terrestrial > Soil > Vadose zone | place: USA... | reverse complement strand
GCATGGCCTCGGTGGCCGGCAGCACCGCCGACCAGTCCTCCCACACCGGCTCGTAGCCCAGCTCGCGGAGACGCCCGGCCACCTCCTCGGGCGAGCGGAGGTCCGCCACCTCGAACTGCCCGGTGGCGTCCTCGGGCGCCGTGTAGCCTCCGGGCTCGGTGTGCGAACCGGCGCTGGTGTGGGTGATCCCCACCCGAAACAGCCCGTCCCGGAACGCCGGGGCCTCACGAGCCGACAGCACCAGCCCCGCGTCGGGGAGCAGGAGCCGCAGCGCGCACACCAACTGGACCAGCTCGCGGTCTCCGATGGGGTCCTCCGGCTGGTAGCCGGCGGCGGATGGCCGCAGCCGCGGCACACTCACCGTGACCTGGGTTCGCCAGTACCGCCTCATGAGGAACCGGGCGTGGGCCGCCACGGCCAGCGCCTCGTACCGCCAGTCGCCGTGCAGACCGAGCAGGGCTCCGATGCCGACCCGTCGCATCCCGGCCCGGGCGGCCCGCTCCGGCCCCAGCAGCCGCCATTCGAACCGCCGCTTCCTCCCCGCGAGGTGGACCCGACGGTAGGTCTCGGGATGGTAGGTCTCCTGGTAGATCACCACGCCGTCGCAGCCGGCCGCGGCCAGCCGGCGGTATTCGTCCTCGCTCCACACCTGGACCTCGATCGACAGCGAGGGGACCTCCCCCGCCAGCAGCCGGAGCCGCTCCTCCAGGAACTCCACGCCGGTGAGCTGCTGGTGCTCCCCGGTGAGCAGCAGGATCGAACGGAACCCTCGGCTCCGGAGCCACCGGGCCTCCCGGAGGGTCTCCGTCGGCGAGAGGGTCTTCCGGGCGATGGGGAGCTCCCTGGCGAACCCGCAGTAGGTGCACGTCGTCAGGCACTCGTTCGACAGGTAGAGCGGCGCATACATGTGCATGGTCCGGCCGAACCGGGCCAGGGTCAGCCGTCGCGACTCGAGCGCCAGCTCCTCCAGCCGGTCCTCCGCGGCCGGTGAGAGCAGCGCGGAGAAGTCGAGCAGCGTTCGATCCAGCGCCGGCGTCGCCAGGGCCACGGCCACCCGGTCCGGCCCGGCCTCGCGGGCCAAGCCCAGCAGGTCGTCGAACGGCAACCCGGCCAGGGCCCCGGCGAAGGTCTCTGCCGGCTCGGGTTCGAGGAATCCGCGGAGCGAGCCCGACGTCACGGGAGGGTCACCGCCGGATCGGCCTGGGACGGGTGGAGCTTCTCCAGGAACCCCGTGAGGGGGCTGGTTGCCGCGGCCGCCCCGCCCGCGGTCCCCGGCCGGGCCCGGAAGGCCCGCCGCCCCGCCTCCACCCCCAGCCGGAACGCCCGGGCCATCTCCACCGGATCGCCGGCCACCGCGATGGCCGTGTTGACCAGCACGGCGTCGACGCCCATCTCCATGGCCTCGGCGGCGTGCGAGGGCGCCCCCAGACCCGCGTCCACCACCACGGGGACGGTGGCCTGCTCCACGATGATCCGAACCGCGTCGCGGGTTCGAACTCCCTGGTTCGAACCGATCCACGATCCCAGCGGCATCACCGTGGCGCAGCCGGCTTCCTCGAGGCGCTTGGCCAGCACCGGGTCCGCGTTGACGTAGGGCAGGACCGTGAAGCCGTCGGCCACCAGCGTCTCGGCGGCCCTGAGCGTCTCCACCGGGTCGGGCAGGAGGTAGCGCGGCTCGGGCGTGACCTCGAGCTTGACCCACGTGGGGAGGCCGGCCGCTCGGGCCAGGCGGGCCAGCCTCACCGCCTCGCCCGCATCGACGGCCCCGCTGGTGTTCGGCAGGAGGAGGTACCGGCCCGGGTCGATGAACTCCAGGATGTCCGGACCGCCCGTGGCCTCGAGGTCGACCCTCCGGAGCGCCACGGTCACCATCTCGGTCCCAGAGGCGGCCAGGGCCTCCCGCATGACCTCGAGGGACCCGAACTTCCCCGTCCCCACGATCAGCCGCGAGCCGAAGGACCGTCCCGCGATGACCAGGGGATCGCCCGTGGCTGGACCCGTGCCCGCGACGGCATGGATGTCGGCGATGGTCGAACTCACTCCCTTCGCCGGTGTTACCCGGATCAGGTTCTGCGGGTCGCCGACGCCCGGTCCATCGGACCGCCAGCCGGCCTCTCAGCCCGGTTGCCCGAGCTCCCCGGACTCTCGCGCCCAATTATAGGGTTCGCCCCGTCCTGGCCCTCCCAGGACGTCCGTGCGGGGCCGTCGAGGCGGACCTTCACCGTTTCGAACGGGACCGGCCATAGAATGGCCGGAGGCGCTTCCAGCCATGGACGCAATCGTGACGAACCCGATGAGATGCCCGTGTCCTCCGTGATCGAGTCCACCGTCGACGGCCGGTATCAGGTCGTCGCCCGGATCGCATCGGGCGGCATGGGCGAGGTGTTCCGGGCCCACGACGCCGTCCTGGGACGCGAGGTCGCGCTCAAGGTCCTGCACCCCCAATTCGCGGGGGATCGCGGGTTCGTGGACCGCTTCCGGCGGGAGGCCCGGGCCGCGGCCATCCTCAACCATCCGAACATCGTCGGGGTCTACGACTGGGGTTCGACCGACGGCACCTACTTCATGGTCATGGAGTTCGTCCGGGGGCACAACCTCCGGTCGGTGCTGCTCGAGCACGGCCGGCTGGAGCCGGCCCAGGTCGGCGAGGTCGCCCTGCAGGTGCTGGCGGCGCTCGACCACGCCCACGGCCACGGCATCGTCCACCGGGACGTGAAGCCGGAGAACATCCTGATCGCCGGGGACGGCACGGTGAAGGTGGCCGACTTCGGCCTGGCCCGGGCCTTCGCCGAGTCCAGCATCAGCCAGGCCGAGGGGACCGTCACCGGCACCGTGCAGTACCTCGCTCCGGAGCAGATCCACGGGGAGCCCACCGACCCCCGGACCGACCTGTACGCGCTCGGCGTGGTCATGTTCGAGCTGCTCACCGGGCGAGCCCCGTACACCGGCGAGACGGCCATGGCCATCGCCTACCAGCACCTGTCGAACCGCATCCCCCCGCCGTCGTCGAAGGCGCCGGGCGTGCCGTCCTCGATGGACGCCGTGGTGCTCCACGCCACCGAGCCCGACCGGGACCGCCGGCCGGCCTCGGCCCGGTCGATGGCCGAGGAGCTGAACGCGGCCGTGCCGGCCCTGCCCCCCGCCGCACCGGTGGCCGACCTCGCCGCCCAGATCCCGTCGCCGGAGTTCGTCCCGGACGAACGCGCCCCCACCGTGACCATCCCGCGGGCCCTGTCCCCCCGGGCCAGGCGGCGCCGCCGGTGGCGATTCGTCTCCATGCTCCTGGTGCTGCTGGCGGTGGGGGGCGCCGCGGGGTGGGCCACGTGGACCTACGCCATCCCCCACTACACGCGCGTCCCGAATGTGCGGGGCCAACCGGTTCGGCAGGCCTCGAGCGACCTCAGGGCCGCGGGCCTCACGGTCGTGATGGGCGACTCCGTGTTCTCCCCGACGGTACCGGCCGGCGTGGTGGTTCGAACCTCACCGCCTCCGGGGGCGAGGGTCAGGAAGGGCTCATCGGTGACGGTGGTGGAGTCGGCCGGGCCCGAGCTGCTGGCGATCCCCGACGTCCGCGGCCTCTCCGAGGACGCGGCCAAGCTCGCCCTGGAGCATGCGGGGTTCACCGTGACCGTGGAGCGGCGGTTCGACCAGACCGTGGGCAAGGGCGAGGTGATCAGCCAGAGCCCCGCGGCCGCGACCAAGCTCGAACGGGGCTCGCCGGTGGCCATCGCCGTGAGCAAGGGGCCGCCTCCCGTGGTGATCCCAGACGTCACCGGGCAGCCGGCGGACCAGGCGCTGGCGACGCTCCAGGGCCTGGGCTTCCAGGTCACCGAGAAGCAGGAGTTCTCGGTGGACGTGCCCTCGGGCCAGGTCGTGGGGACCGACCCACCGGTGGGCACGCAGCTTCCCAGTGGCTCCGCGCTGACCCTCCGGGTGTCGAAGGGCCCCAAGACCTTCGCCATGCCGAACGTCATCGGGTTGACCTCGGAGCAGGCCCGGAGTCGTCTGGAGGGCCTGGGCCTGCGGGTCACCCAGATCCAGGTGCCGGGGAGCATCGGCGACACCGTGGTCGGCCAGAAGCCCACGGCGGGCCAGATCGTGGCCCAGGGAGACGACGTCACGATCTACGTGGGGGGCTGACCGGCCCGCGTGCGGATCGGCGGCCACGTTCCCACCAGAGGCGGCCTGATGGGCGCGATCGAGTCCGCCCGGGCCTGCGGCGCGGACGCCGCGCAGATCTGGGGATCGAACCCCCGGGCCTGGGCGCCGCCGAACGTCCCCGCCCGGCGGGCCGGCGAGTTCCGGGACGCCTGGCGGCAAGCCCGACTGGGACCGTTGTTCGTCCACGCGCCGTACATGGTGAACGTGGCGTCGCCGAACCCCGACTTCCGGCGGCGCTCGATCGAGCTGGCCCGGGCCACGGTGGCCCTGGCGGAGGCGATCGGCGCCGAGGGCGTGGTGGTCCACGGGGGCGCGGCCGGGGCGGCCACGGAACGAGGCACGGCGGTGGAGGTGGCGGCGGCATCGCTGGTGATGATCGCCGGAGCCACCGACACGACCTTCGTGTTCGTCGAGCTGACCGCGGGCGGCCTGGGCTCGGTGGCCTCGACCTTCCCCCAGGCCCGGGAGCTGTTCGAGGCGGCGGGGCACCACGAACGCCTCGCCCTGTGCGCCGACACCTGTCACCTGTTCGCCGCGGGCTACGCGCTCGACACCTCTGAGGGCGTGGCGGAGTGCTTCGCCGATCTCCGGCGGGCCGGGCTCACCGGCCGGCTGAGGCTCCTCCACGCGAACGACTCCAGGTTTCCGCGGCGCCAGCGCCGGGACAGCCACACGCACATCGGCCAGGGGTACATCGGCGAGGAGGGTTTCCGGGCCATCCTGGCCCAGGCGCCGGTGAGACGGTGCCCGGTCCTCGTGGAGACGCCGGGGCGCCTCGAGGACCACGCCCGCAACATCGCCACCCTGCGCCGCCTGGCCGGCCCGAGCCCGGAAGGCCCGGTCAGGCGCTCGAACCCAGCTCCGCCCGCAGCCTCGACTCGGTGAGCCGTTCGCCTCGCGCCCGCAGGTCCAGGTACAGGAGCACCGTCACCAGGGCCGAGAACGGTGCCGTGATGACCCTCCCGATGATGTCGAAGATCAGCCCGACGACGGTGCTGCCACCGATCGAGCCAATCAGCCCGCCCACGATGCCGGCGATGATCGCCGCCACCACGATCACGCCCAGGACGTGCCAGAAGTGTCCCTTGACCAGTTTCCAGGAACGCCTCATGGCCTCGGTCCCGCCGGTCCCCTCGACCACCAGCACCGGGATGCTCATCGAGAACATCACCAGGAAGATGATCCCGGGGATGACGAACAGGATGAACCCGACCGCGACGGTGAGCCCCACCAGCAGGGACAGCACGATGACACCCCCGATGCGACGGAACCCCCATCGGTAGCTCGCCTCCACGTCGATGGGATCTCCCACCGTGGCCTGGGCCGCTCCGCGGAGCATGGCGGCCTCCAGAACCGCCGTGGTGATGACGTTGATGGCGATGGCGATCAGGAGCGCAAGGAGCACGATCCCCAGTCCTCGCGACTCGACGACCGTGACCTTCCGCCCGAAGAAGAGCTCGGTGTGCTTCTTCGCCCCCAGGGCCACCCTGACCAGCAGGAAGTTGACGACGGACAGCGGCACCACGATGAGTGCCACGATCAGCAGGAGGCGGCTGGCGTTCTTTCCATAGATATCGAACGCCGAGCTGAGGATGTCCCCGAGGCCTCGCTCGGGCAGCGGCTGCTCCCCGCCCTCGCCGGGGGGTGGAGGGGGTGGAGGGGGCATGGACCCCCCGGGTGGAGGCGGGTAGTCGGAGCTCATTCGATCCATCCTCCCTTCCTGGCCGGCCGGACACCCCTGGGTGCTTCGCCCGGAGTGTAGTCGGCTTCGCCTCACTTTCCGGGAGCCCGGCGAAAGAGGCCCGGCCGGGTCCGGTCCATACTGTTGCGTTCGGCCACGACGGGAGGAGGGGACGGACCGTTGAGCAGCCCGCAACCGCCGGACCGCGACGCCCGGCCCACGAGCCCGGAGGTCCCCGCTGCGCCGCCGTCACCCGAGATGGGGCCTCCGGCCATGCCGCCTCCACCCGGCGCTCCCCTTCCCTCGCCCGGTGGGGCGCTCCCCCCACCGCCGGGCGTGTTCGGTCCTCCACCGGCGCCGCCGATCCAGCCGGGCCGGCCGGTGCCGCTGCAGGAGATGCGCATCGGCGAGATGCTCGACACCGCGGTCAAGCTGTACCGGCAACACTGGAAGACGTTCATGGGGCTGGCGGCGGTGGTCGTCGTTCCCTACGTGTTCCTGCAGACGTTTCTGCTCCGTTCGGCCCTCAGGGTCAATCCCTTCAACTTCAACCCTCGGACCGTCCAGAGCTCCGAGCCCTCCTCCACTGTGGCCGCCATCGGCGCGGCGTTCACCCTGGCGTACGTGGTGTTCCTCCAGCCCCTGCTGGTCGGAGCGGTGGCCCGGGCTGCCGCCGACATCTACCGCGGCGAGATCCCCGGGCTGAAGGCGACCTACCGGTTCGCCCTGTCGAGATTCCGCTCGATCCTGTGGATCAGCATCCTCACCGGGCTGGCCGCGGCCGGCGGGTTCCTCATGCTGGTCATCCCGGGGATCATCTTCCTGGTGCGGTTCTCCTTCGGGACCGTCGTGCTTGTGGTGGAGGGCGAACGTGGCCGCAAGGCGCTGGGCCGCTCCTGGCGCCTGGCCAAGGGTCGGTTCTGGAAGATCTTCGGAACGCTGTTCCTGGCGATCCTCCTGACCGGGGTCGTGGCGAACATCCTGCAGATCCCTCTCCTCCTGGCGTCCTTCCCGCTCGGTGAGAGCGGCTGGCCGCTCAGGGCACTCAGCGGCGCGGCGGCTTCGATCGTCACCCGGCCCTTCATCGCCATCATCACGGTGCTGCTCTATTTCGACTGCAGGATCCGGAAAGAGGGCATGGACATCGACGTGGCGGCGCGGGACCTCGGCCTGGTGCCGTGAACTGCCGGTTGTGGGTGGCGGCCAGCCTTCTCGCCGGCGGGCTGCTCCTGGTCTCGTGCGGCCCGGCATCCCCTCCCAAGCAGTCCCGGTTGCCGGGGCAGGGCTTCCTCCACCGGCTGGACCGGGCCGAATCCCTGGCGCTGAGGGGCCAGGCACATCCCTCCCCGGCGGGGATGGACGGCGTTCGAAGGGCGCTGGGGCTTCCCGTCGCTGTGGCCTTCCCCGGCCGAGTGGTGGTCCTCGGCGCCGACCCCTACCTGCAAGGCCTCGATGGGCGCTCCCCCGGCGACTTCCGGAACGCCGTGGCCCGCATTCGAACGATGAGGTCGGGCGTGTTCGAGGCGCTGGCCACGCGGCCTCCGGACCGGCGGGCCATCGGCGACGCCGTCGAGGCCGCCTACCGAGACGTCCCGCGGATTCACCCGAGCCTTCTGTCGCGACTGCGGGACGCCGTGGCCCGGGCCCTCGGATCGGCCGTTCGAAACCTGGTCCAGTTCCGAGGGTGGAAGACCATCATCGAGTGGGCGTTCGTCCTGGCTGTGGCGTTCGTGCTCGTACGAACGCTGGCTCGCGGCCGGCTCGTTCCCGACCGCGCCGTGCCGGAGGGCCGGGTCGTCACCCGGGGCCGGGCCCGGGTGGACGATTGGAACCGGCTGGCCGAAGAGGCCCTGGCCAGGGGCGAGGTGGAGGCCGCCGTCCGGGCCCTCTACCGGGGCATGCTGGCCACCCTGGCCGCCCGGGGGATCGTCGGTGACGACCCCACGCTCACCGCGGGGGAGTGCCGACTGGCGGTCGGCTCCAGACGACCGGCCATCCTTTCGGCGGTGGCCGAGGCCACCGGCGCCTTCGAGCGAGTGGCGTACGGAGAGGAGCCGGGCGGGATGTCCGACGTCGAGGCGCTGCGGCGGGCCGAGGGCGCCGTGAGGGCGGCATGACGCCGGCCCCCGGCGCGAACCAGGGCGGGAGCCGCCGGCGCGTGGCGACCATGGTGGGCGCCGGGGTGCTTGTGATCGCCCTGCTGGCGGTGTTCCGGCCCGGCCCCCCCGGTCCGCCCCTGGCCGGCTCGAAAGGTCCCAACGGAACGCTGGCCCTGCGGCGATTCCTCCGCGCCCGCGGCCTGCGGGTCGAGGACGGCAACGATCCGCTCGCCCACGGCCAGGGCACGTTCGTGCTGTTCTCGGACTTCAGGACCCCCGATCAGGACATGGCCATCCTGCAATGGCTCGAAGATGGCGGACGGCTGGTGGTGGCCGACCCCGGATCGGACCTGGCCGCTCGCCTCAGGGCCGAACCTCGGGGCTCCATCGGGGGCCTGAGCGACACCACGGCTCTCGGGGCCGACTGCCCGGCGGGTGAGGCCGTGGCCGCCGGGACCATCGAGGTCCGATCTTCCGACGCCGCCGTGGCCGAGGGCGGTTCGGACGTTCGGGCCTGCTTCGGCGGCGCCAGGGGCGCGTTCGAGCTCATCCGCCGGGTGGGGAGCGGAACCGCCATCGTCCTGGGCGGCGGCTCCCCCTTCACCAATGCCCTCCTTGACAGGGCGGACAACGCGGCCTTCGCGGAGCAGGTCCTGGGCTCCGCCCAGCCGGTCGTGTTCGGGCCGCCGGCGGTTCCCGGCCTGCCCATCGCCGAGCCCGGAGGCCAGCGAGGGGTGTGGGGTTCGCTCCCGGCCGCGGGGAAGGCGGCCCTGGTGGCGGTGGCGATCGCTGCGCTGTTCTTCGTCCTGGTGCGGGGACGAAGGCTGGGCCAGCCCGTCCTGGAGGAACCCCTCTCCCCCATCCCCGCCGGGGAGCTCGTCCACGCCACCGGCCGGCTCTACCGGAAAGCCCGGGCCCGGGGCTTCGCCGCGGAGTTGCTCCGGACCAACACCGCGGGCCAGCTTGCCAGGCGCCTGGGCACCCCGGTCACCTCCTCGCCCGAGCAGTTGGCGGCCGCGGTCGCCGGGGCCACAGGACTCCCGGTGGTGCGCCTGAGACGCGCCCTCCACGGTCCCGACCCGGTCGACGACGACGGGCTGATCGCTCTGGCCGGGGAGCTCGAGGAGATCCGAAGCGCTCTGGAGCCCGCCGGCCCCGTGGCCCCGGCCCCGGCTCCGGTGGGCTCCCACATGGGCCAGACTGTCGGACGATGAGCGATCCCATGGACCAAAGGACGACGGACCCGCGCGGGACCGACCCGGTCACGACGACCGCGCCCCACCTGGCCCTGGGCGCGGTTCGAACCGAGGTGGGCAAGGCCGTGATCGGCCAGGACCCCACGGTGTGGGGGCTGCTGGCCGCGTTCCTGGTCCGGGGCCACGTGATCCTGGAAGGAGTGCCGGGCGTGGCCAAAACGCTCATGGTGAAGGCCCTGGCCCGTTCGCTGGACCTGCAGTTCCGACGGATCCAGTTCACGCCGGACCTCATGCCCTCCGACGTCACCGGCAACGTGGTGTACGAGGCCAGGACCGGCGAGTTCCACTTCCGCCCCGGCCCGGTGTTCACGAACCTGCTCCTCGCCGACGAGCTGAACCGAACCCCGCCCAAGACCCAGGCCGCGCTGCTGGAGGCCATGGAGGAACGGCAGGTCTCCATCGAGGGCGAGACCCATCCCCTCCCCGACCCGTTCCTGGTCGTGGCCACCCAGAACCCCGTCGAGTACGAGGGGACCTATCCCCTGCCCGAAGCGCAGCTCGACCGGTTCCTGTTCAAGCTCCGGGTGGGCTACCCGGGCCGCGACGCCGAGAAGGCCGTGCTCCGGATGCACCACGAGGGGAAGGACCCGCACGACCTGGAGTCGCTGGGCGTTCGCACCGTGGCGGGCGCGGCGGACCTCGGGCGGGGCGCCGCCGGCGTGGTGGGCGTGACCGTGGCCGAGGAGATCACCGACTACGTGGTGTCGCTGGCCGAAGAGACCCGGCGCAGCCCCTCGCTCACCCTGGGGGTCAGCCCCCGGGGCGCCGCGATGCTCCTGGTGGGGGCCAAGGCATGGGCCTGGCTCTCCGGCCGGGACTTCGTCACCCCCGACGACGTGAAGGTACTGGTGAAGCCGGCCTGGCGGCACCGCATCGTGATCCGCCCCGAGGTGGAGCTGGAGGGAGCCACCACGGACTCGCTGCTCGACGCGGTCGCCCAGCGGGTGCCCGTCCCGAAGTAGCGTGTACGTCTCGCTCCGGCTCCCCCTGGCCGCCCTCGCCATCGGGGCGGTGGCGGCCGTGGCCCACCGCCCGGGGCCGGTGTGGGCCATCCTGGCCGGCGGCAACCTCCTGCTCCTGCTGGCGGTGGCGGTCGACGTTCGGCTCGCTCCCCGAGCGGGTTCGATGCAGGTCGAACGCGACGCCCCGGAGGTCCTGTCGATGGGCCGGCCGGCCAGGCTGGCCGTCCGGCTCCACAACCCGGCGAGCCGCCCCGTCGAGGTCGGCATCCGCGACGCCGCTCCCCCATCCCTGGGCAGGGAGCCCCGCCGCCACCGCGCGGTGGTCGAACCCGGGGCATGGGAACGATTCGAGGCTGAGGTGCGACCCACCCGGCGCGGCCACGCCTCGGTCGGCCCCATCACGGTCCGGACCTCGGGCCCTCTCCGGCTGGCCGGCCGTCAGGCCACGCTCCCCGTCACGGGGCGGTTGAAGGTCTACCCCGCCCTCCCGTCGAGGGCCGAGGTCGAACTTCGACTGCAGCGGGCCCGGCTCCTCGAGATCGGCCAGCGCTCCTCGGCCATCCGGGGCGGCGGCACGGATTTCGACTCCCTCCGCGAGTACCACCCCGACGACGAGTTCCGCCGGATCAACTGGCGGGCCACCGCCCGCGCCGCCAGGCCCATCACCAACGTGTACCGGCAGGAGCGGAACCAGCAGGTGGTCCTGCTGGTCGACGCGAGCCGGATGATGGCCACCACCTTCGGCGGGTTCTCCCGGCTGGAGTACGCCCTCGACGCGGGCATCGCCGTGGCGGAGCTGGCGGCGCACGTCGGGGACCAGGTGGGGCTGGTGGCGTTCGCGGGCAGGGTCGTGTCCGCGGTGGGGCCGAAGGGCGGCCGGGTCCAGCCGCGCCGGCTGTTGGAGGCGCTGTTCGCGTTAGAGCCCTCGCTGGAGTCGGCGAACTATCGCGAGGCCTTCAGCGCGCTGTTGGCCCGACACCGTCGCCGCGCCCTGCTGGTCCTGCTGACCGAGCTCACCGAGGAGTCCGCCCTGGAGCCGCTGCTCGAAGCCCTTCCCGCCCTCCTGGCCAGGCATCTGGTCCTGGTGGGCGCGGTGGCCGACCCCGACGTGGCGGCGCAGGCCCGGGCCGCGCCATCGTCCTCCGAGGACGTCTACCTCAAGGCGGCCGCGGCGGCGTCCGCCGACGCCCGCGACCGGGCCGGCGCGCGGCTGCGGAGGATGGGCGCCGTGGTGGTCGACCGGCCGCCGGGCAAGCTCGCCGGCGAGCTGGCGGACCAGTACCTGCGGATCAAGGCCTTCGGGCGGCTGTGAGCGGCAGGCGGCGAAGCAAGACCAACAGATGGCGAGGCGAGAGCCCGAACAGGAACGCCACGTAGCCCGCCGCCCCGGCTGCCCCGATGGCGAGCTCCACGGGGTTCGGCAGCGAGGACCCGGTGACGAACCCCTCGATCAGCGCGGCGATGCCGAACGCGGGCATGACCCCGAGGACGACCATCACCGCGTCCCTGGCCTCCTCCGCCAGGGCCCGGCTCCGGGGCCGGTCGCCCGGTTCGACCAGGCTCCACCCCATCCGCAGTCCCGCCCCGGCGGCGATGCAGATGGCGGTGATCTCGAGCATCCCGTGCGGAAGGATCAGCGACCAGAACGGCCCGGTCTTGCCCGCGGCGGTGAACGCCCCCGCCAGCACCCCGAGCAGGACGGCGTTCTGGACCACGAGGTAGATCGTGCCGATCCCGATGGTGATCCCGAAGGCGAACGCCAGGAACGCCACCTGAAGGTTGTTGAGCAGGATGAACGTGGACACGGCAGCCGGGTCGAGGCCGAGGTCCGCCCGCTGTCCGCTGGCCCGGCGGATGGCCTGGCGAGCCGCCGGGGGAAGGATGCCGGCCTGGGCCTCCTTCGACGTGGCCACCCACATCGCGGCCGCCAGCGCCACCACGACGAAGACCACCACCATCACCAGGATGAACGGGGCGGTGCGCCGGATGGCCTCTCGGTAGCGCGCCCCGAACAGCCGGAGGCCGCCCCGCAGAGACCTCGGTGCGGACGAGTACAACGCCCCGTGGGCCCGGGTCACGACGGCGTTGAGGTAGGCCGTGACCCGGGGGTCGCCGTACCGGGTCCGGACCTCCGCCAGGTGTCCCGAGGCCCGAAGGTACAGCCGAAGGACCTCCCGGATCTGCGATCCGTTCAGCTTCGCCAGCCCGGTGGCCCCCCGAGCCGTGGACTGGTCGAGGCGCCTCCACTCCGGCCCATACTTGGCGATGTAGGAATCGAGGTCCACCGTCCGGCCAGTCTAGGTTTCTGGGGGAACGCTCATGTCGCACGTCACCGGAACGGGGTGGGAGTCCATCGTCACGCCCGAAGCCGTCTCCCTCACCGTCGACGTGGCCGGCCTGGGCTCCAGGATGATCGCCGCGATCATCGACACCGCCATCCAGGTGGTGGCGATCGTCGGGCTGTCCTTCCTGTTCACCGCGCTCGCGGAGACCGCGAACGGCGGCGGGCCGGGGACCGCGTTGGTGGTCATCTTCCTGGTCGTGCTGTTCGTGCTGACGTGGGGGTACTACCCGTTGTTCGAGGGCCTGTGGGAGGGCCGGACGCCCGGCAAGCGGGCTCAGCGCCTCCGGGTGGTGCGGGTGGACGGCCAGCCCGTGACGATCGGCCCGGTCCTGGTGCGGAACCTCCTGCGGATCGTCGACTTCCTCCCCTTCTACTACGTCATCGGGGTGATCTCGATGATCCTCAGCAAGCGGTCCCAGCGGCTGGGCGACCTTGCGGCCGGCACCATCGTGGTCCGCGAGCGGTCCATGCCCGTACCCGTGCCGCTGGTCCTCGCGCCCAGCGAGTGGCGGTCGCACACGGCCGAGCTCGTCGACTCGAGCGGGCTCACCGAGCGGGAGTACGGGCTGGTCCGGTCGTTCCTCGAGCGCCGGGCATCCATGGACGAATCCGCCCGACGGTCCTTGGCGGCGAAGCTGGCCGACGCCTTCCGCGCCCGACTGGGGCCCGGCCCGCCGGGGACGGATCCGGAGACCTACCTGGCCGCCCTGGCCCAGGCCTACCGCAACCGATTCGCCTCGACGGCCGAAGGCGGACCTCCGCCGATCCCGCCACCTCCGCCGCCGATCCCGCAGCCATGAGCATCCGCCCGGAGGGGCCGGCCGAGGCTCACCGCTGGGTTTCGGACTCCCGACCCTCCTGGTAGCTGTAGCGCTCCTCGGGCCAGGGGTCGGCGTGGGTATGGTAGCCCCGAACCTCCCAGAACCCGCGCTCGTTGCGGTCGGTGAACTCCAGGCCGCGCAGCCATTTCGCGCTCTTCCACGCGTAGCGCTTCGGCACCACCAGTCGCAGCGGAAATCCGTGCTCGGGAGCCAGGGGCTCGCCGTTGTGCCCCCACGCCACCATGACGTCGTCATCCATCATGGCCTTCAGGGAGAGGTTCGACGTGTAGCCGTACTCGCAGTGCGTGATCACCCAGGCCGCCTCGGGCTTGAGCCGGGCCCTCTCGGCGAGGACCGGAAAGGGGACGCCCTCCCATTCGTTGTCCAGCGTGGTCCAGCCGGTCACGCAGTGCATGTCCGCGGTGACCGTCGCCGGCCCCAGCGCCTTCAGCTCCGCGTAGGTCAGGGTGTAGGGGCTCTCCACCAGGCCGAACACCTTGAAGTCCCAGGCGGCCTGGTCGAACCGCGGGATGGGGCCGTAGTGCAGGACAGGCCAGCCCTTCACCAGACGCTGCCCCGGCGGGATCCGCCTGGCCACGTCCTCCGGGTACCTGGGCCCTCCGAACAGCTTCACGATGGCACCCCTCCCTCGCGAGCGATCCCCCGCCACACCTCGATGGTCCGGTCGACGTCCCCGGCCGTCACGTCCCGGTGGGTGACCTGGCGGACCCGTCCTGCCAGCACCGTCGAAAGCACACCCTCGGCGCGGAGCCTCGCCTCCAGGTCCCAGGCGCTGAGGCCGAACGGCCCGGGATCGACGTAGAGGATGTTCGTCTCCACCCTGGCCGGATCGATCGAGCCGGGCGCCGCCTCGGCCACCGCCTCCGCCAGGCGGCGGGCG
>Ga0137378_10003169_pt1 | contig 14230 bp, 15 predicted proteins | sample SagtaG_21_FD_104813 | JGI IMG/M metagenome (GOLD analysis project Ga0137378, IMG submission 104813) | Vadose zone soil microbial communities from Sagehorn Ranch, Mendocino, California, USA - Sage2_L_60_16 metaG | ecosystem: Environmental > Terrestrial > Soil > Vadose zone | place: USA... | reverse complement strand
CCGTGCACGGCAAGCCGCTAGATCCCGCCACCCTGGTTGAAAAGAAAGTACGAACCATCACGCGACCAGTTGGGCGCTTCAAAATGCGCCTGTGCCACGTAAGCGACACGCCGGTCTGTCGAGGCGATTGGGACAGTCTCGAGTGTGCTGTACAACGCCGGCTTCTTTTCGCCCGCAGCCGATAGCGCTTCCAGCTTCACGCTGGAAAAGTTCGCAGTCTCGGTTGCATCCTTGTCGTGTGCGGAGATGCCGATGCCGACATAGAAGGGACCTGTGAACGCCAGCCTGGTCGAGGCTCCAGCAGGCTGCAACTTGCCATTCTTCTCTGCAACGAATGCATAAAAGAAATCGCCGCGTTTCTCCAGCCTCACGCGTGCAGGTGAAATGACATTCGCTTGCACCTCGTGCGTGTTGGCTCCGGCAGCGTCGCGAAACTGCAGCGACGTAAGTCCGTCGCCGTGCCGCGCAATATCGACTGATGCTGAGTTGCCGTCAAGGCTCTGCCGCATCATCAGCACCGCTTTGCGATGGTTGTTGCCTTTGTCGCCAACGAACGCGATGTCAGCGGATATGGCTATGTCGCCCGAAACCTTCTTCCACGCGAAGTGGAAATCATCTTCGCCGAACCACATGTTTTCGCCGCTGCCGGTCACCGCATAAGTGCCACTCGTACTGTCGTAACGAGCGGTTCCCGGGTGCAACACCGTGCCAACATCGGTGTGATCTTCAAACACTCCAAGGGGTGCCGGATGCGACTGCGCGACTAAAGCAGGCAGCGTCCCCACGGTCAACATACTGATACACAATAGGGCAGGGAACCGCCGCCGATCACGAACGTTCATTGTGCCTCCGTGACTTTATTCGCAAGCCGCGCAATCACTTCTCATCCAGCGTGGTGACTTGGTCTGGTTCGATGGGGACGATATCATCCAATCGAACCAGCCGTCAATCAAGCTCGTCGATACATCGAGCATGACCTGTTTAATTCCTGGGACTGGCGCAGGGGAGAGTGGAATTATGGTTGCGAGTGCCGGGACAAGCGGAAGGAAAATCCTGGGAACGTCAGACAACCGCCAGAAGTGGTACGGCCAAAATGATCAAAAGTCGCTTGCACGGCCTTTCAGAACCTCTGGATGCTGTCGCTTGTGTGACAAGGAACGCTTCAAGAAATCGGGAAGCGTCTGGTCTTTACGCCGCGTCGTCCAGACCGCCAGCGTAATCGATATCCGCCATCTCGGATTGGAAATCTTCGTCCGCGTATTTCATCGACAGCAGGGCCGAATGGAGTACCGCCCCTGCGAGCACTTCATGTCTAGCTGCGTAGTCCTCGAGAACAGTGGCCACCTCTTCGCAAGGATCCTCTGAGCAATTCAGGCAGCTCGTAAAGGTTCGCCACACAAGGCGCAGGTCGCTCGCCAAGGTCGCCCGCTCCATGTAGGCCGAGTCGAGTTCCGCCTTAATGGGTTTGACTACCGTCTGGTAAAAATGATCCACGGTATGTCGAGGCACCTTGAGCAGCATCTGTTCCTCGTTGCGGAAGGCCAGCGTCGCCTTGCCGGTGAGGCCGGGGCGGTAGGGCATGTGCAACGCCTCGTGGTGAGACAACTTGGGGCGGGGGCCCACAAGGCTCATGTCGCCTTTCACGACATTCCAAAACTGCGGTAGCTCATCCAGCTTGTAGCGGCGAAGGAATCCGCCCACCCGGGTGATGCGATCGTCGTCCTGCACGGTGTGGCTGGGCGCATGCACCGACCCTCGGATGCGCATCGACCGGAACTTGTAAAGGATGAACTCTTTTCCATTGCGTCCCATCCGGTGCTGGCTGAACAACGCCGGACCGGGAGAGCTGAGACGCACCAGGATCCAGCACATCGCAAATACTGGCAGCAATGCCAATAGCGCAGTGACAGCGAAGGCGCAATCGAGAAATCGCCTCGTGCTCGAGGCGACCCAGAGACTGGCAGCTTGAATCCTGGTGCGGGATCGCCGACGCCGCACACGGCGTGTGCATACACGGATGACGGGATAGCTGATAACCAACGCAATGTTTGCCGAGACCATCTCCCCAAGCGAGAAAGCGCTCAAACCGTTCCCCTCCCTGTGAGGATTATTTGGGGGTTGTTCCTCACGTCAGTTTGCCTCGTCGAGGATGAGCCGCTGCTTAGGTTGTTGCTACCCGGCACACAAGAGCGATGAGGAGATGAAAATTTGAGGCCGATCCCGCTTCGCAGACACCGGCCTGCCTTCTAATGTAAAACAGCTTCCACGTATGCTGCATGTCCCAGTTGAACTCATAGACGCTAATGAGTCCCAAATGTTTGCCTTGGGAGTTGGCGAATTTTCCTGCATCGTGGGAGACCGATAACCTTTCTCATTGTTTTGCAAATCGATTACACGCCAAATCTCGATCGGAGAAATGGGCCCGGCGGGAACGGGGGTAGGATGCCGGAGGGATGTTTGTGGCACTTCGCTGACCGGCGTAAGGGCCACGTGGTAAGCTGCTTGAACCATAGCGCATGCAGCGGCAGGGTAGCGAAATGTGCTCAGGCGCGATGATTGTATCTCTCGCTTGAAACTGCGCATTTCCCAGGCGGCTCTCGTTGTGGTGAGAGACCCAGGTGGTTTTTATCCAAGGACCGGGCCCGAACAAAACTTAATGCAAGTGGAACCACTGAAAGATGCCGCAATCTAAACGTAGCAAGCCAGAACCGGTGCGCCGTAATACCACCATGGCCGACGTCGCGAAGCTCGCGGGCGTGGGTAAGATGACTGTTTCGCGGCTGCTGAGCGGCAGCGCCAACGTCTCCAAATCCACCGCAGACCGTGTCCAGCGCGCTATTCGGATGCTCAACTACCAACCGAACGAGTTGGCGCGCAGTCTCCGCTCGGTCCACTCCAAGACGATTGCGCTGATCCTGCCGTATCTTTACGACCCGTTCTTTGCAACGTGCGCCCACGCCATATCGACCGTTGCCACGCAGCATGGCTATTCGGTGTTGATCACCACGTCAGACGAGAAGTCCGATATCGAGCGAAAGCAGGCCAGCCTCATGCTGCGGCGGCGCATCGACGGAATTGTAATCATTCCTGCTCCCAATGACGACAATTATCTTCGCGGCGAAATGTTTGCCCATGTGCACGTGGTGACTATGGACCGCCCGGCGCCGGACTCGCGCTTTGACTCGGTAGTGGTGAACAACCGCGCTGGAGCCCGCGCAGGTGTCGAGCACCTCATAGGGCATGGTCACCGGCGGATTGCGTTTCTCGGTTTAAGCAAGGCGCTCTTCACCATGCAGGCGCGTCATGCCGGCTATAAGGAAGCGATGTCGAGGGCGGGGCTGGCGGCCGAATCCTATATTGATTGCACATCGCCTGAGAGCACGGTGACCTCAGTTCATTCGCTGCTTACCAGATCGAAGCCGCCCACGGCTCTGTTTGCCGCCAATAACCTGACTATGCGGTATCTTCTTCATGCTCTGAATGTGCTGCGCATCGAGATTCCGGGCCAGATAGCGCTGGCCGGCTTCGACGACTTTGATCTTGCCGACGTGCTTCAGCCTGCTTTGACGGTGGTTCGCCAGCCCGTATATCAGATTGGAGAGATGGCCGCGAATTTACTGTTTGAAAGGATCTCGCGCGGTGAGTACCCGGCAAAGGGCCATCGCGTCGTGCTTCCGTTGGAACTGGTAATCAGGCGATCTTGCGGCTGCTCCGCTCAACCGGGAGCGGTAGTGCAACAAGGCGTAGTCGAACACGCAAGAGAAGATCTTCCCGGCTAGATCAGGTGATTCCGTGTGCATGGGTGGACATCCAGACGCGGCGAATATAACAATGCGCGGGCGCAGCCACATGTTCATGTCGTTGTATTCACCGCGCGATGTGTACGATTATCTTCGCCGAATTTTGTTGTCGTGGGGGGCAGTGACGCCTAAAGTGCGCGGCGCCCACTGATCAAGTTGATGATCAGCACGATCACCGCGATCACCAGCAGAACGTGAATCAAGCTGCCGGCGATGTGGAAACTGAAGCCTAGAAGCCACAGGATCAAAAGAATTACAAAAACCGTCCAAAGCATGCGCAATCTCCTTTTTCGTAGCAGACACCGGCCGGCAGGTATGCGCAGCAGGCGTCTGCGTAGATTGGATGCAAGTTATTGGCCTGTCTCAGTAATTGCTTGCGCTTTTGCTCCTCCTGCTGCGTGACGGAATTTTGAAACCGACGCCGGAGCTCTGCCTCAGCACTAAAAAGTAGTTCCGGCCGGATCAACAGGATGAGCAATATTGCTCAAATGTCAGAGAGTGACAGAGCTATACTTCTGCTACACAGTCCGCGATAGTACTGCCTGTTGTTAGGAGGTTCCCCATGGCCGCACAGAGCACCGTACTACTGAAGAAGGTGCGAAAGCCTGTTGCCGTCCTGGACTCGCCGTCGCATGCTCCTCTCGATAAAGCGTCGCCGAACAATATCGACCACATCGCCAATGCTTCACGAGAGGAAATTCCTTTCGATCCGCGTTTTCTGATGACAAAGCTCGCGTTGGGGAAGTCCCGGCAAGAGTATCGAGTCAACGAGGCAATCTTCACGCAGGGAGACGCTGCGAATGAAGTGTTCTATGTCATCAGCGGAAAGGTGAAACTTACCGTTGTCTCCAAGGCGGGCAAGGAAGCTGTGATCGCTATCCTTGCTGAGGACAGCTTTTTTGGCGAGGGCTGCCTGGCAGGACAAACTATTCGCATGGCCACGGCGAGCGCCCTTCAGCACAGCACCGTCATCCGCGTCGAAAAGCCGGCAATGGTAGAGTTGCTCAAACGTGAATCGGACTTCGCGCGCCAGTTCCTCACCCACCTGCTATCCCGCAACATCCGCATGGAAGCGGACCTGGTGGATCATCTGTTCAACTCGAGTGAAAAGCGCCTCGCACGTCTGCTGCTGCTGATGGCAAACTTCGGTCAGGAGTCCAAGCCCATTCCAGTGATCGCCAAGATCAGCCAGGAGACACTCGCCGAGATGATTGGCACCACCCGCTCGCGCGTGAGCTTCTTCCTCAACCGGTTCCGCGACCTGGGTTTCATCGATTACAGCTCAGGAAACATGCAGGTTCACAGTTCGCTGGTTAGCGTTGTCCTGCATGACTAGGAACGGGCGTCGGTTTTACGATGCTGCCATTTCGAGACGGCTTGTGGCTCATCACTTTGATGTTCCTTGCCAGGCCCACCAGCCAGAGCAGCCGGATGGCCAGATAGTTGAAGTCTACTTCCCACCAGGCCATGCCGTGCGTAGCAGACATCGGGTGTGCGTGGTGATTGTTGTGCCACCCCTCGCCGCCGGTCAGCAGGGCTACCCACCAGTTGTTGGTCGAATCGTCCTTAGTATTGAAGCGTCGCGCACCCCACAGGTGAGTGGCCGAGTTCACCAGCCACGTCGCGTGGAAGCCGACGGCAGTCCTCAAAAACGCACCCCAGAGGACCCACGAGACTCCCAGTTGCCATCCGCCAACGGCGGTGCCAACTCCAAGGAACAAAACAGCGGCCAGGGTCAGCGGCAGCCAGTGCCACACTGAAAGCCAGCGATAGAACGCACTCTTCTGCAGGTCGGGAGCGTACTTGCTCAGCAGCGTGGTTTCGTTGTGCAAAGAGCCGCGCATGATCCAGCCCATGTGCGACCACCACTTGCCGTCGCGAGGCGAATGCGGATCGCCTGGCTTGTCGGTGTGCTGATGGTGAAGCCGATGCACCGCTACCCAGTAGGTAGGACTGCCCTGCAAGGCGATGGTGCCGCAGATGGCCATCGCGTACTCCACCCACTTGGGAGTGGAGAAACTGCGGTGTGTGAGCTGGCGATGGTAGCTGACCGCAACTCCCACGTTCTGGCCCACCAGCCACATGGCCACGAAGATGATAAGCGACGACCAGTGAAACGTGAATAAAGCCGCAAGTGCTCCCAGATGGAAGCTGATGACTACAGCAAAGAAGACCCAGTTGAATTCGGTTGATTTGCTCTGAGTCAGCTCAACCGATTCAGACTCGTTGGTTCTTTGCGGATCGGAGAAAGTTGTGCCCATATAAATTCCTGTCTCTTTAGGGTGGAGGCAACTCTCACGAGCCGCTGCAATGGTTCTTGATTTCAAAAAAGCGTCTTGACGTTCCAGGCGGGAAGTTCCCTTTATGTAGCTTTAGCAGACCTTGTCCTATGCTGAGTGAGCAATTCTGATCATATCCTCAAGTCTCGACATAAGCCAGGTATTTCAAGCAGTCAGCGTACTTGGATGCGCGAATATCCATCCAGTTGTCCAGTAGTCACCAGACCGCACCTCTTTTGATCCAGCATCTTCGACACATCCCCAACTGATTATCTCCTGAGGGGACAATCTTATACGCTCACCGTCACGACCAACGGAAGTCCGCGCTATGCCGCGACCTTGCGATTACAGAAGCTCGACTCAAAGGAAAGCGCTAAAGAGGCAGGCTGGCCTGGTCGGCAGGATAAGTAATGAGTAACCCGTCGACCTGAGCGAACGGCGTAAGCGTATGCATTCGATAGGTGCTCTCCGACAGGATCTCGACTACTGGCACACCCCGCACGCTCAACGCGTCCGCCACCAGGGAGCGGTGGCACCGCCAGGGAACCGCTTCGGCGCACATGACCGCCACGCGTCCGGTGCGGCTTATCTGAATGAGCTTCTCAAGCGCCTCATTGAATTCCTCAGTCTGCATGTAGTCGGCGTAGCCCTGAAAGCTCTTGTTGCGCCACCCGGCGTTGGGTGAGTCCTTGCGGGCATGTCTCAATCCGCCCAGACCCGGCATCCACGCATACTCCAAATGTGCGGTCCGCAAGCTGGCCGCCAGCGCCTGTTCATTAAACTGCGGATTGTGCCGCGAGCGTGGAATGGTGCGAATGTCTGCCAGGTAACGAATGCTGTATGCCTTGATCATCTTCAAGAAGCTCTCGATATCCAGAGTGGAATGCCCGATCGTGAAGACCGTGCCGACGGGCCAGGAGGCTGCTTGAGGGGAGATAAGTCTGCTCATCGCATTGCACCCGAAGGGTTTAGATGCGCTTCTTGATCGTAGGATGTAGAACCCTAAGAGTTCGCGCCGGTTGAGCGCTTGCTACGCCCCCTCCATTGCAGGAAAAGACCGGTTGAGTTAACGATGATGGTACCTGAGACTTTCGTAATCGGCGAATGCTTGCAAAGGTAACCGACTGGGGAGAGAATCGTGCTATGTTGGTAACAATTCAGCCAGTAGACTACCCCCGCTAAGGAGCCTCACAATGCGCCAATTACAGAATGCCTCGTGGAGCCACTACGCCCCCTATGTGTCCATGAAATTGCAGCTTGCGGAAGCAGAGGCACAACTATCAACCCTGCGAGGTCTCGGCGAGGCAATCCGCAAGGAGAGGCAGAATCTGCAACTGCCAGTCGACCAGGTTGCCGAACCTGTCGCGGTGGCAGCTGCGCGCTAACTGCATCCCGGCAAAGTTTATTAACTAGAGTAACCAGGGGCAAAGACCAGCACCTCTTGCGATCTTCGCCCCCTTTTCATTTTCTCCGGTCCACGTGAACTCAAAGGCAGCCGGGTCGAAGTGTTGCGAAAAAGCTAGTGCGGCTGCGGAGTTTCTTGTTCATCTTCGGCCAGGCTCAGGAACTCCTGAAACACGTCATTCGACATGAGCCGGCCTCGGGGCGTGAGCCGCACGGTGGCTCCATCGAAGGCCAGCAAGCCATCCTCAACCAGCCGGTTCACAACGCCGAGTGCGAGGTTTACTCCGGCCGCGCCGAACTCGTTCCGCAGAGCAGCAACCTCCACGCCCGCATTGAGACGCAGCCCTAAAAACCATGCCTCCTCCAGCTGGCGTTGGGAGGATAGCCAAGCTGTCTCCGAGGGCTCCGATCTATCGAGAAACCCCTTCAGATCGTCGGTGGTCTTGGATCGCAGCACGTAGCCCGCATCATCGCCGGCCTCGCGCAGCATCGACGAGGCATCGAGCCCCAATCCCACGTAGGGCCGCCGCTGCCAGTAGCGAAGGTTGTGCCGCGAAGCGAACCCGGGACGGCCGAAGTTGGAGATTTCATACTGCTCAACGCCGGCTGCGTCCAGCCGCTCGACGGCGGTCTCATACATGCGCGCGATGGCATCGTCTTCTGGAACGAGCCCGGCGTGATACCGCGCTCCGCCCGAGAGCATTTCGCGGCCCAGGCGCGAGTCCTCGTCCACCTCAAGCATGTACACGCTGGCGTGGGGAACGCCGCACTCCAGCAGGATGGCAAGAGACTCGTCCCACGACGCGAAGGTCTGGCCCGCGAGGCCGGCGATCAGATCCACGTTCAGATTGTCGATGCCGGCTGCGCGCAGGCGTTTGAGATCCTCGAGCACTATGGCGCGGCCATGGAGACGCCCGCTTTCGTGTGCCTCGCGGTCGATGAAGGACTGCACCCCCAGGCTGACACGGGTGACGCCCGCCTGGACCAGCGCTTCGAGGGCTCCGTCCGAAAGCTGTCCCGGGGCGCATTCGACAGTGATCTCGGCGTCGGCCTGCAGGTCAAACTGCGACCGGAGAGATCCAAACAAGCGCGCGATCAGTTCCGGCGCTAATAGCGTGGGTGTTCCGCCGCCGAGGTAGATGCTGTCAACCGTGCGAGGCAGTTCCACACCGATCTTTGAAGCCCATGCACCCGCGCTCACCATGTCGTCGACGACCCGGTCTACATAGCGGGTGTGCTCGCTGGCTGGGTATACGCCCGAGGCAAAGTTGCAATAAGTGCACTTGGACCGGCAAAAAGGTATGGAAATGTAGACGCCAAGCGCGTTGTGCCGCATCAATGACATTATGGGATATTCTTTCACGCCGGCTGACGAGGCGAACAGTGTGGCCCGTCCCCAATGGGACCACGCTCAGACAACCAGCAGGAGAAGCAGCTTGAGACTTGGCCCGGTGGTGGGCATCTCCTCGATTCAGGGCTTCCTATTTCTTGCGCATTGGTTCATTTACCACACCTGTATGGTTTTCTGGCCGCTGAGCCCGGCGGCGGGCTGGAAGCTTGGCGGCGCCCTCTTTCTGCTTTCTATCAGCTTCCTTCTGGCCGCGATCCTCGGCTCTCGTTATTCCAACCCGGCAATCGAATTTATCTATAAGATCGCCGCAGTCTGGCTGGGACTGCTGAACTTTATCTTTTGGGCAGCGTGTCTTTGCTGGGCGGCGAATGGGGTGGTTTACCTCCTGCGCCCGGGAGATGCTGCCGCCTACCGGCCGTGGATTGCGGGTGTTCTTTTCGGGCTGGCGTTTTTGACCGGCATCTACGGAATGCTGAATGCTCGCCACATCAGGGAACGGCGCGTCACCATTGCGCTGCCTGACCTGCCGGAACAATGGCGGGGACGCACGGCGCTGCTGGTTAGCGACATTCACCTGGGCAATGTGAATGGAGCCCGCTTTTCTCGCCGCATCGCCGATCTCGCAAGGCGCCTGAATCCGGCGGTTGTGTTCATTGCGGGAGACCTCTTCGACGGGTCGAAGGCGGATGCTGACAGGCTCGCTGCGCCGTTGTTTGAGCTGGCGAAGTCTGTCGGGGTGTACTTTTGCGGCGGCAATCACGAAGAGTTCGGTGATGCGGCGGAATACACGGCATCGCTGGTTCGCGGGGGCATTCGCGTGCTGCATAACGAGCGCGTCGATGTCGATGGACTGCAGGTAATCGGCGTTTCCTACAGCGACTCCAACTACCCCGTCAGGCTGCGAACCTTCCTCGATAGCCTGCACCTCGACACCGGCCCGGCCTCTGTGCTTCTCAATCACGTGCCGCACCGGCTGCCGATCGTCGAACAGTCCGGCGTCAGCCTGCAACTCTCCGGGCACACTCATGGCGGGCAGATCGTTCCGTTTACGTGGATCACGCGGCGGGTGTTTGGCGAGTTTACCCATGGGCTGCAGCGTTTTGGCAAGCTCCAGGTTTACACCTCCAGCGGCGTCGGGACGTGGGGTCCGCCGATGCGCGTCGGGACCGAGCCTGAGGTGGTTCTGATCACCTTCGCGTAACAAAGTGACGACACGATTTCGGTCGAGGCGCAGGCCTCGGCGAGCGTCGACGGCAGTGGCAAAGGCGGCACCCTCAAGATTCAGGGCTTCGAGATTTACATCCAGTGACCGCGCTGGAGTTGATCGACAGCATCTTCCGCCGTCCGGAACTTCGCCCTTACATTCCCAGCAACGTCAGACGGATCACGCTGCGTCAGCTGGGGTATCTGCGCGCACTGATCGAGGCTGAAGGTCCGGATGAGGCGATCAGGCGCGGCGCTCCGGGGTCGCTGATCTGGATGCCTAAGGGCGAAAAGTACGTCCTGACGGAGGATCTGCGCGGCAACAAGCACACGCTGACGCGGTTGAGAAACATCCTGGCCATCGACTCGGGGCGGCTGTCCTGATCACTCATGACGCATGGCCAGCAAGTTTTCCGACTGTGCAGAGATGAAGCTAGAACGATCAGCGATACGCCTGGATATAAAGCCCCGGAAAGTTCGTCCTGAGATGTGAAACTATGATGCCGTTGGGGTCCACGTTAGGCCCGAGAATCAACGTACTGTTCTCAATCGTGTTTGTACCATCGAGAGAGACTACTGGGGTTCCGTTGTATGTGAGCACCGAGTCTTTAATGTCCGACCCTGTGAAGAAGGAATTATCAATTGAGTATCCTGTCACGTTTGAAATTGTGCATCGGATACACAATTTAATAACCAGAGAAGTTGGCGACAATTTTAAAAAATCACCCGCACCCCGCCCTGGATTATTGATAGTACCGATCCCAATGTCCTCTAACACCATCAAGTGCCTAGAATCCTTAAGGTATGAAGTAACGGTCACTTGTGGAAAGACCGTGATCTTGCCGTCGCTTAGAACTGCGACTTTCGGGTCACCGCCCACATATTGGGGATACTTCTGTACGGTCTTTAGTTCCAAATCATCGGCGATTTCCAGCATTTCCGTGGCGGTCAGCGAAGCTCCGCCATCTTTGGCTAGGCTTGCCTTGAGTCGCGATAGAATGCCGTCACCCTGGTCCGCGAAGGAGCCGGGCGAATTCAAACCGAGAAACGCGACATCATCGAGGCCGGCTGTGCTGTGAACGAGCTTTTGCCCGACTGTAATTTCTGGCCAATATTCGGGCGTGAAGGATATAAAGCCCCATTGGTTGATGCTCGGCTTGAGATCGACGCGAAAGATTTTAAGCTCCCCTCCGTCGTAGCCTGCCACCGTGATCTGGGACATATCGGCACTAGATTGAACTTTTGCTGTTTGATCGGCGGCGAGAACGAATTCCATCGCAAAGCTAATCAACGTCCCGACCAGATCAAGCTTCTCTTTCACGGTTTTTTGGGATAATTTTTGATCGTTGATGGTGAGCGTGTTCACGAGTTCAGGGATTACCGTGTCCATGGGAAATGAAGAGCCAATCCGCGGCCCACTGTTCCGGTAGAAGCCTGCAATAGTGCAGATGGTATGGTCATCAAGCTTGAATAGTTTCTGCCCGTATCCCCTGGGCTGGATGCCCGAGCTCAGTTTGCTATCCGTCTCGGCCACCAGTCCGTGACTGTTTGCAAGCAGGATGTTAACTGTCCCGTGCGTGGTGACCGCCTGCCCTTCGAGGCGCAGCACGTTCAATATGAGACATAACAAGGCGAGAACGCAAAGCTTCTTCCATTCCGAGGCTGCATTATTCTGCGCTGTCTGGCGATCGCTTTGCTCTTGCTTTAGACGACTTATGTATTCCTCAAGCTCTCTTCCCATGGTTCTCCTTTTGGCCCGGGGCCCGATGCGTCTGAGTAAATTCCGCGACTGGCTATGTGCGCAGCCTGTTCTAGGAGGTTACTCCTTCGGCTTGGCGAGCACGTTTTCCGCCTCCGCCAGGCGGGTCAGGGCGAGGCGGATGACGTTGGTCTTGTCGATGTTGAGCTTGTGTTCGAGGAGGCCGAGAGTGCGGTATTGAGCGGCGCTGAGACGCACCGTAAGCACGTGCAATGGTGTCATATAGTCCATCGTAGGGTTTACTGGCTGTTGGGTTACTAGAAGATGGCGATCCGGTGGTGCTTAGGTTGCTCTTAGCCTTTATAGCCAACGCGTGCAGGCCTTAATCTGCAAGTGCAGTCATCACATCTCCAGAGGAGCCCGTATGGATACCATCGTGCCAAATCCACAACAGAAGCACACCCCGGGCCACAAGAACTGCCCTGCGTGTGCGCGGGCCAATGAAATGACGGAAGTGCCGATATCCGCCCTGGTCCGACGCTAGACGCGGCGTGTCGCAGATCACCGATTATGTCTGCCTGAGGAGTAGCATTAGAGTTTCTTTCGTGATTTATCGCACAGGAGAAGGCCCAGTGCCCGCAGAAACTTCCGCTCCCCCAGTCTCAGAAACGGTCATTCGCACATCCCTCAGCGGCTACGACCTGCTGCATCACCCCGAGTTGAACAAAGGCACCGCCTTCACCGAGGAGGAGCGCGACGTTTTCGCGCTTCATGGCCTGCTGCCTCCGCACATCGGTTCGCTCAAAGACCAGCGCGAACGACGCAAGAAAGCGCTTGACAACGAGCCCACCGCGTTTGGCAAATACGCCCTCATGCGCGATCTGCAAGACAACGATGAGACCTTGTTTTACTCGCTGATCGCGCACCACACTGAGGAGTTGCTGCCCATCGTGTATACGCCTGCTGTGGGCGAGGGATGCCAGCGCTTCTCAGAGATCTGGCGCAAGCCGCGCGGCCTTTTCATCAGCTATCCCAACCGCCGGCTTATCGACCAGATGCTCGCTGATCCGCGGTACGATCAGATTCGCTGCATCGTGGTGAGCGACGGCGAGCGCATCCTCGGCCTGGGCGACCAGGGCGCTGGCGGCATGGGCATTCCTATCGGCAAGATGGCGCTCTACACGGCGCTCGGCGGCATTCCGCCGCAGCACTGCCTCCCCATTCTGCTCGATGTGGGAACCGATAATCCGGCGCTGCTGCAAAGTCCCATTTACATTGGCTGGCAGCAGTCTCGCATTCGCGGGCAGGAGTACGACGACTTCATCGAGGCCTTTGTACGCGCCGTACAACGCCGCTGGCCGCACATCCTGCTGCAGTGGGAAGACTTTGCCGGCGAAAACGCGCTGCGCCTGCTCAAGCGCTATCGCGACCGCCTTTGCACCTTCAACGACGACATTCAAGGCACCGCCGCCGTGACCACCGGCACGCTGCTCGCGGCCGTCAACGCCACGGGCATTCCGCTCCGGGAGCAGCGCATTGCCATGTTCGGCTCGGGATCCGCCGGCGTGGGGATCATCAACCTGCTCATTGCCGCGATGAAAGAGCAGGGCCTCAGCGAAAGCGAAGCCCGGCAGCGCATCTACGCGTTCAATCGCCACGGCCTGATGGTGGAAGGCGACCCAGCCCTGCGCGCCAGCCAGATTCCGCTGGCACGGAGCAAAGAAGACGTCGCGGGCTGGACTTTGTCTGGAACCGGACCGATCTCGCTGCTGGACGTGGTTCGAAACGCGAAGATCACTGTTCTAGCCGGCGTCTCTGCGCAGGGGGGCGCGTTCACTGAAGAGATCGTGCGCGAAATGGCCTGCCATACGCCGCGTCCCGTCATCTTTCCGCTGTCGAATCCCACCTCGGTTGCTGAAGCTACTCCCGAAGACCTGTTGCGGTGGACCGACGGCCGCGCGCTGGTTGGCACGGGAAGCCCCTTCGCGTCGGTCGAGGTGAACGCGAAGCGTCTTGCGCTCCTCGTTGAGGCCGTGCCCGGCATTGCCCGGGTGGCGGTGCTACGGTACAAGAATCCAGCCCTCCAGGAGCTGCCGCGCTCCTCGCTGGACGTGTTCCGCGAGGCGGCCCAGAAGCTCGGCGTGGCGCTCCAGATCCACCACGTGCAGCAGCCCGCCGACCTGGAGATGGCCTTCGTCGCCATGACGCGCGAGCGCGCGGGCGGTCTCGTGCTGGTGGGCGCGCCATTCTTCGTGATGCACCGTGCGACGATCCTGCGCCTCACGGCCCAGCACCGGCTGCCGGCGATCTCGATCGAGCGGTCCTTCGCCGAGCTGGGCGGCCTCATGGCCTACGTGGAGTACACGGCGGACACCGAGCGGCGCGTCGCCGTATTCGTCGACAAGATCCTGAAAGGCGCCAAGCCGGCTGATCTTCCTGTCGAGCAGCCGACCAAGTTCGAGTTCGTCATCAACCTGAAGACCGCGAAGGCCCT
>Ga0137378_10003163_pt1 | contig 14239 bp, 9 predicted proteins | sample SagtaG_21_FD_104813 | JGI IMG/M metagenome (GOLD analysis project Ga0137378, IMG submission 104813) | Vadose zone soil microbial communities from Sagehorn Ranch, Mendocino, California, USA - Sage2_L_60_16 metaG | ecosystem: Environmental > Terrestrial > Soil > Vadose zone | place: USA... | reverse complement strand
ACCACTTGCCAACTGACCGATACGCTGGCGCAGCGTGCGGTAGGTATAGCGACTCCTATCCCGATACACGATCTCCTGTTCGGGGGTCGTCGCCAGAGGGGTGTGAAGCAAGTGCTTGATGAGCAATGGGTAGTCGTAAGCAGAGGGAGTGCGTTCGATCAGCGATGCTGACATAGTAGATCTCCTTTGTGTTCTCGTTGAGGGCAAGCACGTCTTGCCGGTCTCAGTGAGACGACGAAAAGACTACCGTGGATCAGGATACCACGGAGCACAAGACCCCTTCCTTCCTCGGATGGGTATGTATATGAAACTAAGAGAGAGAACGTAAAGTGACAGAAAACAATACGATGCTTGAAAAGAGAGGGCGCTAACCGCTAGTATATCCTCAAAACACGACAAGTGCAACAGGCGAGCAGTCCCATTTCGCAAACTTTTTGATGTGTATGCTACTCATGTACAAGGGTACATGAAAATGCAGGGGTGTAGAGCGAAGCTACAATCTTGCGGGAAAACTCAGTCTTCGCTGCTTCGATGTGTCTATATCAAGGACGTAGAACGAGCGTGAAAAGGGCGAGAAGTCGAGATAAACTTTTTTCTACGTCGCTGAGAACCGGCCTCCTAAGCCGTTTTGAGGCTACTCCCCACTTCTCGTATACCCTATAGTAAAGATTTGATTTCCACTATAGGATGTTTTCGCTGAGGTGAGAATATAAGCCCGATAGTTTTCTTATCCCCAGGCACAAAATAGGGATATGCAACCGAGAAACGCTGTGCTATACTACCGGCAATGAAACCTGCTCTTCCCTACCCGCTTTCAGAACCGCCGGAACTGGTGAAAAAAGCCAGGTTAGACAATATCGCGTTAGTCCCCGCCTCTCTTCTCTGCTTAAAAGCAACGTACCAACCGATAGCCAATACCTTGCCGAGAGGCAGCGTGTTGTGTGTCCCACAGACCAAACGGCAGCAGAAAATTTTAGCACAGGTCGCTTCATTCTTGCGCTTGAAAGGCCACCAAGTTATCACCTTACCCATTGAACGCATCACCCGCAGCGTCAGCAAACCGCAACAGACAAACGTTGAGAACCTGCAACTGGCGTTTTAGCATCTTCCAGAAGCCGCCGATCACCCCACCTAGTGTTTTGTTATCCGAGTAGTAACTACATGGTTGATGGATACATGCGAAGCAACAGATATTGCGGAGGGTTCAGGTTTTCTTTCTTCCAGAGCCGTTTTACCCAACCGTTATGAGAATTGTAAGAACTGTAGAAAATGCTTGATTTTTTTATGGCTGGGGTTTATGATTGAGAGGTAATTTACAAGGTAGGCTTACTTTCCAAGTAAGATATTGCTGAGGGCGTTTCCTAACTCATAAAGCCTCCCAGGAGTGAGCCAGGACGCGCTTGGGAGAGCGGATCAAATCAGGACGGCTCGCGTGCTGAGCAGCGAGGCCAACGATGATGGAGGCAGTGTAGGTCAAGGCAACTTGGCGCTCGATGGCTGACCAGCCACAGAGCGGGGGGCGTTGTAAGTGAAAGAAGAGGAAGAGGCGGCCAAAGAAGCGTTCGATAGAACTGCGCTTGCCCAGTTCCTCTTTGGTCCAGGTCAGAGGCAAGCAGGAGCGGTTCTTCTGCCGTTTTGGGTTCCAAGGGACGACCGCGACCGCGTGCAGAGTGGCATGGATCCAGGCGATAAGCTTGAGGCCCCAATAGCCAGCATCCAGGCGGATCACGCGCGGACGAATGGAGTAGAGACGCAGCGCCCATTCCAGCAGCGGGCGAGCAAAGGGGGCATCATGGAAGTTGGCCGGGGAGAGCAGAAAGAAGATGGGCAGACCAGAGCCGCGACAGAGCAAGGTATGTACGCGATAGCCGCGTAAGAGCGGACGGGGATGCTGAGCGGGGGCATGACCGACAGCGGCATCGGGGTCCTTTCTGCGCCAAGCCAGGATAGGGGCGCTATCAATGATGAGATCGCGCGCCCCAATCAGCCGACGCCGCATGGCCGTCAGCACGCTCAACACGAAGAGCGCTTCTGGCAGCGGGGCTCCCGCTTGCTGTCCGCGTTTCCACTGTTGTGAGGGGCATGGGATGCGGAGGCGACCATCCTTTCCTCTAGGCAAGCCACAGGCCAAGGCCAGGGCAGGCCAGTCGCGTAACCAGTCGCGCATATCCTCATAGGAGAGCCGCCAGAGCGTGCGCAAGAGGGCGATGAGCAACAAGGACTCCTCACGGTAGGTGCGTGGTGAGCCACCAGGACCCGCAGGCAACGGAGGTGGGCAACGGCGATGGGCCAGGCGAACCGCCAGACGACACAGTGTAAGCAAATGCAAGGTGCGGACCAAGGTGAGTGCGTCAATATGTAAGGCCGGACCGAGTCGGGCTTGCATCCGATGGTATGCTGGTGGGGGCACCGATGCCTGACTCTCAAGGGCAACAGGTATCATGAACTGATCTCCTTGACGAGGGAACTAGCCTCGTCTAGGAGCAGTTTACCCTCTTTCTCCCAGTTAGGAAATGCCCTCTGATAGGACTCATATAGTTGCAGAAAATTGAAAATGGACGCATAAGCATGCAGTAACTCACCATTCGCGTAATGAGCTAGGCAAACGCGGAATTTTCTGGCATACTGAAGAGCATGAAAGAAGAGCTTCAAATAACAACGGAGCGCATCGATGACTTTGTGGTGCTGTTGGCCTTGATGCAACAAATAGAACTGCCGACCATCTTGGATCGGCAGTTGCCTCGGCATTGGTTACAGCAAGGCTTGAGTTGGGGCTGGACGGCCACCATCTGGCTGGCCCACATCGTCTCGCAAGGCGACCATCGCAAAGTGACCGTGCGCGATTGGGTGCGCCAGGCCCAGCGCACGCTGGAACAGGTCACTGGATTGGAGATCCGTGAGACCGATTTTACCGATGATCGACTCACGATCGTACTGCGCCATCTCGCCCAGGAGCAGAGATGGCAAGGGATTGAGCAGGAGTTGGGAGAGCATCTGGTGCGAGTGTACGAGTTGGAGGAGCAGCCGATCCGCGTGGATGCCACCACGGTGTCAGGCTATCGTGAGGGGGGAGCAGACAGCCTGTGGCAGTTTGGGCACAGCAAAGATGATCCCACGCTGCGACAGATCAAGGCCATGATGGCCACCTTCGATCCGCTGGCTTTGCCGCTCGCGCTGGAAGTGGTGTCGGGGGAACGAGCCGATGATCCCTTGTATGTGCCGATCATTGACCGCGTACTGGGGTGCCTGGGGCGAACAGGCTTGCTGTTGGTGGGCGACTGCAAGATGAGCGCGCTCTCGACTCGTGCCCATCTGGTGGCCCACGAGCAGTATTACCTGACCCCGCTGGCACAGGTCGGCGAGACGGCTGAACTGATGCCCACGTGGATTGAGGCAGGCGTCAAGCACGGCAACAGCTTGATCGCCGTGCTGAGCGAAGATGGAAAGCAGCCCGTGGCGCAAGGCTACGAGTTGAGCCGCACCTGTGTGAGCGCAGATCTCCACTGGCAGGAACGGGTGTTGGTGGTGCGTTCGCAGGCGTACGCCGACACCCAGCAGCGCCACCTGGAGGAGCGCCTGGCCAAGGCCCAGGAAGGGTTGCTGGCTTTGACCCCGCCAGTGGGGCGAGGCAAACGCCAGATCAGCGAGGAAGTGGCGCTGGTGAACGCGGCGGAGGCCATCCTCAGCAGGCATCGCGTGACAGGCTTGCTCACCTATCGCTTTGAGCGGCAGGTTGAGCAGGAGGTCAAGTTGCTCGGACGCGGTCGCGGGGGAGCCAACCGCCCACAGCAGGTCATCGAGCGGGTGCGCTATCAGATCACCGCTGTCGAGCGCCAGGAGGAAGCGATTGCCACACTCGTCTCGACGTTGGGCTGGCGCGCCTATGCCAGCAATGCGCCTCAGAAGCGTCTGTCGCTGGCACAAGCGGTCCAGGAATATCGCCACGAGTACCACATCGAACAGGGCTTCGGACGGCTTAAAGGCGTACCGCTCTCGATTGCGCCGCTGTTTGTCAAACGCGACGATCAGGTGGTCGGCATGACGCATCTGCTGAGTCTGGCCTTACGGGTGCTGACTCTCATGGAGTTTGTGGTGCGTCGTTCGTTGAAGCAGCAGGAGACCACCCTGGCTGGACTCTACAAGGACAACCCGCGTCGCGTCACTGCGACGCCGACGGCTGAGCGGCTCTTGCAGGCCTTTGTGCCGCTCACCTTGACCCAGGTGCAGATGGCCGAGCAAACCATCCGACACGTCACCCCGCTCTCGCCGCTGCAAGAGCAGATTCTTGGTTTGTTGGGCTTGCCTGGTGATCTCTATGCTGCTCTGGCTCACCGAATTCCGCAAACTGCTTTTCCCTTACGCGAATGATGAGCAGTAAGTTGTAGATGGATACGATCTAAAAATGTTGTTCTCTCCTCGTTTTTATGAACGGATGTCTCAAGTAGCCAGTACAGATGGCTCTTCCCTTCACAAAATAATGTTCGCGCTCAGTCTGGCTTTCGCCCCAAAGAGAAACCTTGAGTTTTGCATCGATCAACTTCGCACGGGTGTCGGCCTCATTGAGCGGTGACATGCAAAGACTCCTGAATGACGAAATAAAAAAATAGGGCATGAACGCTTCGACGGCGGATGAAGATGATATACCGGTGATACCGTCTCTCTTCGCTCTTCATCTACTTTGGTAGCCTGGTCCACGTTAGTATTCCCAATCATATGCGAGTAGAAGACTACTGTCAATGTTTTGTCTGGCGCCCTGGTTGTTCGTCATTGCTTATGGCGTAGATGAAGACTCGTCAAAAGCTTGAATAGGTTTCACATGGAGTGTGTCTTTGTCTGCTCTTCCTCTTGAGGCCTTGCGTTTCTACCCTTGTCAGGCATTCGTTGCTGCTCACTCTGTACTGGCAGCAGAATGGCCTCTATGAAACTTCTGAGGTATTCCGTATGGTTGATCTGAATGAAGAGTTTGGCTTGTTTATTGATAACGAAGCGGCTCTCGGTCAGGCGCTCTCCAAATTGTGGCCACTCATCAACGGAGGATGCCATCGAGAACATCAGCTTGGCGGCCTCTGGCCAGAACCAGCCAGGCCGCCGCCTCAAGACCCAGGAGCGGCCTACATTCCTGTTGGTTACAAAGCAACACACGATGGGAATATGCGTCTGCTTGATTTTTTCCGCCAGTAAAGCCGAATCGAGGACATGTGAATCTGTAGGTTTCCCATCGGAGATCAGGAGGATGGTCGGAAGCAGACCCTCATTTTGAGGGAGACACGCTTCTGCCCGCAACCTCATGAACGTCTGGTTCAGCGTGCGACCCAGTGGACTCGGCCCAAAGATTGGCAATTCATCCACTGAGATGTCTGCCCAGTCTTGTTGCCTCATCAGCTCGGCGAGCTCTTCAAGTGCCAGCGTTTTCTGCTGATCCTTTGTTTCTCGAGCGATTGTAATCAAAACCGCCCTCGTTAATCGTGACCTTGCCAGTGCTTTTATCTTGCTTTGCACTTCTGGAGTGATGACCTCCCACACCACTTGATGGGCGCAACGAATTGTCTTCTCTTTTAAGACGGTCCAGTTCGGAGTAATTTTCAGCGCCCGTGCGGCTTGTTTGAGCAGAAAGACGCTTCTATTCCAGGCGAAATTCGCATGAGGACTCATGATCTCGCCGATACGTTGAGAAACATACCCATCAACCTGTCGGAGCGCCTTCCGGTCGAAGGCTCGCTTTCGCTGAAACGCTGTGCTCTTCGCGTTATAGAGGCGAAGCATGTTGAACGCTTCCCTGTCCAGGAAGGCGATCAAATTTGCTTCAATCTCAGCTGTTATTTGCTTGTGGCGTGCGTCCAGCGCCTGTTTGGTGACGGCGACGACTTTCTCCGCCTGCTGGGCTGCATAAGTGTGGGTATTGTCGCGCAGAGCTGTCAATTTCCGCTGCAGCCAGGCCTCAAACACGCTGTTCAGATACGCGAGAGCGAGCGCGGGGCCACGTAGCAGCCAGAGCAAACCAGCAGCGAGAGGGAACAGGATGCGCTTCCATCCGTGGTAGTGAGCAATGCGTGCTCTCAGCCTGGAATCGGTGGCTGAGAGCCGCTGGCACGTGGACGCACACCAGCGTTGGAATTTTGCCGTGCTTCTCTGTTGCTCTGCGTGAATCGCCTGCTCCTTCAATTCTCGTTCGACAAACACCCGCAGTTCTTCTTTAGCGTCCCCGGCTATCTTTCGCTCTTCTAAAACCTGCGTAACTTCCTCGCTCCACACGCTTTCAACTTCTGGCTGTAACGGTTGATAGTACTTCGCTCGGTCGTCCAAGCTGGCCAATACGGCCAAAACGTCCCCAACAGCGCTCTTCCATGTTGCGCGCTCCTCACACCAAAAGCCAAAGCCATGGATGAACAGGCGCAGCGGCGTGCGCTCTTGCGCAGCGTGCTCCTTGAGAAAAAGCTGCACATCTTCCATCACGTGTCGGAACGCCTCCGACAGCCCTTCAATTCTCGAGAGGTGCCCGCCTGTCTCATTGCTGATGCTTTCGTACATCGATCCTGAGAGGTCAAGTACAACTCCCAAGAGCGTTCCCCGACGGCGGGTGCTGTTCCCTTGCATGGGTTGTGCCTGTTGAGAAGACACCGGTCAGGCCCTCCTTTCATGTGCAGTGCCTCGTAATAAGACCTCCAGGAACTCGCCAAGCGCTTCGGCCTGATTCACCTGCGCGAAGAGACGCGCGCCCTCAAACGGATTCCAGCCGTGATCGGAAAGGTAATCAAACATGGCGACCGAGACATAATTGTCGCCATGAAGTGTGGAGGCGCACTGAAATAAGAGTCGCGCCCCGTCAGTCCAGTGCGCTTCTTCTGCGAGGTAGAGTTTTCTGGGGGCGAGGACATCTCTCTCTGCCAGGTAGCAGCAGAGCGTCATCACTCCCATGGCATGTAATTCTTCAATGAGAGGAAGAGGGTCGCCGTCATCCGGTAAACCGTCGGAGATAATCAAGAGCAAGATGGGAAAGGTGAAGCTTTTATGCGAACACTCTTGCTTGAGGCGGTCTCGAATCACACTCAACGCCTTGCACATAGGCGTCATGCCAAATAAATCCCCCGTGTAAGCCTTCCATGACAGCAAATGGTTCTGGTAGTCCTTCCAATGCTCAGAGAGCTGAGCGGCGGAAGGGAGCGACGAAAGTGTGGGATGGGCGAGCAGGTCGCGGACGGCTCCACCAGGCGTTTTTCGAAGGCCCAATCCATGCATGGTCTCTTTAAAGCCGAAGCCATAGGCCATCAGATGATAGAGGGGGAGCACTTGCTGCGTCTCAGGGTCTTTCACCCAGGCAACGCCGAGATGCACGAAATGTTCAAGCGCATTGTGTATGCTGGTCCACCGCTCTATGGCTTTCCCTGTATGGTCGAGGATGGGCTTTTTCGTGCTGTCTGACACGTCAATGGCCAGGCAAAGCAACATGGGATGTTCTATCGTCGGCTGGCCTTCTTCTGGAGTACTCGAAGAAACAGCCGTTGATAAGGCAGTGCTAGAAAGTGCATCGACAGCTTGAAATGGCTTCGGAGCGACATCGCTTGGATGGGATGAACTCGTTTGTGGAGGATGAGATCGCAGCTTCGAGGATTGTGGTTGAGATCTGGTCTGGGGCGACGATTGAGAGACGACCACGTCGCTTTGTTTCGCTTCCAGTATGACCAATGCTACGTTTACTGCCGTGAACGCGACAATTATAGCTCCGCCGCCTATCCATAAAAGGGGTCTGGGTACCGAAGGGAAATTAGCAGCCAGTATATTCCCTAGAGCCGCGACGATTGGCAGGAGAAGAAAGTTAATGGCGATGAGGACTATTTTTCCTGACTTCATGCTGCCTTGCTCCCGACCTTGAATCAAGAAGAATGAAATACTGTTTCTTAACCATCTGTTCGATAAATCTATCTACACAGTTATAAACGATGGAAGTCTTTCTATCTCAAAGGCACCTGCCATTTTTACTTGGCAATAAGGCATACCCGATTTGCAAGACCTTCTCTATAATTTAAAGTATTACGGAAGAATTCCTTAAATTGCGCCCTAGAATTTGGTATATGTCCACTGATCATGACTGCCCCTATCACCTGAACCGTGTTGTGTTGAGGAGGCTTTCCAATAAAGCCATATTTATTTTATCTCCGATCATGTAATGTATGAATAGTCCAAATTATCAACTGACGTTAATTATAGAATATCTTTCCTCCTTCTCAATCTGGTTTCACTTATCTTCTTCAACGTTTTTACCTCAGCATGCGAGGAGAAACGATCTCAATTGTTGAGCGAGATGCGCGTAAAAATTCTCCCCATCAGCCTGATTGAACATTGCCACTCATCATGAGAGATTTATTGCTCAGCAATACAAATAGTTGCCTCGACGAGCTACCGTTGGTTTTTAGTCCTCCAGCAGAACAACCCGATCCAACACCTCCTCCATCCTTTCCGACTTTACAGATACCTGAAAGAATAACAATAGAAGTATGGGAAGTTAAATTAGGAATGGATAGATCATATGTTCTATTTCTCTTTGGTAGCAAAGGCAATATGTGTCATGCTTATTACCGCGCGTTCCATTTAAGGAGTAAGCGGAGTTAATAGTAGAGCTTGCACGTCCTCGACGTGCAAAAGCAGTCTGTTCATGCCCAATGTGATAGAAAGAGAAAGAGGATGTCACTCACATCTCATCTCAACAGCGCAACCAGCCCTGTTGGGCAATTTCTCCGCCAATGCTTCGCTTCAACCACCGGCCTAACGAAGGAGGCCAACAAGCTGCTCCGAAGTGCTACGATGATCCGCCCTGCGGTTTCCAACTGCCCCTATGGAACGCTTGGCATGGCAATTGATTATCGTATTCGCTACAGCTTTGCTATTACTCCAAGCAACCAACTAATAGCCTGGCAAGGTGCGCCGATCCTCGCCTTTAAGCCACTAGAAAGCAACGAAGACGTTCCTGTGGATTGGGAAGACCTCCCTCAAGGCGTAGGTATTCCTACCAGACTTGATGTGTCTGGGATTCCTTTGGGCATCGCGCAAGGCCCATATGCATGGAAGTTGATCGCCTCGTTTTTTGCAAGGCTCGATATGTTTCTTGCTGAAATTCAGCCGGTCAAGCGACGACTGGAGCCTGAAGCCGAGCGGATTCTCGCTCGCTACTGCTTCGTGCTCAGTCTCTTCGAGGAGGCGTTCCGGAGTGATCGCTACCGGGATGGTCCTCTCCTGGTGCCAGCCCCTAAAAGGAGTGTTGAGGAATTGTTGTCCATTGCTGAGGATGCGTGGATCGCTGATCTATGCGCTATGGCGACCTTGTTCTACGACCACTATTCCCATTTGTTATCACAGCCTGCAGTGCTCAATCCCATCTTTACGGGAAGCCGCGATGTGGGCGGCGCAGATGCCGATTTGATTGTGGATGGATGCTTGATCGATATCAAGGCCAGCGTGCAGCCGAAAATTAACCCAGAATGGTTGCGGCAGCTTGCTGGCTATGTGTTGCTCGACTATACGGATGAGCAGCGCATTCACTCCGTCGGCATCTATATGGCGCGACAGGGTGTCCTGCTTACCTGGCCCCTCGCAGATTTCTTTTATCAGCTAACAGGGCATGAAACACTCACTGTCGAGGCACTGCGTCAAGAGTTCCGCCAGCTTTGTCAGCGTTTACGAACTTAGAACAAATAGTGGCATTTAAGAAGCGTGGGCAGAGATTCGCGAGGAGAATCATTGGACAGGAGAGTTTTGCTTTCTCGTGCTGATGTATGTTCGCGGGAATGTGCATCTGGCAGAAATCAGAGAGGTAGCGGATGCAACAGGAAACCTGTGCTGAATGCGGTAGGCCCCTTGAGAGTCAAGACGACAAACGAAGGGGTGGACGAGAAAGGCGCTATTGTTCAGCTCGCTGTCGGCAGGCAGCCTATCGTCGTGAGAAAGCTGCTCGGCGGGAGGAGGAAAAACGCCAACCAGGAGCACAAACTCATTGGTTTGATAAGAAGATTGCCCTTGAGGTGTTGCGTTATCGCTTCCAGTTAGGGAAAGAGATCATTCGCATTGCCACGGGCTTCTTTACCGTTCGTGGCTATAACCTTCTGCGTGCGGCCGCGCGTGATAAGCGGATGTACATTTTGGTCGGATTGGATGATCCGGGGGAGAAGCGCGTCAGGAAGGCGCTCATCCAGGAGATCATGCTCGATTTACGAACCGGCGTGGATATCGATCGCAGAAGTGCTGTCCTGGAACTGGTGGAAAAGCTCAAAGGCGGCAATTTTCAGATTGTGGATGCCCGGGCAATGCAGCACCACGCTAAATTGTACATCATAGATATGGCAGTGGCTATCATCGGGTCGGCCAACATGACTGGGCGTGGACTGATGGAAGCGATTGAAGCGGGAAACTTAATCGAAGATTCAGCGAAGGTAGCTGATTTGGTGCAGAAGTACAATGAGTATTTCTATCATCCTAACTGCGTAAACATCAGTCAAGAGTTGATCGAGGCATTGCTCAAATGGCTACAAATGGCACGCCCCTGGGACGTTTATCTTAAAACGCTCGATGCGATGAAAAGTTTAGCTGAGACGAGCCTGCAGCGGACATCTTATCAGCGACCTGTCGGGTACCAGAATGTGGTTATTGCTCGCGCTTTGCGCCAGATTGAAGAAACCCGAGGGGCTATGGTCGTCGCCTCAACAGGATTAGGGAAAACAATTATAGGAACGGATATCGCACTTCGCTTGCATGAACATGGGGAAATCCTCAATGTGATGGTGATTGGTCCCAAGGTCGTGGAGAAAGAATGGAGAAAGAGGCTGATAAGTGCAGGTCTTCCATGTGACTATTTTATTCATCAGGCGCTCGATGCAAGCCCTAAACAACACTGGGAGGCAGTTGATGAGTTGCAGGAAAGACTGGCGATTATGGATGATCAGTGGCTCATTATTATTGATGAAAGCCACGAACTCAGGAATCGGTTTCGGAAAGATATTTCGGATCGGCGCGTGGAGGAGCGCCGAGCATTTCAGCGATTAGTTCCCGTGATTCAGCGCAGTCAATGTAAGGTACTCTTGTTAACGGGTACACCATATTCTACAGACGTTGAAAACATTAACAATCAGCTCTATCTGCTTCCTCATACGGCACCTCTACAGGTCTTGCCGACACGAGATGGATACTTGGACCCGAAACCCTGGAGGATTCGTAGTCTTCAGGAGCTAAAGGATTCACCTGTAGGTTCCGTGATTACAACTCCTCACGTCGCAAAGTTCTATGGAAATGTTGAAGGAGACGACATTTCCATTGATTTTCATGGCGAACGTCGCTACATCCCGCATGTGCAACTCTATCGCGTTGATGTTATACCGATATTGGAGCGAGAGATCGTTCAGGCCTTGGATAATGGCTATTTCGTAGTAGATGCTCCTCGTTGGAAATGGAAGGTGCGCACGAGTATCGAGAGGACGTTACGTGTTGCCTGGGGAAGTTCGCCGTGGGCCTTACGTGAAGTAATCGCTAACGTGCTGGGTATTGGTCGGGAAACATACAATGTCACTTATGTCCACTCACTTGAAGAGCGACAAAAAGCGCTCGAACCTATCCTCGATCATCTCAGAAATTTGACCTTTGCTGAGGACGCGAAATTGTGCTGGTTATGCGCTGAATTGAAACAGTTGTGCAGGAACGGGAGGAAAGTAATCATCTTTTCTGAACAATTAGCGACGGTCGTCTACCTAGAACAGGCCTTGGCGACGCTTGTTCCGTCACTTAAAGTCGCCTGCACGGTCAAGCGATCAGACCAGCAATCTCAAAAAAAGATGCAAAGCGGGAGACTTCAACATAAAAGCGATCGCGATATCTTCCAGCTCTTGGCAAGTTTTGATCCAAGTACAGCGCCCCTTATTGAAGATCAAAAGTATGATGCATTGCTCACCACAGATGCATTTGGCGTTGGGGTCAATTTACAAACGGCCCAGACGGTCATCAACTACGACCTGGCATGGACTCCAATTGAGCCAACCCAGCGGGCGGGGCGTGTGTTACGCCTCTTTCCCTCTCCTCGTACAGTAAGATTGTATACCCTTATCCCCAAACAGTCCGAGGGCTTGCAGTACAAGCACAAATCCCAGGGACTTTTCCGGCGGTCAGAGAAACTGTTTCAGCGTCATGAAGACTCGACCAGTATACTTGATCTACCGATAATAGCTACCCAAAACCAGCAGGATATTCATATGGCAACCCTTGCGCCAGGCATATCTGTGTTTAGCCTGGGAGAAATCCAGATTGAACAGATAGAGAAGCTGGAAGTGTCCACGAGCTTCAACCACGCGGCGGTTCTCGAACCTTTCAAGAAGGTAGCACAGGCGATTCCGGATGATATTATCAGTGCGATGGTATATGGTGGGAGCAAACCGTTGATGTATGTCTTACTCTGGTATAACGGGAAACACTACTGGCCTCTCTACGATATCAATCGGCAGCGCCTCATGCCTACGCACATAGACATATCGGTGATCCTCGATTATATCGCATGCCAGGAGGACACCCCAACCGCGATCATCGATGCTGATCTTGTCGAGCGCTGGTGTGATGCTTGTATCCAAGCATGGTGCCGCCTGCAAAAGGTTGCACCCGATCAGATGATTCGTATTTGCGCGATGTATCTACAACCACAAGGAGAAAAGGGTGCCTTCAGACGCTGGCTTGATCCAGGGGAGGAAGAGAAACCTCTTACTACATCCCATACCTCAAAGAGCCGTCGGGCATAAGATTCCTCTTTTGGCATTGCTATCTCGACGATGGCACTCATCAATCCGCCTGGAAAAACGCGTAGGCGTGTAAGATACTCTTCGGCTCTAGGTCCTGTTTCACCACATTATCTACTCCATTGAGGAATACAGCACTCACTTGTTTTCTGCCGGAGTCCTCCTGCTGTCTGTACTTCAGGGAAGGAGGGCGTCGAAAATGGATCGTTGTTTGATTAGCGTTGAAAGCCAGTCTATTGCAGGCAAGCTGTGATGAAGTGACCATCTGCCTTCCAAGTAGGTGGTCACGGATTCAAAGACCTCTTGTGACGCATCACCCTCAATCAGAACGTCCCAAAGATGCCTGGAATTGTTGGAAGAACGTGGTAGGCTCAAGGGATTGGCCAGCGAGCTGTGTGGCGGTACGTGTTAGCGTGATGGCGCCGAGTAAGGTTGACCTACGCTTTTGGAGATCGTTCGCAACTCCCGTACTCGGCAATTGTCATTGTGGCAAGTGGATAGAGGAGAGCAGTGTTGAGCAGGAGCATTCGATCTCACTGAGCAGGAAAAAGTGCTGGGTTCTACCCGCAAGCAGTCTTTTTACCCCATCAGTACTGTCGAGCATGGAAGTTGCAGATGTGCCACCAAAGCGGGGCAAGATCACAAAATGGGGAAACAGCCACAGCGATTAGATCATGACCGGCTGTAAAATAGCCCGGAACGAAGAGCAGCTGTGGAAGCAGTGTCGAGTTTGCGGAGAAGCCTGCAACGAGGGATATATCTCTCTCAGTTGCAGGCTTCTTTCTTGCCTGCTCAAACGATGTCTATGCAGTCTACCCTGACAGGAAAGTTGACAGGAGAACTACTAGACAACAACAGATTTTCAAGGAAGCCGGTAGACGTTGAGGTGGGAAAGCGAGCGCGGAATCGACAACCACAGACATCTGTGGATGAGTAATGCCGAAGGGGGGATTTGGCAGGATTTCGGGCATCACAGCCCCTCGATTGGCTCTAGTCCTCGCTTCACGCACCTCCCTACATCGCAAATACCGCCTCTGACAGCAAAACTATTTGAGGGCTCTCACTTCGTTGAGGGGAGCCTTGGAATCAAATCCTCTCGCTATTGCTGGCATGCAGCGGCAGTGAACGACACGCTGGGTTAGTTAGCGCAGTAACCTTAGCCGCGAGTTCTGCATATGCGCGGAGATATGTACTGCAATGAACCGTCTATCCCTGCAATGTGTCATTGAGTTTACTGACTGCGTCATTCTGCAACGTTGGAAGGACATAGCCAAAACATCCTCACGTACTGCCAGAGCGTGGGCTAACTGAGCAGCATCTTTGAAGAATTTGTAGATAATCACAAGCGTTCATCACTGTGATATCTCTTTGTTCTATGGTATAGTACAGGAAAACGAACCGAGGGAGAGCGCAGGTGCAGTATCAGGACCTGATCTACCGAGTTCACGCGCGCCAGGCCATGTTTACGCGCTCTATTT
>Ga0137378_10003158_pt1 | contig 14251 bp, 9 predicted proteins | sample SagtaG_21_FD_104813 | JGI IMG/M metagenome (GOLD analysis project Ga0137378, IMG submission 104813) | Vadose zone soil microbial communities from Sagehorn Ranch, Mendocino, California, USA - Sage2_L_60_16 metaG | ecosystem: Environmental > Terrestrial > Soil > Vadose zone | place: USA... | reverse complement strand
CCACCACCAGTTCGGCATCCACGGGCTGAAGAGGCTCGTCGCCGTGGGGTGCTACGGGACCGCCCTGGTGGGCACGGCGCTCGCCGTGGCGGTTCTCCTCAGGATCTGACCGGCAGCCGCCCGGCATTCCCGCGTCCGGCCCCTCCGGTTGATGCTCGAAATCGCTTGCCCTTCTGCCGCCCGCGCCGTGACAATGGCCGGCAGCCCGCCGAGGCCCCCTTGGTGGGGCTCGACCGGGTAGCCGGAGGAGACCCGCGAATGATGCCCGCCGCACGAACCGCTTCCGGGTCCACCCGCCGAACGTTCGTCTCCCTGCTGCTGGCGGCCACCGCCGGCCTGCTCCTGCTCCCCATGGCCGCACCGGCGTGGGCCCTGGTGGCGGGCGGCACGACGGCGCTCCCCACCGACGCGCCCCTGAGCTGTGACCGGAGCTGGACCGGCGGAGACCCCCTCGATGCCTCGGACTGGTGGGATCCGCTGAACTGGAGCCCCCCGGAGATCCCCGCCGCGACGGACAACGTGTGCATCATCGGCGGCCCGTCCCCGGTCCACCTGTTCGATCTCGGAGGGGTCTCGCAGACGGCCTCGGTGGCCGGCCTGACGCTGGGAGACCCCAGCGGCACCGGCGCTCCCATGGGCATCCTGATGACGGCGGGATGCTCCCACAGGGTCTCGCTCACGCTGGGGGACGGCGGGACCATCGCCGCCAACGCCACCGTGCAGCTCGAGGCGGCCCGGGCCTGCTCGGGTTCGTCCACCCAGCTCTCGGCGGCCGGCGGAGTCCTCACCGTCGCCGGCTCCATCAGCCTCGACGCGCCGGGGCAGGGCGACGTCAACATCCACGACTACCTCGAGGGCGACATCACGAACGCCGGGGGGATCATCAACGCCGTCAACCCGCTGGAGTACGACGGCGGCACGCTGGACAACGCCGGGACCCTCACCGGCAGGGCCGTCTACGTGAACAGCGGGCAGCTCACCGACGACGCGGGCGGGACGATCTCGAGCTCGGGCGTCTACGTGCAGAACGGCAGCACGTTCGACCAGGGGCAGGGCTCCTCGGGATCGACGCCCATCCAGGTGGGGAACGGGACGCTCGTGTACACGGGCTCCGGCGCCAGCACCATCCATGCCTTCGGCTCGGTCGCGATGACCGGCGACGTCAGCGCGGGGCAGACCCTCGACATCGAATCCTCGAGCGACTGTCAGGGAGCGCAGGACGCCGTCGTCACCGCCCCCTCGACGTTCTCCAACGCGGGGACGATCAGGCTCACCAACGTCTCCACCTCGTGCAATCCGGGGAGCTCCACCATGGCGCTGACGAGCGGCACGCTCCTCAACACGGGGCTCATCACGGCCGAGCTCGGTGGCGGGGGCGGACGGGCCCTGAGCGCGACGCTGAACGACACCGGCACCCTGAACGTCCAGAATGGCGTTCGGCTCACACTCGACAAGCTCACCAACTACAACCCGCAGACGAACGCCCTCCTCGGCGGCACCTTCACCATCTCCGGCATCCTGGCCCTCCCGCTGATCGACATCCACACCCTGGGAGCGGCCCTCACCCTCTCCGGAGCCGGGACCGTCGAGAACTCCGACACGTCGGCGAACGCCCTGGCCGGTCTGTCCGCCATCACCTCGAACGGCTCCCTGAGCCTGGTGTCGGACGCGAACCTCACCACGACGGGGGCGCTCAGCAACTCGCACCACCTCACGCTGGGCCCGACGGACACGCTGACCGTGCCCGGGGGGTACGGCCAGACCGCCGCCGCCGCTCTGGTGGTGCAGGTCTCCTCCTCCGGCATGGGGACGATCGACGGAACCGGAGCCCCCGCCGCCCTGGCGGGGAGGCTCACCATCTCTCCCGTGGGCGGCTTCGTCCCCGCCCTCGGCACCGCCTTCACCCTGATCGGCTACCCCTCAGAGTCCGGGCACTTCTCCAGCATCCTCGGAGCGCCCGCGGGAGGGGGGAGCTTCTACGTGATCGAATACGACGCGGCCGGAGCCTTCCTGGTCGTCCGGGCCACCTCCCTGGCGATCGACCCGTCGGCGGGGCAGCCCGGCACGACCTTCACCGTGACCGGGGACGGGTACTCTCCCGGCGAGACGGTCCCGATCAAGTTCGGGTCGGTGCCCCTCGTGGCGGCCGCCGCCGACGGGTCGGGCCACTTCCAGGTGGCCGAGACCGTGCCCGACGTCACCGTCAAGCAGTACAAGGTGGCCGGGCGGGGAACCACCAGCCTGGTCTCGGCCAGCAGGACGTTCACGGTGCGGCAGGCCATCCAGAACAGCGACTTCCGCCTGATCGGGCAGGAGGTCCTCAACACCGATCCGGCAGCCGAGTACTCGACCACCACGAACTCCGATGAGGCCATGGACGTGAACGACACGAGCCACCTCGTGGCCACGTATCAGGAGGGGCAGTACCCGGACCAGGGGGCGCTGGAGGCCGGTTTCGCCACCTCGTTCGACGACGGACACACCTGGACCAGCGGCGACCTTCCGGGTCTCACCACCGCCGTCGGAGGATCCTATCCGCGGGCGGGGAACCCGCGGGTCGCCGTGGGGTTGAACGGGGCCGCCTACATCGTGAGCCAGGTCCTGGATCCGGCGGCCTGCCGGAGCGGCATCGCCCTGAGCGCCTCCGCCGACCAGGGCCTGACGTGGGCCGACCCGACCTTCGTGGTCCAGGACACCACGTGCGGCGGGCAGGACGACATGACCGGGATCTCCGTGGACACGTACAAGGGAAGCCCGTTCTACGGCCGGATCTACGTCGTGTGGGACCGGCTCCAGGGCTCCGCCCAACCGGTCCTGATCTCCTCCTCGTCCGACGGAGGGGTCACCTGGAGCAGTCCCGTCCAGGTGACCCCGGCCGGTATCGGCGGGACCGACCCCACTCCCCTCGTGCAGCCCGGCGGCAGGGTGACCGTCTACTACCCGCAGCCGGGGGCGGCCCTGGAGACCGTCCAGACCTCCTCCGACGGGGGGGCCACGTTCGGATCGCCCGTGATCGTGCACGACGATCAGGGGGCCGACCCGCCCGGCATCCTGGCCGGGAACGCCCAGGGCATCGGGGACGCCGCGGTCGATCCCGTCACGGGCGCGCTGTTCGTGGTCTGGCCCGACCGCCGCTACGACGTGTGGGGCCTGGACGGGATCGTCATGTCGAGGTCCACCGACGGGGGGCAGACGTGGCAGGGGCCCCTGCTGCTGTCGGGATCGACCTCCTCTCCCGTCGACCGGTTCACGCCCTCCATCAACGCCTATGGGGGTTACGTGGCGGCGACCTGGTACCACTGGTCCCAGGACACGAGCGGCGTTCGCCTCAACCGGGGCTTCACCTTCTCCAGCAACGGCGGCCAGGCATGGTCGAAATCCCTCCTCATCGGGTGCGGGAGCAAGCCGTTGGAGATCGATCTCGACTACTCCGCCCTCGTCGACGGCCTCCATTTCTTCGGAAACTACGAGGGCGTGGTCACCACGCCGACCGAGGCCCACCCGGTCTGGACGGTGGCCAACCAGGGTGGGACCGGTTCGTACTACCAGGTCACGTGGTCGGGGAAGCTGACGTACGGGCCCGCGGGGGGCGGACCGGCCACGGATCCCGTCTGCTGAGCCCGGCCCGCCCGAGGGGCCGTCTAGCCCCTCCGGGTGAGATCCAAGATGGTCCCCTTCCCGCCTTTACCTCGTTGTCCTCGGTCGGCCAGAATGGCCGGTCGGTTCGGCGGAGGACGGTTCGGGGCCGAACCCGAGGAGCGAACGCCAGTGAGGGTCGACGCGCCCGCCGCGAAGCACCGCACCACAGCCCTCGCGGCCATCGTCACCCTGTATTCGCTCGCATTGCTCGGCATCGCCCCCCCGCCGGCCGGCGCGATCGCGGCGTCGTTCGGCGCTCGGCAAGCCCACGCGCCGGGGTCGCCCGGGTGGCCCGGGTCGCTCTCATGCGACCGGAGCTGGCTCGGCGGCGCCTCCGTGGGGATGCCCAACGACTGGTGGAACCCCGCCAACTGGAGCCCCCAGGGCGTGCCGACCGCCACCGACAACGTCTGCGTGACCTCGGGTGACTCGCCCATCCAACTGTGGGACAAGCACAACGCTGTGCAGACGGCCACCGTGGCCAGCCTGACGCTCGGTGATCCCAGCGGGGCTGGAGCTCCCATGACCGTGCTCATGACGGCGGACTGCCCCCACCAGCTCACCCTGAGCCTCGGGAACGGCGGGACGGTGGCCGCCAACGCCGAGCTGGCCCTTCGAGGCCAGCGCGACTGCACGGGCTCGGCGGTCACGGTGGCCGTGTCGGGGGGGACGCTCGTCAGCGCGGGCACCATCTCCGCCACCCTGCCGAGCGCCGGAGACCCCAACCCGCACGACTTTCTCCAGGGCAGCATCACGAACGCCGGCGGCGTCATCAAGGCGGTCAACCCGATGGTCTATTCGGGCTCGGCCCTGGACAACGCGGGGAGGCTCGTGGGGTCGACCTTCCTGGTGGACGGGGGCACCTTCACCAACGACGCCGGAGGGACCGTCTCCGCGACGGAGCTCGACGTGGTGGACGGCACCTTCAACCAGGGCGACGGCTCGGGCGCCGGCACGCAGATCTACGTGGAGGGCGGCTCGCTCAACTACACGGGGCAGGGGGCGGGCACCGTCCACGCCCGCGGGTCAGTGGTCATGAGCGGAACCATCGGCTCCGCCCAGAGCCTGGTGATCGAGTCCCTGAGCGACTGCGACGAGCTCGGAGACGCCACGGTGACGGCCGGAGGGTTCACCAACTTCGGCACCATCACGCTCACCAACGCCGCCACCTCCTGCAACCCCGGCAGCACGACCCTGGTGGTCCTGACCACGAAGCTGATCAACCGGGGCGTGTTCACGGCCGACCCGGGGACCGAGGGAGGGGACCGAACCCTGCAAGGATCGGTCCTCAACTCGGGCACGGTGAGCGTGCTGGCCGGCACGCAGCTCACGATCTCGGGCAGCCTGGCCAACTACCACTCCAGCCAGAACCTGCTCGACGGCGGCGGGTTCAGTCTCTCCGGGACGCTCGCCGTCCCCGGCATCGACGTGCACGGCCTTTCCGCGAACGTGAGCGTCTCCGGGAACGGCGTCCTCCTGGACTCCACCACCACCTCGAACGGGTTGAGGAACCTCGCCTCGGTGGACTCCGTGGCCTCCCTCAGCCTCCTGGGAGGAGCGAACCTCACCACCACGGGGCCGCTCGATGTCGAGCACGACCTCACCCTCGGTCCGACCGACACGCTGACGCTGGGCGGCGGGTACACGCAGGGGTCCGCAGGCGCGCTCACCGCCGAGGTCTCCCCTTCCGGCATGGGGCAGGTGAACGCCACGGCCGGGGCCACCGTGCTGGCCGGCAAGCTCGTCATCTCGGCGGTCGGCGGGTTCGTGCCGGCTCCCGGCAGCACGTTCAGCCCGGTGGCTTACGGGTCCGAGACGGGTGAGTTCTCGTCGATCCTCGGCGCGCCGATCGGGGACGGGGACGCCTACGTCATCGAATACGAACCGTCGGCGGCCGTCCTGGTCGTCAGGACGCCCACCCTGGTGCTCCAACCGACCTCTGGACCGGCCGGCTCCCAGTTCACCGCCACCGGAGACGGGTTCTCGCCAGGAGAACCCGTCGGCCTCTCATTGAAGGACGTGCAGTTGCAGGGGGCCACGGCCGATGCCTCGGGCCACTTCGCCGTGACCGAAACCGTCCCCGACCTGACCCAGGCCCAGTACACCGTGACCGCGCGGGGCTTCGTCAGCTACGTCACGGCGACCCGCCTGTTCACCATCAAGCGGGGGATCCTGAACGGGCAGTTCAGGGAGATCGGGATGCAGCTCCTGGACACCGACCCCGCCGCGGAGCACCCGACCACCGCGAACACCGACGAGGCGATGGACTTCAACGACACGAGCCACCTGCTGGCCACGTATCAGGAGGGCCAGTACGCGGATGGAGGAGCCATCGGCACCGGCTACGCGACCTCCTTCGACGACGGGGGCACCTGGAGCAGCGGGAACCTCCCCGGCGTGTCCCCCGCCGTCGGCGGCACCTACCCCCGGGCCGCCAATCCTCGGGGGACGTTCGGGCCCAACGGCCAGGCCTACGTGGTGAGCCAGGTCCTGGATCCCGCGGCGTGCCTGAGCGGCTTGGCCGTCAACGTGTCGGTGGACGGCGGCCTCACGTGGGCCGATCCGACGTTCCCCGTGCAGGACACGGGGTGCGGCACCCAGGACGACATGACGGGGATCGCCGTGGACACCTTCCCCGCGAGTCCCTTCTTCGGCCGCATCTACGTCGTGTGGGATCGGATCGAACCGACCGGCCAGCCGGTCATGGTGGCATCCTCGCCCGACGGCGGGGCCACGTGGAGCCCGCCGGTTCAGGTGACCCCGGCCGGGGTGAGCGGGACCGCCCCGACGCCGCTGGTGCAGCCCAACGGGGACCTGACCGTGTACTACCCACAGCCGGCAGCGCAGGTGGAGACGGTCCAGACCTCGCCGGACGGCGGGGCCACGTTCGGCGCTCCCGTGACGGTGAGCTCGTTCGATGCGGCCGATCCTCCCGGCTTCCTGGCGGGCAACGGGCAGGGCATGGGGGACGCCGCGGTCGATCCGGTCACCGGGGACCTCTACGTGGTGTGGCCGGACCGCCGGTACGACAACTGGGGACTGAACGCCATCGTGATGTCGAAGTCGACCGACGGCGGGGCCACGTGGGTCGGACCGCTCCTGCTGTCGGGGGCGCCGGTGAACCCCATCGACCGGTTCACACCAGGCATCGGAGCCTACGGAGGCTACGTCGCCGTGACCTGGTATCACCTCTTCCACGACTCGTACGGGAACCTCAGCCTGAACCGGGGCTTCACCTACTCCGGCACCAACGGGGCGACCTGGTCGAAGGCCCTCCTGATCGGATGCCACCGCCGGCCACTGGAGTTCGATCTGACCGAGGCCGCCCAGATCGGCGGGCTGTACTTCTTCGGCAACTACCAGAGCGTGGTGACCACGCCCGCCGAGAGCCATCCCGTCTGGACGGTCTCCTCCGCCGCATCCACGGACTACAACCAGGTGGCCTGGACGGCGACCATGCGGTTCGTGCAGTCGAGGGACGGACCCCGGGTCGATTCGATCTGCTGACCGGGCCGGTTCGAACCTCGGGGTCCCGGAGGGGGAGGCACGCACGGCCTCCCCCTCCGATCCCGGATGAGCGTGTGCGGGGGTGCCTACCTACATGACGTGGATCGTGAACGGAGGCGCCCATCCGCTGGTGGCCACGCCGGTCTTGTTCAGCCGCGACCGGAGCTGGTAAGCCCCGGTGGGCTTGCCCGTGGAGTCCCAGGTCGTGCTCATCGTGGTGAACCCGCTGGCGAGCGTCATCCACGCTCCCGAGGTCCCCTTGCGGATCTGGGCGTCGTAGACGAACCCCGCCGGGGCGGTGACGGTGGCCACCTGCACGGTGAAGATCGTCCCCGGCGGCCCGCTGGGAGGTGTGACGATGTCTCGGGCCCCGGCGTTGCCGACCATCCCCAGGGACTGGTGGAAGCTGCAGTGGTAGGGGAAGATTCCGGCCGCCGTGACCGTGAAGGAGAACGTCCCGCCGGGGGCCACCGTTCCTGAATCCCACAGCGCCAGCGGCGAATCCTGGGTCGAGGTGTGGGATGTGCTCGTCGTGGTGTTCGTCCACTTCACGGTGTCTCCGAGGAGGGCTTTCGCCGGATCCGGAGTGAACGAGAAGTTCACCATCGACACGCTGACCGTCGCCGCCTGGGCGCCCGTCTGCATCAACAGGGCGAACAGCGCGGCGACCGGTGCGGCCTTTCGAAGCAATCGAAGCACTGGGCAGCTCCTTTCGAACGGACGGGACCCTCTACGGACTCATTACGCGCCGGTGGGGGGTTCGGATTCAAGTTTGGGACCGGGGTAATCTCCCGGGCGTGGGCCACCTCGTCACGCTCGTTCCCGGCGACGGCATCGGTCCCGAGGTGTCCGAGGCGGCCCGCCAGGTGGTGGAGGCCACCGGGGTGGAGGTCGAATGGGACGTCCAGGACGCCGGGGCCGCGATCGTGGAGCGAGAGGGGACGCCCCTGCCCGACCGCGTGCTGGCCTCGATCCAGCGGAGCCGAACCGCGCTGAAGGGCCCCATCACCACCCCGGTGGGGACGGGGTTCCGGAGCGTGAACGTGGCCCTCCGCCAGGAGCTCGACCTGTTCGCCGCGGTGCGGCCCGCGGTGAGCCTCCCCGGGGTGATCACCCGGTACGAGAGCGTGGATGTCGTGGTGATCCGGGAGAACACCGAGGACCTCTACGCGGCCATCGAGTTCGAACGGGGCTCCGCGGCCCTGGGAAGGCTTCGGCAGGAGCTTCGTTCGCTGGCCGGGTTCGACATCCGGGACGACGCGGGGGTCACGGTGAAGCCGATCAGCGTCTCGGGGACGAGGCGGATCGTGCGGTTCGCCTTCGACTTCGCCCGCAGGAACGGCAGACGAACGGTAACGGTGGGGCACAAGGCGAACATCATGCGGTTCTCCGACGGGGTGTTCCTGTTCACCTCGGCGGCCGAGGCCGGGAGCTACCCGGACGTTCGGTTCGAGGAGGTGCAGGTGGACGAGCTGGCGCTCCGCCTGGCCTCCCACCCGCAGGAGCTGGACGTGCTTCTGCTGCCGAACCTGTACGGGGACATCCTGAGCGACCTGTGCGCGGGGCTGGTGGGAGGCCTGGGCCTGGTTCCCGGGGCGAACCTCGGGTGGGAGTACGCGGTGTTCGAGCCGGTGCACGGCAGCGCCCCCGACATCGCCGGGCGCGGCCTGGCCGATCCGGTGGCGATCGTCCTGTCGGCGGGGATGATGCTGGCGCACCTGGGCGAGTTCGCCGCGGCCGCGGGGGTCCGCTCGGCCGTGGCCGAGGTGCTGGCGGGGGGCGAGGTTCGAACCCGGGACCTCGGCGGCTCGGCCGGCACCGGCGAGGTGGCCGCGGCGATCTCCTCGGCCGTCAGGCGGATCAGGCTGGCCTCCTGAGGGACGGGTGCCTCCGGGCGCCCGTCCTGAGACGTCCCGGACGGTTAGCCCTTGCTCTTGGGGCTCCGACCGGAGCCCGTTCGCTTGACCTGTCAACAGCCGGGTTCGCCGTAGTTGCCGCAGCAGCCGGTGAACGGCGGGCCGACCGTTCGGAAGAAGGCCCGGGTCCGGTTGACGAACGTGAGCCAGACCTTCTCCGCGATTGGGGCGTCGGACTCGGTCCAGTTGGTGAAGAATTCCCGGGCGTAGTCCGTGACGTGGTGGTCGTCTCGGTGCGGCATGTGGGCATCCTCCCGGCGAAGGGTCAGGGGTCGGGGCGATGGTACGCCCTTCCCTCAAGCGGGGGGCTCCCGACCGGGAGCCGTTCGTTCGCCCTGTCAACACCCGGGCAAGCCGGGGCGGCCGCAGCACAACCTGAACGGGTGGGGCAGGCCCCGATGCCTGATCACCAGCCACAGCTTGCGTCCGAACGAGGCGTCGGATCGGCGCCAGTTCGCGACGAACTGGCCGGAGCTGCCCGGGTCGGGGTGATCGTGGTCGTGGCCGTGGTCGTCTTGGCCCTGGTCCGGCATCTAGGGGCCTCCTCCGAGGCCGCGGACGAGCACGGGATCGCCGGCGGCCAGGCCGATGACTTCGTCACCCATGAGGGGAGGCGTCACACGGGTTCGTCCGTCGGAGAGACGTTCGACCGGCACGTTGGCAAGGGTATCGACCCCGGGCGATCCCTGCCGGAGGGGGTTACCGGTGGGCTTGTCAGAGGGGCGAGCCACCCTCGGCGGCTGATCTCGTCGACCTGGACCTCCCGCACGGCCGGCGTCGAACCAGCCCGGCCGCTCAGGCGGCTTCGGACTCCATCTCGTCGGCGTATGTTCCGTCCCGGGCGGCGCCATTGAGCTTGGCCCGGTGAGCCAGGGCCCTCTGGGCGGCTTCGACGTTCTCCTCCTTGCCGGCCCAGGCCTTGAGCGCAGGTGCCTGCAGGGCCCTCCCGTAGGAGAAGGACAGCACCCACGAGAGGGCGCCCCGCCTGTTCATGACGTCCAGGCGCCGGGTGGCCTCCACGTCGCCCTGGCCTCCGGAGAGGAACACGACCCCGGGGATCGCCGGTGGCACCGTTGCCCGGAGGCATCGAAGCGTCATCTCGGCCACCGTGTCGTCGTCGGCCTGCTCGGCGGCCTCCTTGCCCGACAGCACCATGTTCGTCTTGAGCAGCGCGCCGGGCAGGGCGACCCGAGCGTCGAACAGCTCCTCGAAGGTGGCCTGGAGCGTCCGGAGGGTGGCGTGGTGGTGCGCCTCGATCGGGTGCGACCCGTCCATGAGGGTCTCCGGCTCCACGATCGGGGCGATGCCGGCCTCCTGGCACAGGGCGGCGTAGCGGGCCATGGCGTGGGCGTTCGCCCGGATGCACCCGTCGGTGGGAAGGCCGTGCGCCTGGTCGATGGTGATGACCGCCCGCCACTTGGCGAACCGCGCCCCCAGGTCCCGGTACTCGGCCAGGCGGGTGCGCAGTCCGTCGAGGCCCTCGGTGACCTTCTCCCCGGGGAACAGCGCCAGGTCCTTGGCCCCCGCGTCCACCTTGATCCCGGGGATGATCCCGGCCTTCTCCAGGACCTCGGTGAAGGGCGTCCCGTCCCTGGTTCCCTGGCGGATCGTCTCGTCGAACAGGATCACCCCGCTGATGTGCTCGCCCAGTCCGGGCGTGGTGAACAGCATGTCCCGATAGGCCCGGCGGTTCTCCTCGGTGTTCTCGATCCCCATGGTGTCGAACCGCTTGGCGATGGTCGGCATGCTCTCGTCGGCGGCGAGGATTCCCCTGCCCGGCGCGACCAGCTCCTGGGCGGTGGTCTCGAGTTCGTTCGTGCTCATGGCCTCGCTCCTTCCCTCGGCGCTTGTCTTCGGATTGTATTGGGACGGGACCGAGGGCGAATCCGGGGCGGTGGTCACAGGGCTTCGAGGACCTCGCGGGCCGCCCGTTGCCCGGACTCCACCGCGCCGTCCATGTACCCGCACCAATGCGCCGCGGTCTCGGTGCCGGCCCAGTGCAGGCGATCCACCGGCCGTCGCAGCCAGGGGCCGTACTCGGTCCACACCCCCGGGGGCAGGTGTGCCCCGTAGCAGCCTCGGGTCCACGGCTCGGCCGACCAGTCCAGGTCGAAGTACGAGGCCGGCCCCTTCGCCTTCGGCCCGAAGTACCGGGCGAAGCAGTCGAGGGCCACCCGGCGGCGTTCGGCCCGATCGGCGGCACCGAACTCCCGGCCGAAGTCCCCCTCGAAGAACCCCACGAGCACGCCGGGGGAGCCGTCCGGCGGCGAGTTGTCGAGGGCCGACGACATCGGCAGCCCAGGGTCGAACGCCTGTCCGGAGAGGCCGTGGTCGCGCCAGAACGGGGTGTCGTAGACGGCGTTCACCTTGATCACCGATCCGTGCGGCATGCGCTGGGTGAGCTGGTCGCGCCCCGCGGGCAGGACCGGGCGATAGTCGATGCGGGAGGCCAGGGCCGGCGGAACCGTGACGATGGCTCGCCGGGCCTCGGCCCGGCCGCGATCGGTGTGCGCCACGACCACCGACGGGCCCGACTGGTCGATCGACCTCACCGGTCCGCTCAGCAGCACCGAGTCTCCGAGTTCGTCTGCCATCCGCTGGGCCAGGAGCTGAGAGCCGCCGACGAAGCGATCCTGCTGGGCGCCGCCGGTGATCCGGATCATCGTGTTCACGTCCACCCCGGACCGGAAGTAGAAGAGCGCGTGCAGAAGCGAGATGTTCATGGGCTCCTCGGCGAAGATCAGCTCGAACGTTGTCCGGAACAGGGTCCGAGCCCGGCCGGTCCGCATGGTTCGAACGACCCAGCTCTCCAGGGTCTCCCGGTCGAGAAGTCGCGCTCGCGGCGTGTCCCACGGCCGTTCCAGGTCGACGCTCTTCGCCATGCGATCGAACCTGAGCTGGGCCAGGCCGAAATCGGCCAGAACCGCTGGATTGATCCGCGTGGGGTACTCGCCCCTGTAGCGGTACCGCTTGTCCCCCAGGAAGACCAGTCGGTCGCCTTGGTCGAACGTGGGAAAGGTCTCCACGCCGAGCTCCACGGCGAGCTTGGCAACCCGGTCCTGGGTCGGTCCGATCCACTGGCCGCCCATCTCGACGACCTTGCCGCCACCTTCGCCTTCGTCGAGGTCCTGGTTGAGGACGCGCCCGCCGACCCGATCCCTCGCCTCGAGCACCACCACGGTCTTCCCGGCGGCGACGAGGTCGCGCGCCGCGGTGAGTCCCGCGAACCCGGCTCCCACGATCGCCACGTCGGCTTCCCACCGTTCGGTCATGGTGAGGCGAACCCTAGCTCATGCCCGAGTGCGCGGGCCAGGCGCTTCGGTACCATGGCCCGCCATGGCCGGCGACCACGTCTCCCGCAACCGGACCGAGTGGGACAGGTCGGCTGCGGAGTACGCCGAGCCCGGCCGGCTCAACTGGGCCACCGACGAGCCGCACTGGGGCATCTTCCACGTGCCCGAGTCGGCAGTGGGCGTGCTGCCCGCGGACGTGGCCGGTCGCGACGTCGTGGAGCTGGGGTGCGGAACGGGCTACGTCTCGTCCTGGCTGGCCCGGCGGGGGGCCAGGCCCGTGGGCGTGGACCTCTCCACCGAGCAGCTCGCCACGGCCCGCAAGCTGCAAAGGGAGTTCGGCCTCACATTTCCCCTGGTCCAGGCGAACGCCGAAGCGGTGCCGCTGCGCGATGGGTCGTTCGACCTGGCCGTCAGCGAGTACGGCGCCAGCATCTGGTGCGACCCCTACCGGTGGATCCCGGAAGCGTCACGGCTGCTCAGGCCGGGTGGCGAGCTGACCTTCCTGGTGAACGGGACGATCCTCATGCTCTGCGCGCCCGACCTCGAGGCCGACATGCCCGCGACGAACCAGATGATCCGCGACTATTTCGGCATGCACCGGTTCGAATGGACGGAGGATCCGAGCATCGAGTTCCACCTCGGCTACGGCGACTGGATCCGCCTGCTGCGAGGTGAGGGGTTCGAGGTCGAGGACCTGATCGAGCTCCGCCCGCCCGAGGGTTCGACCACCCGATATCCCTACGTCACGCTGGAATGGGCTCGAAGATGGCCCTGCGAGGAGGTGTGGAAGGCCCGCAAGCGGTGACGCGCCGTGGCCGTCAGGCCGGATAGGCCACGGTCAGGTAGTCGTAATCGTAGGTGCCCACCTCGAGTCGCCATCCGGTGACGAAGACCTTCGATCCGTCGGGGCTCACGGCGATCGCGTACGAATCGTCGTAGATGTCGTTCGGTCCGTGGTAGCTCCGGGCCCACAGGAGCGAACCGGTCGTCGCGTCGTAGGCCACCGTCGCCGCCGACGTCGTGGAGCCGGTGACGAAAACCCTGGTTCCATCGGGGCTCACGGCCACGGCATAGGCGCGCTCCGAAGAGGGCCCCGCGTAGCGTCGCAGCCAGAGGGGCGTCCCCGTGGCCATGTCGTAGGCGAGCGTGACCCAGTCGTAGGCCGTGCCCGACCGGAAGCCGGAGAATGTGTACCCCGTCACGAAGGCCTTCGTGCCGTCGGGGCCGATGGTGACGGAGTCGGTCAAGTCGATGCCGCTGGCGGGCCCGTTGTACCGCCTGACCCACCGCGCGTTGCCGGTGGCCGCGTCGTAGGCCACCGTGACCGCGTCCTGGCCACTGGCCGTCAGGTAGCTGCTGCCCGTCACGACCACGCTCGAGCCGTCGGGCGCGACCGCGACCGAAAGGGCCCGGTCGTCGAACTGGCCAGGTCCGCTCAGTCGCTGGACCCACAGGGCCGCGCCGGTGGCGGCGTCGTAGGCCACAGTGGCGTAGTCCAACCCGCTGGACGCGCCCGTGCTCCAGCCCGTCACGAAGACCTCGGATCCGTCGCGACTCACGGCCAGGGAGCGGGCGACGTCCGTGCCTCGGCCCGGACCGTCATAGCGAGCCGACCACAGACCGGCGCCGGTGTCGGCGTCGTAGGCCACGGTGGTGTAGTCGAGGCCGCTGTAGGCGCCCTTGCTCTGTCCGGTGACGAACACGCGAGTGCCGTCGGGACTCACGCCGACAGCCAACGCCACGTCGGCCCCCTTCCCGGGGCCGTTGTGGAGCCGGTTCCACAGGAGCCGACCGGTCCCCGCGTCGAAGGCCAGGGTCGAATAGCGGTAGTCGAACGGCGCCACCTCCCGCTGGCCGCTGACGAAGACCTTGGACCCGTCGGGACTGACGGCGATG
>Ga0137378_10003146_pt1 | contig 14264 bp, 10 predicted proteins | sample SagtaG_21_FD_104813 | JGI IMG/M metagenome (GOLD analysis project Ga0137378, IMG submission 104813) | Vadose zone soil microbial communities from Sagehorn Ranch, Mendocino, California, USA - Sage2_L_60_16 metaG | ecosystem: Environmental > Terrestrial > Soil > Vadose zone | place: USA... | reverse complement strand
GTTGAAATCTATCGTCGACTGCGCAAAGGGTCTTGGAATCGAACATTTCATTGTGGATCATGACCCTCCATTTCACGGCATGACTGCCATTGATGCGGCGAGACTTGACTACGGATTTCTCGCTGGGCTGTTGAAAGGGTAGCTCAGTGCGGGCAAAACTATCCATCGTCGTATGCCTCGATTTGCGTTCGTCTCTTCTGGCATGAAGCGCTTATCCAAACGAATGCAGCTATTTCTGTTGATGTTGGTGCTGATGACCGTTCCGGGTGCGTTGTGCGAATCGAGACACACGAGGACGTCTTTGCAAGAGAAAATCTCTTCGCATGGAATATCACAGCTTTCGACTCAATTCATCGCACGAGGCCGGGCGCTTCGCGATTTGACCAGGAGATCGGGGCCGAGTTGCAAAGCGATTCTTTTGGTCTAAATCTTTTCTTCTATTCCTTCTGGAATTAATCGGAGGACGACCGGTCATGCGCCACTTCCGCACTCTCTCAGCAATGACACTTAGTGTGTGTTTGCTCACCTTTGCCGCAGACGCACAGCACGATGCCGACGCCACAAACACCAACCTCCAGACCGACCCACGGGCTATTCAGGTCATGCTGAGCCCGAACGCACAGGTGCTCTCGAATTTTATTGGTCTAGGCATCCAGTTCGACCCCTATCGAGATGCTCCTTCACCCGAACGCTGGCAGATCATCAAGGAAAGAGTAGTTTGGGCCCATCCAGGGTTCCTCCGTGTCATATCGCCTGCCGAGGATTTCTTTCTCGGGTTCGACACACAAGGCAAGCCCATCTTCGTCTGGCAACACCCTACGCCCGCGTCAGAACAACGGCTCCACAACCTACTTGCGATTCTCGACTTTGCACAGCAGCATGACATCAGCGTCTATCTTGGAGAGTCGAGGCCACCCCGTGCCTTGGGTTTCGACAGCGTCACTGACACCCGTTGGCCCGCAATCGTCGCCGATTTTATGGATTATCTGATCCATGTGCGTCATGACAAGGTCATCCAGCACTACATTTTCTTCAACGAGCCCGATGGGCCGTGGGAGTGGCCGGACTCGGCACCCGATTTCGATGCGTGGTCCAAGGGCATTCGCAATCTCCGTCGGGATCTCGACGCTCACAGTCTTCAACAGATCGCCATCACAGGCCCAGATAACTCAAGCATGCCCGATGCCCCTGGCGAGATAAACCTGACCTGGCTCGATCGCTCGGTAAAGATGCTGCACGAAGAATTCGGCTCGTGGGAGATGCACCTCTATCCGACCGACGCGCAGATTTTCGGCGGCGAGGTCGAGACGATACTCAAACAGGCGAAACAGACCATCCTGAACAATGATCCCAATGGCGGCAGAAAAGAGCTGTTCCTCGCCGAAAGCGGTCTTCTCACCGGCAAGATCGACGCTCTTGATCAACAGCCGCGCGTGCACACCTTTTCTTACGGCGTAGAAATGGCTGACTATGTCGCTCAGGTTGTCGCTGCTGGCTGGATGGGTGCGGACGCCTTTCATCTGGACGATGCCAAGTTGAGCAACAGCAACAAGCCCAAACTCTGGGGCTTCTGGGATTCTTCGCCAGAGTCTGACATGGCCATTCGCCCGTGGTTTTATACCTGGTCTCTGATGTCCCGGCTTTTTCCGGACGGTGCACGAATGGTGACTGTTGGCAGCACGCCAGTGTCGTCGCGTTTCCGCGCTGTAGCCGCGCACTGGACCAACGGCGTCGGCGTACAAACGACCGTGATGTTAGTGAATGACAGCGACACCCCGCGCACTGTCGAATTGTCTCTTCAAGGTCTGAAAGGCAATGCTCTCACGGTCTATCACTATTTCTCCGATGACCGCCCTGTCAATATGAAGGGATTCCCCGTTCCAGTTGCCGTTCTCTCTGTCAAACGTAAGGGTTCACCCCTGATGCTGCGTCTGCCCTCGGCCGGAGTGATATTTGTGACCACAGTACCACCGACCACGTAGATGCGATTCGATACATGCTTACAATCGAGCGTTCAAGGCTCTAACAATGCGAATATCATGATCAGGTTCTCTAATCGAATTCAGACCTGCACGGTCAGGCTCGCCTCTTCCACGAGCTTGGAAGCTCGATCGACGATGGGGCGTATCCTCTCCGCCGCCACAGTGCTGTGCCTGGGGCTTTCCATAGTTGGCGATGCACAGACACCCATTGGCAGCACGCTGCCCAACTTCCGGCTGATGGGCACAGATGGCGTTGTTCACAGCTCGAATGATTGGAAAGGGAGCCCGGTCCTGGCGGTCGCCTTTCTCTGCAATCACTGTACAGAGTCGCAGGTTTATGAAGACCGTCTCAACCGGCTGGCGGAGGGTTACGCAGCCAAGGGCCTGGGTGTCGTCGCCATTCAATCCAGTAACCCGTTGGCTTTCCATGACGAAGATCTCGCATGGTCCGATGTGGGAGAAGGTCTGGCAGATATGAAGGAACGCGCAACGTTCCGGAAGTTCAGGTTTCCATACCTTTACGACGGTGACACAGGTGATACAGCAGTAGCGTTCGGCGCGACCGTCTCTCCCTCAATATATATCTTCGACCAAGATCGGAAGTTACGCTACGCGGGCAGGATCGATGATGATCCGGCGGATGGCCCTGCCACACGGCATGAAGCTGCCGATGCAATCGACGCATTGCTTGCTGGAAAGCCGGTAGCCGTGCCAAGAACGATCGCCTCGGGATGTTCATTACGGCTCGGCACGGAGACGTTAGCCAGCAGAAATGTCGATGACGGCCCAGTGACTGTCTCGATGGCGACGGAGCAGATGCTATCAGCTCTCCGGCATAACCCTACCGGAAAGCTCCTCCTCGTGAATTTTTACGCAACCTGGTGCGGTCCATGTGTCACGGAGTTTCCGGACTTGATGGCAACTAATCGTATGTACCGACATCGCAGCTTTTCCTTTACCACGATCTCTTCCAACACCCCAGAGGAGAAAGCCGTGGTGCTGAAGTTCTTGCAACGGATGTGTGCCGCCACAAACAACCTGCTCTATGGATCAGACGACATTTATGCCATGCAAGCGGCATTCGATCCCAACATTGGATCTGCAGTTCCCATCACTGTACTGATTGGCCAGCATGGGGAACTGCTCTATCAACAGGAGGGCGAAATGGACCTCATGGAAACCCGCCGCGCCATTCTGGCAAATCTGCCTGATGATCCCGGTCATGAGGGTTCTCAGAAATACTGGTCGACCAAATGACATGAAGTGTTATGCAAAAGCCAACGCACCTCGTTATTACTGGACATCGAAGGAGTGTTAACTATGCGCCAAATGAAATGCCTTCTCGCGGTTGTCGTTGTTTGCCTTTGCGCCGCATCCATCCGTGCTCAGGACCCAAGTACCGTTCGCGCCATGAGTCCCCCGGCAGCGGCCGAACATCCCCTGATGCCAATCGGTACTCCGGCTCCCGATTTCTCACTGAAGGGAACGGACGATCAGGTCCACACGCTGGCCGAGTTTAGTGCAGCGAAAGTGCTGGTCATCATGTTCGAGTCGATTCACTGCCCGGTCTCAGAGAACTACGAAGGCAGATTGCGGAAGCTCTACGACACCTATCACGACAGGGGAGTAGCATTCGTCGCTATTAATCCGAACAATCCATCTGCAGTGCGATTAGATGAACTTGGATATACCGATCTGAATGACTCTCCTGAAGACATGAAGGTTCGAGCCAAAGAACGCGGCATTCCTTGGCCATATCTTTACGACGGAGGTACACAAGAGGTTGTACAAAAACTCGGTGCTGTTGCCACCCCGCACCTCTTCATCTTCGACGCAGGTCGGACGCTGCGTTATGAGGGCCGTGTTGATGACAACCAAATCGAAGCACGGGTGAAGGTGCATGACGCAGAGAATGCCATCGATGCACTACTGTCCGGGAAGCCCGTGGCAGTGCCCCACACACCCGCATTCGGGTGCTCCACCAAATGGCTGTCCAAAAGAGCGGACGTTCAGCGCGAATGGGCCAAGATCATAGCTGAGCCCGTCACGATCACGCATGCATCGACCGCGGACTTGAACTCATTGCTGGCAAACGCCGGAGAAAATGTTACCGTCATCCACTTCTGGAGTCTTGCAAACAGCAGCCGGGAGCAGGATTTGTCCCAATTGGAGACAACCTACTGGATGTATCGCGGACGTACATTTTCGCTCGTCACAATCAATACTGACTCTGCGAAAGATGCGGACAGCGTTAAGGAGTTCCTCAAGTCCCAGCACGCGTCAAGCACAAATCTTCAGATTGAACCGGCGGACCTGAAGGCATTTCAAGCTGCATTCGAAACTTCTTGGGATGAGAGCGAGGAGTTTACTGCAGTAATTGCACCTGGAGGCAAGCTCGTTTACACCCACAAAGGGCCTGTGCCCATTCATGATCTCCGCCATGCGGTACTGGCGCATTTCACGGAAAACTCGAGCTACCCAGGGCAGGTGCAATATTGGGAGGAATTGTCTCCACGCTGAACCGGCCTTTGAATCGATAGGGCAGACATTCCAGTCAAAAATCGGAAGCTGCCCTCACTCACTTCTCGACTATGAGGAACTGTTGATGAAGCATGCAAACCGAGAGATGATTGCCGCATCCGTCCTGATCCTGGGAATATGTTTGACGGCCAATGGCCAGCGCCCGTCCGAAGTGGTCAAATGGTCCGCCAGCATAATGGGAACAACCTCTAGCAGTCCCTTCGCAATGGTTACCGCTACTATCCTGGGTGGTTGGCATATCTATGCACTCTCCCAGTCGTCGGGCGGGCCTACTCCGCTAAAGATAAGTATTCCAGTTGGCAGTTCCTTCGCTCTTTCAGGTCCGGTTCCTGAGACGAAAGTGTCCCGCCGCTTCGATTCGAACTTTAACATGGAAACCATCTTCTATATCGAGACCGCAACCCTCCATCTCCCACTGAAGGAAACGGGTGCGGCAGTCGCCGATGAGCTCCCCATTGACGTGCGGTTTCAGGCCTGCAACGACAAGCTTTGTTTACCCCCTTATACGGCCCACCTATCTGTAGACCTCAAGAGGAGATAGTCCGCATGCCCACAGGATCCATACTCCACTACTTCTGGCTATCGCTCGGCATGGGAGCGTTATCGTTGCTCACTCCATGCGTCTTTCCGATGGTGCCCATCACGGTGTCATTCTTTGCAAACCACTCATCCCGAACTCGCGGTGGGGCAATCAAGGTTGCCGCTCTCTACGGGCTCGGAATCATGTTCACTTTCGTTGCGCTTGGCATGTCCTTGGCTGTCATTTGTGGCGCCGCCGGAATCAACAAGCTAGCCTCAAATCCGTGGGTGAATCTCCTCATCACCGCTGTATTCCTAGGTTTTGCTCTCAGTCTCTTTGGAGTCTTCTTTCTTCAATTGCCTTCGGGATTCATGAATCGCCTGAATCGTGCTGCTACTGAAAAACAAGAGGGCAGTGTGGCCGGGACCATGCTCATGGGCCTGACTTTCTCACTCACTTCATTCACTTGTACAGCTCCTTTTGTTGGCACACTTCTTGTCCTCGCATCACAGGGCAACTGGCGTTGGCCTCTAGTGGGCATGACCGGATTCTCCTTCGTTTTCGCTCTGCCGTTCTTTTTGCTCGCACTAATCCCGCAACTAATGACGCAGATACCCCGTGCCGGAGGTTGGATGAACTCCGTGAAGGTGGTTATGGGCTTTCTTGAGATCGCTGCTGCGATGAAGTTTCTCTCCAACACGGATCTGATATGGCACTGGAACGTATTTACGCGGACAACCGTCTTGTGTGTCTGGACAGGGTGCCTTCTAATGATCGTAGCCTATCTGCTGTGCTGGTTTCGGTTCGATCACGACGCAGAAGTCGGAGCCGTTTCGGGACTTCGAGTTACCTTGGCGCTAATTTTTCTCGCTGGTGCTATTTGGCTGTCGAATGGCTTGGCTGGGCACACGTTGGGTGATATCGACGCGTTTCTGCCGCCAGCCGAAGCGAGTGCCGACGCGCGAGTTCAATCTGTGGATAAATCTGTTGAATCGCCTTGGATTCTTAACGACCTGCAAACTGGTTTGAAAGAGGCGAAAGCGCAAGGAAAACCTATTTTTATCGATTTCACGGGTTATACGTGTACCAACTGCCGATGGATGGAAGCGAATATCTTCTCCAAGCCTGCCATCGCGCGCGACTTGAATCGATTTGTGAAGGTGCGCTTGTATACGGACGGCGATGGCGAAGTCTATACAAGCCAACAGGACTATGAAGACAAGCATTTCGGCACCGTCGCGTTGCCGCTTTATGCCCTGCTCGATAGCAGCGGAAACACCATCGACACATCTGCGGGTGTTACTCGCGACGTGAACGACTTCACAGGATTTCTGAATAAAGTGAAGTGATCTTGAAGGCCGGAATCGCACCGTGGTGAGCATGGCATTTTCAGACGCAGGAACCGCGGCTCTCGAGCAATCAAAAGCGCTTTGCGCATTCGCACGAACAGAACGAGACGAGAAGGAAGATTGCCTTATATGCACGAGTCATGTGAGTTCGTAACGTCGTCAACATTCGATCACGTTGCGCTGGTCTCACGACCGGGATCTACGTGGCTCGCGCCAATTTGAAGCCACTGGTCTTAGAGGGACACGAGCCAGGCTGTCAGCTCGCCATGACCACACTGGTAGAAAACTTTCCAGGCTGGCCGGAGGACATTCACGGACTGGACTAATCGAGAATATATGAAGAAGCAAGCCGGCCGGTTTGGTGCGGGGTTCTACTTGATGCATCTCGATTCGGTCGACCTCTCGCGGATTCCGTCTGAACTCGGTTTTTGGCAAATATGTTATTCGCACACATTCGATCATTATTGGGGCCGGAGCTTCCGCGCGCTGGCTTGGCCTTCCATCGGAAAAGGCACTCATCTGCTTCGGTGTGAGTTCGTGTGCTGCTTGCGGCGGCTTCTTCACCGCCGGTAAGGAAATCGCGGTTATGGTGGTGGAGATCCGGCCATGGAGGAGGCGCTGTTTCTGTCTCGCTTCGCAAAGAAGGTGACGGTGATCAACCGAAGCGTTCCGTGCCTTCCTACATCATGCTTGAGCGCGCGATAGCCTACCCATAGATTGCGTTTCTTACCAACACCACCGTGGAGGAAGTACTGGGTGTTGAAGGAAGGGATGTTCGCGGTCTGCGGCTTATCAATCGCAAGACGGGCGAGCGCTCGGAATTGGCGGTGGAGTTTATGTTGTTTGGGGTCGGACACGAGCCAAACACGCGTATGTTCGAGGGCCACATCGATGTTGATGAAGACGGATACATCAAGACCGCGAGCAAAATGCAGGCATGATCAAATACCAGATAGACCTTAATAAAATAGTCTTGGTTCAAGGTGACCGCCACCGTTACGCGACCGCATTCGCGGCAATGATGGACTTATAAAACTGTGACGAGAGCTTTGGTATGCGTTTTTGAGTTTCGAAATCGACAAATGTGATTCCAAAACGTTTCGAGTAACCGTCTGCCCATTCATAGTTATCAAGCAGGCTCCAGAGGAAGTAGCCTTTGACCGGCGCTCCCGCCTGTATGGCGCGATGAAGCTGCGAAATGTAGTTCCGAAGATACATAACGCGGCCTATATCCCACACGTGATCGTCTGAGGTAATGGTGTCTTGTGCTGAGGCGCCGTTTTCCGTGATGTAGATGGCCTTCACGTTATAGATCCGATGGGCGAGAGTGGGGGACCAGAACAGTGCCTCTGGACCCAAGTTGATCCAGGGCGATTCCATATGTGGGTATGTGGAGGGGGTGGGTACGATACGGTAACCTGTTTCCTCGGAGCTGTCGGCGCGCACCCAGGTTGGGGTATAAACATTCAGGCCGACAAAGTCAATGGGGGTTGCGATCGCTGTCATCTCTTCAGGGGTAAATTGCGGCGCGTTGGTGCCCATGCGTTTCAGGAACCGCTCAGTATATTTGCCCGTCATCACGACATTGAGGAACTGTGCGTTCTCCTCTTGATAAGCCGTATGGGCAGCCGCGATGTGCTCCGGTGTTGCGATCACGGGGCAAATCGCCTTAGCATCTTCGGCAAGGCCTACCTGGACAGATTGCTTGGTATTCGCCCGGATCGCCTGAACCCCCAGTCCGTGACCCCAGACAGCATAGTGTGTCAGTTGGTTCAAACGCTTAGTTCCGACTTGTAAGCCGGGAGCGTTCAAACCGGAGCCGTAGCCGGCCACGGTAAACGTATGGATCTCGTTCATGGTCATCCAGTGGCGGACGCGGTCGGAAAGTTTACTAGCGACGAAGCCTGCATAGTCGGCAAAAGCCCGCGCGGTGTCGGGGTTCTCCCATCCACCCTTGTCTTGGAGGGCTTGCGGCAGGTCCCAGTGATACAACGTGCAGTATGGTTGGATTCCTGCCTGAAGCATGGTATCGACCAGATCCCGATAATGATCAAGGCCGGCTTGATTTGGCTGGCCACTGCCGTCGGGGAAAATGCGGGACCAAGCCATCGAAAATCGGGCGGTTTTTAGGCCGAGATCTTTCATCAGGGCGACGTCTTGCCCATTGCGGTGGTAATTGTCATCGGCGATATCACCTGTTTCGCCGTTGGCCGTCTTGCCGGGGGCGTGAGAGAACACATCCCAGATTGAAGTCCCGCGCCCCCCCTCCTTGACCGCTCCCTCTACCTGGTAACTGGCCGTCGCCGCGCCCCATAAGAAACCTGAAGGAAACTTGAGTGCACCGAGAGAGTCGTAACTTGGAACTCCGGGAGTGTCGTGCTTTACCTCAGGAGAGGATTCTACGGCGAGACTTGGCGGGGCTGTGGCAGCGGAAAGAGCACCTGCTCCTAGCAGGCGCGCAAAAGTGCGGCGGGAAATGTGTTCGGTCACGATGGGAATCTCACTTTCATGATTGGTGTTATGTAAGAACGAAGAAACTGTTTCGGCAGTAGCATCAGGTAACCCACAGTTCGCAAGGACATCTTGATCAACATTGGTTCTCTCGGTGGGCCGTCAACATATGTGCGAAGCCGATTAACTCTGATGAAGAGCCAGCCAGACATTGAGTGCCGTATAGCCTGCTCGATGATTTGTTTAACAGCGACCTTGTGGTCTATTCACTACAGGTGGAGCAGGCCGCGCTGAAGGGCGGTAACCACGGCCTGCGTTCGATCATTTACGCTGAGCTTTTGCAGAATCGTGCTGACGCGGCATTTTACTGTGATCTCAGCTATGCCCAGTTCGCTTGCAATCTCCTTATTGCTTTTGCCTTGGGCAATCCGTAATAAGACTTCTCGTTCACGGACACTCAGGTCGGTATTGGGAGTCCTTGCCGCCAGCGTGCGCCGGACCATAGAGGGAAAGAACAACCCGCCGGCGTGAACCTTCAGGATTGCATTCATCAAAGTGTCGTGGGGCATGCCTTTGATGACGTACCCACTGGCACCCGCCTGCACAGCTTGATGGATATCTTCGTCGCCTTCATATGTCGTCAGCACAATGAAACGCGCCTTCGGCGACTTCCGCCGGATCGCGAGGATAGTTTCCACGCCGCTCATCCCGGGGAGGCGGAGGTCCATCAGCGTAACGTCCGGCTGATGCTTCTCATGCAGCAGGACAGCCTCTTCACCGCTGCCGGCCTGCGCCACCGACTCGAGGTCCGCACGTGTCGACATCAACGCCGCAATACCGATACGCATGATCGGGTGATCTTCTACCAGCATCACCCTAACAATCGCTGTTGATGCGGAAGACGAGACCAACGTAGGCGGTACGCGGCCAGTCTCGATCGTCGGTTTCATGGTGACACCTCCTGGACTACTACACGCTCGCGCGGCAACTCTACGCGCACCTGTGTTCCCTCGCGGGAAATGCTCTGGATGTCGACTTCACCTCCGAGTTGCCGCACACGCTCCTGGATGCCGATCAGCCCAAAGTGGCCTTTGAAGACCTCGTTCGGTTGAAAGCCGCATCCGTCGTCATGGATGACGAGCGTCAAGGTGTCCGTCCCGTAAACTGCCCGCAGCGTGACCTGTGATGGGCTTGCATGCATCAGGGCATTGAATAGCGCTTCGCGGCTAACCATCATAATTTCGTGCATCGCCTGAGCATGGAAGGCATATGGCGTGCCCTCGACAACGCACTGAACTGCAACACCGGAGTCGTGGCCGATCGTTTCAGCTAGCCTTCTCAGGGCATCGCCAAGATTGCCTGATTCTTGGGTCCGCAAGTTCCAAACGGCTTGGCGGGCCTCATCAATCGAAGTTGCCAACTGAATTCGCGCATACTCGATGAGTTCCAGCTGCTGTTCGCGATCGCTATCATCGGTACCAGAACACGCTTCCAGCAACGCCGAAACGCTATTGCAGCCCTGGATCAAGGTATCGTGCATCTCGCGAGCCAGGCGCGCACGTTCATCGATCACAGCTTGAAATTTCTGATGCATTCGCCGGAGGTGCATTCGGTAGATGGTCCATACGACGAAAGCGGCCGCGAGGGAGCACAACGCGAGGAACCAGTAGGTTAGATAAAAATGTTGATGTTTTATAATGCCGATTGTTGTTTCTGTAGCCCGATCCGGCGATGTGGCTTCGAAGGCTCGCACACGAAATATGTATCGGCCAGCGGGAAGGTTTGTGTAATACGCTACCCGCCGTGATGACGCGTATCTCCAATCCTGATCGAAAGGCTCGAGTTTGTAGACGAAGCGCAGGTCCTCCTGCGACTTAAGTTGCAGCGGGGCGTAGGCAATCTCCAGGTTCGAGTTCGCAGAGTCGAGCACTGCGGATTGACCCACAGGTAGTACCTTCCCATCCGCGATGATCTGATCAATAAACACCTTGGGCCCGGCAGGCTCGTCAGTATCGTCGTCAACCGCTATGTGGACCGGACCGCGAAGAGTTGGAAACCAGACCTCGCCGTCCGGCGTTAGTGCCGCGGCTGGCTGAATGCCGCCATACAACCCTGTGATCGCACCCGCATCGGCGCGGGTCACGAATTTCTGCGACACCGGCACCGAACGGTCATTTGCCCGTGCCTCTACTTCGCTGGCGTTCATTCTTGAAATTCCGTTAGGGCTTCCTATCCAGAGCCGCTGCCAACCATCCTCCACTATGGAATACACGCTGTCGCTTGCTAGCCCATCTTTGGTCGTCAAATGACTCAGCAGGCCTCCACCACGTCCAGGCACTTCGGGCCGCAGTATATAGAGTCCGCCGTTGCGTGTGCCGAACCAGATGGCGCCATCCTTGCCGGCGAGAATAGCAAATACTTTTTCATTGCGTAGAACTCGGGTTGCGTCGTCCTGAATAAACTCTTCTCCGCCGCGCTCGCGATCCAAAGTCCGACGCATATGACTCAGACCACGGTCGGTCCCGATCCACAAGTCGCCGGCCCTATCTTCAGCAAGGGCGCGAACACTGAAATATGCGAGACCGTCCTCCATTTTGAAGTTCCGTATCACGCCCTCGTCGATTCTGCTCATTCCTTCATCTGTGGCCACCCAAAGCGTGCCATCCCTGGTCTGGATGATTGCCCGTACAAAGTTGTTTACCAGCCCATTGGCGGTCGTATATTCGGTAGCCCCGTGTGCGGTGAGGTGAAATAGTCCTCTTCCCTCTGTGCCGATCCAGAGCGTACCTTGCCTGTCTCGGAACACATTTCTTACGCGTGCTCCGTCCAGTTGCGGAAAGTTGTATGGAATAGCTTTGCCTTTTACTATATGGAACAAGTGAGTGGAACCTATCCAAAGTGTTCCGTCTGAGTCGCGCGAGATCGTTTCGAAGTCTGAGTCGGAGGGTTCGGCCAATGGGATAAGGCTAACGTTAGTGTGGCTGAAACGCAGCATTCCGGCCGGCGTTCCCATCCAGATATTGTTGCTTGCATCTTCGAACAGGCTGAGAATCGCCTTGCTGGGCAGAGGACTATGCGGCGTCACGCGCTCTAGTAGGCCATGGTCGTACGCATAAGCACCGTTCCCGATAGTCCCTATCCATAAGCGCCCATCTGGCATCTGCCGCAGAACTCGCACAGTGCCGGCGATTCCATCTACACGCCGAAATGTGTTCTCTCCCGCCTTCATGCGCGAGAGCCCGGAGACGGTGCCCACCCATACACTCCCATCGGGCGTCTGCACCACCGATTTCACACGGTTCTCGCTGTAGTTGCCGGGTAGCTTGTATTCCTTTGCAGTGCCGTCAAAGGCAAACAGCTTCGATCCTCCCACCCACATGCGTCCCTGATCGTCTTCGAAAAGTGCGTGTACGTCAAGCGGAGCCACTCCGGAAGGACCAGCGTTGCCGGCGTCAACGCGTTTCATAATCGGACCATTAGCGTTCGAAAGCTGAAACAGGCCGATGTCGGTCCCAATCCAGATCACTCCGCGGTGATCAACCTTCACAGTCCGCACGAAGCCGCAGGTGAGACCCTGTTCGACCCCATAGTGATGAAATGTCTTCTCGTCGTAGCGGATCAGCCCACCACCATCGGTGCCTATCCATAAATTCCCATCTCCGGCCGCGGTGAGCGTGAACACGCTGTTCTCCGCAAACGCCGCCGGATCTGTCTCGCGGTTAAATTGCTTGAATCGCGCTCCATCGAAACGGAGCAGCCCGCCGGTAGTCCCTATCCAAAGAAAGCCGTCCGCAGTTTGAGCGAAGGCCTGCACCGTCTGTTCGGGCAGACCATCTTGCGTCTGCCACAGGCGCATTGTGTACCCGGGGAGCGTCTGCTGCGGTATTTCAGCAAACACATGTGCAACTACGCTGGACTGCGCCAGGACAGCAGTGAGCAGCGTCAGGACTCGCATTCCTATGGGCATCCACACGATTCTGCGCCAGTGTCATGCGAGGAAGCAACATGGTCTTCCGGAAAAATCGTTTCCGACATACTTTCGTATGTTCCCAACCCCTTCTACTGCGCAGTAGTGTTCTTCCGAGCCCAAAACATGGGCATGGCACCGCTTCCAGGCCGGCTCCCCTTAGTGCATCGCGAAAGACTTTTTAGGAGGATGATGTTATGACAGGTACCAGGACCCTTCAGATTTCGCAGGTGATTTCAAGCCTGGGAATCAGACTGCGATTTAAGCCCATCGTTATCTCGATCGCCATTTCAGCCTTGCTGCTGGGTTTACCCTTCGCGCACGCGCAGGCAATTTATGGCTCCATTGTTGGAACCGTAGTTGACGGCTCGGGTGCTGTAATTCCCGGTGCAACCGTGACCCTGAAGGATCTGAGCAAGGGCACCGCCAGGACCACTGAAACGGACAGCACGGGAGGCTATAGCTTCAGGCAGCTAATTCCGGATCCATACCAGGTCAGCGTAGTGGCAAATGGGTTCGCGCAGGAATCATCGACGTCGATCGCGGTATCCGCAGATAGCAGTATGCGCATGGATTTCCAACTGAAATTGGGTACGAGCACGCAAACCATTTCGGTTTCGGCCGAAGCCCCGACCCTGACCACCGATCGCGCAGACGTTTCCACCACGCTGAATACCATCACCCTCGAACAAATGCCAAATCTGATTCGCAATACGACCAGCCTGGTATTGCTCGCACCGGCCACAACTGCTGCGACCTTTTCCAACGCAAATGCGGAGGATCCGCAGCGGTCGATTCCGATTTCCTCGAACGGCCAGTCCCCCTTTTCCGCAGGCTTCATCCTCGACGGAGCCAATGACAAAGATGGGTTCATAGGCGAGATCGTGGTCAACCCGCCGCTTGACTCCATTCAGGAAATGAAATTCATAAACCAGAATTACGACGCCGAGTTCGGTGCTGCTGTTGCGGGCGTCACGGTGATGCAGACCAAGTCGGGAACGAACAGCTTCCACGGATCGGTTTACGATTACCGCCACAGCGACGCGCAACAGGCGCGCGATCCGTTCACACAATATCCAGGTAACAATCCGGTGGGCCCCGATATCCCTCACACCATGTCCAATGTTTTCGGAGGGACGATCGGCGGCCCAGTCAAGCGAAACGAGATCTTCTTCTTCGCCGATTATCAAGGTACACGGCAGAAGACCGGCAACTCTTTCAAGCTCACGGTTCCTACAGCGCTCGTCCACTCCACTTGTACCGGCACTGGAACCGGCAACTGTGATCTGAGTGAGTACTTGCAGGGTGGCCAGGGGCAGGTCTACGACCCGGCGACGGGAGCGTTAAATGCGGACGGCGCGAACACCGGCGTTGGACGCGTGCCGTTTGTCAATAATCAGATTCCAAACTCACGCTTGTCCTCGCCTGCGATCAACCTGCTCACGTTGATTCCG
>Ga0137378_10003145_pt1 | contig 14266 bp, 10 predicted proteins | sample SagtaG_21_FD_104813 | JGI IMG/M metagenome (GOLD analysis project Ga0137378, IMG submission 104813) | Vadose zone soil microbial communities from Sagehorn Ranch, Mendocino, California, USA - Sage2_L_60_16 metaG | ecosystem: Environmental > Terrestrial > Soil > Vadose zone | place: USA... | reverse complement strand
GGACACCTTTCGGCACTCGGTTGGAACCATGCTGGCGGAGATGGGCGAACATCAGCTCACAATCCGCGATTACTTGCGGCACAGCAACCTTCATGTCACGAACAAATACCTGCAGGCGACTTCGAAGACCAAACGGTTGGCACAGGACAAATTGGTCGACGCCATTTTGCCGACGGGTATTTTGCCCAAGACAAACCTGATCCAATGAATACTGTTTGTGAGCGTTTTCGGATGGGGCCGTTCTCGTCCGGCGCTTATCGTCCCCTAACATCCCCTGATTTGCTCGGAGTTAGGGTTGCAAAGTGCTTGAAAAGAATGGCGGGGACGACGGGACTCGAACCCGCGGCCTCTGCCGTGACCTTGCATCGCGCCAGGGCGGCCCTTCACCGCGCTGCTTGCAAGACTCTTGTAGGCCTTGGTCCTTCAATAGGTACTCATATGACGCTGAAGCACCTCTGGTCAAAAAGCCTAGCGGTTGTAAACCGGGACAGGATTGCGCAGCTCGGCCCACACGTCATCGCATATCCGAAGCACTTCAGGCGGCAGGGGACCCTCTGCGCACGCCGCCAGATTTTGTTCGAATTGGTCCATCCTCGAGGCCCCGAGAAGTACACAATCTGTGGCGGTGTGGTTCAGCAGCCAGTTCAGAGCAAGACTGAGCAAGGAGCGGCCGGCTTTCTCGGCGGTCTCTTTCAGTTTTTCAACGGCCGCAAAATTTTGTGGGTGCCAGTAACGGTCCTGATACATCGAGTTCTTGTCGAAGCGCGTACCTGGCGGTATCGTGGATTGGATATGCTTGCCTGTCAGCAGGCCACCGGCAAGCGGGTTGTAGGCGATCACAGTTACATCGTACTTCTTCGCCATGGGCAGATATTCTTGCTCGATTCCACGTGCCAGCAGGTTGTACATGGGTTCTGAAACATATGGCGGTGTATATCCCTGGTTCTGTGCAATCCACAGCATTTCGCATACTTGCCAGCCCGAATAGTTCGAAGTTCCGGGATGTCGAATCTTTCCCTGCGTAATGAGTTCTTCCATCGCTCTCAAGGTCTCCTCGATGGGGACTTCGTAGTCCGGCTGGTGGAGGTAATATAGGTCGACGTAGTCGGTCTGAAGGCGTTTCAAGCTGTCCTCAATGGCGCGAAATATGGCACGCCTTGAAAGTCCGGCTTCATCCTGGCCGTCTCCCATCTTTCCACGGACTTTCGTCGCAACGACGAACTTGTCTCGTTTGCCGCGCATGGCTTCGCCGAGTATGCTTTCCGCGAGTCCCAACTGGTAGAGGTTGGCGGTATCAACGAAATTGATCCCCTCATCAATGCACCGGTCGATCATTCTGCTCGCGGTGGCCTGATCTACTGGCTTGCCGAAAGTCATCGTGCCAAAGCAGAGGCGGGAAACCTGAAGATCCGTTCGTTTCAGTCTTACCTGATTCATTGCTGTTTCGTCTCCCCCACCGCGAGTCCATCACGAGGCTCGCAAAACCTAGCTATTGCCAAGTCAAACTATTTAGCACGTCGCACTTGCTCGGTGATTTGAGCTACTGCTTCACGTGCCTGTTGCAGCACGACTTCAGCACCAATCCTGAGACAGGAGGTGTCGTTGGTACAGAACAACACATCCACTCCGGCCTTAACCCAGAACTTGAAATCCGCCGGCATGGAACCAACAGCAACGAGTTTTCCATGCTTCCTGGCCGTCCGAAGTACGAGCTCTCCGGATTCCTTCACTCGTGGATGACCGGTCTGCCCTGGCACTCCAAGACTTGCAGCCAGATCGGAAGGCCCGATGAAAATGTCTACACCGGGCACGCTACAGATTGCTTCGAGGTTGGTGAGTCCCTGAGAGGTTTCAATTTGAGCCATGAGACAGAGTTCATCGTTAACCTTCTGCTGTTCAGCAGGAACATTTGGAACCGTGCCATACCTCACGGCCCGCGAAACGCTGAAAAACCCGCGTTCCCCTTTGGGGGCGAAGCGAGCATATTTCGTTAGTTCGTGCAGTTCCTGAGCGGAGTTTGCCATTGGGACATCAATAATGTCGGGAGCACACTCGACCGCTTTCAGGACGTTTTCCCGGCTCGAGCTCGGAATTCGAATCATGGTGAGCAGCCCGCACCCTTGCGAAATGCGGCATAGATTTGCCACTTCTGCAAACGTCATATGCGAGTGTTCCATCTCGATCCACATTACTGAAAAGCCGAGATAAGAACACATTTCAATAAATATAGGGTCATTAAAGTATGCCGCTGCTCCCAATATCGGCCCGGGCCTCCGTTCCTCCCGAAAACACTGTAGTCGAGTCATGGTTTCTCCTTCCCCCGATAGCCGTTCTCATTGTCCGTTTAGTGGTAACACCGGCGCCGGATCGCGTCGCAGCCAGCCCCAAAGGGTTAGCGCTTCCATGTTCGCGCTCGTGCCCTGAAAAAAAAGACTCATCGGGTACCCCACGACGACCAAAACGATATGGCCGATGGCGCCAATCATGTATTCGTGCAGCGGAAAGTTGTATCGCCCCAAATTCAAGAAGCTTCCGCCATTCAAGGTCAATGTTGCCCAAGCAGTGAATACCAGATTTGCGATGATGCCCGCATATGCGCCTTGCCGATTTGCACGAGTGCTGAGGAATCCGAGCAGGAACAAGCCCGCCAGTCCTCCTGCGACAATCGCCGAAACCGTGTACCAGAGCGAGAGTGCGGTTCCCTGATTGCGCCCGAGTTGGATCGCGAATATAACAACAGCGGCCCCGCAGATAGCTACAAGGTATTTTGCGATGTGCAATCTGTGCCCATCGGTAGCATGCAGCCAAACCTTGCGGTAAAAGTCCTCCACAACTACGACCGAAATGCAGTTCAAGTCAGAGGAGAGCGTTGCCATCGCTGCACCAAACAGTGCCGCAATGAACAAGCCTGCAACCCCGGCAGGGATGTGGGTTCGGATGAAGTAAGGAAAGACCTGGTCTGCTTTCGTTATGAACGTCGGCACTGATTCTCCCGTGAGTTTGTAGAATGCCCATAGCTGTGTTCCGATAAACATGAACAGGGCCCATACCGGGATGCAAAGCGCCGCACCTAAAATCAGCCCACGCAGCGCCTCTTTATCGCTCTTCGCAGACAAATAGCGCTGCACCATCGTTTGGTCCGCTGTATACTTTTGCAGGTACCAGAAGAAACCATAGATAGACAACACGACGATCGTGGGCTTGGAAAACGCTAACTCAGTGCTTCCCATGGCGAACTTGTGGTTGGCATGGGCCAGCGCCCACACGGCCGACGGGCCACCCGGCGGAAGAAAAAGCAGGTATCCAACACAGATGAGAATACCAATCCAGAGAATGAACCCCTGAACGACGTCTGCCCAGATCACAGCTTCCCACCCACCCAGCAGGGTATAGAAAGTGGTGACCGTACCAACGCCAACCACAATTGTGTCGAGGCGCCAACCCGTCATCCCCGCGATTGTCAATCCCAGCAGGTAGACGATGAAAGCCATCTTGGAGAACGTACCCACTACGAAGGCCAGCGAAGAGTAGGCCCGCGCTGGGTATCCGAAACGATTTCCAAAGTATTCGTACGCGCTCATGCCTACGGTATGGCGATAGAAAGGAATGATCACAGAACCGACAATTGCGAGCACGGCAATGACCATGATTCCGGGCACGAGCATAGACCAATTTCCTGCATACCCTGCCCCAGGATAGGCAATGAAGGTAACCGCGCTGATGATGGTGGCGAGTAGTGACATGCCCAGTGCCCAAGCTGGAATCGAGCGCTTCGCGACAAAGTAGCTCTCAGTTGTGGTCTGGCGCTGAGCGAAGCGGAAACCGATCGCCACCATGGCGCTCATGTAGGCTACGACCACCAATGCATCGAGCCAGCGCAAGCCCATGTTCAGTCCTTTTGCCCCAATTCTGTCTGGCAACCTGCAAGCTTTCTGCTTGCCAACGCCACTCCCATCCTCAACGCAGCCATCATGTTCTGCGGACTTGCTTTGTTCTTGCCTGCAATATCAAAGGCGGTTCCGTGGTCGACCGAGGTTCGAATGATGGGAATACCAAGCGTCACGTTGACGGTATGTTCAAAATCAATCAGCTTCATCGCGATGTGCCCCTGGTCGTGATACATCGCCACCACCATGTCGTATTCGCCGTGGATCGCACGCATGAAGACGGTATCTGGAGCATGCGGCCCGTCTACGAGTACCCCAGTCGCTCGAGCCGCTTCGATTGCGGGAATGATTCTTTCGGCATCCTCAATTCCAAACAAGCCATGCTCCCCAGCATGGGGATTAATGCCACACATGGCGATGCGCGGATGTTCACATCCCAGGAGTTTCATCGCTTCGTTTCCAACTTCAATTGTTCGTAGAATTCTGCCAGTGGGGGCCTCGATCGCGTTTCGCAAGGAAACATGGGTCGTGACGTGTATGACGTTCAGCATCGCGTTGGAAAGCATCATCCGAGAGTCCGGCGTTCCGCAAAGCCTCGCAATGTATTCAGTGTGTCCCGAAAACGGAATTCCGGACATGGTCACCGCTTCCTTATTCACAGGCGCAGTCACCATTCCATGAGCCTTGCCCATCAGGCACATTTCCGTGGCGACGCGGACATACTCCAGCCCCGCTCTGCCGCAGTCCGCACTCAACACGCCGAATCGGAGTTGGTCGGCGACCTTGATATGCGGAACTTCGAGAATAGTAGGGAGGCCACTAACGTCCATCCTGCAAGTCGCGGCTGTTTTCCTTAACACGCCACGATCACCCACAACGATCCAGTTCGCGAAGTGCCGTATCTCTGGATCAGACAGCGCCTTCAGCACAATCTCTGGGCCTACTCCCGCCGGATCACCAATCGTTACTGCCATCGTGGGCTGGGATGAACCGGCGCTCATCTCATTGCCTTCCTCGCTGGGGCGAAGAACTCGGCACAACGAACGAGCACGTCTTCGTCCCCGAAGCTGCCAGACTTGCTTGCGACCGGCAAGCCGTGGAACATGCCGCCGCAGAGGATTCCCCAAGGAAATCCGGTTGCGACTTCATCACGCAGATCGATGGAATGCGCACCTATAACGTTACACACCAGCATTCCCGTATCTCCGCCGGTCAGGAAAATAGCTGCGATTCGAATACCTTCCAAGCTGACGAAAAATTGTTGTAAAGAAAGATCACTAGGATTCACAGGCGCGATTGAGACGACGAGATGCCGCTTATCGCGCAACGCGTGACGAGCGATTCCGATCGTTTCAGGACCCGGTCTCACTTCAACGGCACCTGTTATGTCCAACAGCGCCCTCTTCTGTCGCGCCGTTGCGAGATGGGTTGATCCGATAACGAACATCACTGGAGCGTCCGCAATTGGCGAGAGAGGCTTCTGGGTTTGTGACTTCGCCAAATAATCAGCTACTGCGATTCCCAGGCCCGCCGACCCTACCCATAGAAAGCGGCATGGAGCTTGCATGCCGGCTGTAACCGCAAGATGGAGGTCGTCCTGGGACTCACAATCGGCGATAAAGAACACTTTGCCATTCACCCGGTGCATATTAAGGTCGGACGCAAAGTTAAGGGGGTTCCGACTTGCCGACCTCATGAGTGCGAGTTTTTCAAGAGGCACACCCTGTTTCGCGAGTAAGCCGCGAATGTCAACCTGACCGCCACCTGAACAATCGACCCAGTGAAGAATTCCCCCCCGAACGAATCTTCGCATTCCTGGGAACGCTGGTGCGATGATCGCCGCCTCACATTTGAACGCCCTCAACGCCGTTGCAATTTCCTCTCCCACTTGGCCACGTAATGTCGAATCGACTTTCTTGAATATGATGTCCGCTTTTAAATGGGAAAAGTGGCGTGCAACCTCTTCGATCTTTCGCTGACACTGAACACCAGTGTCGTTGCGGCTGTTGGTATTGAACACTAGAACTTCGGTCGTTGCGGTGGTTGTACGCTCTGAGACCCTCAGCTGGACTCGGCACGACATTCCACGGCGAGCAAACTGCACTCCTGTATCGCACGCGCCGCTGAGGTCGTCGGCGAACATAATGCATTCGATATTTGCCTGTTCAGCAGTCACTGATATGCCCGAAGCCTGAGATCTCGCAAATCACACCGGTCTTTTGCGAACGATCTTGAAGGTGAAGGCGTACTCACATGGCTTGCTCTTCGGCGTTTCGATGGTGAGCCCTTCCTTCGTCATCTCCCATTTGAGCTCCGCGAAGTCGCCGAGCATGGTTATCGAGACGATTTCAGATGGATACAGCCCCGCCCAAGTACGGCCCCTGGGTGCCAGGCTCTTAATCAGGGCTTTTTCACCCGGCCAATCTAGGAAGATGACATACAGGACGTCTGGTTTCGCGGTAAAACGAATATCTTGCGCCGTGTATTTCAACTCGTTACTCTCATTAAAGGAGCCGGTTTTATCAAGCTGAGTCGGTCCTTCTGCCGCAATCAACCATGGGGTCGTGCCATAGATGGCTTCGCCGTTGATCTTCAACCACTCCCCGAGATCGAGTAGCCGCTTCTTCGCTTCGTCCGGGATGGTGCCGTCCGGCTTCGGACCGACATTAAGCAACAAATAGCCGTTCTTACTGACTCGATCCACAAGATTGTCGACCAGATTATCTACAGACTTGAAGCCGGCCTCCGGGCAAAATCCCCACGACCCCTGGTCATCGACGGTCGAATCCGTAATCCAGTCGTTGTAAGTCAGTTCGCGCTCCTGCCCTAATTCCAGATCCAAAATACCGACCAGAGGCACAAGGTTGTGTTTCTTGTAGGTCACAACGACCTCCTTCCTTTTCTGTGCCGCCTTGTTGTAGAAGTACGCAAGCACAGCCTTCTTGTAAGTCTCATGCACTAGCTCCAAACCGAAGTCAAACCAGATCAGGTCGGGATCGTAATTGTCGATGACTTCGATAATCTTGCCCTGCCACTTGTCGAGGAACTCCTTGGTCGGGAGAGCATAGGGCTCATGAATTGGACCGTACAAACCCGAGTAACGAGGGTCAGAGCTGTCGTAGCGCTTGTCGGTCGTGGGGAAGAAGAACCAGTTTTCAGCGTGGTGAAAGGCGGTGACGAACCTCATTCCTCGGTGCTTAATCGACCTCGAGAGTTCACCGACGATGTCTCTCTTAGGCCCCATCTTCGCGGCGTTCCATTCGGAAAACTTCGTGTTCCACATGGAGAACCCGTCATGATGCTCTGCGACGGGACCGGCAAATCGAGCACCTGCCTTCTGGAATAGTTCTGCCCACTCATCCGGGTCGAACTTTTCTCCGGTAAATTTGGCAATGAAATCCTTGTAACCAAATTTCTCCAGAGGACCATAGGTCTGTTCGTGGTGTTTTCTCTCGGGAGAATCTGGCTGCCAGTAGACCTTGTTGATGTACCAGGTAACGTTTTTGCCCACGCCGTGAACCGAGTAAACGCCCCAGTGCGTATAGATTCCGAATTTGCTGTCTCTCAGCCACTGCGGCGAAGGCAGGCTTCTCAGGGAATTCCATGTTGGCTGAAACCCGCCAGCTGGCGACGACTTCTCTTTCTTTTTTGCCGCGGCAATTTCGACCAGCGGCAACGGAGCGTTCGCGATCAAAGAACTCGCAGACACGGCCAAGCCAGCCGTCAACAGATTGCGCCGGGTGTAGCCCATTTGTAATATCTCCCCTCATAACTCTCACATCGCGATCAGCACCGTGCCCTCCAGCAAACTTCAATGCGGGTGTAAGACGAGGCCCGCTCGCAGTTCATTGGTTCAGCCACTAGCAAAAGCATGTTAGTGAGCACCGTTGTGAAGTGTCAAGAAGTATCTGGGGGAAGAAAGAGGTGCACTTGCCTTTTCGACAACAGCTGAAGTGAGGTGAACGATTGCAGAAATCGTCTTGACATTGACGGAAACAACTGCTATCGTGTCCGCGATTGGACGAACCAATGTGTGCCTGCGCTTTGCTTGACGTTAGTCGGCATTTCGTGTGCGCCCCGGGGGCGCCGCTGTCAAGCAAGCGACTGGCACTGTCCGGAGACCACTATATGCAGCCTTCGACTCGCACGGGTGTACGCGCTTTCGCCGTTACCTTGTCCTTGACTTTGCTGGTTTGGGCATTCGCTCCCACGCCCTGCAGGGCGCAACAGAGCACGGCTAGTCTGAGGGGCACCGTCAAAGACCCCAGCGGCGCGATCATCCCCAAAGCCGCCGTCAAGCTCGCAAGTGTAGACACTGGCATCAGCCAAACACGGGAGACCAACAGCGCAGGTATATACAGTTTTCTGGACATATTTCCCGGTCGATACACGCTCGAAGCTAACGTCCAAGGGTTTCGGACAGCAGTTCATGCTCCTTTCGCGCTCGAGGTCAACCAAACCGCAACCATCGACTTCACTATGCAGGTGGGATCGACTGCCAGTGAGGTAAATGTATCGGCCCAGGCCATTGAACTCGAGACCTCAACGGCGGAGTTAGGTGCGGTTGTCAAAACCAGGGAAGTCTTGGACCTGCCTTTGAACGGCCGGAACTTTACCGAATTGCTGCTGCTGACGCCCGGTGCAAGCCCAGCCAATCCTCTGCAGAATGCAGGCGGGGCACCCGGCGCGATCGGTGCTTTCGCCTATCCAGCCATAAATGGTCAGTCGAATCGCAGCAACATGTTCCTGGTGGACGGGATCAACAACTACGGTGGAATCACGGACACGAATACGGTTCAACCGACGATTGACGACGTCATGGAATTCAAAGTGCAATCGCACAATGATGAGGCTCAGTTTGGACAAGTCACGGGCGGAATCGTAAACCTGGTCACCAAGTCTGGCACCAACTCGTACCACGGCAGCTTGTGGGATTTTTTCCGGAATGACGCACTGGATGCCAACAATGTTTTCAATCCCAAGACTGCGCTGAAGCAGAATCAGTTTGGTGGTTCGGTCGGCGGCCCGGTCATGCTGCCCCACTACAGCGGCCGAAATAGAACCTTCTTTTACGGTTCGTACGAAGGGTTCCGCAGCCGTTCCTCCAATTCTAGGCTCTACGTAACCCCCACGCCCGCCCAACTGAACGGTGATTTCAACGCCGTGGGCGCGCAGATTTACAACCCGTACAGTTCGCAACCCGATCCCTTAAATCCCGGATCATTCATCAATAGTCCCTTCATGTGTGACGGTTCAGGAAACGCCCTCCCCACGAATGGCAGTGGCATCCAGCCGGCAGGCATACCATGCAACAAGCTTCCCAGCAGCTTGGTCAACGCCAGCATGCTTTACTACGCCAAGACTCTCTATCCCGCGCCCATCAATACCGGGGTTGCGGGGTTTAACGGCCGGGACACCACTGAGAACATTATCACGGCCGACCAGATGTCGATCCGCGGTGACCAGCAGCTGGGAGATAACGACCGTGTCTTTGTTCGCTACACGGGTTCCTGGCAACCCAATACTGGCTCGGGCGGCATCCAGGGGAACATCCTTAAGAGTACGATCAACACCTACAACATCGGAGTAAATTGGGCACACACTTTTAAGGGGAACGCCCTGATGCAGTTCACATTCGGCCGAGTACGCGGGCAAGCTGACAACAGCAACACCATTTCGAACGCCCCATCAGACTTCCTGCAGAAGGCTGGTTTCGTCTCCAGCTTCACCGACCATACACTTGGGAAAGTGTCGACTCCGCTGATTCCCACCATCGACATCGGCGGCTATCTCCTGGAGAACAACTTTACCAACACCGAAAATTTCTCGAACATTTACGAGTACAAGAATGACAACTCCAAGCTGATCGGCCGTCATCTGCTTCGGTTCGGTGCGAGCCTTGCGACCGACAACCGGCTCGGAACTTTCCTGGGCAGTGTCGATGTTTTCGATGCTTTCCAGACGGCAAATGGGAGCGCCGGCTCCGGCGGGGATGCGCTCGCGTCAATGCTGCTCGGACTGCCGACCTATGCGGAGCAAGACACTGTGTACTCGCTGGTGCACGGGGGCAAGATCTTCGGTGGATATTTTCAGGACCAGTGGAAGGTGAACGACAGGCTGACGTTGAACCTGGGTATTCGATACGACGTGACCGACTGGCCGCGCGAAGGGACGTCGTCGAACGGAAGCAACATTACCGGAAACATGGACCTGAACAATGGCACGTACGTGTTGCAAAACCCGGCTCCCGCTTGCTCAGCCACTCAAGGTGCTCCGTGCATCCCGGGTGGCACATTGCCTCCTCATGTCACGGTCGCTAGGAACGGGAAGATCATGCACAACACGTACGACAACGTGCAACCCCGTGTTGGCGTGGCATACCGGATCAATGACAAGACCGCATTCCGAGCCGGGTATGGAAGGTTCTTTGACAATTGGGCTGCTGTTATCGGGTTCGCAGCAAACTTTACTCAGAGCTGGCCGAACGTTGCCTTTCTTGCAGCCGGCGACTTGAACAATCCCTCCCCCAACGCCATCGCGACCAATCCTCTGGGTTTAGGAAACGGCACGATCACTCCGGCTCCGGATCCATTTGGCCAGGGCAACGGGTTCCTCGATCCTCTTCTCAAGAACCCATATTCGGACCAGTACAACCTCGGCTTCCAGCGCCAATGGGGCGCCAACTCTGTTCTCACGGTCAACTACGTCGGCTCGACCAACCATCGCGAGCAGCTCCAACTCACCGGCAATGCGGCTCTCACGCCAGGCCCGGGCGATCCGCAATTGCGCGCCCCGTTCCCGTACATACAGCCCCAGAACGGATATGTACGGAGTTATGGAAAGAGTAACTACAATTCCCTACAAGTCTCGTCGGAAGGACGAACCACCAGTGGCCTGATTCACAAGCTGGCATACACCTATTCGAAGGCCTTGAACTATGGCTGTGACACCTACGGCAGCTTCTGCGATGTGCAGGACCCCTATCACTGGCAGAAGGATAAGGGGGTCGCCGGCTACGATCTAACGCATATTTTCTCGGCTAGCGTGGTGTACGAACTCCCCTTCGGCAGGGGAAAACGTTTTGCCAGTGACAACCGGGCGGTCGATGCCATCGTTGGGGGTTGGCAACTCAACGGAATCGTGGCGCTCACGAGTGGGACGCCCTATGACGTGCAAGTTCCAGTGCAAATCGCAAACACCAACAACATCAGCGGTGCCCTGCGGCCGAATATTGTTGGTAACCCGTATGCCGGAGCCACAAAGTTGCACCCAATCAACATTAACGCGTTTGCACTTCCGGCGCCTTACACGTTCGGCAACATGGGACGAAATAGCTTGCGCTCCGATTGGCGCAAGAATCTGGACATCTCTTTCTTCCGCAACTTCGCGTTCACCGAGTCCAAGAGGCTTGAGTTCCGTGCCGAGGCTTTTAATGTGACCAATACTCCCGTATTCGCGATACCCGACAACAACATTACCGATTCCAACTTCGGGGTGGTCTCATCGACTGCAAACACTGAGCGGCAGCTTCAGTTGGCGCTGAAGTTCTATTTCTGAATGGGGGGGAAGGGCTCTGGGTATGTCAGGATCCCGGGAGTCCAGTTCTCGCTCTACCTGCAACGGGCGCACGGATGGATCGGGGCAGTTATAGCTGGTAAGCTTCTTTGGCAGTGCCTCCGAACAATCGGTTCCGCTCAGAAAGCGAAAGCGATGCTGTAGCTCGTTCGACGACGTCGATCCAGTGCTTGTAAGTGCACGCAACCAGCGCCACCAGCCAATCAGAACCAAACATCACGCGTCCCGGGCCAAAGCATTCCAGAACTGTCTCAATGAACGGTTGCAGATCGCTCTCTGCCCAGGCATTCCAGTCTGCTTCGGTGACCATCCCCGATAGCTTGCAATAAACATTCTCCCGGCGAGCAAGATCGCGCATGCGCTCGCGCCATGGAGACAGCAGACGATCTTTGATTCTTGGTTTTGCCACGTGGTCGACAATGAAGACCTGATTCGCATGGCGGTCCACGAATTCAATTGTCTGCGGAAGGTGACGTTCGAAGATGAGAATGTCGTAGCCTAACTCGAATTCCTTGAGCCGCGCAATTCCTCGATTGAAGTCGTCGCGCAGAATGTAAGAATCATCGGACTCATCGTGGAGGACGTGCCGAACCGCTTTCAGCTTCGGATTGGCCGCATACTTTTCAAGATGTGATGCAACTGCAGGATCGGCCAGCGGAACCCACCCCACCACTCCACGCATAAATTCATGGCGAGAGACAAGGTCCAGCAGCCACTCAGTCTCAACCACGCTCTGCCTGGCTTGGACGGTTACGACTACGTCGATTCCCCCTTCTTCCATCGCTTGCTGCAGATCACCTACGAGAAAGTCTCGCCGGATCGAGTCCATTCCGTCCAATATCCATGGGTAGTCCTTAGGGGAGTACCTCCAAAGGTGGTGGTGTGAGTCGATCCGCTCTTCCCGCATAGTGGCTAGTTATTTTCGGGACGACCAAGAACCCAGCCGCGGTCTTTGATAGTTGCCAGTATTCTCTGCACGTTCCCCAGTAAAACCTTGTCTATCGGTTCTTCGATCCACTTCACGTTCTTTACGATATTCGCCGGGTCCGCGGTGCCGACTAGGGTGGTATGTATTTCAGGGTTGCTCAAGGAAAACTGCATAGCAAGTTTGGCAATATCCGTTCCCTGGCTGCGACAGTATGCTGCGGCGTCTGCGCAAGCTTTTCGTACGTCCTCGGGAGCGGGATGCCAGGCAGGCAACTCATGATTTGTGAGCAAACCTTGAGAGACTGGCGACGCATTGATGATTCCGACTCCCTTCTCTCGCAGCCAGGGCAGCAAGCCCGCCAGGGTCGTGTCGTTCAGGGAGTAGTGATTGTAAGAAAGAATGGTATCAACTTCGGTGGAGGAAAGGATAGTGTCGAAAATCTTCAGAGGATAGCCAGTAATACCTACAAATCGTGCTTTCCCCTGTTTCTGAATCTGTCGCAGAGCAGGTATGGTCTCATTGACTACCTGATTGAGAACTCCGTACTCATTGTCGTGTGACTGGATGATATCCACGTAATCGATTCCCAAGCGTTGCAGGCTCTCATCAATGCTTGCCGCGGATCGCTTGGCGGAAAAATCGAATTCAGCATCGCCGTAACGTGACTTTTGTTGCAAGAAAATACCGATCGCGCGGAACTCCCTTCAGGGCTTTGCCCAACACTTCCTCGGCCTTGGTGTAGCCGTAAAACGGAGAAACATCGATGAAGTTGATACCTGATTCGAGTGCAGTGTGGACAGTACGGATAGCCACGGATTCATCCACCGGTTTGAAGACACCGCCCACGGACGATGCCCCGAAACTCAGAGCTGAGACCTTCAGGCCGGTTTTGCCGAGAGTTCGATATTCCAAGGCATGCTCCTTGTGTCGTGTTAAGCCGGATCGCTAGCGAAAAATGTAATAAAGCACCGCCATCGTAGCCAGCAGGGTTGCCGCGGCCAACCTTGGCGTGGATGAAGTTGATGCGGAATCTCCGAAAATCACAGCAATCGGATTCTTCCAAGTGAGGCCTTCAATCTGTTCCTCTGGCGGAGGCGGGGTCATCAAACTAACAACGATGTAGAGGGCGCTGCACATGCAGAACACCCACCACGCCTGCATCAGGAATGGAATCCCAAGTCTATGGCTGATGATTTTTTCCGTGCCGAACGTGGGAAGATCGAGTACGAATGCCAATGCGCCGATAAAAAACCCGAAAATGAGCGTAGCCAGGGCTGCTTGCTTGGTTCCTCGGCGCCAGAAGACTCCGAAGAGAAATACTGCAGTGATAGGAGGAGCAAGATCGGCTGCAATGACGTTAATCGCTTCAAAAATACTGGAATACCTTCCCCCTTGGGTCGACCACAGTATTGCGAGCAGCATGACAACAACCGAACTGATACGGCCAACCGAAACTTGCGTGCGATCTGAGGTTTGCGGCCGGAGCCGTTTAACGATGTCCACGGCGACCAGCGTTCCTGAACTGTTTAACGCAGCAGAAACGGCACTGAGCAGAGCGGCAAGCACAGCCGCCGAGATCAATCCTTTAAGACCGGTCGGCAGCAATTGATTGATGAGAACTGGAAGAGTTTGATTGCTGGATGTGCCGATCTGGTCCCGAAACAACACATAGGCGATCACGCCGGGCAAAACAAGGAAGAACACGGGCAAAATCTTAAGAAAGCCCGCGAGTGGGGAATCCGGTCGAAGGTGAACGCGATTCCGGTCTGAAGCTGAACAGCATTCCGTTGTGATTCCGAACAGCATTCCGGTCTGAAGGTGAACGCGATTCCGGTGGGAAGACGAACAGTTTTGCTCGTCTACCGGAATGGTGTTC
>Ga0137378_10003136_pt1 | contig 14279 bp, 14 predicted proteins | sample SagtaG_21_FD_104813 | JGI IMG/M metagenome (GOLD analysis project Ga0137378, IMG submission 104813) | Vadose zone soil microbial communities from Sagehorn Ranch, Mendocino, California, USA - Sage2_L_60_16 metaG | ecosystem: Environmental > Terrestrial > Soil > Vadose zone | place: USA... | reverse complement strand
TTACGCCTCGCATCTTTGCGTCCTGCAATTCATCGCCAACGTGCATCTAACCCAACATGCACGCTATGCTTGCGCAAATCGCAGGGAGCGATCAATCCCTGGTCGCGGGAGACTCGCCTCCGGGGGCGGCACCCAGGCATGCGCGCGAGTGGCTGTTCGCAATCCAACATAAGCCTTCACAAGCGATCGGCGGGAGTCGATCGCCACAATGCCAATGCGCAAGGGCGCTCATAAAGAGGCCCTGCTCGAAAAGTTGCTGACGATCGATACACATTTAAGTCTCCCGAGCAGCTTCGGTTGAATGGAGAATTTCAACAAACATGGCTCTCATTGAATCTCTCACCAGGCAGTCCCTTACCCGGCGCTGGTTCATGAAGACCGGTCTGTCCGCCGCAGCCGGCCTTGCTCTGTACCCAGGCGAAATCGAGCGTCACTGGATCGACGTCTCTCGATTCGATGTACAATTGCGCAATCTTCCTGCTTCGTTTGAGGGGCTGCATGTCGTGCAGCTCAGCGACATTCATCTCGACGAATTTACCGAACCGTTCTTCCTGCGCCAGGCCATTCACACCATCAACCGCATGCGGCCAGACGTGGTGGTTTTAACAGGCGATTATGTCACTTTCGAACTTTCGACAAGGGAATATGCGGTCCATTCTGCGGGTCATTGCGCCGAGATTCTCAGCGAGCTCGACTGCAAACAACGCTACGCCGTTCTCGGCAATCACGACTTTCTTCTCGGCGAAAAAGTAGTGTCGTCGGCGCTCACCGAGCGCGGCATTCCTGTGCTCAAGAATATGTATCTTCCCATCGAACGATCAGGCGATCGGATCTGGCTTGCGGGACTGGACGATCCTCTGTTGGGATATCCCGATCTCGATGCTGCGGTCCCTCGATCCATTCGCAATGTGCCCGACGAGCCGGTGATTTTGCTGTGCCACGAGCCGGATTACGCAGACCGGATTCTGGCCCATCCGGCAGGGAAGGCGGTTGATCTGATGCTGAGCGGCCACACCCACGGTGGCCAGGTGCGCATTCCGTTTATGCGTGGTATGCATCTTCCGCCCGGCGGTAGGAAGTATGTGGAGGGATGGTTCCAGCTTGGCGGAATGCAACTGCATGTCAATCGCGGTTTAGGTACGGTGGGAGTGCCGTTTCGATTCAACTGTCCGCCGGAGATTACGTCGATGAAGCTGCGCAGGGCTTGATTGCGAGAGTAGAGAAAGAGAAGTTTCTGCTCAAGGCAAGACGCTTCAATCACCAGTTCTCGAAGCCATCACAAACGGCCGGTACGCAGCGCTGTCGCCCAATCTGCGCGGCCTTGCTGTTGCGCCAGCTGTGCCATGCGCTCCCAGTCATACACAATGGCGATCAGCTCCACAGACCATTGATGGTTACGCTTTTGCACAATCGCGTAGCGTGCATGCGGAGAACCGCTCTCGACTTTATGCGGCTGGGGATGGACGGCATCATACGCCTGCAAGCCAACGCTCCCGGGATTGACTACCATGCGGCCGTCACGCAACTTGATTGACCGCTGCAGGTGAGAATGCCCGCACAGAATCAGCCTTGCCGGCGTGGGGCCGGCGCGGCGCTCCACTTCGTCGATTGAGGCGGGACGCAGTTCGCCCTCGTCCACCGTCTCGAGAAAATAATCGGCATCGCTTTGCGGCGTTCCGTGAACGAGAAGCACTCCATCCACCGGGCTTGAGGTCTCAGGAAGGTCTGCCATCCATTGGAGATGTTCCTGTTTGATACGGGATGCCGTGTAGCGATCTGACGGCCCCATCTGCTCTGAGTGCAGAGTGAGGAGTTGCCGTTCATGATTGCCGCGTATGGTTGGTAGTGCCAGCGGAATAAGACGATCGGCGGACTCGGCCGGGAGCAGCGGACCGGATAGGCAATCTCCCAGATTGACAACGAGGTCCACTTTTCGAGTGGCGATATCCGTCAGAACTCCATCGAGAGCTCCGAGGTTTCCGTGTACGTCGGCGATGGCTGCAATTCTCATCAACCCATGATAGGGCTACGATTCATGCTGCTTACGGCCCCATCGCCGTCGGAGTGCAAGGATTGAAGCCCAGTGTTGACGGGCTCACCGGCGTTGGCGGAGTTGGCGGCGTAGCCCACGGAATCTTGCTGAAGTCGAAAAACTCCAGCAGATTCGATTGAGCGTTATCCCTCGCAGTCAGGTGCGTCGTGCTGCTGATGAAGCGGTTCTCGACAAACTTGATGATCGCGCTGTGATCCATGGGAGAGTGCGACACATAATGCTTGCGCGTGAAGGGCGAGATGATCATGTTGGGCACCCTGGCGCCAAGCTGCGCGGCAAAGCCGTTGACGGCGGCTGCATCGGTCGATTTGGAGCCGGGCTGGGGGGACACCAGGTCGCAGTGCGTCGTCGCAACACCGTTGGGAGGCAGGCACGGATTGTACGCATCGGCGGCTACCGCGATCTGCGAAATATCAGGAATGGTTCCCAGCGCGGTACTGGTGTTCTGGTTGGAGTGGCCTGGTACCGGGGGAACGTGATCGTAGGGCCCACCGCCCTCGTCGTAGCTGAAGAAAAAGACCGAGCTCTTCCACGCGGTGCTCGCCATCAATTTGTCCACGATATTGGCCACGGCGGTCTGGCCTGAAAGGATGGATTGATTGGAACCGGGATGTTCGTCGTTGTAGCCTGAGCCGGATTCGATGAAGGCAAAGCTGGGCAGTGTGCCGTTGGTCAGGTCGGTGAAGTAGGCCGACAGCGGCGCAACATGGTTGGGATCGATGCAGAACGAGTTGGTGGGATCGCCAACAACGCTGGAGTTCTTCGTGGTTCCGGTGCAGGCAGCCCCGCTCGGGTTCGCATAGATGTACTGGAACGAATACGACAGGTTAGAGAAGGTCGTTGCAGGATAGTTCCCGGCCGGGGTGGAACCGGGGCAGCCGGAGGGGAAGGGGGCCATCACCGGGCAGAAGTTCTGCGTCACGGTGTAATACACCTTCCATGAAACCTTGGCCGCATCGAGTTCCTGGAAGATCGATGGAATGTTCAACTGGGGCAAATGGTCGTTGCCGCCCGGATCGTTGACCAGGCCCTGAGTTGTGCCGCCTGTGAAGGTGGCGATGCGGTTGGGAATGCTCTTGCTTGAGATAGGCGAGAACCAGCGATCAGACACGGCAAACTGCGATGCCATGAAGTAGTAGTAGTTCAGGTAGTCCTGATCGTAGTAGCCCATAGCGCGCTGACCCGTGGTGTCGGTGAAAGCGCCGGAGCAAGTGTTGGTGGCAATGCAATTGTTCGCGTAACCTTGTGCAATGTGGACAAATCCGTCCATCAAGATCTTGCGCGTGCTCGAAATGTCCCAACGATTGACATCGCCGTAACTTTCGAGCCAGGCCGAGCTTTCATCGTCGACGCAGGTGCTCTTCAGCTTGAACAGCGGGATCACGTCGCCCTGGTCATCCTGGTTGCTGATCGTGGTGAGCTTGTCGTCGATCCCATCCACTTCATAGTCTTTGCCGTCATCGCCGATGTTCAGGCCATTTGCCTTGCGGTAGGGATTGAGCATGCCGAAGTAGTCGTCGAACGAGTGATTTTCCTGCAGCATCAAGATGACGTGACTGATCGCGTTGGCGCTGCCGGCGGGCACCACCGTCACTGTGCTCGTGGCTGATGTTACGGTCCCCGAAGAACTGGTAGCTTCGGCGGTGTATGTAGTGGTCGCGGTTGGGGTCACAACCTGTTTGCCGCCGCTGGCCGGTAAGGTGTAGACGTTCCCATCGGAGCCGGAGACCTTTACCAGCGTGGCATTGGCTGCGGCAACGGTCAGAGTCGAAGAACTTCCCGCAGAGACCGTAAGTGGGTTTGCAGTGATGGTCACCGTCGTTACCGCAGGCGCGCTCACCGTAATGTCATCGGTTTTATAGGCTGCGCCGCCGCAGTTATCCCACTCTTCGACAACCGTATGCTCGGCGCCGGTTGCCATCGCGATCTGGGTGTCGAGCTTGGCCCCGCTAACCGAGTAAACCAGCTTGTTGTTGACGTAGACTCCCATGGCTGCTACACCGCTGGCGCACGTGCCGGTGGTAGCGGTGGCCACGTAGTGCACGGGAGATGCCACGGTCGAACCAGGTGTGGGGCTGGTGATGGTTACACCGGTGGGCGGAGGCGTGCCGACGAAGATATCAATTGTGGTATAGGTTGCGCCGCCACACTTGTCCCACTCTTCCACAACTGTGTGCTGGGCTCCGTTAGCCAGTGTGATGTTCGTGTTGATCTGCGTTGCATTCACCACATAAACCAGGCTGTTGTTGACGTAGATTCCCATGGAAGCCACACCTGCCGCACAAGTGGGAGCAGTTGCGCTCGCCACGTAGTGCACGGGCGAGGCAACTGTCGAACCTGCCGTGGGACTGGTCACCGTGACAGCGGCAAATGCAGGGGTCGCGCCGACCAGAAATATCGCGACGCTCCAGGGGAAGATCTTCATGAGCCCGCCTTAAGTGATGTATTTGCAGCAGTTAGCAGAGGAGAGGGCATTTTCAACTGGCTCGCGCAGCACGGGAGCTTGATCTTTGCTTCTCCGAATCCCTTATTTGATGCTCCCGGGTGGGTTCCTGTGGCCGGGAAATGCAAATCAGTCCAGGCTGCCACTATCGCATTACATATTCATTCACTCACAATCGTGAGCCATCTTACTTTGAGAAACGGCAAATCAGGTACAACTGCTCTGAAAGTTCGATCTCCTCGCTGAATTCATGCGCATTTGTATGAAGCGTGAATATCGTCCAGCTGATAAAACTGGCAGATAGAGTTTGCAGGATCCCAAACAGGAAAAGGTCTTTTCATGCCATTGAATATGCAGCCCATTCTGCGTCTTCATCGATAGTCGAATCAGGTTGCGCAGACGGTGAAAAAGTGACTCTCAGTGTTCAGGAACAGTTCGGGCAGATCGATATCTACGTTTTCGATCAGATACTTCGCGGGAATATCGCGTCTGGCATGCGCGTGCTCGATGCCGGATGCGGTTATGGGCGAAATCTCGTTTATCTGCTGCGCGAGGGCTGCGAAGTGTATGCCGTGGATGCTGAAGTCCAGGCTATTGAGCATGTGCGCCAACTATCGGCCTCGCTGGACACCGGTCTTCCGTCGAAGAACTTTCAGGTTGCACCGATTGAGCACATGCCGTTGCCCGACGATTTCGCTGATGTGGTGATCTGCAATTCGGTGCTGCACTTCGCGCGCGATGAGGCGCATTTCCGCGCCATGCTGAGTGAACTCTGGAGGGTACTCAGGCCGGGCGGCATGTTGTTTTGCCGGCTGGGATCGAGGATTGGGATGGACTTCGAGGAGGTGCGTGAAAACATCTTCGTTGTGGGAGATGGTTCCGAGTGGTTCCTCGTCGATGAGGAGATGCTGCTTAGCCTCACTGAAGAGATGAATGCCGTTCTCGTCGACCCGCTGAAGACGACCATCGTGCAGGACTATCGCTGCATGACAACCTGGGTGCTAAGGAAGCGCAAGCTGAAGTCCTCTTAATTCATGAAGCCCAGCGGTATGCCGCCACATCCTATCCCCACGAGCCAGGAGATAGACCATGGGCCGGCGCTTCGCAGAACTCGCTTTTACCCCGCTTGTAAAACAACAGCAGCAGCAACACGGGAGCCGGCACCTGTACGAACGGGTGGAGCATTCTCAGGACCTCGGTGACAAGCTTGGCACTGATGAGCAGGATTTCATTCACGGGCGGGACAGCTTCTACATGGCGTCAACATCAGAGACGGGCTGGCCCTATATTCAATTCCGCGGTGGATCGAAGGGCTTTTTGCGAGTGCTGGATGAGCAGACACTCGGCTTTGCCGATCTGCGCGGCAACAGGCAATACATCAGCGCGGGAAATCTTCAGCACGATGATCGTGTCGCATTATTTTTGATGGACTATCCTCGGCAGACACGATTGAAGATGCTGGGACACGCCAAGATCTATGAAGGTACCGATGAGGCGCGGCAATTGATCGAGCAACTTCGCGTGCCGGAGGAAAAGACACTGCCGGAACGCGCTGTAGTGATTCACGTGGCTGCGCTCGACTGGAATTGTCCGCAGCACATTACGGCCCGCTACACGGAAGAAGAATTGACCAGGATTTTGGAGCCGATGCGTCGCCGCCTCGAGGATCTCGAAGCCGAGAACAAACGTCTTCGGGTCGCATCTCGATGAGGGGAATATTCAGGCTTTCGTATCGACCGCGGGGAACAGAAACCGCAGCATCGGCCGTACGCGGCGCGACCAGCTTGCCTCGTCATGCGTTCCATCGGCGATGCGCTCAAAGTGGAAAGTCCTGCCGGCAATCCAGCCATTTGCCCTGAGCCGGCGAGCCAACTGCTCGGCATCATGCACGGTGCGCCGGCCTTCACGTTCGCCTACGTCGAGCCACAGACGAGGCCGCTCCCATATCTGCGGCGCACGCTCGTTGAGATAACCGAGAATGCTTTTGTGGTTCCACCAGACACTGGGCGAAAGCACGGCCAATCGGCCGAATCGCTCCGGATGGCTCAATCCCAGGTAAAGCGTAACCAGGCCGCCGAGCGAAGATCCGCCGAGGCCGGTGGACTCCCTGTCGGTGCGCACGCGGTATTGCGTCGCGATCCACGGCAGCAACTCGTCGATGAGCAAATGGCCGTAGTTTGCCGCCTCACCACCACCGCGTTCCCAGTCGCGCTCGTGGGTATATTCCGCGAGCCGCCGATCGCCGGTGTTGTAGATGCCGACGATGACGAGCGGTTCCACTTCGCCCGCGTTGATGGCCTCGTCGGCATGTTCGCGCACCTGCCAGGTGCGGCCCTGGACGAAGGATGTGCGGCCGTCGAACAGGTTTTGCCCATCATGCAAATAAAGCACAGGATAAGTGCGCTCCGGATGGCGGTCATAGCCGGGCGGCACGTAGACGATGATATCGCGTTGGTCGGGCAGGTAGCGGCTTTGGAAACCACGGTGCACGCGGAGTCGCGGATGAAGGGGGGGACCCGCGCCAGCGAGCGGGCCTTCCGGGGCTTCAGCCCGTGGTTCGGTTTCCGGATTCAATCCCTGCCATCCTCCAGAGAATTGTGCAATGCTCAGCCGGGTAGTTTCAGTGAATCGAAAAAACAGCACCCCATGGCTGTTACAGTATCAAGAAAACTGCGGTTCTCCAACAGATCGGCCTCAATCCCGATTCCGCAACGGAGCGTGCCAACGATGAATCGCGAATATCACAAATGGCATTCCCCGCGCCTTGGCCGGGAAATGGAACTGCTGGTGTTTGGCCATGCAGGTTTGCCGGTGATGGTGTTTCCCACCTCGGGCGGCCGATTTTTTGAATTTGAAGATCGCGGCATGGTGGGCGCTCTCTGGGACAGGATCGAGGCTGGCAAGTTGCAGCTTTATTGCGTCGACTCGGTCGATCGCGAGAGCTGGTATAACCAGCAGGTGCCGCCGCGATGGCGCATCGCCCGTCACGTGCAATACGATGATTACCTAATTCACGAGGTCGTTCCCCTGATCCGGCTCAAGAACCAGGATCATCACCTTGTGGCGTTAGGGTGCAGCTTTGGCGGATATCATGCGGCCAACGTCGCCTTGCGCCATCCCGACGTGTTCACAGGCATGTTGTCGATGTCAGGCGCCTTTGATCTCTCCAATTTTCTGCGCGGTTACTACGACCAGGACGTCTATTACAATCTGCCTACGCACTTCCTGCCCAACCTTGGCGATGAGTGGTTCTTCGATCACTATCGGCGCAACACCTACATCCTCGCAACGGGGTGGGACGACCAGTGCCTCTAACAGAATCAGAACCTCGATCGCATCATGAGTTCCAAAGACATTCCTCACAAGCTCTACATCTGGGACTCGTGGAATTCGCACGATTGGCCGACATGGCAGCGAATGGTTCAGGAGTACCTTTAAAACAGTGAGCAGTGGACAGTGAACAGTGGACAGCGCTGCCAGATTCAGAGGCCAGAACGAAAAATGAGAAAATGAATTAGAACTGAGGAGCCCCATGAGCGAACTCAATCCCTACACTGATTTTCTCGATGGACGTCCGATCAGAGATATTCTTGCCGCAACGCCCTCGGCGCTTGCCGGGTTCATCGAGTCCATCGGGCCTGCCAAGATTGCGGACTCGCCCGCTCCCGGCAAGTGGAGTCCGGCCGCGATCGTGTGCCACCTGGCTGACTGCGAACTGGTCTTCGCCTTCCGCCTGCGCCAGACTCTTGCCGAAGAGAATCACACCATCCAGCCCTTCGACCAGGAAAAATGGGGCGTGCAGTATCGGGGCATTTCGGCCAACCAGGCTCTCGATGTTTTTACCGCGGTGCGCGGATGGAATCTGCAACTGCTGCGTACAGCCCTGCCCCACGCGGCCGGCAAAACCGTTGCGCATCCCGAGCGCGGCAACATGACCTTTCAAACCATCATTGAGACCATGGCCGGCCACGACCTGAACCATCTGGGCCAGTTGAAGAGGCTGGCGGCCGCAACAACGGCTAAGTAAGATGTTCCCGGCACAAATCGATGTCATCGCCGCATGAGCAGCGATGACATCGCAGGCGTGCCTTTATCCGTCAGAGCGCTTTATCGTGCCTGTTTAGCCCGAAGCTTCTATTTGGATTTATTGGAAGTATTTTTCTTGCCGGACTGCGACTTGTCGGCCGCGGTCCCAGGATTCTCACCACCATGACGGCGCTTGTGATGCTCCACGGCTTTGGCAATTTCCTCCGGCGTAAGCTTGGTAGGGTTTTCAGAATGCAAGACGTCATTCGCGATGTTGGTATCGGTTTGGTCCATTGATTCCTCCTTCATTGAATTGGATGGTTCAATCTTGCGTCCACCGCAGCAGATTCCCGATAGATTCCCCGCCGGCGGCAGGAGACCCCTGACGGCGCTTGCGCCGCTCAGGCACAGGACGGCGGAGCCGCGCGTGCTCTTTACGCTTTGATGTAAATGGTCAAACTTCGACTGCTTGCGCTTTCCAACTTCGCTGCTTTGTATGTCCCTCGTCAGACTGCGGTAGGCCCGTAAGTGCCGTTACACTAGGGGAGTAGACGATGCGGCAGATCGCGCTGAATTGACGCCGCCATGTCTGAATTTTGGAGGCACTGGGACATGAAGAAGATCGGCATTCTGTTCGGCATGGAGAACAGTTTCCCCGGCGCGCTGGTTGAGCATATCAACGCCCGCAACATCGAAGGCATCGAGGCTGAATTCGTCGAGACCGGGGCGGTTCACATGGGCAAGACCCCGCGTTACTCGGTGATTGTGGACCGCATCTCGCACGACATCCCGTTCTATCGTGCGTTTCTGAAGCATGCGGCGATCAATGGGACGGTGATCATCAACAATCCCTTTTGGTGGTCGGCCGACGACAAGTTTTTCAATTACACGCTGGCGGAGAAACTCGGCGTGGCCGTGCCGCCCACGGTGATTCTGCCCCATAAGAAACATCCCGAGGGAACCACCGACCGGTCGATGCGAAATCTGGAATATCCGCTCGATTGGGACGGTGTGTTTGACTACGTGGGCGAGCACGGATTCATGAAGCCCGTGGATGGCGGCGGCTGGAAGGATGTGTATCACATCCACAATCGCGAGGAGTTTTTCCGCGCCTACGACCAATCGCGCGATCTGTGCATGCTTTACCAGAAGGCGGTCAACTTCAACGAGTATTTCCGCTGCTACGTGGTGGGCCAGCAGAAGGTCCACATCATGCCGTACGATCCGCGGAGGCCGCACCACGAGCGGTACATTCAGGACCCGCCCGAGTACGACAAGAAGCTGCTCAAGCGTGTGGAGCAGGATGCGCTGAAGCTTTGCCAGGTGCTGGGCTATGATCTCAACACGGTCGAGTTTGCCGTGGAGGATGGCGTCCCCTACGCCATCGACTTCATGAACCCCGCGCCGGATGCGGATCTGCACTCTGTCGGTCAGGCGAACTTCGACTGGATCATCAAGGAAGTGGCCGACCTCGCCATCGCCAAGGCCAAGGGCGCCCCGCAAACTCTTGATCTGCGCTGGTCCGCATTCCTGGGGGCTGAATCAGTCGCACCCAGGGTGGCAAAGTCCACGAAGAAGGCTGGCGCGAAAAAGAGTGCTGCCGCGCCAAAGAAGGCCGCCACGGCAAAGAAGCCAGCCGTCTCTGAGTAATCAATGGTGATCCCACATCTTGCCTCTCAACTGTGGGATCACCCAACCCTAGTCCCTAGCCCTAACTCTTGGTCCCTCAGTCTCTGATCTCTGTCATACAATTGCCCAAAGCTTTCCCACGGAGGCTGCATGCGTCCTTCCTTCTCGCTCGGCATTGAAGAGGAGTACCAGACCATCGACCCGGTCACGCGCGACTTGCGCTCGCACATCGAGACCGAGATGCTGGAACAGGGCAAACTGCGGCTCGAAGAGCGAGTCAAGGCCGAGATGCACACTTCTGTCGTGGAAGTGGGCACTCGCGTCTGCCGCAACATCGACGACGCCCGCGAAGACATATACGAGTTGCGCCGAGAAATGATCAAGCTGGCACGCGAACATAATCTCGAACTGGTCGCCGGAGCCACGCACCCTTTTGCCGACTGGCGCACCCAGCAGATCTATCCCGACCCGCGCTATCACCAGGTGGTTAAGGACCTGCAACTCGTGGCCCGCGCCAACCTCATCTTTGGCCTGCACGTGCACGTGGGAATCGAAGACCGCGAAGCCGCTATTCGCATTATGAATTCGATGCGCTACTTCCTGCCCCACATAATGGCGCTCGCCACCAACTCGCCTTTCTGGCTGGGCCTCAATACCGGCTACAAAGGATATCGCGCCAAGGTCTTCGAGAATTTTCCGCGTACCGGTATCCCCGATGCGTTTTCGAGTTACTCGGAGTATGAAAACTACATCAGCTTGCTGGTGCGCACCAACTGCATCGACAATGCCAAAAAGATCTGGTGGGATATCCGGCCTCATCCGTTCTTCAATACCGTCGAAGTGCGCGCGTGTGATATTCCGCTGCGGGCGGAGGAGACGGTCGCGATTGCCGCGCTGATACAGGCGACAGCGGCCTATCTGTATCGCCTCCACGAGGCCAACCAGGACTTTCGCCAGTACGCGCGACCGCTGCTGATGGAAAATAAATTCCGTGCAGTGCGTTATGGTCTCGACGGCCAGCTTATCGATTTTGGAAAGCAGCAGGAGGTGCCGGAGCGAGATCTCATCGAGGAGTACCTGGTGCTGATCGACAGGGAAGTGGACGAGCTCGGCAGCCGCGAAGCCATCGACGGTATTCGCAAGATCATGCAAACCGGCACCGGCGCCGACCGGCAGCTCAAAGTATTTGAAGAAACAAACGGCGACCTGAAAGCCGTCGTCGACTACATGGCTGAAGAAACCCGCACCGGGCTTTAGGTTGTTCCCACACTTTGTCTTCCTGAGTGGAGCGCAGCGTAGTCTAAGGACCTGCTCCGGGTTTTCCTTCAAACCAGCCCGAAGTTCGAATCTTGGTGCTTCACCTTATCCCTCGCATCCAAGTCAGGGAATTTGCTGAACCACGCATAGAACGCATCGTCGAACCGATACGTCTCCTCAAAGTCGAGCTTCGGGAAACGATCGTCGTTTGGCTCTAAAACAAGGTGCCAGACACTCGGAGCGTTTTCGTCACATGCGACCAGGTATCTTCGTCGGCCATTAATCTTGTCAAAAGGCAGGACCCGGCAATCCGTAATTCCTCGCAACTCAATCGCACTTTCGGTGAGGCTCACCATGTTTCGAAACGCACGTACCGTAAAGAAACCGGCAAACAGTAAGTAAGCAACTGGAAACATCATCTCCAGAGCATTCGCTTCGCGCTCTCCAAACAACACTTCACCCCAGATCGCCACAAGAAATACCAAGCCCAGCACCGAGAGCACGATGCCCGCCATCCGCTGCCCCGACTTCATCCGGTAAACGCGCGTGAATCCCCGCGATATCTCCACTCCGCTCACAGTCCTTCCACGCCCCTACACGCCCCTACACGCCCACGCCCATCTCAACCCTCAACGCAGCAAACAGCGGTTCCAGTTGCTCGCGATCAAGGTTTCCCATCGTCGCGATCTGTCCCCAGGCTCGCTCGCGCAGATAGTCGCTTTCATGCGCGATCCTGAAACCTGCCCGCAAGCATTGCCGCGGGAAACCAGGATGCGGTAGCGGGAACGTAGTCACAGTCGGAGCTGCAATCTCCTCCGCCGCGGGGAGCGCCAATCCAGCCTCGCGAATTTGCGCACGAGTCCAACGGCCCAGCGATTCGTAATGGGTGTAGCGTGTTTCTCGCCCTTCCCTTCCGTTGTAGTTTTGCCGCAGCGCCTCGCACACGGCAGAAACCAGCGGTGACGAAACGGTAGAGACGGGGCCCGAGCTCCGCACGGCTTCAATGAGGTCGAACGTCGGGCACAGGGTCCTGCCGTCAAGGCGATCGACGGCGTCGGGAGAGACGAAGACAAACGCGAGCCCCGCGTAAGAACCCAATGCCTTGCCGGTTACGCCCGAAGCCAGAAACAGCCTCGGCATCCCAAGCCCATGCGGGTTCGCCGCGCCGAGGCTGCTCACACAGTCCGCAGCAACGGGAATGCCGTGCCGATGAGCCAGCGAGACGAGCAGCGGGAAATCGTTGAGAACGCCGGTACTGGTCTCAAGATGCACCGCCCAGACCCAGGCCGGGTGTTTCGCCAAAGCAACTTCAATGGCGGTGAAGCTCCATGGTCTGCCCCACTGATAACGCAACTCGCTAAAGCTCAGTCCCGCGCGCGCCGCCTGTCGCAATAAACGCTCGCCGAATTCACCATTGGCAAGTATCAAGCCTTTTGCATCTCCAAAGGACGCGCGCAGATTTGCCGCCACGACGTCATTGGCCAGGGTGCCCGAGCCGCCAAGGATCACAGTTTGCAGTCCGCCCATCAACTCGCTGAGCCGCGTGCGGGTCTCCTCATACAGATCCAGGAACGCCTTACAGCGATGAGAGACCGGAGGAGCATGAAATGCCCTCACCACCGGCTCGGAGAGCTCCACTGGCCCCGGCAACAGGCTCAGCGCATGGTTACGCTGCCAGCGGGAACCGTAAAGCTGCAACCGGCTGCTGAACTCCGTCGGCGGCTCCTCAAGCGAAAGACGCATCGGCACAAACTCCGCGGCTCCGCAGGCCACCGGCGGACCCATCGGACGAAAGCCCATCCTGGCGTACATTGGTTGGCGCTCGACGATTCCGGATATCAACAGGTCGGAGTAGACATGCGCTTTGGCGTATTCATTCACTTGCCAGAAGAGGCCCGCCAGCAGCGAGCCGTCGCGGAACTCGGGCAGGATCGCCAGCAGGCGTACTTCCAGCGGTGCGCGCAGCTCGCGCAAGACGTTCGCATCGCGCAAGCGGCTGGCGATCGAAAACTCAGGCCCGTCGTGCACACACACCATGCCGACAAGGGCGCCGTCTTTCGATGCGATGAAGTAGCGATTCCGATGATGGAAGCGGTCGATCAGATGGCCGTCTGACGTGGTAGCGTGCTGACCGATTTCCTCGGCGAAGATCAGGTGATTCAAGCGGTGAATCTGCTCGATTTCACTGGGAGTCTCGGCTTGCTTAAACTGAATCCCGGCCATTGCATGTTACCCGCAATTTGAATCACACAACTGTAACATGCGATAAGTGCTATTCAGAATCCCCTCGATCAGATTGCCGGGTTCACGCTCTCTGGCGCGCTATGGTCAGTAACCCAGTCCCCGCACTACCGCGCGGATACGATCGGCGCTCTCGCGAAGGCCGGCCTCCTCGTCAACGGTCATCGGAATCGGCAGAGGCGCTTCAATGCCTCTGCGGCTGACGATTCGGGGCAGGCTCAGGCAAACATCCTCCAGACCGCGGAAGCCGCGCAGTAGGCCGCTTACGGGCAGCACGCGTCGCTCGTCGTGAAGTATCGCTTCAAGAATGTTCGTCACGGCCAGACCGACGGCATAATTGGTGGCTCCTTTCCCCTGGATGACCTGATACCCGGCGTCCTTCACGTTGTGCACGATCTTGTCTTTCTCAGCGGCGCTGAGGTGGCCATGACCGGGCACCGACCACTGGCTCAGTGGGATGGAGCCGATGGTAGCGCTGGACCAAAGCGGAATCTCCGAATCGCCATGCTCGCCCGCGATGTAGGCGTGCACGTTCTGCACCGCAACCTGGCAATGTTTTGCCACAAGGAAACGAAAACGAGAGCTGTCGAGAACCGTCCCCGAACCGATGACGCGCTCCCATGCGAACCC
>Ga0137378_10003132_pt1 | contig 14283 bp, 13 predicted proteins | sample SagtaG_21_FD_104813 | JGI IMG/M metagenome (GOLD analysis project Ga0137378, IMG submission 104813) | Vadose zone soil microbial communities from Sagehorn Ranch, Mendocino, California, USA - Sage2_L_60_16 metaG | ecosystem: Environmental > Terrestrial > Soil > Vadose zone | place: USA... | reverse complement strand
CTACTCGCCGCCAGCACTCGACCCGAGCCCCACTCCAAACTATCCAATCCGACGCCCATAGATCAGCATTACGAAAACCTCCGTGCCGGCATGCGCGGCCTCTTTATTGAACTTGGGGTGGCCCTTAAAGATCGACAATTTATTTTTCATCCCTTGGGATAAGAGACTAGTCTGGAGACAGTCAGAAAATCGCGGCGCGTTTGCTTGCTCGACGATCTATTTTTCAGCTAACCGACTTGCCAATTTGGTATGACAGTCACCCGTTCCATCGAACTCAAGCCGAGCGCTTCCTTGTGGGCAGCGTGAATAAAGCGTGCAGAGCGCTCTCCAGTTGCTCGCGCTCCCGCGTGTCGTAACCGTAGTCTTCGATCTCTTGCAGACGATCGCGAATTGCCCGTCTGGCTGCTTCGATCCGCCCGGTCAATTTAGTGGGATCCGATTCGCTGAGAGCGGCCCGGTAGAAAGCTTGCCAACTGGTTTCGGGCATACAGCCTCCAGAACTGAGTAGACGATGGCGAGAGCAGATTATAACGCGCTGCTCGAAGGTAAGTAGCTGTGGAGGATGTGCGAAAGTCGCCGAAACTTGAAACACGAAAAAGGTCTATGGCAGGTGCGCGAGGTAATCGCCGATTCTATCTTGCAGCACCGAATAATCGAGTCCGGTGCTGCGCTGGAGCGCCTGCTCGGTTTCTGCTCCGGACGCGATGTTTTGCAGCATACGCACGATCTCGCCCATGCCATACCGTGATCGCAAATACTCCACGGCAGAGAGAGACTCGGCGTAGGCGACCTCCGCCTGAAAATTCGAAAAGCGAGTGAAGGAATGCTCGAGGATAGAAAATGGTATTGCTTTGCGCTGAAGAAAGAGTGGCGACAGTTGCCGCGCGTACATACTCGCGCTGCGCGGCTCCATCAGCTGTGCCAAACCTTCGTTCAGCCACACTGGACAGCGGCCCCGTCCCAGATAGTTCAGAAATGAATGCGTGAGCTCATGCTTGAGATTACGCTCCAACTCAGGATCCATTGCTGTGATGCCGCCTAAAGGGATGCGCAGTTTGCCATCGTTGAGCGCGCCTGCCCACGATGGCGCTTCGGTGATGTCCATGAACTCTTTCTGCGTATACAGAATGACGATGATGTTCTCGCTCGGCTCGTAGCCCAATTGACTGGATAAGTCCTGATATCCGGTTTCCAGGCTCGTCAAAATTTCCTGCTGCAACTCTGGGCCTGTTTCTTTGCCTTGATAGTGAAGGGTAAAATGCCTGCTTTCTTTGCGGCTCGACCTCTCCTCGACTTGCAACTCGCGCTCGGCTTTATGTAGAAGTCTCTCGGTCGCGGGATCGGGAGAGATTTCCATGGCGCGCTTCCAGGAAGCGATGGCGTCAGCAGTGCGATCAGCGTCGTAGCGGGCGGTTCCGAGCATGCGTAGCAGTTCAGCCGAGTCGGGTTTTAATGTGGTAGCGCGCTCTAGTTCGTAAGTCGCGTCGGGATATTTTCCCTGTGTCGCCAGCGAGATGGCATGCCACTGCAAAAGGTTCACTTCATCCGGCTTTGCCGCGATTGCGTGCTCAAAATATCCACTGGCTTTGGCAGCGCTTCCGCGTTCCATCTCAATCACGCCGGCAAGGAAGTAAGCATTCTCGGTGGTTCGGAGGTCGTGCTTGATTTCGATTTCCGCGAGGCGAATGTCGTCGATGGTGTCGCGCACCATAATGCGATCGCGCAGCCCGCTCCAATAGGAGTCATTCTGCCGCGGACCGGCAGGAAGCGGCAATTTCAATTTCTCATGCTGCACGGCTAAGGTGGGCGAGGGTTCGCGGTGTGTGAGATCAATGATGGCCGAGGCGCCGTTAGTTGTGATTGGCATTGCGGAATGAGAGGCGGTTACAGGAGCATCCCCGGCCTCGATCTTCAGGACGTCGCTCTTTGGGACGCTGTATTGATCGTCCCCCACCCAATATTCGAGCTGCCCGTCCTTTTCTTCAGCCTTTCTGACCGTTATGGAAATACCGCTCTTGAGATAAATGGTGTCCGCGAGTGCGGCGGGAGTGTATACGAAAAGAGCAATAAAAGTAACGACTTGTGTTCGGGACATAGCTCGTTGCAAGAGTTTACCCCAGTTCCTTCGACTTTCCAGCCCGTAAATGCGCGCCAACCGCTCGGAATCCACTGATGTACTTGAGCATTGCCAGACTCGGAAGTAACGTTATGTCCAGTTCCGGTGAATGGAGGGCGAATTGCTCGTAGGAAGAGCGGACCGGAGCTTCAGCTGTCAGCCGTTGTGCTGCTTCCATTTATGGTCAGTAATCGCGGACCAAGTACCAGCGTAATTTGCGGTAACCCTGGCTGCATGGGACTCTTGCATTAAGAAATATTGGGGCGGCTCGCATTGGCGGGCAGATCGGCTTTATCAATGTCGCCAGAACTGATTCACGACGGGTTTCGTCCTCTTGTGACGGGACTGTATTTCATGATTCCCGGCGTCGCCGCTGTCGTCCTCGCAAAGCTGCTCTGGTCGGATAGCAGCTCCAGCATGCGTCCAGAGGGTTGCCGGCGCGGAGAAAAGCCCGTCGGGCGCTGACGTCATCTAGCGGCCACGTAATTCTCCGCATCCCTTCCGCTTAAGCCAGCCACCGAATACCACACAAACTCCAACATTCGCATTGTGCCGTTCTGATGGAGTTCGTCGCGCATTCACTCTCTCGGCTATACTGATTCGTTTGTCCGCGCTTGCCAGCATTTACGAGGAGCTCTGTTGAAGATTCTGGTTTGCATCAAGCAGGTTCCGCAAAAAGACGCGCCGCTGAAGTTGAATGAAAGCGGCACTTGGATCCGCGAAGATGTTTCCTACGAAGTCAATGAGCCTGACGCCTTTGCCCTCGAAGAGGCGCTTCGCCAAAAAGAAAAGCATGGCGGCGAGGTCGTTGCGATTACCGCCGGACCGGCGCGGTCGCAACCGGTGTTGCGGGAAGCCTTGGCCAAGGGCGCAGACCGCGCCATTCACCTTGAGGACCCTGGATTTGTTGGGCTGGATGCCTTCAACACAGCGCGTGCATTTGCCGCCGCGATCAAGGACGAACAGTTTGATTTGATATTCACCGGATTACAGTCCGACGATTACGGTTTTGCTCAAACCGGCGTAATTCTCGCTGATTTGCTTGGATGGCCGCATGCCACCATCATCATGCAGATTGAAAAGACCGACGGCGGAATCAAAGTAAAACGCGAACTCGAAGCCGGATATTTTCAATTTGTTGAGATGCCGCTGCCTGCCGTTCTAACCATTCAATCGGGAATAAATAAGTTGCGCTATGCAACTCTGATCGGGATCAAACAGGCCAAGAACAAGCCGCTGCGCAAGGTAGCGCTTGCCGACGTACAGCAGGCGATCGCCGGAAATTTGCAGAAGATTGAGCGCATGTACATCCCGCAAAAGAGCAAGAAAACGGAGTACCTGGAAGGAAGCCCGGGTGAGGTTGCGAAGAAGTTGGTGGATAAGCTTCGCAATGAAATTCGGGTGCTGTAGGTAAGAGGAGGATTATGTCTGGCAATCAGTTGATTCGTGAAGAAGAAGTTCAGTTGGGCGGGGACGAAGCGCAAGGCTCAGTTCTGATGACCGTCGGAAAACTGCTGCTTTGGACTGACCTCATCTTTCTAGCGTTCGTCTACTCGGGCATAAAGGGCGGTTCGCATCTTTATGTGTTCTGGTTTTTGGCGCAAGCCATCGCTGGCGGTACGCTGCTGGGCGTCGGCCGGGCGAAACGCGGAAGCCTGACCCACTGATTCCTCGGAACGAACAAATGCCTGAAACGATCCTGGTAGTTGTCGAACAGCGCGAAGGGAAGCTCAACCGCGTTTCCTGGGAGACACTTGTCGCCGGACAATCCATCGCCGCCGAAACCGGATGGAGCTTAGAAGCGGCAGTCGCCGGAAGCGGCGTTGGTTCGATTGCCACCGAGATCGCCGGGAAAAAGCTGGCAAAAGTTTATGATCTGGGATCGGTCGCTCTGAATCCTTACACGCCAGATTCGTTTTCCGCCGCTCTGAAGCAGTTCCTCTCGTCGAATCAGCCGCGCCTCGTGCTGATGCCGCACACTTATCAGGTGCGCGATTTCGTTCCCAAACTGGCGACGGCCATGGGACGCACCGTGATCAGCGACTGCATCGGATATCGCAAAGATGGCGAGAAGCTGCTGTTTACCCGGCAGATGTTTCAAGGGAAATTTGCCGCTGACGTGAGCTTCAACTGCGACACGCCCTGGTTCGTAACCTTTCAGAATGGAGCTTTTCGCGGAGATAAAGTCGAGGCTGGAGCCAGTGCCGCGCCCGTTGAGACTGTCAATGTCGAGATTCCTTCAGGAACGGTGCGCACCAAACCGCAGGAAGTGTTCAAAGAGGCGAAGCAAGCGGTGGACCTGACGCAAGCCGAAATCATCGTCTCTGTCGGACGGGGAATCAAGGAGCAAAAGAACATCGAGCTCGCAAAACAGCTGGCTGAGGCGCTCGGGGGCGAGATTGCTGCGTCGCGTCCAATCTGCGATTCCGGCTGGTTGCCCATGGACCGGCAGATTGGATCGTCAGGCCAGACGGTTGCGCCAAAGCTTTATCTCGCGCTGGGAATCAGTGGAGCGATTCAACACATCGTCGGCATGAAGGGCGCGCGCTCGGTGGTTGCCATTAATAAAGACTACGAAGCGCCGATTTTTGAAATTGCAGATGTCGCAGTAGTGGCAAATTTGTTCGACATAGTGCCGCCGCTGATTGAAGAAGTGAAGAAGGCGAAGGCAGGAACATAGCTTGGCCTCGAACTGGACAGGCAGCTTACAATAACCCTATGAATGCGATTTTTACTGCAGTTTACGAAGAAGTTCCCGAGTCCGAGGGAGGCGGCTATGTCGCTTACGTTGAGGAGTTGCCTGGAGCGATTACGGAAGGCGACTCTCTCGAAGAGGCGCGACAAAACCTGAAGGACGCCATCGAAGTGTTGCTAGAAGCAAATCGTGAATTGACGGGCAAAGCACGACCGGAAGGTCGAGTCACGCGCGAGAAGATAACAGTGTCAGTTGCGTGATCTGTGAAGCGCATTGACTTGATCCGTCATTTGGAAGGTCAAGACTGTGTGCTCATTCGAGAAGGGCGGAAGCCACAGCGTCTATTGCAACTCTCAAACTCAGCGCACCAGTACCGTGCCTCGACACCGAGAAGTTAAGAATCCGACCGCAAGACGAATCTGTAAGCAACTTGGTGTTCCCGATCCCTTCGCTGAATCTTCGTTAGCAGTTTATGATAGCCAGTCGCTCTGCGACGAGAGGCATTAGCGGGCAATGCTAATTTTTCGCAAATCTCCCGAAGGCATCACTCGTCCGCAAATGTCCGCCGACGTCGTCATCGTTGGCGGCGGCCCCGCGGGCATGGCTTGCGCGTTACGACTGTCACAACTTATCGACCAGCACAATTCGAGCAATCCCGATGCGCAGCTGAGCAAAGAGAACATTTACGTTCTTGAGAAGGCGCGTGAAATCGGGCAGCACTGCCTTTCCGGTGCGCTGCTTGATCCACGCTCGATGCGCGAGCTGCTACCGGGCTTTGAGACAGAAGCGCCACTTGATGCTCAGGTCACAAAAGAGGCTGTCTATTTTCTTAGCGAGAAAGCCAAACTGAAGTTTCCCATCACCCCGCCTCCACTGCAGGATCATGGCAACTACGTGATCTCGCTCAATCGTTTTGTGAAGTGGCTCGGAGGCAAAGTCGAAGAAGCTGGGATAACAGTGTTCACGGGATTTGCCGGATCGGAATTGCTCTTCGAAGGAGACGTTGGAGCGCCGCGCGTCCCCGCCCGGCCGCGAGTCACAGGCCTTCGCACTGACGACAAAGGTCTCGACAAGCACAATCAACCCAAGTCGAATTTCGAGCCCGGCTACGAGTTGCAGGCGAAAATTGTAATCCTAGCCGAGGGCACGCGCGGGTCTTTAACCAAACAGCTCATCAGTAAATTTGAGCTCGACAAAAACTGCAATCCCCAAACTTACGGCCAAGGGATTAAGGAGCTATGGGAAGTTCCCTCCGGACGCATCGCTCCGGGCGAAGTGATCTACACCATGGGCTGGCCGCTGACCTCACGCGAGTACGGCGGAGCGTGGATTTATGGCGGCAAAGACAACATCGTTTCGCTGGGTTTCGTCACTGGGCTTGATTACCCCGACCCGCGCCTCGATCCGCAGCATGTGCTGCAAGAGTTCAAGCGGCATCCCTTCGTAGCGAATCTGCTCGAAGGCGGCAAGATGATTCGCTACGGCGCCAAGTCGCTGCCGTACGGCGGCTGGTGGGCCATTCCGCCGGTTGCAGGCGATGGCTGGATGATTCTCGGTGACTCCGCCGGATTCCTGAATTCTCAGCGGCTAAAAGGCATTCACCTCGCAATCAAGAGCGGCATGCTCGCGGCCGAGACCGCCTTCGAAGTTCTGAAGAAAGATGATCTTTCCGTCGCAACCCTCGGAGCCTTTCAAAAGAAAGTCGAAACCAGTTGGATCAAAGATGAGCTTTGGAAGGTACGCAACTTTCATCAAGGTTTTGAACACGGCTTCTGGCGCGGCATGTTTCATGCGGGATTGCAGCAGTTCACCGGGGGGCGTGGCCTGCGCGATCGCTACCCTGGAACTGCCGGTTACACGCGTATACGGAAGTTACGCGATCTCGCGGCCGACGGCGGCGCTGAAGCCGCGCTCATTGGTCCAGCCAAAGGCGATGGCAAGATAACCTTCGACAAGCTGACTGATCTTTACCACTCAGGCACGAAGCACGAAGAAGATCAGCCTGCGCACCTGATTATTCACGATACAAATATCTGCGAGTCACGTTGCACCCGCGAATTCGGCAGCCCGTGCCAGCACTTCTGTCCCGCGAATGTTTACGAGATGCTGGACGATGCATCGGCTCCGAACGGGAAGCGCATCAGCCTGAATCCCTCGAATTGCGTGCACTGTAAAGCCTGCGACATTCAGGATCCTTACCAGATCATCACCTGGGTCCCGCCTGAAGGCGGCGGCGGGCCGAATTACGATGGCATGTGAGCCCACCTGGCGCGCTCGGTCGCCCGCATCGCTCATCTCGAACAACCAAGAGGTTTAGCTGCCTTAAACACGAATAGTCGAAATTCAGAAAACGTGGCAAAATAATTTTCCCCACTCGCCACGCCTGGCGGGTATTCCAACTCGAGGTCTGTGATGCGACGTGCCTTTAAAGCGGTGTTCGTGTTGACGCTTTTGTTGATTCCGGCCGTCTTGATCGCTCAGGACGACGCCCTGCAAGACGCAGAAGGCTGTAAGGATTCTCCGATCATCACCCGCATGCCCGGCAGCACGATTCACAGCTGTGAAAGAAGGAGTTTGAGCAGATCAAGATGCCGGTTGCAAAAGACGCTGACGGCAATGTGACAGAGAAGACTCTCGAAGGCGAGTACCACTACTGGGACTACGGTACGCGCAACGGTGTGAGCGAAATTCAAGTCTTCCGCAACTTCGAAACGGCCTTGAAACAGGCGGGGATGAAGGTTATGTACGACGACTCGCCGGGAATAATTACTGTGAATAAGGGCCATACATGGTTCGAACTGGAAAACTCGGGCAGCTACTATCATCAGACCCTCTTGACTGTGAAGTCTATGCAGCAGGAGGTCACGGCCGACGCCTCGAGCATCGCCGATGAGCTGAACAAATCCGGGCACATGGCGCTCTACGGAATTCACTTCGAAACCGGCAAGGCGACCATCCTGCCCAATTCCGAAAGTGTTCTCACCGAAATCGCCAAGATGCTTCAGCAGAATCCGGATGTGAAGGTCAGCATCGAAGGCCATACAGATAACGTCGGCTCGGCTGCGAGCAATCAGGTTCTTTCAGAGAAGCGGGCGCAGGCGGTCGTGGCACGGTTGACCTTGCACGGAATTGACCCTTCGCGGCTCAAGGCGAAGGGCTGGGGAGGGAGCAAAGCTGTTGATGACAACAATACTGAAGACGGCCGCGCGAAAAACCGCCGCGTGGAGCTGGTGAAAATCTCGTGAGGAAATAATGAAAACTCTGTTTCTTTTTTTGTTCGCCATTCTTTGCTGCGCGCCCGCTGGGGCACAGACCGCGGCACCGGCTGGGCCGCTAACAGTAACGTTGCCTTCCACCGGATTTGCCGGCCTGGACAACTATCGCGCTTCGCGGATTGCGGTCTATACCGATGACTACGGCCAGCTTGCCCGCTACCGCGATGCCAATGCTGCATTGGACCCACCTGCGCCGGGCGAGAACCGGGTGGTTTTCTTTGGTGATTCGATAACTGACATCTGGAATATTGCCGAGTCCTTCCCAGGCAAGCCTTATATCAACCGCGGCATTGGTGGCCAGACCACGTCGCAGATGCTGGTGCGTTTTCGCCAGGATGTGATCAATCTTCGTCCCAAAGCCGTGGTCATTTTGGCCGGGACGAATGACATTGCAGGGAATTCCGGCCCAATCTCTAACGATGACCTTGAGGCAAACTTTGCGTCCTTCGCCGAACTCGCCCGCGCGCACGGCATCCGAGTGATTTTCTCTTCCATCCTTCCGGTCCACAACTACACGCTGAAGGCGCAGGATTTCTTTGCCCAACGTCCCATGCCAAGAATCCTGGCGCTGAACCGTTGGCTAAAAGAGTATTGTGCTGCCAACAATCTGACCTACCTTGATTACTTCAGCGCCGTAGCGGACGACGAAGGCCTGCTGAAGCGCGACCTTGCAGATGACGGTCTGCATCCAAACAAAGCTGGGTACGCGCTCATGGCACCGTTGGCGGAGAAGGCGATCGCAAATGCGTTAGCAACGCGCGGTCGTTGACGTAGTATTTCGGTGCTTCCCGGCGGTCTTCTGCATCTATAATTGAGTGGAGTTTCCGACCACCTCGGCCTGACGGAATATCGTGGCGGGTGTGGCGGCGAGTGTTTTCTTAGCGAACCTTGCGGATGTTCTTTGCGGCCTTTGCGGTTAAAAGCTTTTGACCCCAAAGCTCGCAAAGATGTCGCAAAGGTCGCAGAGAAAATCGCTCCGAGGGTGAGGGTGGAAACGCCTTCGCCTCCCGCTTTCGAAAGGAAGCATTGGAAAGGAAACGCCTGCCGGGAATATTCCGCCTGCCGTCTCTTTCCGCCGAAACTTGAAACGAATACCTGCGGAGTTATCGCTGCCTCTCACTGATAAATTCGGCCGAGCCATCACCGACCTGCGGCTTTCGATCACCGACCGCTGCAACTATAAGTGTGTCTACTGCCGTACCGGGAATGAAGGCGCGGTCTATGGTGAGCTGCCGTTTAACGATTATCTACGCATGGCGCGGGTGCTCGTCTCGCTGGGTATCAACAAGATTCGGCTCACGGGCGGCGAGCCGCTGTTGCGGCGGGGCGTGGTGGATTTCGTGCGCGAGTTGTCAAAATTGCGCCCGCAGGGGCTAAAGCCCAAAACCTTCAGAAAGCCGAACGGCACGGCTGAAGCCCTGCCCTCCCGATCCGCGGCTGATGATTCAGCCCGGTGGCGAGCGGCTGAAACCATGCCCGTTCACGCTTCCGTGTCGCACCCTGAGGCGCTCGACCCACCCGTCGAATCATCTTCCTCTCAGGCTTCGCTCGACATCGCAATGACTACGAATGGCCATCTTCTGGCCAACATGGCGCAGCCGCTGAAAGACGCTGGCTTGAACCGCATTACCGTCAGCATCGACGCCGTCGATCCCGACCGCTTCGCCCGTATCACACGAGTGCCGGGTGGGTTCGACCACGTGCTCGCAGGCATGCGTGCTGCTCGCGACGCGGGGCTCTGGCCCGTAAAGGTAAATTGTGTTCTCATGCGTGGCTTCAACGAAGATCAGATCATTCCGTTCGGCATGTTCGCGCGCGAGGAAGGCGTAGTCGTTCGTTTCATCGAGTTCATGCCACTCGAGGAAGACCGTGTCTGGGCGCCGGAGACCGTGGTAACGCTGGATGAAATTCTCACGCGCATGGCGGAGTACCGCCCGCTGGTTGAAATTCCGCATGAGCGGAGTGAAACCGCCCGCCGTTACCGCTTCGACGATGGCATCGGCGAAATTGGTATCATCGCTCCGGTGTCGCATCCATTTTGCGGACACTGCAGCCGGATTCGGATCACGTCAGACGGCAAGATTCGCACTTGTCTATTCTCTGTTTGGGATCACGACTTGCATGAGCTTATGCGGCGTGGCGCTTCCGACGATGAACTTGCGGACTTCATCCGCCAAGTGGTCAGTAGAAAAGAACAGCGCCACCACATTGGCGAACCGGATTTCGTACCAGCTTCGAGGACCATGGTTCATATCGGCGGTTAAAGTTCGCATTTACATTAGGGCGAGATCAAGGCACAAATCTGATGCCGTGTCGACGCTTTCCAATGCCGTTTACGAAAACCCCGTTCGAACCAGTACCAATGACAACATAACGGTTCTCACGGGTTTCCGCGGTTGCGGTTGCTCATTAGTCCGGGCTCTGTAAGACTGCGGAATAGCAGCTCCGCTGGAAAAATTAGCAGCCATTGAAACGATATGGCTCTCAGGGTCACTATATGTCCAGCCCACGATAGAGGTTCCCACGCATGTACTGGATGATCACCAATCGCAACGTTAAACCGAACGGCCCCGGCGACGGCTTTGACTCGCTCACCCATTGGACCAATCCCAGCGGCAAGCTCGACCAGTTCAGCGAATGGAAGCAGATCGAAAAGGCCGACGATTTCCGCAGCGCCCTGATTGCCATTGCCAATAACTTTCCGCATCCTTTGGACGTGCCTCCCGAGCAGCAGAAACACGTCACCATTTTCGTGCACGGCTTTGACACGAATTGGATCTCAGCAGTCCAACGTTATGGCAAGATCGTGGACCACCTTTTCTCCGGGGGCAACAGCATGGGCGAGTGCATTCTGTTTACCTGGCCTTCCAAGGGTTCGCTCGCAGGGTATTTGCCCGATCGATCCGAAGCCCGCAAGTCCGCTGAGGATTTTTCGCTGGTCCTGAGCGAACTTTATGACTGGATGGCCCAGAAGCAACAGGATGCCGCCAAAGACCCCAAGAACGGATGCCGGGCGCAGACTTCGCTGATCGCTCACAGCATGGGCAACTACGTTGTGCAGAACGCGATGAACTTTGCCTGGACTCGCAAGAACCGTCCGCTGCTGATGAGCCTGGTCAATCAGTACATAATGGCTGCCGCCGACGTGGATAACGATATTTTCCGTGCCGGCGACTCGGTGCAGCATGGCGACGGTGAAGGCGTTGCGAATTTGACGTATCGCGCGACGGCCCTGTTTTCCGGAAAAGACGCGGTGCTGGGGATATCGGCGGGATTGAAGCACTTTGGAAAGCGTCGGCTGGGCCGCACTGGCCTAGATCGTACTTGCCCTTTGCCGGACAATGTCTGGGACATTGACTGCTCAAATCTCTTTGACGGTTTTAGCGGGATTGACGTGCATGGCGCCTATTTTGAGGTGAACGGCTGTTACGACCTGATGCGCGCGTTGCTGCAGGGCTTCGACCGGACAGTCCTGCTGGCCGACAAACTGATTCCCAGTGCGCTGCCGCGAGTGCAAATCGCGAATGTGGGATAGAATCCGCGGTATTACGCCGCCAGTCTCGCAGCCCACTGAGAGAGTTACTCGTACGCCTCGTCTATCGTTCCTCGAATGAGTGCTTTCTTCGTGAATCCTCGTGTCCATTGTGGTTTGTGCCTTTTGGCCTTACAACTCACCTCTCTGCCAGCTCTGAATTTCGCGCAGTCCACCCATCTCGGTTTCGACCGCAATGATTATCCCGGAGACGCTAACCTGCAAGTGCTGCGCCCGACTTTCTCGTATACGGGATATTGGCTCAATAATCCGCCGGGCGAATCCGCCAACAGTTGGACCGGCAAGCGACAAACACTCGAGTCCGCCGGATTCGGATTTCTTGTACTTTTCAATGGACGGTTGTACAAGGATTTGAAACGTAGTCCGGCGGCACTGGGCCTCTCCGATGGTCAAGCCGCAGTCGCGTCCGCGCGACGCGAGGGTTTTCCCCCGCGCACGATCATCTTCCTGGATATAGAAGAGGGCGGCCGTATGCTGCCTGAACAAAAAGCTTACATTTACGCTTGGGTTGACGCTGTCACCGCGGCCGGATTCCGCGCAGGTGTTTATTGCTCGGGGATCCCGGCCAAAGAAGGCAGGAACACGATTATTACTGCCCAAGATATTCGTGCCAATGCTCAAGGCCGAGATATCACCTACTGGGTCACGAATGATGTTTGTCCGCCGTCGCCGGGCTGCGCATTTTCTAGTCCACCGCGTCCGGCTCAGAGCGGGATTGACTTTGCCGACATCTGGCAGTTCGCGCAATCTCCCAAGCGTCCGAATTTTGCCGCGGCGTGCCGCAACTACAATGCTGACAAGAATTGTTATCCGCCGGGAGTTGATCCAGCCAGTCGTCTGCATGTGGACGTAAATACCGCAACGAGCTCCGATCCCTCTGCGGGCCGGATCCACTGAAACGCGGGCCAGGGCGCCCGCGTAACACTGTCTGCGAGAGTTGCGTGCTGCACGGCAAACGGTGCACAATATCTCTGACCTTGGATATTTGGAGTCCCGGAACTAGCTAGGGCAGAGAAAAAGATTCCTTCTGCCTCTCCGGGCATCCAACTATTAGGAGTACGTGGCTTCAACATCCCCGCGGACTGGGTTTGCCGCAAGGCGAGCAGTGAGCCCGCTGGAGCTGCTAAGAGGCTTTCAACATCCCCGTTCCGGATTGCGGGTGGGATTGTCGGACAAGAGTCCGACCCACACGAATTTCGGAGCTGAAAGCGTGACAAAACATGGCTACAGCAGCGCAAGTTTGCAGTCTGGAAAATTATCTAGTTCTTCCCGATCACACCATGGACGACCGCATCGCTGCGGCGCGACAGACCCTTGGATGCGATCTGGTCATCCTGGGACACCACTATCAGCGCGATGAGGTGATCCGCTTCGCCGATTTTCGTGGTGATTCCTACAAGCTTTCCCAACAAGCCGCGCGGGCGGGTGGAAAGTACATCGTATTTTGCGGCGTGCATTTCATGGCCGAGAGCGCCGACATTCTTGCGCGTCCCGGGCAAGTCACCATTCTTCCCGACTTGAACGCCGGATGTTCCATGGCCGATATGGCCGAAATTACCCAGGTTGAAGATTGCTGGGAGAATCTGGTCCGTGCCGGCATTACCAATGATGCAGGCGACGGCGTAACTCCAATCACATACATGAATTCCACCGCCGCGATCAAAGCGTTTTGCGGCGAGCGCAACGGCGTGGTTTGCACCTCCTCGAACGCCGCCGGGGCATTCCAATGGGGATTCGCGAAGACTCCAAAGCTTCTTTTCCTTCCTGACCAGCACCTCGGCCGCAATACAGGGTACAAGCTGGGAATTCCGCTCAATGAAATGGTCGTGTGGGACCCATACATGCTGAATGGCGGCCTGGATCGTGAGCGACTACAGAAAGCACGCGTGATTTTGTGGAAGGGCCACTGCTCAGTCCATCAGCGATTTCTGCCTGAGCACGTGGACAATGTTCGCGCCAAATATCCCGGCATTCGGGTGATTGTGCATCCCGAATGCCGATGGGAGGTCTGCCAGAAAGCCGACGGTATTGGCTCAACCGAAGGCCTGCTGAAGATGATCCGCGAGGCGCCCTCAGGCGCAATGTTTGCCGTTGGCACAGAAATTCACCTCGTCAATCGCATGGGCAAGGAATTCGCGGCAGAAGGGAAGAAGGTCATCACCCTGGACGATTCGGGATGCCTGTGCACAACTATGTTCCGCATCTCTCCGCAGCACTTATGCTGGGTGCTGGAAAACCTGGTTGAAGATAACATCGTGAACCAGATTAAAGTGAAAGATGGCGTGAAGCACTGGGCAAAAGCGGCGCTGGATCGGATGCTGGAAATTCAGTAGAACCGTCTTTGGTCGTGTGTCGTTGGTCGACTCCCATGCAGCGTTCTACTGAGCTTTGCAAAATACTGTGACACCTTGTTGGCTCTGTCATCCCGAGCGGAGTTCCGCCCTCCGTTTTGTCGAGGGCGGAACGCAGTCGAGGGACCTGCTGTTTGCCCGGCGGAACAACAGGTTTCTCGACTCCTGCTGCGCTCCTAATGAACAAGAACGATGCCGCTTGCAGTCCCCTATGCAATTTGCTCCAAGGGAATCAATCGGTAGCCGAGCTGTTGGGCGCTACGTTTGAGTTTGTTTTCCATTCGTTTGCGCTG
>Ga0137378_10003127_pt1 | contig 14296 bp, 10 predicted proteins | sample SagtaG_21_FD_104813 | JGI IMG/M metagenome (GOLD analysis project Ga0137378, IMG submission 104813) | Vadose zone soil microbial communities from Sagehorn Ranch, Mendocino, California, USA - Sage2_L_60_16 metaG | ecosystem: Environmental > Terrestrial > Soil > Vadose zone | place: USA... | reverse complement strand
CGCGCTGCAGCCGATCATCCCCGAGCCTCCACCGGTTGCTGTTGTGCCCGAGCCCTTGGTGCCTCCTCTGATTCCGCCTACGCCGATTGCGCCGCAAGAATCGTAGGTCATAGCGGTCCGCCAGGTGAAGTCTCAATCGCAGAGAGCGCGAACCACAGCCGCAGAGAACGCTGCGATGAAGCTCGGGTCGTTTTTAGCGTTAAACGAGTCTAGTGGTCGGGCGCCGTTTCGCTGCGATCGTTGCGGCTTTCGGCTTTATGGTGAAAGTCGAGGCCGAAGTGAGGCTCAGACCGAGTGCCGGTGACTTTGAAAGGCACTTGAGTGCCCGCGCGGTTCTTCCTGAAAAACGGATCGACAGGTTTCAGCAGGATTGATTTCCAGCCAGTTGTCATCTGCGAGAGCTTCGCGTCCAGCCGCAAGTTTCCGTGGAAATCGAATATGCTGCCGTCGAGAGTGTACTGGCCGGTCATATCGGCGTGAGTTCCGGGTATCTGAAAATGGAGAAAAGAGAAATCCAGCACGCCGTCGCGTAGGCGAAAGACGCCGCGCAAGTCTGAGGAGACATCTTGCTGGAGGTGCTCTCGAGCCAGCTTCGGTTTGCCCCGACTCAGCAGGCTGAGGTCGTCGATTCGCCCTTGCAGCTTTTCGTTGGCGAAAGATGCGTCGGGAACGTGGAAATTGCCGCGAAGTTGCAAGCGGTTGGCTACGTCGTCGGGCCCGGGCAAAAGGCTCATTTTCGTTTGCATTTCCACTGCGCCATTCATGACAGGCGGATCAGTGCGTACCCCTAACTGCAGCAGGTCTTCAATCCGCGCCCCCGTCAAGACGACATTTAGTTCAATGTCATGACCGACATTCCCAATCAGTCGAATCACCTTGCCCGTGGCGGTGAAAGAAGAATGCAGGAACGCCGCTTTGACCGGTTCGAGATATGTATCTCCGCTTGTTCCATCGACGATGGCATGGAAATCAGTGTGAAGGGCAACCCGATGGCCACTTACCGCGACGCGAAAATCGGGAGTATCGGTTTTGCCTTCGACCACGATCCGGCCCAGCGTTCCTGAGTACGCACCAGTTGACGAGAGAATTCCCTTGATGCCCTTGAGCGTGCTGAGATCCGCTTCTCTGAAGGAATATTGTCCCTGAACGGCCGTGTTGCGGGGATTGTATTCGAGCAACGGCCCGAACAGCCCTGTCGACTGAATATTTCCGACCGGCTTCGGATTCACCAGGGTCGCATCAAAGTGAAACGGTTGGTGCGGACCAATGTCCTTGAGGGTTAAGTCGCTGATGTCGAATTCAAGCGCTGGCCTGCCGGGCTTCAAGGTGTTGATGAGCAGCTTCGCTTCCTTGCACACGAATTGATCGACCGCGATACTCATTTTTCCGGTGCGCGACCGCATGGCGCGCATTTCCTGACGATTTTCTCTGGGCGGAATGTTGAGGACTAATCCTTTTACATAAACTGTCTCGACGTGCATCGGCTCGCGAAACAGATTGCGCAGCCCGGTATGAAAACGGAATTCCTGGACGCCGAGCAACGATTGCACGCCCGGCTCGTAGGGGTTGGGGTCTGTGGCGCCGTAAACCCGCAGCCCTTCGCCGGATACTTCCAATCCGTTGATGATCGAGACCCGAATGCCAGCCAGTTCGACTCGGCTCTTGAAGCGCGTGGACAGGGTCTCAATGACGCGAGTCCGAAGAATGGGTTCGGCGCGGGCAATCACAAGGCGCACACACAGCGCCACGAGAATCAGAAGCAATAACAGAATTCCTAAGATCCAGCGCCATCTCCGGGATGGGCGGCCGCGGCGAACGATCTTGAGCTGGGAGTGGGCGGGCTTGGAACCTTCAGGTGGAGTTCGTGCGGAAACGGCCACTTGACCATTAGAGCAGGGAAGCGGCGGCGGTCAATGAGGTGTTTGCTGCAGACGCCGCCGGTCGAATCCCTTAGTCCTGATACATCGCAGGATAGTGCTTGCCCTCCGGGAATTGCTTCCACCCGCAGGGTTCAAAGCAGGACAATCGTGATTCCGCGGTTTGCTCGTCCAACATCGGCGTCATTCTTCAGATCCGAGTGCTCTTGCAGCAACTTCCAAGCTTCTTCATTCGATTTCGACCAGTTCTCCCCGTAGATGCAGGCGCGAATCTGGCCATTCTGTGCCATCTCGTACAAGCGCTTTTGTACCGCGATGCGAATGTCGCCTCCGGCACCAGTCGAGCCATATCCGTGGATCAGTTTCAGAACTGTGCATCTTTGCTGGCGGGCCAGCGCAAGTTCGCGATCCAGGCGTTGCAGAGCTTCATGAACCAGCGGCATGTCGGTCTTGAGGTTAACGGTCTTAATGAGGACCTCAATTTGGCTGGAGCGCGCGGAGTCTTGCCATGCGAATGGTCTCTGGCTGTCTATGGTACGCCCGTTGTGATGAGAGAAACCGACCGCACCCCAGGCTGTCCCGTGCAAAAAAACGACGCCGCATAAGCTGTGAGCAAAACCAGAACGCTATTGCACGGTTACGCTGACATCATCCAGATATATGTAAGTCAGTCCCCCCGTACCCGTCTTGATGATCGTCCCTTGTAAGTCGTCAGATCGTACGTCACCTGTGTCCATACTTGAGTGTTTGACGCGACCTTCATGATCTGTGCCAGCGTGGCACCGGAGCTGTTCTGAACCTGCGCGCCTCCTGCCCGTCGTAGGGGCCAGTACGAGAAGTGGAATGTTCCCGAGGTGCCCTTAGCGCACGAGTTGTTGATGGTATTGGGTTGATTCGGCTCGGCTCCTCCGGACATCGTGTCGCGTCCGAGCAGCAGCGACCGACCGGAGTCACAACCCGACCCTGCATTCAAGCACTTTGGCGCTTTGAGTGTGGAGCGTAAACCGCCGTCTGCAATCCCACGGACGAATTTTACCGTCAAGGCGATGGTCGTGCTGTGAGTGAGCGCTCCGGAGATTCCTGTCACGGTAACCGGGGCATTGCCGGTGTTTGCGCCGGCGGAGGCCGTCAAGGCGAGTGTCGACGTCGCGCTGCCGTTCGCCGGCGTAACCTCGGAATGACAACCCATTTTAACCGCCTTACATCACCAACCCATCATCGCTCGCGGTTGCAAGGTGGGCCGAGTCCCGCAAATGGCCGGGCTGGACAGCCGAGGGGCAGCTGTCCCCACATTGTTATTGTCGCTGTTCTTGTCGCTTAGGTCTTCCGGCTTCGGCTAACTGCTTCCCGTGCTTCCTTGTCGGCCGTCCTGCGGCGTTCCGTTTCGCGTTTGTCCCAGAGTTGCTTGCCCTTGGCTAGCGCGAGTTCCACCTTAACTTTGCCATTCTTGAAGTACATCCGGGTGGGAATGAGGGTCTGTCCTTTTTGTTGCGTCTTGCCGATCAACTTTCGGATCTCTTCCTTGTGCATGAGCAGCTTGCGGGTACGCAGCGGAGCGTGATTGAAGATGTTGCCGTGCTCGTAGGGGCCGATATGGGCGTTGAGCAGCCAGATCTCGCCGTCTTTGACCAGGCCGTATGCATCCTTGAGGTTGGAGTGGCCAGCCCGGACCGATTTCACCTCAGTTCCGGTAAGAACCAGTCCACATTCAAATTTTTCCAGCAAGAAATAGTTATGTGAAGCGATCCTGTTAACGGCGGCGTCGCGTTGTCCCGAGGATGTAGGGTCTCGACGCGGATTCTTCTCCGCGCTGGGCTTGGTTGGGTGTGTAGATTGGCGGGGCATGGTGACCGAATAGTTATCTTAGCGCAATGACGTCGGAGACGGGCTTTGGGCGTCACAGGAGAGTCAATCGGCTTCGACGTTAGGTCTAAAACGGCCGCTGTTGGGCTTGATATCGGCCTTACTAAATGCCAGCAGCTATCTGCTATGCATAAGAATCTGTTGGTCTTAATTGAGCTGCGTTTGGCTCGGCTTTGGGGCCGAAGGCCCGCCGGCGTGTCAAGCGCTTACTTATTTTGGCGTGCAGGGTTGTCAACTCTCGGCGCAGGGCACGTGTTCGGAGGGGTACCACAAACAACTGGCCTGTCCGACTAATCCCATGATAAAGCCGCCCTGTCGGCAGATGTGTGTCGCCGACCCGGTTGCAGGGAAGAAGGTTAAGCCTCGAGAAACGGGTCGGCGGCCCCGAGCGTGAAGCCCGAAGGCTGAGACCACGGTTCCGACGCTCGGAGGCCTAAGACCAAAGAGTGTAAATACCCTATGCACAAGCACTTCGAAGGATGGAATCACGATGCTATAATCGCGACCATAACTTCGGTTTCTGCTTCGAGAATGATCCCTTGGCTCAGAAGGCAGATTTTTGGCCCGGCCGTAGGGAAAAACTGCTTATCCTCCGGAGAACTGGCGAATGAGGAATCACGAATGAGACGCCTGAAGCGGCCGGCGGTCTTGCTGCTGCTGGTAGCGATGATGAGCCTGGTCGGCGCTGCCGCCGATAAAGCCAAGGGCCTGTACAACCAGGGCCAGGACGCCGAAGCTCGGCAAAACTACGAAAGTGCGTACGACTTCTACAAGCAGGCCTACGACCTAAAACCCAAGGACTTGCGCTACCGGGCCGCTTTCGAGCGTTCGCGATTTCTGGCTGCTTCTTCGCATGTACACCGGGGACAGAAACTGCGTGACGACGGAAACATGGACGAGGCCGTCGCTGAGTTTCGCAAGGCCCTGGACATCGACCCCTCGCTTTTCATCGCGAAGCAGGAACTGAATCGCACGCTGAAGATCATTAACGACGCCCGGAATCCTCCGCCGCAGGCTGCCGGCCCGCCAAACAGCCTGGAACGTAGGGTGAAGGAAGCACAAGGTCCGGTCGAACTCGCTCCCATCTCGAACGTCCCCATTACGGTCAAGCTTACGGAAGATTCCAAGGTGATTTATCAGACTATCGGGCAGTTAGCCGGCATCAATGTGCTATTTGATCCTGACTACACCTCGCGGCGCATCAAAGTCGAGTTGAACGGCGTGACCCTGGAGGACGCGCTCGAGATCACGGCGCTGGAGTCGAAGACCTTTTGGCGTCCGGTTACTCCGAATACGATTTTCGTTGCCCAAGATAACCCAGCGAAGCGCAAAGAGCTTGAGCAAAGCGTTCTCAAAACCTTCTACCTGTCGAACCTTTCCCAGCCCACCGAGCTGCAGGATGTGGTGAACGCCATCCGCGCCGTGCTGGATGTGCAGCGCGTGCAACAACTGCTGTCGCAGAATGCGCTGGTGGTGCGGGGAACGCCCGATCAGATTGCGCTGGCCCAGAAGTTAGTGGACGACCTCGATAAGGCGCGTCCAGAAGTGATGATTGAGATCGCGGTGATGCAGGTGAGTAAAGACAAGAAGCATACCTACGGCATCAACCCGCCGACCAGCGCCACAGTGACTCTACAGAACAATATCAATACCACTACCCCCACTACTTCCACTACGACCGTCACGAATGGGACGACGACGGTTGCGCCGACCTCCAATTCTTCCAACCAGCTCAATCTCAACCAGTTAGGGAACCTGAATGCTACTGATTTCACAGTCAGCATTCCCGCAGCAAATCTGTCGGCGCTGATGAGTGACAGTGATACTAAGCTATTGCAGAACCCGCAGATTCGTGCGCTGGACGGCCAGAAAGCTAGCCTCAAGATAGGCGACCGCGTACCTGTCGCTACCGGTTCGTTCCAGCCTGGCATCGGGGGCGTGGGAATTAACCCGCTGGTGAACACGCAGTTTCAATATCTGGATGTGGGCGTCAACATTGATATTACGCCTCACGTGCACGCGGGACGCGAGGTTTCACTCAAGATTTCAATGGATATCTCAGCCGTCACCGGCTCGCAGGACATTGGCGGTATTACTCAGCCCATCATCGGACAGCGCAAGGTGGAGCATGAGATTCGCCTCAAAGATGGGGAAGTGAACCTTCTGGGCGGAATTCTGGAAAACCAGCAGACGAAATCTCTCAGCGGCATTCCTGGACTGGCTCAGATTCCGATTCTCAAGTATTTGTTCAGCCAGACCACCTCCGATAATCGCGAAAACGAGATTGTTTTTGCCATCATCCCGCATATTATTCGCGGCGCTGATATAAATGAAATGAATCAGCGCGCAATCGATATCGGTACCTCGACTACGATTGAGTTGCGTCATTTGAACCGGGCCGCGGCGGCTCCCGCAGCCTCAACTCCAGCGGCGCAGCCCGCGCCAGGTCAAGCCCCGAATCAAGTCCCCACAAATCCGGCTCCGGGAAATGCGGCTCCGGCGAATCCAGCATCGCCTGCTCCTTCGGCAAGCGGCGCAAGCTTTATGTTTGATCCGGCAACCATCACCGCAACCAAGGGTGGCACGTTTGTCGTGAACCTGCTCCTCTCCGGGGCGCAAAACGTTTATTCGGTGCCCGTGCAACTGAACTACGATCCGGCGCGGATGCAGTTGGTGAATGTCTCCAACGGCGGCTTCCTCTCGCAGGATGGCCAAGCTGTGGCGCTCGTGCACCGCGAAGACGAAACCAGCGGCACGCTGCAGATCACGGCCACACGGCCACCGGGAGCGGGCGGAGTTTCGGGCCAGGGCGCGGTGGTAACCATGACTTTTCAGGCGAAGTCGAACGGGCAGACGCCCTTGACCATTACTCGTGGCGGAGCGCGCGATCCCGGCATGCAAGCCATCACCGTGAACGGCGCGCAGGCTTCTGTGACCATCCAATAGGAGCTTCGGTAGGCGCCGCGCAACCGGAAAGTTTGAAAACGACGGAACGATGAAGCTGTCCACATTCCATCGGGGTCGAAGCATCGGCCCCCAGCATGGTTTCACGCTGCTCGAGTTGATCATCGCCACAATGATCCTGCTCATTCTCACCTCGATGGCGGTTCCGTTGGCGCGGGTCACGATCAAAAGAGAGAAGGAACGCGAACTGCGCCGGGACTTGTGGGAAATGCGCGATGCCATCGACCGTTACAAAGACGCGGCTGAGCGGAACGCGTTCCAGACTAAGGTGGGAACCCAAAATTATCCTCCCGACCTGGAAACGCTGGTCAAGGGCGAAGAAGTCCAGGGAAAGAAGATTCGCTTCCTGCGCAAAATCCCGGTGGATCCGATGACGAACAGCAGCGAGTGGGGAATGCGCTCGATGCAGGACGATCCCGATTCTGATTCCTGGGGTGGACAAAACGTATTCGACGTCTATACCAAGTCTCAGGGCACAGGGTTAGACGGCAGCAAGTACAAGGATTGGTAAATGGCGAGAGGCTGCACTAGTTCGGAGCAACGCACGGAGGCCGGCGCGCTTGGAGTCGAGTTCGGGGGGACCTGTCAGCTGAGTCCATCCGGTCGACCTGGCACAAGCTCTCCCACCCGGCCTAAGCTGCTTCGAACCGTTCGCGGCTTCACCTTGCTGGAGCTGATGATCGTCATCAGCATTATTATGATCCTGGTTGCGGTCGCGGTGCCCATCTACAACCAATCTATCGTGCGGTCACGGGAGGCTGTACTGCGGCAAGACCTCTTTACTTTGCGCTCGGTGATTTCGCAATATACCCTCGACAAGCAGAAAGCGCCCCAGAGCCTTGATGACATCATTCAGGCTGGGTACCTTCGTCAGATTCCGAATGATCCACTGACCGGGCAGGCGAACTGGGAGGTGGTGCAGGAAGATGTGCTGTTGGCCGTGGACCAGCAGGATCCCGGCATCAGTGACGTGCATTCAGCCTCCAATTTGAACGCCAGCGACGGCACGGCCTACAGCAGTTGGTGAGTAATCACTTTGCATTGTTGAGCTTCCGATCGTTCTGACGCGCCACCTGTATGGTGGTCGCGTGAGTTGTGTTCCTGGTGGTACCGCGCTCGGTGAATTGCACACCGCCATAGGAAGCAATACCATCTAACCATGCCGGTCGAAACGGAAATCTCACAGGCCCCAACTTCCATCCGTGCACCGCGGGGGAATTCCATTACTTGTAAGAGCTGGCAGCAGGAAGCCGCAATGCGCATGCTCATGAACAACCTCGACGAGGAAGTCGCTGAGCGTCCCAAGGACTTGGTCGTATACGGCGGAACCGGACGGGCGGCGCGCAGTTGGGAGGCGTATCACGCGATCGTCAAGGCACTGAAGAATCTGGAAAATGACGAAACCTTGTTGGTGCAATCAGGCAAGCCTGTAGGCGTTTTCAAAACCCACGAGCAGGCGCCGCGCGTACTCATCGCCAACTCAAACCTGGTGGGACATTGGTCGAACTGGGAGAAGTTCAACGAATTGGAACGTGCCGGGCTGATGATGTACGGGCAAATGACGGCGGGCTCGTGGATTTACATCGGCTCGCAGGGAATTGTGCAGGGGACCTTTGAGACTTTCTCCGCCGCCGGAGACCAACACTTTGGTGGCGATCTTGCCGGCAAACTGATCGTGAGCGGCGGCATGGGAGGCATGGGGGGAGCTCAGCCCCTGGCTGCGACCATGACCGGCGCGACATTCTTGGGTATCGACGTCGATCCGCAGCGCATCAAGAAGCGGCTGAAGACGGGCTACTGCGACTTCATGGTCAGCACGCTCGATGAAGCTCTGCGAATTTTGAAGAATGCAGTGCGCAAGAAAGAAAACGTTTCGGTCGGGCTGGTCGGCAATTGCGCCGATATCATTCCCCAATTGGCTGAGCGTGGCGTCGTCCCTGACATTTTGACCGACCAGACTTCGGCGCACGATCCGCTGAACGGTTACGTGCCCAACGGCATGACGCTCGCCGAGGCGATTGAACTGCGCGGTCGTGATCCGCAGGCTTACCAGGAGCGATCCCTCGACGCCATTGCTCGCCATGTGGAAGCAATGCTGCAGTTGCAGAAAATGGGCGCGGTTACATTCGACTACGGCAACAATATCCGTACATTTGCCTTTCAACGCGGAGTGAACAATGCTTATGACTTTCCGGGATTCGTGCCAGCTTACATCCGTCCGCTGTTTTGCGAAGGACGCGGACCGTTTCGTTGGGTGGCGCTATCGGGTGAGCCGTCCGACATCCACGTCACCGATGACCTTGTGCTGGAACTTTTTCCCGAGAACCGCACTCTGCGGCGCTGGATTGATTTGGCCCGCAAGCGCATCAAGTTCCAGGGACTGCCGGCTCGCATCTGCTGGCTGGGATACGGTGAACGCGCCCAGTTCGGCGTCGCGATGAACGATTTGGTGAAAAAGGGAACGATCAAAGCTCCGATCGTAATTGGACGCGATCATCTGGACTGCGGTTCGGTCGCGTCTCCCTTTCGCGAGACCGAGAGCATGAAAGACGGCAGTGACGCGGTGGCCGACTGGCCACTGCTCAACGCTCTGTTGAACACCGCAGCCGGCGCGTCGTGGGTTTCCATCCACAACGGCGGCGGCGTGGGCATTGGCTATTCGCTTCATGCGGGACAGGTGACAGTGGCCGACGGAACGGAGATGATGGCGAAGCGTATCGAGCGCGTGCTAACCACGGACCCAGGCATGGGGGTGATTCGCCATGTGGATGCGGGATATGACGAGGCGAAGGCGTTCGCGACGAAGACGGGCGTGAAAGTGCCGATGGGGAGCTAGAGGCTTCAAAGATCCGCCGGGAGTGCGGGTCGTCCGTCTCAGCCAAGCGAAACTACGATCCCGAAGCGGACCGATCTGCCTGCTAAACTATCTGCTGCTTGAGTCTAAACCGGAAGAGCAAATCCCAGACGAAGCCAGCGTTGTTACTGATCAACATCGGCCAGCTTCTCGCGCTACACTCGGTTTCTCACAAATCTGGCCCGCGTCGTGGGCAGGAGCTCAGGGAACTCGGAATCATCGAAGACGGCGCCGTGCTGTGTGTTGGCGGCAAGATTGTTTCTGTAGGCACGACCAAAGACGCCCTACGCGACCCCTGGCTGAAAAAGAATCGTAAGAACGTTACCGAAATCGATTGCGCCGGAGAAGTTGTCACGCCCGGCTTTGTTGATTCGCACACCCATCCGGTTTTCGTCAGCCCGCGGCTGGTGGATTTTGAGAAGCGAATCGAGGGTGCGTCCTACCAGGAGATGGCTCAGGCCGGCGGTGGCATCCGCGCCAGCGTCGACGGTGTGCGCAGGGCAGGGAAGAGCGCCCTGGCAGCAAGAGTGTTTTCAGCGCTGCACGACATGGCGATCCACGGGACGACCACGGTCGAGGCGAAATCGGGCTACGGACTGACGGTCGAGTCCGAGATGAAATCTTTGCAGGCGATCCGAGAAGCCGCTGCCCGCTGGCCGGGAACGGTGGTTCCAACCCTCTTAGGGGCTCATGTCGTCCCAAGAGAATTTCAGGGCCGCTCACTAAATTACGTTGAAATCGTCTGTAAAGAGATGATCCCCCGAGCAGCGAGGCAGAAGCTCGCGCAGTTCGTGGACGTTTTCTGCGACCGAGGGGCTTTCACTGTCGAAGATACCGAAAAGATCTTTGCAGCCGCCGAACGCCATGGGCTGTCAGTTCGGGCGCACATGTGTCAACTCACAGAGACAGTGCTTTGGCCGTTCTTGCGCTTTGATCCGGCGTCGTTCGATCACATGGACCACGTGAACCAGGATGACATCCCGCAGTTGGCCAAGCGAGACACCGTAGCGACGCTGGTGCCGGGGGCCAACTATTTTCTCGGGCTGGATGAGTATCCGCCGGCGCGCAAGTTGATTGATGCCGGAGTGCCCGTTGCCTTGGCCACGGACTATAACCCCGGCACGTCTCCGACCCTGAGCATGCCGATGGCCATGTCTCTGGCCTCGACGCATATGAAGATGTCTCCGGCGGAAGTGATTGCCGCAGGTACAATTAACGGTGCCTGGGCGCTGCGACTGGGCCATCGGAAGGGAAGCATTGAGCCGGGGAAAGATGCCGACTTGGCGGTGTTTGCCGTGGCAGACTATCGGGAAATCCCTTATTGGTTTGGGGTCAACCGTTGCAGCAAAACGATCCTGAACGGGACCGTGATGTCCAATGTTAGCCTAGTTCGTACGCGGTGAACTTTGCGATTGCAGTTTCCGTACAATGTGACAGCGGTCTTGGTAGCGTCCCTATTTGCGGTGCTTTCGAAGACGAGCGTCATAGTTAGAGTCAACAGACACCCCCCGAGGAAAATATATGAAGCGAGTTTTTGCCCTATGTGCGTTCGCACTCGTAGTAGCTTCGCTGGCATTGGCGCAGCGGCTGCCGGCGGTGGCCCGGCCAGAAAATTACAAGCTGACATTCACCCCCGATCTGGACAAAGCGACGTTTGCGGGCGACGAGATCATCGCGATTCGAGTTTTCCAGCCCACCTCCGAGATCACGCTGAACGCGATTGACATTGACTTCGAGGACGTGTCCATGACTAGCGGCGGCGCGACGCAGAAAGCTAAAGTCACACCCGACAAAGAAAAGGAAATGGTTACGCTGTCGGTTGAGAAATCGTTGGCGGCGGGATCGGCGACCATCCACATCAAATACAACGGCATCCTCAACAGTGAGATGCGCGGCCTTTACCTTGGCAAAGACGATCAAGGGCGCAAGTATGCGGCCTCTCAATTCGAAGCCACAGACGCGCGGCGTGCGTATCCATCATTTGATGAGCCGGACTACAAAGCCACTTTTGACATTACCGCCGTAGCCCACAAGGGACATGTGGCGATTTCCAATTCGAAGATAATCTCCGACACGCCGGGTCCGGGTGAAAACCAGCACACCATGCGTTTCGCCACGACGCCGAAAATGTCGTCATACCTGGCCGCGCTGGTGATCGGTGATTTTGAATACATCGAAGGGTCTGCCGATGGTATCCCAATTCGTGTTTACGGCACTCCGGGAAAGAAGGAGATGGGCAAGTTCGCGCTGGAGTCGGCGGAACACGTTCTCAGCTACTACGACAAGTATTTCGGTGTTAAATATCCTTACGGCAAGCTGGACCTGATCGGCCTGCCTGACTTCTCCGCGGGCGCGATGGAGAACACAGGTTGCATCACCTTCCGCGAAGTAATTCTGCTGATCGATGAGAAGCAAGGCTCTATCGAACTGAAGAAAACTATCGCCTCGGTGATTGCACATGAGATGGCGCACCAGTGGTTTGGCGATCTGGTCACGATGAAGTGGTGGGACGATATCTGGCTGAACGAGGGCTTCGCCACGTGGATGTCGAGCAAACCGGTCGAGGCGTGGAAGCCAGAATGGAATTTTAATCTCGACGATGTAAGCCAGGCCGCCGGAACTATGAACGTAGACTCGCTGGCCAATACCCGTCCCATTCACCAGGCCGCGGATACCCCGGCACAGATTCAGGAACTATTTGATGGAATCGCATACGGCAAGGCGGCGGCGGTGCTGCACATGCTGGAAGCTTATCTCGGCGAGGAAACTTTCCGGCAGGGGGTGAACGCCTATCTGAAGCAGCATGAGTACGGCAATGCAACGGCCGGCGACTTCTGGGACGCGCAAGCGAAAGTCTCCAGGAAGCCCGTCGACCACATCATGCCAACCTTTGTGAAACAGCCGGGCGTACCCATCATCAACGTTAAGGCGCAATGTTCGGGGAGTTCCACGAGAGTCACACTGGCGCAGCAACGTTATTTCTACGACCGAGCCAAGTTCGAGGCAGCCAACGCTGAGGCGTGGGAGATCCCGCTCTGCCTGAAGGGATCTGCGAATGGTCAAGGGACCGAGAAATGTGAGCTGCTCACCAAGAAAGAGGAATCCTTTACCCTGCCGGGATGCTCGACCTGGGTTCTGGCAAATGCCGGGGCTACTGGTTACTATCGCGTCGCGTACCAACCCGATGCCGTGCGGGCTCTGGCCAAAGATGCCGAGAGCAAGCTGTCTCCCGCGGAGCGCATTGCTCTGCAGTCGGACATCTGGGCGTCGGTGCGTGTCGGAAGCGAACCCGTTGGAGACTACCTGGCATTCGCACAAGGCCTCGAAACAGATCGCAACCGCGCGGTGTTGGAAGACGTGCTGGTGCGGCTCAACTACATCGGTCAATATCTCGTGAACGATGGTGACCGCGATTCCTACCGCGCATGGCTCCGCCAGTATCTGACTCCGATCATGAAGGATGTGGGATGGGAACCGAAGCCGGGCGAGAGTGACGAGCAAAAGGCGCTGCGAACTCGTCTGTTCCATGGACTGGGCTACGACGCCCGCGATCCGGAGACTCTGGCTGAGGCGCGAAAGATTGCGGATAAGACTCTGGAAGATTCCGCGTCTGTCGATCGCGACCTTGCCAGCAGCGGTCTCGCACTAGCTGCGTTGAACGGCGACCGGGCATTTTACGACCGCGTGATGGCGGCATTGAAGAATCCGAAGTCACCCGAGGAGTACTACATGTACTTCTTCACGCTACCGCAATTCAGCGATCCAAAACTGCTGCAACGGACGCTGGAGTTCGCCATATCACCTGACGTGCGTTCGCAGGATGCCTTGCAACTTGTGACCGGAGTGTTGCAGAACTGGGCAGGCGAAAAGCTGGCTTGGGATTTCATCCAGTCGCACTGGGATGCGATCCAGAAATCAGGAGGACCCTTCGCCAGTGCCCAGGTCGTAAATGCGACCAGCAGCTTCTGCGACTCAGGGATGCGGGATCAGGTGGCAGACTTTTTCGCCGCCCACAAGGTTGAAGCGGCAGAACGTACGTACAAGCAATCGATCGAGCGCATCAACAACTGTGTCAGTTTGAAGTCGCAGCAGGAGTCTCAGTTGGCCTCATGGCTTGGAGGGCACGGCGCCGCAGGAGGAAAGTAGCAAGTAAAGCCGTGTTCCAGTTGCGAATTCAGGACGCTGGATTCCGCTCCAGCGTCCTTAGCTTTTGTCACTAAGGAGCAGTGCAACCCAACCACCGACCGAAGCTATGCTGCGCACTCCAGATTGTCGGCGGAGAGGTACAACAGTCCTTAAGGATCACATTTCCGTTTCTTGGTTCGGGTCTTCGCGTTGAGCGAATGCTTCAGCATTGCTATAATCAACTGCGTTCCGCACGCTTCCGGCACTGGAGTGGTTTCGTTCGGTTAGCAATCCCGCCAAAATCAGCGTGAAGCGGACAGTCCGCGCAGATCGAGCGCGGGCTTAAGCGTGGCCAGGTAGCTCAGGTGGTAGAGCGCAGCCCTGAAAAGGCTGGCGTCGGGGGTTCAACTCCCTCCCTGGCCACCAACCAAATTAAATTCAATGATTTGCTGTTCATTGTTAATCCTTCACATCTAGCGCATATTTCATGAATCGATGATTGTCGATGTTCGTAATCCGCTACGTTTATGAAGATTAGCGAATGGCAGAGCGCAGACCAGAAGGGCTTGGCGTCTACCGTTTTTCGATGCCCTCTGGAAACGAATATCGCAAT
>Ga0137378_10003120_pt1 | contig 14310 bp, 16 predicted proteins | sample SagtaG_21_FD_104813 | JGI IMG/M metagenome (GOLD analysis project Ga0137378, IMG submission 104813) | Vadose zone soil microbial communities from Sagehorn Ranch, Mendocino, California, USA - Sage2_L_60_16 metaG | ecosystem: Environmental > Terrestrial > Soil > Vadose zone | place: USA... | reverse complement strand
GCGCTCGCCCGCGCATTGAACGCGACGACCTCGCCCTGCGGATCAAGCGCGACCACCGGATCGGGCAGTCCGGCGAGCACGGATTCGATCAGCGGATCGCGAATGCGCAGCAGGAAATGCTCGTTCCGCGGCAATGTTTCCGTTGGCCGCTCGGCGATGTCCGCTCCGATCAGGGCCACGGCTGCGACGAGCGCGAGTCCTGCGAGCGCGGGCATCGGAGCAAGAGCGCCGAGAGCCCAAAGGCCGGCGAACGCGATCACCGCCGCCGCCAGCACCAGGCGCGCACGCTTGAGCCGATCGAACCAGCGGCCGCGCACGGCCGCGCCATTTTGGATCGCCGTCATCGGATCCGCCGCTGCCGATACATGATCTCGACCTTCATAGCGGTTCGCTGCGAGGAGCGGCAACCGACCTGCGCGGCACGGCCGATCAGGGAGCGCCGGTCGGCGGGCCGCGGACAGCAAGCAGCAATTCGCGGATGCCGAGGATGGCGAGCGACAGCGCGAAGGGAATGACGTAATAGAGCAGCCGAAAAATCAACAGCCCGGCGAGCAAATCCTCCTTGTCGAACTGCCACAGCGCGACCAGCATGGCCGCGTCGAATACGCCGATGCCGCCCGGAGCGTGACTCGCAAAGCCGAGCAGCGTGGCGGAAACGAAGATCACGGCGAGCGTGACGAAGCCGATGTTCGGCTCATCCGGCACCAGCACATACATGGCGAGCGCACAGAAGCCGAGATCGACGATGCCGATGCCGATCTGCAGCAGCGTGAGCGGGCCGCCGGGCAAGTTGACGCACCAGTTTTCCCGGCCCACCACGCGCGGGCGCCGCCACACCCAGCCAACGTAGACAGTCAGCACGGCCAGGGTGAGGATCGCCGCGCCGCGGTTGACCCAGGCCGGCAGCTGGTCGATGGCGCTCGCCGCCTGTGGCGTATAGGCGATGCCGAGGCCAAGCACGGTGGCATTGCCGAGCCAGAACGTCAGCCCGGCGATGAAGCAGATCTTGGCGACCGCGATGGCGTCGAGGCCCCAGGCCGAATAGATGCGGTAGCGCACCGCCCCCCCGGTGAGCACGCTCGCGCCCACATTATGCCCGACCGAATAGCTCGTGAACCCCGCAAGCGCCGCCACCCGGTAGGGGACATCGGCGCGTCCGATCGTGCGCAGCGCGAACAAATCGTAAAAGGTGAGCGTGAAATAGCCGCCGGCCACGAACAGCGCTGCGAGTGCGATATCCCGCGGATTGGCTTCGAGCAGGGCTTGAATTACCTCGCCGACCTCGATGTCGCGCAGGATACGATAGAGCGCCACCGCGGCGATCGCGATGATGGCGAGGCTCAGGAGGACGCCGATCCGATTCCACCCAATCTTTTCGTCGCAGAATCTGCCGATCGTTTGCGCCGCCTTGAGCGTCGCTTGCCACTGATCGGCTGGTTTCGGCTCCATCGGTCGGTCCGTTGTGCGATTATGCTGAAAATTCCGGGGGAAAACGCCTGATCGAGCGCCGGCGCGCCGAAAAAACCCGCCGGATGACGACCACTACCAAAACTCGCCGATGGGCGCGAGGGCGACACTGCCGCATTCCCGGCCGCTACGCGTGTCCGTCCTCAGCAAAGAATGCGCGCAGCTCCGCATAGGTTTCCTCGGGCGCCTCCTCGGAAAGGTAGTGGCCGCAGGGCAGCGCCTTGCCGCCCCTGATGTCGGAGGCATAGAGCGGCCAAATCGCCATAGAATCGTGGTTGCGGCCAACGCCGCCGGTCGCGCCCCAAAGGAGCAGCACCGGACAGGCGATCTTGCGGCCGGCCTCGAAGTCCTTGGTGTCCATATCCAGGTCGACGCCGTGGGTGGCACGATAGTCCTCGCACATGGCATGGATTGTGGCGGGGTTGCGGAAGCAGCGCTTGTATTCATCGAGCGCCTCCTCGCCGAAGAAGCTCAGCCCCTGCTTGGTCTTGGAGAGTTTCTTGGTGATGAAATAGTCGGGATCGGCCCCCATCAGCCGCTCGGGAAAATCGTAGGGCTGGATCATGAAGAACCAGTGCCACGAGAACGTGCCCCAGGTGCGGGTGACGTGGTTGAGCAAGTGATGCTGCGGGAGGATGTCGAGGATGGCCGCGCGCGCAACCTTCGCCGGGTGGTCGAGGCACATGCGGTGGAGGACGCGCGCGCCGCGGTCGTGGCCGGCGGCGCAAAAGCGCGGAAAACCGAGCGCCGCCATCACCTCGACCTGGTCCTGCGCCATGGCGCGGAACGAATAGCCCGAGTGGTCCTCGCCGCCCGGAGGCTTTTCAGAATCGCCATAGCCGCGCAGGTCGGTGGCGACGACGGTGAATTCCTGCGCGAGCCGCGGCGCAATCTTGTGCCAGGAGGCATGGGTGAACGGATTGCCATGCATCAGCAGCACCGGCGGCCCGCTGCCGCCGTAGACCGTGACGATCCGCGCGCCTGAGGTCTTGATCTCGGTTCGGGTGAAGCCTTCGAACATGAGCGTCCCTTCAGTTCACCTCTCTCCGATTGCAGCCGAACCCGGCTTCACCCGAGCACGGCTGCAATCGGAGAGAGGAAGATGTCGCTACTGCGCCGCGATGCCGGCGGCCTTGGCGAGCGTTGCGGCGGTGGCGACTTCGGTCGCGACGCGCTTGTCGAAATCTTCCGGCGTCAAGATCATAGGCTCGACGCCGAGGTTGGCGAGCTTGCCCTTCACGTTCGCGCTCTGCAGCGCCTTCACCGTCTCCTGGTGAAGTTTAAGGACGATCTCGCGCGGGGTCTTGCCGGGAACGAACATGCCGGACCAGAAATCGAAATCGGAATTGGCGTAGCCCGCCTCGACCGTCGTCGGCACCTCGGGCAAGGCCGAGGCGCGCTTGGTGCTGCTCACCGCCAGGGCCAAAAGCTTGCCGTCACGGATAAATGGCAGCGCGGGCGCGATCGGCGAGAAGTAGAAGTCGACCCGCCCGGTCATCACCTCGGTGAGCGCTTCGGGAGCGCCCTTGAACGGGATGTGCTGGCCTTCGAAGCCCGCGCTCATCCGAAAACGCTCGGCGGTGAGATGCGGCGGCGTGCCAGTGCCGCCGGACGCATAGTTGATCGACCCGGGCTTGGCTTTGGCGAGGGCGACGAGCTCCTGGATCGTCTTGATTTTCTTCGACGGCGCGACGACCAGCACATTGGGGACATTGCCGAGCGGAGTGATCCCGGAAAAGTCCTTCACCACGTCATAGGGCAGGTTCAGGTGCACGGCCGGCGCGATGGCATGGGCATTCGAGTGGACGAGGATGGTGTAGCCGTCCGGCTCCGCCTTGGCGACCGCGGCAACGCCGATCGTGCCGCCGCCGCCGACCCGATTCTCGACCACCATCGACTGTCCGAGTTGCGCCGACACCTGCTCGAAGACGATGCGCGGGATGACGTCGGTGGCGCTGCCGGCCGTGAGCGGCACGATCACCCGGATGGGCTTGCTCGGCCAGCTCTGACCGAGCACTGGGCCCGCCGCCAGCGTCAACGCCGCCCCGAGCGTCGCAATCGTTGCCCCAAGGGCACGCAAGAAAACCGCACTGCACTTCATGTCATCCCCCTCGCCGCAGCAAACCGCACGGAGGCGGGGCCACGCGCCCGATCGGCCGGCGGCCGAGCCTAGCCGATTGGAGGAAACGTCACCACCACCGAAGGCGCTGTCAGCGCGCGAGCACGATGAATTCGGTCTGCCGGCCGGTCTCGGGACCGAGGCCCTGGTCGGAAATCAACAGCGAGGAGCCCGGAATCAGGATTTCGCTGATGCGGTCGATCGCCTCTTGCGGGAACTGGATACGGTCGAGCGCCTGCGCCGCAGTGGAGGCTGGCCTCGCCTCGAGGACCGGCTCCAGCTCGGATTTTCGGCCCGACCTGTTCCTGGTCTCCCGGCTGTAGCTGCGCTCGACGTAACGCGGCGGATCGCCCGGCATGCTGATGGCATTCCACCGCATGCGGGCGCCGTGGTCTTGGACCTCCATGGCGGTGAAGACGTGGGTGCCGAGCGGCTGATCCGGATTGGCGATCTCGACCGGCATGTCGAACACCGGCACGAAAGCCTGCCGCACGAAGACCTTCTTTTCCTTGCGGCTGACGAAGACCGCGACCTGCCCCGTCCGCTTGATCGGCTCGGCGGTCCTGGGCTTGGGCAGCAGCGGCTTACGCGGGTCGCTGAAATCGATCGCCGGCTTGTCCAGGTCGGCAGCTGCAGGCTTGGCCTCGACCAGCTTGGCCGGCTCGTTGGCCTGCGGCGCCTCGGCTGTCACCGGCGCAGGTTCGTGCGCGGGTGGCGCGGGCGCAAGTTGGGGCGCATCCGCCGCCACCACGGGCGCTTCGGCCGTCTCGCCCATGGGAGCGGGAACGGGCTCTGGCGCCAGCGCCGTCTCGGCTGGCGTCACGTCGGCGGATGCGGTCACGGGCGGCTCAGGGGCTGCGGCTGGCTGATCCTTGGTCATCACCTTCCCCGCCGGCGTAGTGGTCGACCGATCGGGGATGTCGGCGCTCCTTGCGTCGGTCGTGACCTTGACCGCCCAGGCGACCCTGATGATGGGGTCGCCGTTCGGGCCCGTTGTCGCCGCAGGGTTGGCGGCGAGCGTCGGCCGCAGGCCGTCGATCGTCTGCGCCGCAGCGGCCGGGGTGTCGGCCGGTTTCTGCCTGGGATTGAACAGTTTCGGGTGGTCGAACTCGTGCGGCGCCGTGTCGGTCCGGGTCACGATGACCCGCACCCCGAGCCTGGTGACCGCCCACAGCCTGGAGGCGAATTGGGATGGCATCCGGATGCAGCCGTGCGAGGCCGGAACACCGGGCAACACCCCCTCGTGCATCGCCACGCCCGACCAGGTCAGGCGTTGCATGTAGTACATGGGCGCATTGCCGTAGAGATTGGAATGGTGCCAGCGGTCCTTCTCGATGATGCTGAAGACGCCCATCGGCGTCGGGTGGCCGGGCGTGCCGGTGGAAACGGGAACCTGCGCGATGCGCATCCCATTGCTGTAGAGCGTGACATGTTGCTGGCCAATGGACACGACCATCTGCAGCGGACCCTTCGGCAAGTCGTCGAAGGGCCCCTTCGAGTCATCGCGGTTCTTGCTGACCTTGGTCTCGGAGGCGTGCCGGCTTGACTTGCGGCTTGCGGCATCCGCCGGCCAGGCGAGGCTGACGACGAACCCCAAGGCGGCGCCGCCGGCCAGCGCCTTGGACAACAGCTTCGCGCCCAGGCGGCCACAGCCGAACGTCGTGGGCGTCAATCCCAAAAATTTCGCCAATCCACTCTCCAGCGGCTGCGGACTCTTCATGTCGGCCGGGAGGCCTCAACCCCAGCGCTACGATACCGGAAAAGCGTTGCGTGCGGGTAAAACGGGCGAGCTTCTTGACATGAAAAAAATTGCGCACGTGTCCTGCGTGCAACGCCTGACCCATCGTTAAGGAATTTTTAGTCGAGCCGGCTCGGGCCTGCCACCACATCATCCCATTGTGGTTAAAATCGGAGGATGCCCGGCGCAGGCAACCTGGTCTCAACTGCCCCGCGCGCGGGTAGTCGTCGAACAGCTCCTCGACCTCGAGCGGCCGCGGGATCATTTTCTGTCGCAACGCGTAGTTAATCATCGTCTTCAACGCCGGCCGGCAAGCCGCGAGACCGAATGGGAGAAGGTCGATGCCTCCCGCCTTGGGCGCCGCAGGGATCACGCTCATGAGGCTCGGAATCCTTGGGCAGGTCGGCGCCATGGATCGCGGCATCAAGCTCGCCTTCGCGCAACATCTTCAAAAGGTTCTTGTCGGCCGCGACCCGCTCGACGCCGGGCGGCTGGCGGTATTCGGCTACATGGGCGTCCTCTTGGGTGAACCAACGCAGCCGCTCGGTATCGACGCCATAGTCGCTGGCAAGAATGCCGCGCACCCAGATGGCCGTGGTCTGGCTGTAGCGAAAGCGACACGATCGGGTTTGATGTCGCCGCGCTTGAGCGGCAGCGTGTGCGGATAGTCATCGAGCGCGGCGCGGTGTCGTCTGCTGTGCGGTCGTCCTGCTTGCGTCCTCCACCGAGGTCTGCCACTGGATAGCGCGTCAAGTCTGCGTCTTCCATTCAAGCGGCAAACAACCCATGACTTTGATCTTATCGAACGACGATGTCGAGAAGCTCCTGACTATGCCCGAGTGCATCGACGTCCTGGAACAGGCCTATGTCGAACTGGTGGAAGGCCGCGGCGTCACCCGCACCCGCTCCGACTGCATCACCCCGACCTCGAAGCCCGACGCGGTCTATGGCCTCAAATCAATGGACGGCGTCATTCCGAAGTTCGGCATCGGCGCAACCCGCATCAATTCCGACATCGTGACTTTCCCCAAGAAGGGCAACAATGTCGTGCGCGAAAAGGTGCCTGCCGCGCCCAATGGCCGCTATTGCGGCCTCGTGCTCTTGTTCTCAACCGAGAATGGCGAGCCGCTGGCGATCCTGCCGGACGGGGTCATGCAACGCCTGCGCGTTGGCGCCACCAATGGCCTCGGGGTCAAATATCTCGCGCGCAAGGATGCGAGCAAGGTCGGCATTCTCGGCTCCGGCTGGCAGGCGGGCGCGCAGCTCATGGCCGTATGTGCCGTGCGGAAAATCGAATCGATCCGCTGCTTCAGCCCGACCCCGGCGAATCGGGAAAGCTTCGCCAAAGAGATGAGCGTGCGGCTCGGCATCGCGGTCGAGCCAGTCGCTCAGCCGGAAGAGGCCATCGACGGCGCCGACATCGTGATGTGCGCGAGCAACAGTCTCGATCATATCTTCTTCGAGCGGTGGGTCGTGCCGGGCGTGCATCTGAGCTCGATCAAGCGGCCGGAGATCGAGATGAAGGCACTCAAGCGCGCCGACCGCGTGGTGCTCCACACCCGTGATGCGAGCCCGTTGCACGTCATGACCCGCGACCTCGCCATGGCGGAGAAGGCGAAGGACCGCGGCTGGGCGAGCGTCGACGAGCTCGATTTCGACCACCTGCCGACGCTGCCTGACCTGATCGTGGGGCGCGCGGAAGGCCGCAAGTCCAACCGCGAGGTCACCTGCTTCATGAACAATCTCGGCCTCGGCTACCAGTTTGCCGCCGCGGGCGCCGTGGTCTACCGCAAGGCCAAGGAGACCGGCGCCGGCCACAATCTGCCGACCGATTGGTTCACCGAAGACGTGCATCCGTGATGGCCCGCCCCCAGGCCAAGTCGCAATTCTCGCCCCCCTCTTAACTCTTTCAAGACGGAACGATTTTTCGGCCGACACGTTGATTAGTGCAGCGGCGTGGCTGCGAATTGAATTGGAGGATCGCCATGCTTGGCTGGGCTCTAACCTTTCTGATCATTGCGCTCATCGCCGCCGTGCTCGGATTCGGCGGCATCGCAGGCTTCGCGGTGGAAATCGCAAAGATTATCTTTTTCGTCGCGATTGTGCTGTTCCTGATCTCCGCGATTGTGGGTCTGGTTCGCGGGCGTTCGCCGACGTTGCCTTAGACCTGACGACAGACGACGGATATCGGAGGACGGAAGGTTGTTCTTCCGTCCTCCGATATCCGTCGTCTGTCGTCCGATTAGCCCCGCCCGCCCGCGGTCAGGATCGCCCGCGTCGGCTGGTCGGGGCCGAAGTCATCGACGCCGTCGATCGAGAGCAGCTCGGCAAGCCTGGTGCGCGCCCGGTTGACGCGGCTCTTGATGGTGCCGACCGCGCATTGGCAGATCGCCGCGGCCTCCTCGTAGGAAAAGCCCGAGGCCCCGACCAGAATGAGCGCCTCGCGCTGGTCCGCCGGCAGCTTCGCGAGCGCGGCCCGGAATTCCTCGAATTCCACCCGGCTCTGCTGCTCGGGGTGCGATTTCAGGGTCTCGGCATAATTCCCATCGGTGTCTTCGACCTCGCGCCGGCGCTTGCGATATTCGGATCGAAAGAGATTGCGCAGGATCGTGAACAGCCAAGCCGACATGTTGGTCCCCGGCTCGAACGAGTCGATATTCGCCATCGCGCGCAGCAACGTCTCCTGCACCAGATCATCGGCGCGATCCACGTTGCCGCTCAGCGAGATGGCGAAGGCGCGCAGACTGGGAACGGCCGCAAGCATCGCCTCGCGCACGGAGGGTGCCAAGCTCATCAGCTCGATCCTTTGTCCTTGCGGTCCTCATACTGACGCAGAAGCTCCCTGAACTTCTCCGGGGTCCCCTGCTTGCGCACGTCGTCATAGTAGACTTCGAGCATCTTGCCGAGCTTGCCCAGGGTCTCACGGCTGAGGCGGCCGCGGGTCTTGCGTGTTTGCATTTCGTTCTGCATCGGCGGCGCCGACCGCAACGGCAGTCGCTCCATCGACCCGGCTCGCAACGGCCTTTGCTCCCCTGGCTCGCGCGCCCCGTTGGTATCCGCTGTCGCTGGTCGAGCCATCCTTTGCTCTGCCGCTCCCGGCTTAAGTGGTTTCTGCTCTTTCATTTTCGTCCCCCGCGACCCTCGGTTACGACGCAGCGGGGCCCCTCTCGTGCTCAAATTCTAACTCTGGCACTCGGCTTTCGTTCCGGCCGGGGATGGAACTTTTTTTGCCGAGCGGCGTTCCAGAGGTTAACCTCGGCTGGCTTCAAAGGGGAGGGCCAAAACGTGCCAGATTCGAAGATTGTCGCGCAGTACCTGCCTTTCTTGCGGCGCTATGCCCGCGCCCTGACGGGAAGCCAGGCCTCGGGCGACGCCTATGTCGCCGCCACGCTCGAAGCGCTGATTGCCGAGCCATCCGTCATCAACGAGGAGGGCGGACCTCGGGTCGCGCTTTATCGGCTGTTCACGAAGATCTGGAATTCGGTCTCCGTCAACGGCGCCAGGACCCCGCTCGAGCCGGCGCTGCCGGGCGAGCAAAAGCTCGCCAATATCACGCCGCTGCCGCGCCAGGCCTTTCTGCTGGTGGCGCTCGAAGGCTTTCCGGAAGCCGACGCCGCGCGCATCCTGGACATCGACGTGGTGACCTTGCGCGGGCTGATCGAGGAGTCCGGCCGCGAGCTCGCCTCCGAGATCGCGACCGACGTGTTGATCATCGAGGACGATTCCTTCATCGCCATGGAGCTCGAAGGTCTGGTCGAGAGCCTCGGCCACCGGGTGCTCGGCGTCGCGCGCACCCATGCAGAGGCGATCGTGCTCGGCAAGAAGAAGAAGCCTGGACTGATCCTGGCCGACATCCAGCTCGCCGACGGCAGTTCCGGTCTCGATGCCGTCAACGAACTCCTGCGCTCGTTCGAGGTCCCGGTGATCTTCATCACCGCCTATCCGGAGCGCTTCCTCACCGGCGAGCGGCCGGAGCCCGCCTTCCTGATCGCCAAGCCGTTCCAGCCCTCGACGGTTTCGGCAATCGCGAGCCAGGCGCTGTTCTTCGAGCGCAGCGCCAAACGACGCGAGCGTCGCGTCACGGCGTAAGGCCCGAATCTGATCTGGGGACTGATGCTGCAGAGGCCGGTGTCGGCGGCGTTCCCGCGAGCGCGGAGCGCACTCGTATCATCAGCTTGCTGAACGGGTCAGTCGAAAGGGGATCGGAACAATCAACCGCGGCGTCCAGCAAGTCCCGCGAGAAATCCGACCCCCGCAGCAATCGCGAGCATGAAAAGCGGACGGTGCTCGACCTCCTCCGAGATCCGCCGCAGCGCGTCGTTGCCGACGCGCGCGGCCTCCTGCCCGAAGCGCGCGGCTTCATCGCCGACCGAGCGCGCGCCGCCCCGGAAACGGTCCGCGGCGTCGCCCAGCGCCGTGGCAATGATCTCGCCAACGCGATCGGTGGCTTGCAAGGCGCTCGAGGATGCGCCCCCGGCAGAGCCGCTCAGCCGTTCCAGGCGTTTCTCCAGCGCCTGCATCCGCCGCTCGATGGCGGCAATGTCGGTAGCGGTCACGCGCGCGTGGGAAGATTGCTTAAGCATCTGGTCTCTCGATGTGGAATGCACCCGATTTCACGTTCGTTTGCGGGCGGGACAGCGGGCGACGAAACAGACGCAACCGAGCAGCGGCCTGCGGCCGCCACTCGATCGCGCGTCGGTCAATGAGTGGTGTGCAGCCAAGTATCGATCTCGCGCTCGGCCTGGTCCTTGGCGAGGCCGTAACGCTGCTGCAGTCGTCCGGACAGTTCCTTGCGCTTGCCCTCGATCACATCGAGGTCATCGTCGGTGAGCTTGCCCCATTTCTGCTGAACCTTGCCCTTGAACTCCTTCCAGTTGCCTTCGATACGATCCCAATTCATGTTGCGCTCCTCCGAGTTTCGGAAACAGGGAATGGCGGGGAAACCCGCGCTGCTGCGAAAGGTTCCGTGCGGCTCCGGTCGTCCACCAGGAGCAAAATTTACAAGGGCGCAGCCGACCTCAATGTCGACTGCGCCCTAGATGACCGGCCGAGCACGGGGAGGGGGAAATGGGCGGCCGATCACCGTGACAATGCAGCGCCCACGCGATGGTTCCTCCGGTTCCCCAAAAAAATATCGACTAAAACAATATCGAACCGTCATCGTGTCGGCACCGTCAGCCGCGACCGATCGTCTCCTCGCCAGAGCGAAGCAGCAGACCAATTGCCCAGGCCTTGCGACCATCGCAGCCGCGATCGCTTTATTGCTCGCGCCACATGGAACCGCAGTGCGGGCGGAGCGTTCATTGTGGAGGGAGATGGTTGGGAGGGGAAGTGCATATCCGATCGGTCACACCGACACCGCAGATCGAACTCCGATGCGTCCCCATTCTCGATATTTCATCGGCGGCTTGGGCATGGCCATCGCCATGTCGTCCTTCGTGGTCGCACTCGAAATCTCCGCGGCGCCGATAGGGCCGAGTGGCGCTGATCCTGGACAGGTCGACCGGGGTCTCAAGGGCGACCGATTGCCGTTGATCCCAGGCGCCAGCGGCGCAAGGCCGATGGACGACCCGCGCGCCCATGAGCCCAAATTACCGGAAATGTGCGCCGCCGCCTTTGACGCGAGACGCGGCGTCTTCTCGGCCGAAGTGGCTGGACGTTGCGTCGCTTCCGCGCCGATCCATCGTCACTCGGTCGCCGGCTGAGCGCTCATCAGTGCCCTGCATTCGTGAGAAGGAACGGCGGCGCGGGCCGTCTTACGTCATCGCCGCTGCGGAGGATTCTCAGCGGTCGTCCTATAGCCTACCCAAGAGAACGAGAATGAGGACGATAAGGAGGACGAGGCCGATCCCGCCAGACGGGTAGTAGCCCCAGCCCGAGCTGTGCGGCCAAGTGGGCAGTGCGCCCACCAGAATCAGAATCAAGATGATGAGCAGTATTGTTCCAAGCGACATAATTCGACTCCGATCAGTGCAATCAACGATATGTGGGTCCGATCGCCCAACGTGGTGCTCGGAAATTTGTTCCTCCAAGCCTCTCCCCCCAGGCTGCAGGCGTCGTCGGCCGGCCCGCTGCCCGCAGGCGGTGGCCCGACGGAACTTTTGAATTGCCTCGATGCTTGTAGTGCCGGATGCGACACAGGCTGACGAGGGCGTGCCATGACATGTGGGTCCTGCAGGAGGAGCGCCTTCGCTCTGGCGCTGGGTGCAATGGCGGTTTCGTTTGCGGGCGCCGCCCTGGGTGGCCCGCTCGCCATGATCGACCCGACCAGCCCGACAGCGGCCATCTTCGAGCCGGTCTTGCGCGATCAGCTGCCGTCCGATGACGCGCAGATGCGCTCTGACTCCCCGGCGCGCCTCCGGCGCCAGGTGGTCGCCTATCCGACGCACGAAGCGCCCGGAACCATCGTGATCGACACCGCCAACACCTACCTCTATTTCGTGCTCGGCGGCGGCACGGCGATCCGCTATGGCATCGGCGTCGGCCGGGACGGCTTCACCTGGTCCGGGGTTCAGACCGTGGCACGCAAGGCGGAATGGCCGGACTGGAGTCCGCCTGCCGAGATGATCCGGCGCCAGCAATACCTCCCGCGTTGGGTGGCCGGTGGCCCTGGCAATCCGCTTGGCGCCCGCGCCATGTATCTCGGCAACAGCCAATACCGCGTCCACGGCACCAACGACCCCACGAGCATCGGCAAGAAAGTCTCGAGCGGATGCATCCGGCTGACGAATGAGGACGTGATCGATCTCTACGCCCGCACGCCGCTCGGAACCAAGGTGGTGGTCCTTGCGGACGCGAGGAGGCCCGCGAACCCCGAGTCCGCCTCCCTGCCGGTCGACCGTCAGCCGCCACAGCCGCAGCCAAGTTCGAGCAGTCCGCTCCCGCGGACGCAGTCGAGCAGGGCGTTCGCCTTTGGCCTCTACTGAACCTTGGCAAGCCGGAGCGGCCGGCCGGCCATGATCCGGACTTCGACTCTGCCTGCCGGCATAAGAACCCGCGCATGGGCGGTTGACGCTGGACGCGCGGGAGGCGCAAATCAGAACTGGACTGCTCGATGCGGGTAGCGCGGACATATCATCCGATGGATGCAACCCATCCTAGGGACGCAACCGAACCCGGGCCGGACGAGAACGGCGCGGACGAGACGAGCGCGTCTCCGCCTGAGCCAAGCCCTCAGCACGCACCCCTTGCGCCAACTCCTCCGCGACCGTTTTTCCCCAAGCCCGAGCTGATCTCGATCGCGCTCGAGACCGGGGAGATTGGGATCTGGTCGTGGGACGTCGCGTCCAATCGGATCACCTGGTCGACCAATGTCGAAGAGATCCACGGCATCCCCAAGGGCAGCTTCACTGGGACGATGGCCGCATTGGAGAGCGATATCCACCCCGACGACCGGCCCAGCGTCGTTACTGCGATGCAGGAGACACTGCGGACGCAAAAGCCGCGCCGCGTGCAATACCGGCTCCTGCCTCGGCCGGGGGTCGACGAGCGGTGGATCGAGACCTTCGCCACTGTCGTGGTCGAGGGCGGCGCGCCGGTGCAGATGCTCGGCATCTGCCGGGACGTGACCGACCGCGCCAAAGTGCATCGCGAGCTGCGCGTTCGCGCGAGCCAGCAGGAGGCGATCGCGCGACTGGGCGAACGGGCGCTGACCGAAAGCGACCTGCAGAAATTCCTCGACGACGCGGTCGCGACCACTGCCAAGATTCTCGATGTGGAGCTCGTGAAGATCCTCGAACTCGTGCCCGGCGACGCCGAGCTTCTCCTTCGGGCGGGGGTGGGCTGGAAGCCGGGGTTTGTCGGGACGGCGCACGTGTCGACCGGCCGCGACACCCAGGCCGGCTTCACGCTGGCTTCGGGCGGGCCGGTGATTGTCGAGAATCTTGCCGCCGAAACGAGATTCAGCGGGGCGCCCCTGTTGCGGGAGCACGGCGCCGTCAGCGGTCTTGCTACCCCGATCGCGGGTCGCGATGGCCGCGCCTATGGAGTGCTCACGGCCCACACCACTGGACGGCGGCGATTCAGTGAATCCGACGTGTCGTTCCTTGTCGCAGTCGCTGCGGTGACCGCGGGCGCTATCGCGCGCGGGCAATTGGACCATCGCCACGAGCTGATGATCCGCGAGTTGCGCCACCGTTCCGGCAACCTGTTTTCGCAGCTGCTTGCGCTGTTCTCGCAGACAGCCAAGAATTCGAAGAACCTCGCCGACTTGGTGACTAAATACGAGGCGCGCGTGCTCGCGCTCGCGAATGCGCACCGCCTCGTCACCGAGGGCGGCTGGAAATCGGCCTCGCTCATGGAGCTTCTCAACACGCTGTTGGCACCTTATCTCGATCGCGTGTCGTTTGCCGGCCCTAATGTCTTCCTCGAACCCGACGCGACCTTCGGCCTCAGCATGGCGCTGCACGAGCTTGCCACCAATGCCTGCAAGTTCGGGAGCCTGTCCCGCCGACCGGGGCGGGTCGAGGTGACGTGGCTGGTCAACCGCACGCAGCGGGGCTTGACCCTCGTGCTCGACTGGAAGGAACGGGAAGGCCCCGCGCCCAAGCGCAATCCGCGGCCCGGCTTCGGCTTCAGGCTCATTAAGATGGTGATCGAACGCCAGCTCAACGGCGAGGTGAAGCAAACCATCGACGCCGTTGGACTGGATACCACGCTGATCGTGCCGCTCACGCACGAGCGGTGGCCGGGTGGAGTTCGCTCGATTTCACCAGACAGCCTGGCCTAATCAACAGCCTCGATCGCCTACGCCGCCGCTTCATGATTGAAGACGAAGTCGGCCGGTGGCACCGGGCCCCATACATAGAATGAATCCTCGGGCAGGTGATCTACGGCCTTCCAGTCGTGATCGACGGGAATATAGTCGATGTCGGAAGAATACTCGGCGTAGCTCCCCCAGGGGTCGCGCACATAGTGGAAATAGTTCGAGCCGAGCACATGCCGGCCGAAGCCCCAGCCGCGCGCGTAACCCTTGTCGGCCATACTC